>OGIE01004116.1_pt1 | contig 14254 bp, 10 predicted proteins | sample 1571581 | NCBI WGS metagenome assembly OGIE01 (sample SAMEA2582021, study PRJEB24529) | metagenome | biome: Human gut stool | place: China | collected 2011
AGAAGGCTGCCGGGTGGCGGTGTGCGGCCGGAACCGGGCCAAACTGGAGGTGTTCCGGCGCCATTGCCGTGAGGCCGGGCACGAGGTGCTGTGCGTAGAGGCGGACGTGGCGGACACGGAGGCGCTGGAGAGGTTCGCGGACACGGCGGTGTCTCATTTCGGACGGCTGGACGTATGGTACAACAACGCCGGAATGGGCATCTACAAGCCGCTCATGGACGTCAGCCTTGAAGAATGGGACGGGCTTATGGGGATCAACCTGCGCGGCGTGTTCGCGGGGTCACGGCTGGCCGCCGAGCGTATGCAGCAAGGTGGGGTCATCGTAAACGCCTCATCGTTCGCGGCCCGGATGCCCGTGGCCGGGAACGGGGCGTATGCCGTATCCAAGTGGGGCGTGGAGGCGCTGACCCGCGTGCTGGCGGCGGAACTGGCGGCACGCGGCATCCGGGTTTTCGCCTACATGCCGGGCATGATCGAAACGGAGCTGACCCGGGGGCGCATTGAAGGCCACCGGGAAACGATGACCAGCCCCATCCCTCTGAACCGGCTCGGCACGCCGGAGGATCTGGCTCCGGTGCTGGTGATGCTGACCTCGGATCTTGCCGGGTACGTGACGGGATGTACCGTGGAAATCAGCGGGGGCAAGTTCTGCGTGCAGAACCCCCATTTCGCATGGGCGGCGGAGAACTGATCCTGTTTTTCTCTGGGGTTGAGTTTATCTTTTTCAACAGCATGTAAAAAAACGGGGCGTCCTCCCAATGCGGATCACCCCACTTTTTATGGATGTATTCCCCGAACGCGGCGGCCTCACCTTTGCGTTTTTTTGGAGTGTCCCGTTACGCCTGCAACATGCCCTGAATGGCCTTGACCAGAAAGGCCGTATCCGTGCCTATGGCCGCGCCCTGATAGTCTTGTGCGAAGTATGCCCGGGCTTCCGGCATGGTGTTCGCGTAGATGAACGCCAGTTTGCCGGAAGCCCGGCAAGCCGCAATCACCCGGTCGAGAGCCTCGGCGAACCGCGGGGTGGCGAACCGCGCCGGAGCGCCCAGCGCCACAGAAAGATCATACGGCCCGACAAAAATGCCGTCGATGCCGTCCAGAGCGGCGATCTCCTCAATATGTTCCAGCGCTCCGGCTGTTTCGCACTGCGGCATGAGGATCGTGCGCTGGTTCGTGGCGGTGAAATAGTCGCCTATCTGCTTCAGCTCGGGCAGGAACCCGTATTTCGCACTCCGCGAAAAAGCGAATCCGCGCGCTCCCAGAGGGTAATATTTCGCGTATTCCACCAGCCTGCGCGCTTCTTCCACCGATTGCACGTCGGGGATGATGATGCCCCGGGCCCCGAGATCCAGCGCGTGGAGCACGGCGGCGCGCGAGGAATCACGCACGTGCACAAACGCCTCCGCGCTGTGGAGTTCGATGGCGCGGCGACGTGGAACTTCTGGCGAACCATTTCCTGCACAAGTTTTCGGCGGCGCTCGGCAAGCGCGTGCAGGCCATCAATGCCGAAGCGCGGGACCTGCTCTACCGATCCCCGTGGCCCGGCAACGTCCGCGAACTGGAAAACGCCATCGAGCGCGCCGTGAACGTCTGCGGCGGGCAAGAACTGATGCCGTTCGATTTCCCCTCGGCCATCTTGAGCATGAGGCCGTCTCCGGTCCCGGCCGGAAAAACGGCTGGCTGTGGGCGCAGGAAACCGAAACAGTCTATAAGGGAGCTCCGGCACCAGGCCGGATCAGGAGAATGTACCTTTAACCCAGGAGAAAGCTATGCTTACGTATTTGAAGCATATGGCTCTCGCGGCGGCTGCCGCCCTCTGTGCGGCACCGGCGGCGCAGGCAGCCGATCAGCCGCAGGAATGGGAGCTCATCAATCCCACCGGCGAGATCGAAAAGGTCGCCGTGGAACCGGCCAAGCGGATCACGGCGCTTGAGGGCAAGACCATCGCCTTGCGCTGGAACGGCAAGAACAACGGCGATCTGGTGCTCGACCGCCTTGCCGAACTGCTGGCCAAGAAGTATCCCACCGCCAAGGTCGTGAAGACGTACCGCGACATGGCCGATCAGAACCTGAACAAGATTTCCGCCACGCAGGACGAGTCCATGCGTATCGTGAAGGCTGTAGCCAGCGTGAGGCCCGACATCGTCATCGCCTCACAGGCCGACTGAGGCAGCTGTACCTCATGGCTGGTAGTTGACCAGTCCAATCTTGAAAAGTCCGGCATTCCCACTGTCACCATCGTTACCGACCCCTTCCTGACCCTTTCGCGCGGCACCCAGAAGAGCCAGGGCCTCACCGACATGTGCTTTGTGACGGTCCCCCATCCTCTGGGCATGATCTCCAAGGAAGAAGTCAACGCCAAGGTCGACGCGGCGTTTGACGACATCGTGAAGGCGGCCACCGCCTGGACCCCGTCCAAGGAAAAGCAAGACGCCCAGGTCAAGCCCTATCCCGCCAAGCGGTTCAAGTTCTCCGGCACCTACGCCGATGTGAACGACATGTTCCAGAAGCGCAAGTGGTCCCTCAGCCTGCCCATCGTCCCGCCCACCGTGGACAAGGTGGCGGCCATGCTCAAGGGCACCAAGCGCAATCCCGCCGAAGTCCTTTGGGTCGTGCCTCCCCGTCAGGGCATGTTGACCGTCGAGCTTGTCGCCGCCCTCGGCGTCATGGCCGGAGCCAAGCCCGAACACATGCCGCTGCTCATCGCCACGGTGGAAGCCATGGCCGCCGAAGGCCGCCCTTTCCAGGGCTGCCTCTATTTCGGCCTGATGCTGACGCCCGATGGCCCCAAGGTGGTGGAATACAACGCCCGCTTCGGCGACCCGGAGACCCAGGTCGTTCTGCCGCTGCTGGATACCGATCTGGTAGACATTATGCTGGCGATCTGGAACGGTACCCTGGATCAGCTGGACATCCGCTGGAAGAATGGCTGTGCGGCTTGTGTGGTTATGGCAAGCGGCGGCTATCCGAAGAAGTATGTGACTGGTCTGCCGATTTCCGGTCTGGATGAAAACGGACAGACTGCAAACTGCTTTGTTTACCATGCAGGCACAAAGCTGGACGACGAGACATTTCTGACAGCAGGCGGCCGTGTGCTGGGTGTTACTGCAACAGCTGAGACACTGCCGGAGGCACTGGAAACCGCTTATGCCGGCGTGAAAACCATTTCGTTCCAGGATGCCCACTATCGAAAGGACATCGGACAGCGTGCGCTGAAAGCCCTGTCGTAATATAAGAGCCGGCAGCTGTAAGTGTGCTACATTTTACGAACACCGGCAGATATCAGTCAGCGGTCTGCGAAGAGCGCTGCAAGCAAATCCCAACACCCGGAGGCGTTGTTATGAATTGTCGTTTACCTGCATTAAGGGAGAAAACAGCAAAGCTCACAACATCTCCGGGTGTTTATTTGATGAAAAATCAGAAGTCTGAGATCATCTACGTGGGAAAAGCAAAGAATCTGAAAAATCGTGTGACAAGTTATTTTCGGGAGTCTGCCGACCATACGCCGAAGGTCGCCAGTATGGTCGAACACGTGTATGACTACGATTTTATTGTCACCGACTCGGAATACGAAGCCCTTGTGCTGGAGTGCAGTCTCATCAAACAGCACCAGCCGAAGTACAACATCCTTCTGAAGGATGACAAGGGCTACACCTATCTCTGCTTTTCCGATGAGCCGTATCCCAGACTGACGGTGGAAAAAAACAAGAAGAAATCCGGTGACTATCTGGGACCCTATATGAGCGGTTACGTGGCACGGGAGGCGGCACGGGAAACGAATCGTGTGTTCCGTCTGCCCACCTGTCACAGGCGCTTTCCGGAGGATTTCAAGAAAACCCGTCCCTGTCTGAATTATCATATCAAGCAGTGCATGGGTGTCTGCCGTGGCTATATTTCGCAGGAGTCATATGCCGAGATCATCCAGCAGGCGAAAGCGTATATCCAGATGGGCAGCACCGATTCTGTCAAGCGGATGCAGGCAGAGATGGAGCGTGCCGCTGAAGAACTGGATTTTGAGCGGGCTGCCATGCTTCGGGACAGGATCGCTGCGGTAACAAAAGCCGGGGAGACGCAGAAGATTATGGACGCAGCCCTGGAAGAGGCAGACGTGATCGCAATGGCAGAACACGGCGGAACGCAGTGCGTTTCTATTTTGCGTTATCGGGGACGGCGGCTGTTCGACAAAGAGACTTTCTTTTTCCAGGAAAATGCGTCACGGGAGGAAGTCATGGACTCCTATCTGACACAGTATTATGAGCATCACCGGGCAGATATCCCCAAAAACATTGTGCTGGAATTTGCGATGCCGAACCAGGAAATGTACGAACAGCTGTTTACCGGCTTTGCCGGATTCCGGGTGCGCATCACTGTGCCGCAGCGTGGAACGCTCTGCCAGTTTGTGCAACTCTCCCGGAACAACGCCAACGAAGAACTGGCAATTCGCTTTAACCGAACGGGCAGGGAAGTGCAGGCGCTGGAGGAACTGGGCAGTGTCCTGGGACTTCCCCAGCCGCCGCAGTATATTGAGGCGTATGATATCTCCAACCTGTCCTCCACCTCTATGGTCTGCGGCATGATCGTGTTTGAAAACGGCAGACCGCAGAAGAAAGCATATAAGCGGTTTCGCATGAAAGAGCATACCACACAGGACGACTATGCCTGCATGAAAGAGGCACTGACCCGCCGGCTGCGGCATTATGCAGCACAGGATGATCCTGGCTTTTCCCGTTTGCCGGATCTTATCCTGCTGGACGGCGGTCAAGGTCATGTCAACACCATCGCTCCGGTGATTCAGCAATTCGGGCTGCACATTCCGCTGTTTGGCATGGTAAAAGACCAGAAACACCGCACCCGTGCCATTTCCACCGGCGGCGGTGAAATCTCGCTGGCGGCGAATCGTTCAGCATTTCATCTGCTCACCCAGATACAGGATGAAGTTCATCGCTTTTCTGTGGCATATATGCACAGCATCCATGCCAAATCCTCCTATCAGATGGAACTGACCAAGGTGCGAGGCATCGGTGAAAAAAAGGCGCAAAAACTGCTGCTCCGGTTCAAGACCCTGGCGAATCTGAAACAGGCGACCCTGGAAGAACTGGAATCCACTGCCGGCATCAGCCGTCCGACGGCAGAGGCACTGTATGCGGTGATCCAGGAGATGGCAGGAGGAGAATAGAGAATTCTCTGCTTGTGAAAAAAAGCTGGACATTTGACATAATTCGTTGTATAATAAGAAAGTATCAAATCAATTGCGGAGACAATGCAAAAGGAGAATGGGTATGCGTGTGATTGCCGGCAGTGCCAAAGGCAGAAAACTGAAAACATTAGAGGGTCTGGATGTGCGTCCTACGACGGATAAAGTCAAAGAGGCGATCTTTTCTGCGATCCAATTCGATCTGCCGGGTGCTGTTGTTCTGGATCTGTTTGCAGGCAGTGGACAGATGGGCATTGAGGCACTAAGCCGTGGCGCAGAGACGGCAGTTTTTGTGGATCGTTCTGCACGTTCGCTCCAGATGACCAAAGAGAATCTGGAATCCGTACAGCTGGCGGCACAGGCGCAGCTGCACCAGGCAGAGGCGCAGTCTTTTCTGCAAACCACTGCCATGCAGTTTGATATTGCGATTCTGGATCCGCCGTATCGGAAAGGCTTTCACGAAAAGCTGCTGCCGCTGCTGGCGGAACGCATGGCAGACGAGGGCATCGTGATTTGCGAGCATGAGACCGGCTTGGAAATGCCGGAAACGGTAGGCGTGCTGGAACAGAAAAAGCAGAAGAAGTATGGTGCGATCACCGTGACAACATACGTGTGCAGAAAGGATGCGGTGTAAGAGATGAAGAGAATCGCAGTCTGCCCCGGCAGCTTTGACCCGGTTACAGTAGGACATCTGGACATTATCACCCGTGCCTCAAAGCTGTTTGACCAGGTGATCGTGCTGGTCTCCAAAAACATTATGAAAAATAACGCCTGCTTTTCTCCGCAGGAGCGAAAAGATATGATCTTGTGCGTCACAAAGGATCTACCCAATGTGACGGTCGATATTTCCGAGGGCCTGCTGGCAGACTATGTGAAAGATGCCGGCGCAACCGCCATTGTCAAGGGGCTCCGGGCAGTCAGTGACTTTGAGTATGAATTTCAGATGGCACTGGCAAACCGAAAGCTTTACGCCGGCGCAGAAACTGTTTTTCTGACAACGACTTCGGAGAATATGTATCTGAGTTCCAGCGTGGTAAAGCAGATCGCCGCATTTGGCGGTGACATCAGCCATTTTGTGCCGCCGGAAATTCTGGATACGATTGTAAAACGATTGGTAAAGGAGAGACTATCATGAACATAGAAGAGATTTTGGACGATATGGATGACCTGCTGGATCGGTCTCGCCCGATTCCGTTCGCTGCACATAAGGCTGTGATCGACGCCGACCGGATGCGGGAACTGCTGAATTCGGCGCATCTGAACATTCCGGCAGAGATCAAGCGTGCAAAGCTGATCGACTCTGACTGCGACCGCATCATGAATGAGGCTCGCCAAAAGGCAGAGGCAATCATCCAGGATGCCGAAACAAGAGCAAAGCGGATGCTGTCAGAACAGGCAATCCTCCAGGAGGCGAAAAAACGTGCGTTGGATATGCTGACCAAGGCACAGAACGGCTCAAATGATATCAAGGATGCGGCAGAGAAGTACGTGGCGCATTTGCTGGAAGAGGCACAGGATTATTTCCAGAATGGTTTGCAGGAAGTTCAGCAAACAAAAAACAAGATTGACGGACTGAAAAAATAAGAAAGTGAAGTTTCAGCGGAAAATTTATAAATCCGATATCAAATCGACATATTTTTTTGCTATACTAAAATTATGAAATGCAATGATACTGACAATGGATAAGGCTGGTAGTTTCTGCTTTGTTTTATTCGCTGTATCTGTGAATTTGCTTGAAAAGAGAATCTGTTTCCCGGCGTATGGGCGGTGCAAGACTGTACCTGTCCGGCTGTGAAACAGTCTTTGAAACGAAAGAAAAGAAAGGACGTGATACATTCATGGATAAAATTGATGCCATGTTGATCACATTGTTACAGGAAAATGCCAGAGCGCCGCTGAAATTGCTGGCATCGAAGGTTTTCCTGTCTGCACCGGCAGTTTCTTCCCGAATTGATAAGCTGGAAAAGCAGGGAATCATTCTGGGATACAATACGGTAATCGACCGCCAGAAGCTGGGATATCACATCACCGCTTTTATCAACCTGGAGCTTTCCGCTGACCAGAAATCGGAGTTCTATCCGTTTATCAGCAGCTGTCCCAACGTACTGGAGTGCAACTGCATCACAGGCGTGTATTCCATGCTGATTAAGGTCGCATTCCCGTCTACACAGGAACTGGATACTTTCATCGGAAAGATCCAGCGCTTTGGCAATACTTCGACGCAGATCGTGTTCTCCACACCGGTTCCGCATCGTGAGATCATTGTCGAGCCGAATTCCTGATGCAGTGCAATAACGATAATCACTTGCCGCAGTGTTGTTACATTGCGGCTTTTTTGCTGTAAAATTGACTTTTCGGGATTTAGCTGGTATAATGAAAGTACATTACGATGCGTGATACAGGAGGTGCAGGGGATATGCTGCATATGATTATTGGCGGCGCAGGCTGCGGAAAATCCACTCGTCTGATGGAACGGGTGCAGGCACAGGTGGCTGCCGGAGAGCGTGTGATAACGCTGGTTCCGGAGCAGTTTTCTTATGAATTTGACCAGAAACTATACCGAATCCTCGGACCGAAGGCGTTCAACCAGCTGGAAACCCATAGCTTTAAGTCGCTGGCACGTTCTGTCTTTCAGCGTTTTGGTTGTGTGCCGGACGGCAGAAAAAATGCGGATGAACTGACTCGTATGGCACTGTTGTACCAGGCAGTGACCGCCGTCTCGGAACGGGAAAAAAAGCTGCGTCTCCTGGGCAGACAATGCCGCCAGACATCGTTTCTCTCGGAACTGTCCGCCATGTTTGCGCAGTTCCGCCGCAATGGAATCCAGCCGGAACAGCTGTATTCTTCCAGTGCGCTGCTGAACGGACGGCTCCAGGAAAAAATGCTGGATCTGTTTGAAATCTACCAGAAATACGATCAACTCCTTGCCCAGCATCATCTGAAAGATACAGAGACCGATCTGACCGAGGCTGCTGTCATTGCAAACGGACAGGATGCTTTTCTGGGCGATGTTGTCTGTCTGGACGAATTCGAAAGTTTTACCGAGGACGAGTATGCAATGCTGGATGTGCTGCTCTCTTCCTGCAAAGATGTGTACATCGCCCTGCGTATTGACAGCACGTCTGCTGCACCGTTTTCCCTGTTTGAAACAGTGCAGGGAACAATGCTGCGCCTGAAGCAGCTGGCGGCAAAGCTGCATATTTCCGTGGAAACAGAGCGCTGCGAAACGCCTTACCGATTCCAGTCGGAGGAACTGCGGTGGCTGAACCAGCACATTTTCCGGAATACGCTGCCCTTTACAGGAGATGCGCCCCACCTGCACATTCTGGAGGCGCAGTCTCCGGAAGAAGAGGCAAACTATGTCTGTGCCACGATCCGGCGGATGCTGGCGCAGGATACTGCACTGCGCTGCCGGGATGTTGCCGTCCTGTCCAACCAGATGTCCGATTATAAGAGTATTCTGGAAACGGCAATGGAACGCTATGCACTGCCGTATTATATGGACGAAAAGGAATCCATGTGCTATACGCCGTTTCTGGTGTATCTGCATACACTCCTGGGACTGCTGCAAAACACAAAGCCGGACACAGAACTGCTGCTGCGCCTGGGAAAAACGGGCATGACTTCCTGTACGCCGGAAGAGATCGCTGTGCTGGAAAATTACTGCTACACCTGGCAAATCGAGGGAAAGACCTGGAACACAGCGTTTACTGGCGGCAGCTGCGAGGATGCGGAAAGCGTCCGGAAAAAGCTGTTGTCGCCCTTGCAGTCCCTCCGGGAAAAGCTGCGTGGTTTCCATACCGGTGCAGAATTCTGCCGGCTGCTGTACGATTTTCTGACAGAACAGGAGATCGAGGAACAGCTGAATCAGCAGCTTATGGCAATCGCTGAGGAAGAACAGCGGATGCAGACCCAGGAGGAATGGGCGCTGGTCTGGAACAGTTTCGTAGAGATCCTGGAACATCTGACACTGCTCTACCAGGAATGGGAACTGGAACTGCCCGAGTTCTGTGCGATTCTGTCATCTCTGACCAGCAGCATCCAGCGTGCAACACCGCCCCGGACGCTGGATGCCATACTGATTTCACAGGGCAGCACTGCCCGGCTGAATGCGCCGAAAATCGTGTTCCTGCTGGGTGTCTGCGAAGGTGCATTCCCGGCGTTTCCCGGCGGCAGTGCAGTTTTCTCCGACCGTGACTGTCAGACTCTGGAAGAAATGGAACTTCCGGTGGCAAAGTCCAAGGAGAGCCAGATGGCAGATGCAAGACTGGCGGCGTATAAGCTGCTGTCCTCCGCATCCCATGCGCTGTATCTGACCTACCCCCAGGTGACGGTGACACAGCAGAAGTGCTATCCCTCTGCGGTCACGGCACAGATGCAGCGGATGTTTCCCGGCGCTGAGACACTGCGGCAGTCCTGCTCCTCACTGGGAACTTCCTATTACAGCGCTACACTTCATGCGGCATATTATCAGTATGTGCAGAATTATGCCGAGCAGTCTGCGGATACTGCTAGCGTGGGCGCATTGCTGTGGGATGACCCGGTCTATGCCCAGCGCCTGGAAGGATTGACCCGGTTTACCGTGCGGCACGACGAAAACGAACCGCTGTTTTCCATTGCGGATACCGCATTGGTGGGGCATTACCTGGGCGATACCATGCAGCTTTCCGCATCGGCGCTGGAGCGCTATCAGAAGTGTCCGTTTTTGTATTACTGCAACGACATTCTCCGGCTGTACCAGCGGCAGAAAATGCAGATGACCGGCGCAAACAGCGGCAGCATGGTGCATTTTTGCCTGGAGCAGATTCTTCGGCAGTATGACAAGGAACACTTTCTGGCGCTGTCGCCGGAAGAGCTGAAACAGGAGATCCGGAAAAATGCGGCAGCTTACTGGCAGGAAAACATGGGCGGTGATTTTTCCAAGAGCGGACGGGAACAGGCGATGTATCACCATGCGGTGTCTGACGTGCTGCCGGTTCTGCTGCATCTGCAGGATGAGTTCCGGCAGTCTGCCTTTTCTCCCTATTGCACGGAAGTTCAGATTACACCCGGCAATCCGGATTTTCCGCCGATCTGCCTCAAAACCAGAGACGGACATACCGTGCGGCTTATCGGAAAGATCGACCGTGTGGATATCTGCCGGGACGGCGCACAGAAATGGGTGCGTGTGGTGGACTATAAGACAGGGGAAAAGGTCTTTTCGCTGGGGCATCTGCTCTATGGTCTGGATATGCAGATGCTGATTTATCTGTTTTCCATTTTGTCGGAGGGAACGGCGCTGTCCGATGCCCAGCCGGCTGGTGTACTGTATCTTCCGGCTGGCAAGGTGAAAAGCGACCAGAAACGGGGTGCATCGAAAACGCCGGAGAAAAAGCGGAACGAGACTTACCAGATGAATGGCGTGCTGCTCCGGGATGCGCACCTGCTGACGCTGATGGAACAGAACGGCGAGGGTATTTACGTTCCTGGAAAGCTGGATGCCAAAGGAGAACTGGACACCAAAAAGGGAACATTTCTCACGCAGGAGCAAATGCGAAATCTGCGGAAATATGTGCTGGAACAGCTGGTGGATATGGCGGAGCGTGTGTATCACGGTGAGATCGATGCGCTGCCCCTGGAACTGCCAAAGGAAGACCCGTGCAAATTCTGCGCTTTTTCCAACATCTGCGGCAATTCAGAACTTTGCCGCCAGCGCATACCATACGGAGACAGCAGAATGCAGGAGAAAAAGATGATGGAGATCCTGGAAGAACTGGCAGAGGAGGAGAACAACTGATGGCAAGGACAGAACAGCAAAGTGAGGCAATCACAACCAGAGACTGCGGCCTGATCGTTTCTGCGGCGGCGGGCAGCGGAAAAACTTCTGTTTTGGTAGAGCGTCTGCTGCGGATTCTGGAGGACGAAACGCCAGAACACCGTGTCCCGGCTGACCGGATGATCGTTGTAACATTCACCAACGATGCGGCGGCAGAGATGCGCTCCCGTCTGTACCAGGCGCTGGACGACCAGCTGCAAAAACAGCCGGAAAACCAGTGGCTCTATCAGCAGCAGGTGCGTCTGCAAAATGCGCATATCTGTACGATCAGTTCCTTTTGTTTTGATTTGATCCGGGACAATCTGACCGAGCAGGGAATCACTGCCGGATTCCGCATCCTCAACGAGACAGAGGCAAAGCTGATCGCCTCCAAAGCAGCCGATACCGTGCTGAATCGCTGGCACGCTGAACGGCAGGAAGAAATGCAGCTGCTGTGGAACTGCTTTTGCGAGAAAAATGACAAGCCGCTGGAAGAACTGCTGCTGGAACTGCACAGCTTTCTTGGCTCTGTGCCGTTCCGGGAGCAGTGGACAAAACAGGTGCTGGAGGAACTGAACCAGCCGCTGTCCGATTCTGCATACCATAGGGCGTTTCTGGCACAGCTGGAACGGCGTGCCGAGACTGCCGTGCGCCTGGCAAACGAGGCGGCAGACCTGGCAGCTGTCGTGTACGATTCCGTGCCGGACAACAATGTCCTGCCCTGGGTCGAGACAGATGTTCGCTGCCTGGAAAAGGTGCTGCAAATGCTGCGTCAGCAGGAACCGGATGCGGAAAAGATTCTTGCGCCCATCCAGGAAAAAAACCAGAACCGGGGTAATTTTCCACGTAAGAAAAAGGCAATGACAGACCTGGAGGCGTTCGAACGTGTCAAAAAGCTGCGGGAGCAGTACACTGCACTGGAAAAGGAAATCGCTGCATTTCTTGAGGCAGTGTACCCTTATGAGGCAGGCGACCTGGTACAGCACGCACAGCTGATGCCGCTGCTGTTGGAACTGGAAGAACAGCTGACGGCAGAGATTTGGCAGCAAAAAGTGCAGCAAAATGCCCTGGCGTTTGACGATGCAGAGCGGATGGCGCTGGAACTTCTGGCAGAACTCTCGCCGGAAGGAACAATTCAGCCCTCTGCGCTGGCAAAAGAATTACAGGCGTATTACCAGCTCATCATGATCGACGAATACCAGGATTCCAACAATAAGCAGGATGATATTTTCAAGCTGCTCTCCCGGAACTGCATCGAGCCGGAGACCGGGACGCTTCGCTACGGCGACAATGTTTTTCTCGTCGGCGATGTCAAGCAGTCGATTTATCGTTTCCGTCTGGCAAATCCCCAGAACTTTGTCCACGCCATTTCGTCTGCCGGAACCGAAACCAGCGTCTGCCGGCACATTGTGCTGAACCGGAACTTCCGCAGTGTTCCGGCTGTGCTGGATTTTGTCAACTTTGTCTGCGGCAGTCTGATGTCAGATACCTGCGGCGATGTGGCATACACCGATGCTGAGGCGCTCTATCCCGGCACGGATATTACCGAAATTCTGCCGGAGGAACAGCAGAAAGTCACAGTGGCAGTTCTGACGCCCGAGGACGATGCGGACACCGATGTGCAGATCGCATATGTGATCGGAAAGATCCAGGAAATGATCGTTGCCGGAGTGCCAGTTGCACAGAAAGACCATACCACACGTCCCTGCCAGTACAGGGATTTCTGCATCCTGCTGCGGACGAACCCCATGTGTACCAGCTTTGCTCATGCGCTGGAGCAGGCAGGCATCCCGGTGCAGAGTCCGGACGAAACCGGTTATCTAAAAGCACGGGAAGTGGGGCTGCTGCTGGATATGCTGCGTGTGCTGGACAATCCCACATTGGACACCTCGCTTGCGGCAATCATGCTTTCCCCGATGTTCTGGTTTACGCCGGAAGATCTGATGCGGATACGGATGCTTGGAAAAAAGACCAGCCTTTACAGTGCGGTCTGCATGGCAATCGGTGTAACGGAATCCGCCGAACCGGTGCAGCTGGACGATGTTCTGGTGCAGAAATGCCGCCAGCTGTATGATACTCTGCAAAAGCTGCGGCAGTCGTCCGGCATGATGACACTGGAGGCACTGATTCGCCGGATCTACGATACCACAGACTTTTTGTCTGTCATGCAGCTGACAAAGGACGGCGACCGAAAGCGTGCCAATCTGCACCTGCTGCTGCAATATGCCAAACAGTACGAGGAGAACACGGATGCGGCACACAATGGAGTATCCGGTTTCCTGCGGTATATCGACTGGCTGCTGGACAGCGGAAACGATTTTCAGCAGACTTCGCTGACCGCAGGGGTGGAAAACGCTGTTGCCGTAAAAACCATGCACCGTTCCAAAGGACTGGAATATCTGCTTAAGAGACAACTCCTTGATCTTGTTGCAGTTTTCAGCGTTTTCCACCGAGGACAGCCGGAAAAATGCGGTGTTCTCTGAAAAGGGACTGGTCGGATTCTGCATCAAGAATCCGGAAAATTACACCCGTGCAAAGACCATGCCTTTTGCTGTCCTGGAACAGGAGAACCGAAACGCTTCCAGGAGCGAGGAACTGCGGCTGCTCTATGTTGCCATGACACGAGCCAAGCAGCAGCTGTTCCTGCCGCTGAATCTGAAAAAAGTGCGGACCAGAACGACCGATTACCTGGCGCAGTACAGCACACTGATTCTCCCGGACGGCACACTGCCGCCGCTGACAGTGCAGAACGCCGGTTCTATGGCGCACTGGGTCTGGATGTGCCTGGTGCTGCGGCATGATGCAGTACTGGCGAGAGAGATCAATCTGCCGCCGCAGTGCTGGAACACACCGGCGTGGAGCGAAAAACTGCAAATCCACTATGAATTTTCTTTGCCGCCGGTAACAAAGAGCGACACACTGCCGGAACAGGCGGTTATCCAGCCGGATGCGGATACGCTGAAAGACCTGAAAAAAATCACCGCCTTTCAGTATACTTCACCGGATTGCGGCAGACATTCCCTGCTGAGTGTTTCCGCACTCCAGGAGGCACACCAAAAACGTGCGCCCGTCTGGAAACGTCCGGATTTCCGCTTGCAGGAGGGTCATCTGACCGGTGCAGAGCGTGGTACGGCGATCCACACCTTTTTCCAGTATGCGGATTTCCGCAAAGCGCAGGCTGATGTCCCGGCAGAGATCCAGCGTCTGCAAACCTATGGCTTTCTCACCCCGGAACAGGCGGCAGCTGTAAAGCCGGAGATCCCGGC
>OGIE01004132.1_pt1 | contig 14195 bp, 9 predicted proteins | sample 1571581 | NCBI WGS metagenome assembly OGIE01 (sample SAMEA2582021, study PRJEB24529) | metagenome | biome: Human gut stool | place: China | collected 2011
GTCTTGTAGGCAGGGGATTTTTCCGGGTAGGTGCCCACGCCGTCGGTAAAATAGAGCAGGCCGTTGAGGTTCGTCAGCTTTTTCTCTTCCAGCAGCCTGTCTACATAGGCGAACACCGGCCGGAAGTCGGTACCGCCGAAGCCCCGGAGCTTCAGCCGGGGAATCAGCTCATGCAGCTGGTCCAGACTGGTCAGCCGCTCCACGCTCTGCACCTCGGCATCGCATTGGATGAGATAGATTTCTACCCGTTCGGTGAAGGAACCGCTCTGCCGCAGAACGTCGCAGGTGCGCTGCAAAAAGCTCTGAACGATATCGCCCTGAACACTGCCGGAGGTGTCGATGGCAATCACAAATTCCCGGATGCGCTTGTCGTCCCGGTATTCCAGCGGCTCGACCAGGGGAACGTTGCCGTAGGTGCGCAGACCGTAAGTGTAATAGATGAGGTCAAATTCATCCTCGGAAAGCTGCAGCACCTCGTTTTGTGCCCCGAACCGGCGAAGAAAGTCGGTATAGTCGCATTCCTCAAAGGTCACAGGTTCTAACCCATCCATCAATGCTCCGGCACGCTTGCCGTGACGGCGGCTGAAGGTCTCCAGATCAGTCTTGGCCTGGCGGGCCAGCTGCTTCCATTGTCTGCGCAGGGCTTCCTTCTGCCGCTGCTGCATCTGCTGCAGCGTTTCGTCCCGGGTGTCGGTTTTGCGCAGTTCGGTCTCGTTGGTGATATCCTCATCTTCCCCGGCAGGCAGCAGCTGCCCACTGGCAGCCGGACGAGAGCCGGGCTGGGGAGCAGCATACCAGAGCGCATGGCTATCCCGGGCAAACAGCCGGGTCAATTCCGCCAAAACATCGGCGGGGTACTGCCGTTCCAGCAGAAAATTATAGATGGCTTCTGCCGTCAGGTGAGGGCAGGCATCCCGCAGACGGCTGCGCCAGCTGTCCTGTGCAGCATCATCCGGCAGGGCGCAGGAGGGGATCTCCAGTTCCCGGATGACTTCCTCTGCGGCAATGTCGCAGGCAAGGTTCCATAGGCGGTGATCCATTTCCTGCCGTTGAAAGGGATGCCCCAGAAGAAAGTGCAGGGTGACATGCAGCAGGGCGCGTGTGGGCACAGACTGCTGTGCCCGGAATGTGCGGAGCAGCGTTTCGGGGCAATAGTACAAGCGGTGGCCATCCCCGGAAAACAGGGTGTCCAGCGCAGGGACGGGAATCGGCTTCAGCTGTTCCAAGGCGGAGGATAAAAAACGCAGGTCGGCAGTCAACCGACTCTGTGCCAGCAGCAGCACCTGTGCGGCCAGTTCGTCCGCCGCAGGAACAGGAGTCTGGATGGGCTCGGGCATAAGAGAAAACTCCTTTCTGCCCCAAGGGCAGGGTGGTATCCTTCAAAAACGGCAAAACCAGCCGACACCACCCGGAGCACCGGGTGGAAGTCTGCTGGTTTGCACGCATTCCGTGGCGTGCTGCGGGTACTCCGCCCGGCAGACGTTTCGGAATCAGAATGAAGGAATGGGTGAAAAAGGAGGAAGGTGTTTCTTTTGGTGAGACCTCAGAACAGCAGCCCACAGGCTACGCAGCCCACAGCGACCATAATGGCAGATGCAACCCATGCGTAGGGGAGGGTGTGCTTCTGGTGGTCGCCCAGGTCCTGGCCGGAAAGGCCCAGCAGCAGGAAGGTGGCACCCGTCAGGGGACTGAGCGGGAAGCCCAGCGTCATCTGGCCCATGATGGAAGCCTTTGCCACAGCCAGTGCGTTGCCGCCCATAGCGGAAACAGCGTTGGCGATGACCGGCATAACACCGTAGTAGTAGGAGTCCGGGTCAAACAGCAGGCTCAGCGGAACGCTGAACAGGCCGACGATGGGGGCAATGAAGGTGCCCATGCTGGTGGGGATGATGGAGACCAGAGCGTCGGTCATGGAAGCCAGCATACCGGAATTTTTGACCACACCGGTGAATGCGCCTGCGGCAAAGACGATGGAGACCATCAGGAATGCGGCCTGTGCATGACTGTTGATGATCTTGTGCTGCAGATCCACACTGGGGTAGTTGACGATGAGCAGGACGCAGTAGCCGATCATAAAAGTGACAGCCGGGCTGAGGCGGTTGGTAACGAGGATGTACAGGATGACCAGGATCAGTGCCACATTGAAGTACCAGCGCCAGCCGGAGCGGGCCAGTTCGTTGGAGGTGTTGGTGGTCTTTGCTTCGGTCAGACCAGTGACCTCCTGCGCGGGGATGCCTGCAGCAATGCGCTTGGCTTCCTTTTTGCCCAGGAAAGCCGCGACGAGCAGGCAGGTCACCAAGCCTGCGATCCAGGCGGGCATGATGCCCACCCACAGCTCGCTGCCGGTGACTTCATAGCCCAGGCCAGACATGGCTGCGGCTGCACGGACTGTGGGGCCGCCCCAGGGCATAACATTCATGATACCGGCGGCCAGCGCCACGATGGTAGCCTCTACCCAGAGGTTCATTTTCAGCTTCTGGAACAGGGGCATACAGGCGGGGATGGCAATCAGGAAGGTGGTGGCACCGGAGCCATCCAGATGGCAGATGCAGCCGATGAGGAAGGTGCCGATACAGACCTTGACGGGGTCCTCGCCGGTAAACTTCAGGATGCGGTTGATGATAGGATCAAAGACACCGGCATCCGAGCAGGTACTGAAAAACAGGATGGCAAAGATGAACATGACACCTGTGGCAACGATGCTGCTCAGGCCCTTGCCCATATAATCTGCGCTGAGGATGGAAAGTGCCTTGGTAAAGCGGGTGCCGAAGGTGATGACCGGCTCAACATAAGCAGTTCCGGCCTTTTCGGCAGCAGCCTGTGCGGCTTGGATGATGACATTGGGGGCATTGATGAATGCTGCGATGAAGCCGGTGATGGCGGGAACAAAAATCAGAGCTACAAGAGTAGAGACCTTCTTGCTCATGATCAGTGCCAGCACCAGCAGAATGGTGACGAACCCTAATACTGCCAGCATGTGATTTCTCCTCGATAATGTGTGTAAAGGTGGTCAGAGATCAGAACACCTGCTTCTCGTGCAGAGTGTTGAACTGCTCTTCGGTCATGCCCAGAACACCCTCAAAGATGTCCCGGTTGTTCTGCCCCAGCTGGGGAGCGGGTGTGCGCACAGAGGGCTTGGTGTCCATCAGTTTGATGGCACAGCCGTTCACGGTGACCTTGCCCAGGGTGGGATGATCCATCTCCACGAACATCTCGCGCTCCTTGACATGGGGATCGTCCAGGATCTCCTTGATGTTCATAATGGGGCCTGCGGGGATGCCGTGGGCCAGTACCAGCTCGGCGGCCTCGTTGGGGGTCAGATCCTTGATCCGCTCCTCAATGACCTCGGCAATGGCATCCTGATTGGCCAGACGGCCCGGCATATCCACGAACCGGGGATCGGTGATCATATCAGGGCGTTCCAGCACCTCATTGCAGAGCTTTTCGTACAGCTTCTGGTTGCCTGCCGCGATGATGACCTTGCCGCCCTTGCAGGTGAAGCTGTCGTAGGGGGAAACAGCGGCATAACGGTTGCCCATGGGGGCCGGGATGTTGCCGGTCTCGATGTACTTCAGGGCAGTGTTCTCAGTGGCAGCGATCATGCTGTCCATCAGACTCACGTCCACCCGCTGCCCTTTGCCGGTAATGGTGCGGGCGTTGACTGCGGCAAGGATGCCGATGGTTACATGAAGTCCGCCCAGAATATCACCCAGCGCCGAACCGGCACGGGTGGGCTCTCCGCCCTTGGAACCGGTGATGGACATCATACCGCCCATGGCCTGAGCCAGGATATCATAGCCCGGACGCAGGTGGTAGGGACCGTAGCAGCCAAAGCCAGAGACCGCCGCATAGATGATGCGGGGATTGATCTCCTTCAGGACATCATAGCCCAGTCCCAGCTTGTCCATCACGCCGGGGCGGTAGTTTTCCACCACGATATCCGCTTTTTTGACAAGCTCCTTGAAGATCTCCTTGCCCTCAGGGGCCTTCAGGTTCAGGGTGATCCCCTTTTTGTTGCGGTTGATGTTGGCAAAATAGACGCTTTCCCGCTCACCATTCAGATTTTTGGCACGGAAGGGGGGATAGCTGCGGGTGTCGTCACCGCCTTTGGGAACCTCGATCTTGATGACGTTTGCGCCCATGTCAGCCAGCATCATGGTGCAGAAGGGGCCGGCAAGCACACGGGTCAGGTCGAGAACCGTCAGGTTCTCCAATGCCATATGTTCACTCATGTTACAGCTCTCCATCCTCAACGTGGATCTTCATGCGCATCACGGCACTGCCCATGGATTTGCCCAGGCTGTCCAGACGCAGGCTCATGGTGGCACCGCCGCCCAGAGCGTGCTTCATAACAAAGTTGAAGCCGTTCAGGCTGGGCACGTCGTAGCGGGTGATCTCGCCCTTGACCATGTCGCCAAAGTAGGCTTTGAGTTTTTCGGGGGTCACCTCGCGCTCAATGATCTTATAGTATTCCGGTTTGCGTGCATACACACAGACATTGCTGGTATCGCCCTTGTCGCCGGAGCGGCCGTGAGCAATATCGTTCAGATAGATCTCTGCCATCTTACTTCACCTCCAGAATGTGACTTTCGACCTGTACGGCATCGCGGGGCACGGTGGTGGGCCACAGTGCCATCACTTCCTGCACGCGGGCACGGCCGCCGAAGAAGGAGGCACCCGGAGGGCCGTTCAGCTGCAGGGGGCTGATCTCGGGAATGATCTTGGCGCACTCGCTCTTGTCCTCGCTGAACACAGCAATGCGCAGCACGCACTCGTTCAGGTTCTTCAGTGCCTCTTCGCTCATATCGGCCACGCCCAGATGCAGGCTGTTCAGGCCGATGTAGCTGATGTGGATGTCGTCGGCCTTCATGCCGCGGCGCTGCATCTTCTTCATGATGACCTCGGCGCAGTACTGAGCCTTTTCGTAGGCATCAGGCCATGCAAAGCTCAGCATGGAAACAGTCTTCCAGCCCTTGTGGTAACCCACGCAGAGCTTGAGCGTGTCGGGGCGGGGCTTGCCCTTGACACCGCCGATGCGGACACGGTTGTCACCCACCTGGGTGATGGTAGCATGGCTGATATCCACGTTGACATCCGGGGTCAGGTAGTTGGCGGGATCGTGGACCTCGTACAGGAACTGCTCCTTGCAGCTCTGTTCGCAGATGATGCCGCCGCAGTCGGGAGCCTTGGTGATCTCAAAGGTATCATCGGTCAGCTCTGCGATGGGGAAGCCCAGCTCGTCCATGCGGGGGACATTGCGCCAGTCGTACATATAGTTGCCGCCGGCACCCTGACCGCCGCACTCCAGCAGATGGCCTGCCATGATGCCGCGGGCCAGATTGTCCCAATCGTCAGCAGCCCAGCCAAACTCGTACTTCAGCGGAGCCAGGAACAGGGCGCTGTCAGCCGCACGGCCGGTGATGACCACATCGGCACCCTCTGCCAGGCATCCCTCGATGCCCTCATGGCCGATGTAGACATTGCAGTTGTAGATCTTGTCCAGAATATCGTTGAAATTGCCGTCGTAGTCGAAGTTGGGGAAGGTCCAGCCATCCTTCAGCAGCTGCGGGATCTTATCCTTGATATTATCGCCGGTCACATAACCGATCTTATAACCGCTCATGCTGTTGCCTTCTGCCCACTGGCGGATGCCGTCCACGCAGCCATTGATGTTCATGCCGCCTGCGTTGGTGCAGATCTTGATGTGCTTGTCCCAGGCTTCCTTGCCGGCCTCCTTCAGGATGCGGGTGGTGAAGTCGGGCGCAAAGCCCTTGGTGGGGTCCTTGAGCTGCTGCTTTGCCATGATGGAAAGGGTCAGCTCTGCCAGATAATCACAGCCCATATACTGGATATCGGCATTGCGGATCATGTGGATGGCCGCGTCCGGGCTGTCGCCCCAGAAGCCCTGGCCACCGCCGATTGCAACTTTCTTCATTCGATAGCCTCCTTATAAATGAAAAGGTGATATCAGCGTCAAACATCAGTATAACGTTTGACTCAATCGTCGTACTGAGTGTAGTACAACGATTTACTAATGTCAAGAAAAAAACGAAGTTTGGAGGAAAAGAAATGCAACTTTGTTGAAACGGCTAAAAAGGAAAAAGAAAAATATACAGAGTGCACAAAAACGGCTGGTTTGAGATTGGAGAGGCTTTTTTTGGCTTGTCAAGATACGGGGAAACGGGTACAATAAACCTGATATCAGAAAAAGGTGGGGAAGAGCATGGTTACGATCAAGCAGATCGCGCAGGAGGTCGGGATCTCGTCCAGTACGGTCAGCATTGTTTTGGGCGGCAAGGCGGCAGAGCGGAAGATCAGCACGGCCACGCAGGAAAAAATTTTTGCGGCGGCGGCACGGCTTGGCTACCAGCCCAATATGGCCGCCCGGAGTCTGCGGGGCGGCAGCGGTGCCAATGAGCTGGTGGTGGCCATGTTCTGGGCACAGGATTTCCGGGCCAGCATGATGCTCCGCTTCTGGGATGGTCTGCGGGCCGAGATCGAAAAAACAGCACGTCCGGTGCGGCTGGTCATCTATCCGTATGTCAACGACCACCTGAAGGAAAGCGAGGCACTGACCAGTGGCGCAAACTGCCATGCGGCCATCATCTGCAATGCGTCCTATGCGGATCTGCAGTTTTTGGAGGACACGCAGCTGCCGATCCCGGTGGTGTTGTACAACCGTGTTTGCAATGGGTATTGCAGCGTCAATGTGGATGATCTGAAGATGGGGGCCCTAGCGGCGCGGGCTTTTGCCGATCAGGGATGCAGGACGGCGGCAGTTCTGACGAGCAGCCCGGTCTTTGAGGGGATGGAAAACCGGATGCATGGGTTCCGGCTGGAAGGGGAGCAACACGGGTTGACGATCCTGGCCAACCGGTATTGTGATAACAGCATACGAGGCGGTTATGAGGCGGTTTCGCATCGGCTGCGGCATGAGTGGAAGCAGCAGCTGCCGGACGCAGTGTTCTGCGGTTCCTCGGCCATTGCGCATGGTGCCCTGCGGGCTTTTTGTGAGGCCGGATATATCGGTGAAAAGCTGCCCCGGCTGATCGCTGTAGGCAACGGCCCGGAGGAAATGGATGCGTTTTCGATCCCGAGCCTGAGCGTAGTCTATCTGCCCATGGAGGATATGGCGCGGGAGTGTATCCAGCTGGTGCTGGGGCAGCTGGACGGCCGGATCGCCACGGCGGAAAGCCGGCTGCTGCCGATCGAGTATATTCCCAGGGAGAGCTGCGGGCCGCTGACAGAATACGCCGCACAATAAAAAAAGCCCCGCACCGGCACGCAAAACGTGCGCAGTGCGGGGAAGAAAGAGCAGTCAGCCCTCGGCGCTGATACAGTACATGGAAAAGGTGCTGGAAAATAACAGGGTGTCGGTCTCGTCTGTGATCTCCACAGCCACCACACAGATGTGCCGGCGGCGGCTGACTGTCCGGCCGCGGGCTGTCAGGTGACCGGCTTTGACGTTGTGGATGAAATTGACCGAAGCATTCTGGGTGACATACTGCCGCCCGTCAGAGCGGGCAGTCAGCCCGGCACAGCAGTCGGCCATGGTAAAAAATGCGCCGCCGTGCACATAACCGTAGATGTTGGTGGTGTCCTGCCGGATGTCCAGCGACATGACGGCGCTGTCCGACGTTACCGATACGATCTCGATGTGATTGTACTGCATGAATGGATTTTCAAGCATTTGTGCAATGTTCTGTTCCTGCATAAGGAGCCTCTTCTTTTTGATGGTGGTACAACGTTGTACGGGATGGCTTGGACGGTTTTTATTATAATCGCATTTTCCGCAGGATGCAAGCAGCAGGAGGTGTGAAAATAAATGGAACGGCCATCATTACGCAGGCAGCTTGTAATGATCTTTCTGGGGATCGCTATTCCCATTGGGATTCTGCTGGGGCTGCTGCTCTTTTTTTCAGGGCTTTATAGCCGCAATCGGCTGGCAGCTGCGGCATCCGGCGGCCTTGATATGTTTACCACAAATTTTGAGAATCAGCTGGATTCGGTGGAAAACTATCTGCTCAATCTGTCACTGAACGATGCGACCTTTCGCAGTCTGAGCGAACAGACCGATCGCACCCGCGCCTACCTGGATGCCTATGAGATCGCACAGGGGTTTCCGGCGGTATTGGCTGCCAATGATACCCTGATGGGAGTGGTGCTGCGCAGCGGCTCAGGCAACCTGTATGTGGGGCGCTACGGTGCAGCTGCCCAGCAGCTCAAGCAGAAATTGAATCTGGAAGCGTATCTCGGCCAGCCGGGCCAGACCAATAAAATGATGACAAAGGGATGGTATCTGCGCACCATCGGCCAGCGGCTTTACCTGCTGCGCAGTGTTTTCTACCAGAAAGCCAGCCTGACCGCAGCGGTGGATCTGCGGCTGGTGTTTGAAGAACTGGTGGAGGACTATGGGCTGGACGGCCGGGTCATTGTGATGAACGACAGCGGCAATGTGCTGGTAGGGGATGCCAAACTTCTGCCCACAAAGATGGAATGGAACAGTGAGGGGTATTGCCTGACAAAGGTGGGCAGGGACAGCCGACTGGTGGTGCGCAAACAGGTCAAAGCGCTGACGGTATTGTATCTGGTTCCCTACCAGCATTTCGGGGTGGACTTTGCGCCGTATCAGATCTTGCTGGTGATGGGCACTGTTTTTGTTCTGCTGGCGATCCCGTTTCTCCTGTTCTATATGAAGCAGGAGATCTTTGCCCCTATGACGGCGTTGGTGAGCACCATGGACAGGATCGGCCGCGGTGAACTTTCGGTGCGCTCCAGTGTGGATTATCGCAACGCTGAGTTTACGCAGGTGAACGAGACCTTCAACCGGATGATCGACCAGATCACCCAGCTGAAGATCGACGGTTACGAAAAGGAGCTGGAAGCCCGCCGCAACGAGATGACCGCCCTTAAGCTGCAGATCCGGCCCCACTTTGTGCTCAACTGCCTGAAAAGTGTCTATGCCATGGTGCAGACTGGCAGCCGCGAGGATGCCCAGCAGCTGATCCTGCTGCTGAGCCGGTATCTGCGCTATATCCTCTCTTTTACAGCGACCACAACGCCTCTGCACACTGAGATCGAGCAGTGCTGCAATTACGCGGAACTTTCCAGCGTGGGGCAGAACGATCCCGTGGAGGTAGTATGCGAGATCGACCCGGAACTCAGCGAATTGCCCTTGCCGCCGGTCTCGCTGCTGACGCTGGTGGAGAACAGCGTCAAGCACGGCAAGATGATCGGCAAAACGCTGAAGATCACGATCACTGCAAAGCTCCTCGAAACGGAAGAGGGCTGCATGGCGGATCTTTCGGTGGCGGACAATGGCACAGGCTTTACGGCAGGGGATCTGAAGCAGCTGAACAGTGCAGCCCCGCAGGAGGAGAATGGACAGCACGTCGGGCTGTTCAATGTGGTACGGCGGCTGCAGCTGCTCTATGGGGAGCAGGCAGCCATCGCCTTTACCAATAACCGCCGGGGCGGCGGTGCCAGGGTGGAGCTGTTCCTGCCGATAGATCCCGTCTTACAGAAGAAGGAAGGAGAAACAGCATGAAACTGCTGATCGTAGACGATCAAAGCACCGTGGTGCAGGGGCTTTTGCACTGCACCAACTGGGCAGCAATGGGATTTACTGAGGTGGATACGGCTTTGAACGCTGTGGATGCCAAGGCCAGCCTGCTGCGGCAGGAGGCCGAGGTCATGCTCTGCGATATTGAAATGCCCATGGAAAGCGGGCTGGATCTGTTAGACTGGCTCCGGCAGCGAGGGATGACCACCCGCTGCATCTTCCTGACAGCCCATGCTGAGTTCCGATATGCACAGGAGGCACTGCGGCTGGGCGGTTTTGACTATATCATGCAGCCCGCCCCTTATGAACAGGTGGCGGATGCAGTGAGCCGTGCGCTGGATAATGTAAAGGAGGAATGGGCGGCGCTGGAACTGCAGAGCAGGGGCGCTGTTTTTGACGACCAGAAAAAGGAGATCGTGGAGACTATGCTGCGGGGCTTCCTGTTGGACAACGCACCGGGAAGCAGCCTGACCGCGTTTGAAGAACTGAGCCTTGTGCCCCGGCGGGAGCGGGAATGCTGGGTTGCCCTGATGCAGCCGCTGCGCTGGAAGCAAGGCGAGGAGCCGTGGGAGCTGAGCCTGCTGAGCACGGCAGTGGGGAATATGAGCAGCGAGGTGTTCACGCCGCTGCAGGTGCTCAGTGTAACGGTGGCGATCCCTGCGGAGCAGTGTCTCGTTCTGGTGCTGCAAAGCCGGGTGGGGGAGCCGCTGGAGGCAGACTATATCACCCGGCAGCTGAATTATCTGCAAAGTGCGTGTGCGCAGTATATCAACTGTGAAGCGGCCTTTTATCCGGAGGGGCCGCAGCCCTTTGAACAGGTACCGGAGATCTACCAGAAACTGCTGCAGCAACGGAGCGAGAACGTGGCCCTGAAAAGCGGTGTTCTGCTGGGCCGCCCAGCGGAAAAAGCGCCGGAAGTGTTCCGTATTCCGCAGATCGGTGCATGGCAGAAGCTGCTGCAGGCGGGATGTGCGCAGGCAATGGAGCAGGAAGCCTGCCAGCTGTTGGACAAGCTGACGGCTAACAATCAGCTGAACAGCCAGACCTTGCGGTATTTTTATCAGGATTTTATGCAGATGCTCTTCTCCTTGCCGGAAAAGAAACGGCAGGACGATATGTTCCGGGAGCCGGAAGCGTTGGAACTTTACCGCAACGGCATGAAGACCGTGCCGGATATGAAGGCGTTGGTCCATTATGTGGCCTCGGTCTGGGATAGCGAAACGGAAGAAAGCAGCCAGAGTACTGTGGAGATCATTATGGCTTACATTGCCGAGCATCTGGAAAACGAGCTGCGCCGGGAAGAACTGGCCGAGGCTGTCCACCTGAATCCGGATTACATGGCCCGGCTTTTTAAGAAAGAGACCGGCATGAACCTGAAGGATTATATCATTCAGCAGAAAATGCAGGAGGCACAGAGCCTGCTCTGCACCACCAATCTGCCCATCAGCCTGATCGCGGCAAAGGTCGGGTATACGAATTTCGGGCATTTCTCCACTTCTTATAAGAAGTTCTATCACAAGACCCCACAGGAGGAGCGCAGCGCAGCATTATGAGAGAAACAAGGATGGCTCGCAGGACATTTTTACAGCTGACCGGTGCTGCAGCTGGGGCGGCTCTGCTTGCTGGCTGCGGGGAGCGGGCGGAATCGGCGGCAGAAAGTGGAACAGAGCCCATGGTCACAGTGCTGATGCCGGGCCAATCGGATGAAACTGCCTGTGTTCGCATTTCGGCGGCGCTGAGTGAAGTCACAAAGCAGAAGCTGGGCTTCAGCGTTTCCATCGAGCAGGTGGCACCCACCAATTACTCGGCAGAGCTGTGGAAACGGATGGTCTGCCAGACTATGCCGGATCTGTTTTTCCTCACAGAGAATCAGCCGCTGGATGTTTACCTGAATCAGAACTGCATCCTGCCCCTGAGTGCGCTTCTGGAAGAATATCCCGGGCTGAAAGCTCTGTTCTCAGAGCAGCAGTGGGCGAGCAGAACCTATTACCGCCGTATCTATGCGGTCCCGGCACGGGCAGTCTCGATGTATCAGATCGGCTTTCTGGCCCGGGCCGACTGGATGCGGGAGCTGGATGCCAGACCGGAGGAGATCACGAATCTGGATGCCCTGCACGACCTGCTGATGCAGGTCAGGCAGCGTCGGCCCAATGCAGAGGGGGTCCTGCCGGATAATGGACAGGTTTTTCCTTTTCCGGAACTGGATCCTCTGGGAGATACCTTTGGTGTTCTGACCGAAGAAAGCGGCACCACCGTTGTCAACTGGTATGCCGCGGATGCTTACAGCAGGCTTTGCAGAACTATGCATCAGTGGTATCAGGAAGGATTGATCCTGCGGAATGCCAGCCTGCGGGACGAACCGGCCACCGATCGGATGCGGCTGTGCAACAGCTTCGGCTTTTTTGCACGGCTCAACCGGGATTCACTGGACTGCTACACCCGGGCCTGTGGCACAGAGCTGACTGCCATCCCGCTGGGGCCGACCATTCAGAACGGCTCTATCCCGGCGGAGAGCTGGTGCCTGCCTGCGACCAACAGCCACCGCAGGGAGGCACTGGCTCTTCTTGAACTGCTGTACACGGATGCATCCTGCTATGATCTCTTTGCGAAGGGAGATGGGAAAGAGGAGCAGTTCCATCCGTGGCAGAATCTGTATCTCAACGCCAGCGGACTGCTGCCGGAAACAGACGAGCAGCCGCAGTGGGTCTCTCCGGCCTATGGGTTCAGCTTCAACAACAGTGCAGTTGCCGCAAAGCTGGATGCCTGCCGGGCACTGAAGAACAGCTATCACAATGGGCTGATGTGCGGCTATCTGGATTCGGAGGAGGCGCTCCCGGAGTTTTTGGAAAAACTGGAACAGGCCGGGATACAGGAGATCCTTCAGGCAAAACAAAGCGCATTGGATAACTGGCTGAACGCATCGCATTGAAACAGGCAGGGCTGGGAGACCGGCCCTGTTTTCATTTTTTGGACAGAAGAAACCTCTGAAAATGAAAAACAGAGGTCGGAAACTTGAAAAAATGCTGAAGCTCTCGGAACAGGAACACGGAAAATGAAAAATTAGTTTCGTTTTTTTGGTAGCTGGAAAAGCTCCCGGTGCGTTAAACTAAATACAACAAAAGCACGGCAGACACAGAACCGTGCAGATGAACGCAAGAATAAGAAGGACAAGAAGGAGAAACCACTATGAAACGTATCTCTCGTCGAAACTTCCTCAAGGCGATGGGCATTTCTGCAACGGCCCTGACACTGGCTGCTTGCGGCGGCGGCTCTTCCAGCTCCACCGCAGCCGGCACCGCCGGTTCTTCCGCTGCCAGCGCAGCAGCAACCGGGGAACCCAAGGCAGGCGGAACCCTTCGCCTGTGCTATTCCAGCCCCATTGCCACCCCCGGTTACACCCCCCGTGCCACCGGCAACGCTGCAATCTATTACCTGACGCTTTCCTACGAGAGTCTGGTCAGTTATGATGAAAAGGGCAACCTGATCCCCAATCTGGCAACGGAGTGGGATGTGAACACCGATGAGCTGAGTATTACCTGGACTCTGCGGGAGGGTGTCAATTTCGCCGACGGTGAGCCGTTCAACGCCGAGGCCGTCAAGCGCAACATCGAGGAGTACCAGGCCAACAACCGCACTGAGACCGCAAACATCGCTTCCTGTGAGGTCATTGATGACACCCACATCAAGATGATGATGGCAGAGCCCAACTCCTCTACGCTGGAATCGGTGGGCTTCTTCGTCTACTACATGAGCCCCAAGGCACTTGAGAACCCCAGCAGCCTGGATGCTGCTACCTGCGGCACCGGCCCCTTCCAGCTGAGCGAGTTCGAGAACAACGCCTACGCTATCTATACCAAGAACGAGAATTACTGGAAAGAGGGCCTGCCCTATCTGGATTCCGTGGAAGTGACACTGGTCACCGAGCCCAGCACCGCAAGCACTGCTTTCCAGGCCAACGAGTACGATATGTACTGGGTAGGTCTGGCCAATCCCACCATCCTGCAGCAGCTGGACGGTGCCGGTATCTACGTCAAGGAAGATAACCAGAATGGCATGGGTGTCGAGAGTCTGGGTCTGATCCCCAACAGTGCCATTGACGGCCCCTGGGCCGATGCCCGTGTCCGCCGCGCCCTGTGCTACGCCATCGATGTGGATGCCATCAACGCTGCATTCCTGATGGGCATGGCACAGATGACCGACCAGTGGGCAGTTCCCGGTTCCGCCACTTACAACGACAGTCTGAATCACTTTACCTATGATCCTGAAAAGGCAAAGTCCCTGCTTTTGCATACAGATGCATCTGTGACGGACATTGCTCTAGATGTAGGTTTTAACAATACCAGTTATTTTATAAAAAAATTTCAGGAAGCCAATCAGCTGTCCCCTCACAAATTCCGCAAAAAAATGTCATAACAGAACAGTTTTGTTGTATTTTTCTAAGAGATGCATATGCTAATATAACACCATCGAACAAAGGTGATGTCCACGGCATCAGGCATACCGGTGGATTTCAGACGAGCATCATTCACACGCTCTCGAAAGGAGAAAATAATTATGAAAGCTTTAGAAACTATGATCCAGAACATGTTCCACAAAGACTGCGCAGCATGTACCGACCAGGAAGTATACGATG
>OGIE01004138.1_pt1 | contig 14169 bp, 9 predicted proteins | sample 1571581 | NCBI WGS metagenome assembly OGIE01 (sample SAMEA2582021, study PRJEB24529) | metagenome | biome: Human gut stool | place: China | collected 2011
ACTACAACCTTGCCTATTATGTCACCTACGAGCGGCTGGGAGTCTACGATGTGACCACCCAGCTCCCGGCCATGAGCATCGTGGAACGGCTGGGCAAAAAGCTTTACCGCTATACCTCCGAGGGCCCGGCAGCCATCTGAAAAAAGTCCAAAATAAAAAAACAGGGTGTTACCCGAAAAAAACAAGTGCGAAAAAACGGCACTTGTTTTTTTATGCCCGGAAACTGCTGACAAACCACCTGCCTGCGTCTATAATGGGTGCATCGGAAGCGCTTCGACCGGAAATTGGATGACTTGAAAAGGTAAAGGAGAAACCATCATGGCAAAAGATTATGCTGCGATCTCCAAAAAGATCGTGGAGAACATCGGCGGTGTGGAAAACATTGCCAGCGTGACCCACTGCATGACCCGCCTTCGCTTTGTGGTGAAGGACGAGAGCAAGATCAACGACGCAGCCGTCAAGGCAACCGACGGCGTGATGGGCGTCGTGAACCAGGGCGGCCAGTACCAGATCATCATTGGCAACCATGTGGAAGAGGCCTACAACGAAGTGCTCAAGATGGGCGACTTCGGCGAGGCAAGCCAGGTGGCCCGCGGCGAGAAGAAGGAGCCCCTGACCCTGAAGAAGGTGGGCAACAACATTCTGGATGCCATCGTGGGCACCATGTCCCCGCTGATCCCCGCCATCATCGGCGGCTCCATGGTCAAGCTGCTGGTCATGCTGCTGGGCATGGTTGGTGTGCTGTCGGCCGACGGCGAGACCTACAAGATCCTGAACACCATCGGTGACGCAGCCTTCTACTTCCTGCCGGTGATGGTGGCCGCTTCTGCTTCCAAGAAGTTCAACACCAATATGTTCATCGCCATTGCCATTGCAGGCCTGATGCTGCACCCGGATTTCCGCACCATGATGGAGGCGGTCACGGTCGGCGATACCGCCGCACACTTCCTGGGTATCCCGGTGGTGGGCGTCAAGTACACCTACACCGTCATCCCGGCCCTGTGCATGACCTGGATCCTGTCTTACATTGAGCGTGCCATCGACAAGATCACCCCGGCTGTCACCAAGAACTTCCTCAAGCCCATGCTGATCTTCCTCATTGCTGCTCCCATTGCAATCATCGTGGTCGGCCCGGTCGGCATCATGATCGGCGAGGGCATCTCCGCATTCGTCTACTTCGTGCAGGCTAAGCTGGGCTTCCTGGCTGTGGGCATCATGGGCGCCCTCTGGCCTCTGCTGGTCATCACCGGCATGCACCGCGTGTTCACCCCCACCATCCTGCAGACCATCTCCGAGACCGGCATGGAGGGCACCGTTATGCCCTCTGAGATCGGTGCAAACCTGTCCCTGGGCGGCGTGTCCCTGGCCGTTGCCTTCAAGACCAAGAACAGCGAGCTGCGCCAGACCGCTCTGGCCGCTGCTTCCTCTGCTCTGATCGCCGGCACCACCGAGCCCGCCCTGTACGGCGTGGCCGTGCGCCTGAAGCGCCCCCTGATCGCTTCCCTGATCACCGGCTTCGTCTGCGGCTGCCTGGCCGGCATGGCAGGTCTGGCCAGCCGTTCCATGGTGTCGCCCAGCGTGCTCACCGGCGTGCAGTTCATCGACCCGGCCAACCCCGGTGTGAGCATCGCCTGGATCGCCGGCATCTCGGTGCTGTCCATCGTGCTGTCCTTTGTGCTGACGCTGGTGATCGGCTTTGAGGATCTCCCGGAAGAGGAGTGATTCCCATGTCTGATTACAAACTGCCCGAAAACTTCCTCTGGGGTGCTGCCATTGCGGCCAATCAGGCCGAAGGCGCTTACAACGAGGGCGGCCGCGGCCTGAGCAACATCGACATGATGCCCCACGGTGTCCACCGCATGGAGGTCAAGCTGGGCGGCACGCCCCACCCGACGCTGCAGGCAGGGGAGTATTACCCCAGCCACACCGGCGTGGACTTCTACCACCATTACAAAGAGGACATCGCCCTGATGGCAGAGCTGGGGCTGAAGGTGTTCCGCACCTCCATCTCCTGGTCCCGCCTGTACCCCCACGGCGATGAACGGACCCCCAACCCGGAGGGTGTGGCCTTTTACCGCAATGTGTTCCAGGAGTGCCGGAAGTACGGCATTGAGCCGCTGGTCACCCTGTGCCACTTTGACATCCCCATGGGTCTGGTGGAGCAGTACGGCTCCTGGCGCAGCCGCAAAACGCTGGAATGCTTTGCCCGCTACGCCGAGACCTGCTTCAAAGAATACTCCGGCCTTGTGCACTACTGGCTTACCTTCAACGAGATCAACATCCTGCTGCACAGTCCCTTCTCCGGGGCAGGCATCGCCTTCCAGGAGGGCGAGAACCGCAGTCAGGTGATCTATCAGGCGGCCCACCATGTGCTGCTGGCCAGCGCCACGGCCACCCGTCTGGCCCACCAGTACGACCCCGCCAATCAGGTGGGCTGCATGCTGGCCGGCGGCAGCTTCTACCCCTACTCCTGCAACCCGGAGGACGTCTGGGAGTCGGTGCAGAAGGAGCAGGAAAACCTGCTCTTCATCGACGTGCAGGTGCGGGGCCGCTACCCCGGCTACGCCCGCAAGCTGTTTGCGGAAAAGCAGGTGCAGCTGCACACCGAGCCCGGCGATGACGCCCTGCTGCGGGAGAACACCGTGGACTTCATCTCCTTCAGCTACTATGCCAGCCGCTGCGTGGCGGCCAGCCTGGAGGGCAAGGCCGTGAACGACGGCAACGTGGTGCGCTCGGTGAAGAACCCCTATCTGCAGACCAGCCAGTGGGGCTGGGCCATCGACCCGCTGGGCCTGCGCATCACCATGAACCAGCTGTACGACCGCTACCAGAAACCGCTGTTCCTGGTGGAAAACGGTCTGGGTGCCCACGACACGGTGGAGCCCGACGGCAGTGTCCACGATGATTACCGCATCGACTACCTGCGCCGTCACATCGAGGCGGTCAAGCAGGCCGTGTCCGACGGCGTGGACCTGATGGGTTACATCGCCTGGAGCGGCATCGACCTGGTGTCTGCCTCCACCGGTGAGATGAGCAAGCGGTACGGCTTCGTCTATGTGGACAAGCAGGACGACGGCACCGGTACGCTGGCCCGCAGCAAAAAAGATTCTTTCGATTGGTATCAGAAGGTCATCCGCTCCAACGGCGCAGACCTCTGAGCGTTTTCCTCCGTTTCATAAATGCGAAAAGCCGCCCCGCAGGCACCGGAAGTTCCGGCCTGCGGGCAGTGCCAACATGTGCTCCTATGTGGCCGGTCAGCATGGCCGCAACAAGCCGTTTTATCAGGATTACTCCTTCCGTAAGGAGTACATGAGCGTGGGGAATCTGGTGCACAAGCACTCGTACCTGGATGCGGAAGCATAAGCCGAACACAACACGAAAGGGCCTCCCCGGAATGGGGAGGCCCTTTCTATGCGTTTACGACTTGACGTGGATCACGTTGGAAGGGAAAAGCATCAGTGCTTTTCCTTGTACTTGAGGCTGGCGAATGCGCCTGCGATGGTCAGCAGCATGCCGCTGAATGCCATGCCCAGAGCGGCCATCCAGTTCACGCCGGTCTGCGGCAGTGCATCCTGCACAGCGGGCAGGACCGCGTCAGACGGCAGGACCGGAGCGTCCGGGGTGGCATCCTGCACGGGCGGCAGCTCGGGGGTCTCCGGGGTCACGACTTCGTCCGGGGTCTCGTCCTCCACGGGCGTTTCCGGCGGAGTGACGGGCGGGACGATGACCGTCTCTTCGCCGTTCACGGTCACCTTCCGGGTCTCGATGGAGGTATAGTTGTAGCCCACATGGGCGTCGGTGGTGGTCACGGTCTCCTTGGACACTGGCGTGGTGTTCACCTTGTCCGTGGTGCGGTAGGTGTAGGAAACTTTGCCCTCATCGTGCTCCTTGCTGCCGGAGCCGGTGAACAACTTCTTCAGCACTTCGGTAAAGGTGGTGTAGTGGCCTTTGCCGGTACCGGATCCTTCGACCGTTTCGCTCTTCTTCTGCGTATAGGTACCGTCGAAGTCGCCGGAAGTATTTTCGCCGTAAGCCGTAGCACCCTCACCGGTTTTATGGGTGGTGGTGGTCTGCTTGTTCAGCTCCAGAAGGCGCTTGGCGAAGTCCTGCGAGCTGCGGATGCTCAGCGGGGCGGTGATGGTCTTGATGGTGGATTCGGTCTGACCGACGACCTTGCCCTCGCTCACCTGGGTCAGCTCGGAGATCATCAGGTCATAGCCGCCGACGTAACCCCAGGTGCCGTCCTGGCGCTTGTAGGTGCTGTTGATGCATGTGTTGGCATCGCGGGACATATAGCCGTAGGCGGTCAGCTCAGAGGACTTGAGATAGACCTGATAGCCGCTCTCACCGGTGCTGTTGGTGCCGGTGGTTCCGATCTTCACAACGTAGGTGCCGACGATGGCATCACGCTCTTTTTTCGTGAGACTGGCGGCTGTCTTGTTGCTGCCGGTTTCCTTCAGGTAGGCATTGATGGCCTGATCTTCTGCACTGACCCAGTGCCAACCGTCATAGCCACCCTGATACAGCTTGATGCTGCCGTTCTCCTTGATGGGGTCGTAGGCAACGGTGCCGGTCAGCTTGTAGTAGGCGCTCTTGTCGGGGTTGTTGTTCCTATTGCCGCGGTCATACTCGTAATGGCCGTCGCCCTCGCCGCCCTCGTCATCCCAGCTGATCTTGCTGTCCAGGCCGACCGTCTGGTTGCCCTTACCGTTGACCAGGTTTCCGGCATCGTAGTTCCACTCCAGCTTCAGATCCTTGCTTACCAGTACACAGTCGGTCTGATCGACCTTACCGTCCTTGTCCGGCAGCAGATCCAGCTTGGAGCCGGAAGCAAGATCGAGGTGGCCGATGTCGTCGCGCTGCTCTTCGTAGTGCACAGTGTTACTATGAACACGAACTTCCTGGCCGTTAGCGTCTGTATAGTAATAATAGCCGCCCCACCAAGTCGATTTCCAATAGACCTCAATTTTGGAACCATCCGGTGCCTTGCTGAAGGATTTGAATTCATCCGTCTTTTCACCGGAGTAGTAGTTCTTCTTGGTCTCTTCGTAATCAGAACCCTTGTTGGCAACGTAAGTGGAGTTCTTGGCGATCCGCTCCTGCTCCTGCAGAGCCTTGATCAGCTCATCCTTGCTCATGTTTTCGGGCGAGATGGCCTTGGTGAAATACTTGATGATATCTTCCTTTTGGGTGGTGGAATCGATCTTCGTTTTACCGATCCAGAGTTCCTCGTCGGGCTGAAGTTTGCTCTGGATCTCCTGGATCTGCTTCCACAGCTCGTCGTATGCCTTCTCAAGATCCTTATCGTCCTTGATGATGCCGGTGACACTGGAGGAGGTGTGTACATCCTTCCGGACGGTGAGGGTCTCGCTCAGGGTGCTGTAATCCACGGTGATGGTTTCGTCACCCTTCGTGAAGGTCGCGGTCTTGCCGTCGGCGTTCAGTCGGATGCTGTCAGCGGAAACACTGTATTGGCCTGCCAGTGCGGTCTGGATCTCTTCAGGGGTCAGCGGAGCACCGGCCTTTTTGGTGAAGGTGTAGGTGGTCTTTACGCCGTTTTTGTCCTCGACCGTGCAGGTGTAGCCGTCATCGGTTTTGGTCACATTGCGGTAGATGTTTCCGTCCACCGTAATGGTGCCGGCGTTTTCGTCGATCGACCAGTTCTTGCCGCCGGGGATCACCAGCTTGTCGTTAAGATCCTTGGTGTCCGTCTTTGTGGATTCAGAAAGTGTGTCGATCGTCCATTCCACGCGCTTGATGCCGGAGAAGTCCATGCTGCCGATATCAATGCTGTAACCTTCCTGAAGCAGGGTAGCTTTGTCCTTGCCGGTCTTGTTCTGCAGCTCTTTCCAGGCGATCTCTTCCTTCTCCGCATCGCTGAGGAAAGCGGACGATTCCGTGATCGTGCAGGTACGGGTGATCTTGGTGCTGGTGCCGTCGGGCGAGGTCACGGTTTCTTCTTTTTTGTAGGTCGTGGTGCCCTTCTCCGGGTCTTTGCTGGCGATCGTCCAACCATCGAAAGAGGGAAGTTCACCGCTGCCGGGCTTGACGTAGGTGCCGTTGAGGGAACCGCTTTCGGTCCACGTATTCGAGCCGGTCACATAAGCGGTGCCGGTGATGACGTTGTCCGTAACATCCTTACGGGTCTCGGTGTCCTTGCTCGGATCAGAGCTGCCCGGCTGAGGCGCAGAAACCGTTGCACCGTCATAGCGGAGGGTGACAGTATGAACATTGCCGTCTGCATCGGTATAACTGAGATTGAGCTGGCCTTTGCCGGTGGGATCGATCGTATTCAGCTGGTTCTTGAAATCCTCGCTGTCCACATTGATGCCGGTTTTCTTGGCGGCATCCGTCAGAGCGGCCTTGATGGCTTCCAGCTTGGCAGTTTCCTCGGCACTCTTGATGCTTTCCTGACCGCCTTCGACCTGGCCGGGGGTCTTGGTGACCTCGGTGACCTCCACGGTGTAACTCAAAGTCTTGCGGACGGCTTCCATCTGGTCAAGGTTCAGCTTTTCGCCCTTGTAGTAAACGCCGTTGTCATCGCCGGTGAAGCCCTCGCCCAGACGGTCGGCCAACTGCTTGTTGGTGAGCTGCTTGGTGTCTTCCGTTTTCTTGACTTTATAGGTATATTCCTTGCCGTTTGCATCGGTTTCCGTATAGACATACTCGCCGGTATCGTTGTTATAGTACTCGTCCTTGAGCATTTCGCCCAGCTTCTCCGAAGAAATCTCGATGACATCCGTCTTGGTCTCGTCGGTGTTCTTGGCAGTGATGCTTGGCAGCTCGACCTTGGTGGTCAGGTCCTTATCATCAACATCAACAGTGCCCTTTTCCACCTTGAGCACCAGCGTGGTCTCGGTGCGGGTCTTGACCGAGTTGCCGGTGATCTCGTAGTAGGTGGTGCGGGTGACGGTGTTGCCGTTCTCGTCGGTGGAGGTCTCTTCCTTTTTCATGGTATAGGTGGTGTTGCCCTCGTCGTCGGTCTTTTTCTCCACGCCGCCCTCGGGGACATCCAGCAGCTTGGCAACGTCCTCAGCGGACATTTCCTTCGTTTCGGGCTCGCTGGTCTTTTTCAGGGTCAGGGTCTTGGAGTTGCCGTCCTTGGCGGGCTCGACCTTGTCCACGGTGTAGCCGCCCAGCTTGGCATCCTTATCGGTTTTCCAGTCCGGACGCACGTCCTTGCCAAGCTCGTCGTCGAGGTTGATCTCTTCGCCCTTCTTGGTGTCGGTGATGGTGGTGGAGGAATCGGCCTTGCCGGTGCCGGTGGTGGTCGTAGTCTCGGTGCCGGTGGTCTCGGTGGGGGTGGTGATGGTGGTGTTGCCGTCCTCGTCCTTGCCCACCACGGGGTCGCCCTTCTTCACTTCGGCGTCAGGGTCCACAACGGTGGTGCTGGAAGAGCTGTCGGGGGTCTCTTCCTTGGTGGCGGTGCCGATCTTGCCGTCCTCGCCGGTGGCTTCGTCCTTCTTGCTGTTGTCGATCACGTCACCCTTCAGGTGGGTATCGCCCGGGGTCTCGGGTTCATCGGTCTCGCCGGGCTCTTCCGGCTTCGCAGCAGGTTTATAGTCAATGGTGATGTCATCGGTCTTGGTGCCGGGGCCGAACGCAGGGGCCTGCTCTTCGCTCTTGGCCTCTTCGTTCACCCGGGGGGGGGTAAACTCCTCCTGCTCTCCGACTTTCTCCTGCTTTTCCCCTTCCTCAGCGACGGGGGCGGGCGTGGAACTCTCGGCTACAGGTTCGGCCTGCGGGGCAGCGTTATCCTCGACAGAGTCGGGGCCTTCCACAGCATGGGCAGCCATGGGCTGTGCAGCGACACAGGCGGTCAGGGCTACGGACATGGCAGCGAGTTTCAGCTTTTTATTCGTCATGATTGATGGCTCCTTTCAAATGGTGTCAAGTCTTTTACGCATTACCACTGTCCCATAGAATGGACATATTTCGAGGATTACTATCCTGCTTCCTTTATACCATTTTCTAGTGCGGGTTGTCAAGAAAAAATGTGTAGAAACGCATGATTTGTGAAAACATTCCAAAGTCTGAATTGGATATTTTGCACAAATCACAAGAATTTGTTGCAGAAAAAAGAGAAACTGTTGCGGATGTGAAATGATGCGGTTGCGGTACTGGTGCAGAGTGTGCGGATTGTTGCGGAAAACCACTTTTTGAGGGACGGAATTTCTGGCAAAGAACCGGCTGGAATTTCTCCTGCCGCCCTGCTGCAGACGAAAAAGGCCCCCGGAAACCTGCGTCTCCGGGGGCCTTGCCCTCTTACCTTATATAGGGCAGTCGGCGATCACTGCTTCTGCTTCAGCCGGGCCATGTAGCTGTCGGCGGCCACGGCGGCAGCGGTGAAGCTGTTGTTCTTCCACCAGCTGATGAGGGCGGCCACGGTGGTGATGCCGGCGGTGACCAGCTGCTCCACAGTGGTGCTCTCGATGGGCAGCACGGGCTTGCCCATTGCGCTCAGCACCTGATTGGTCAGGGCCAGCAGAAGCACAGCGGTGCGGGCCAGGGTAGCGGCGGAGATCTTGTTGCTCAGTTCCATAAATCAGTTCCTCTCTTTCATTCGTTCGTGGTTCTCAAGGTCGGCGATGCGGTGGTTGGCCACCTTCATCTGCTCTTCCAGAATGGGCACGCGGCGGGCGAAATTGTTGTGCTCGCGCACCTCGCGGGTCAGCTCTTCCAGCTTGGTGTCGGTCACGGCCTGACTGCGGCTGTTGGCGATCAGCACCCCGATCAGGGTCACGGCACCGGCGATCAGGGCGGACAGGATGCTTTCCATTGGGTTCACCTCCTTCTTAACCTGTCCAGCGGCTTTTGGCGGGGCGGGTGTCCACATGGACCCAGCCCACAGCCCGTCCGGCCCGGGGCGGGTACCGGCCGATGCCGCCGGTGCCGGGCAGGCAGGTCTCTGCATAGGCGGCCAGCTGCTCCACCGGGATGCCCTGCACCCGGATATCGGCAGCGCGCCCATACAGATGCTGGCTGTAGGCGGCCCCGCCCACGGATTTGTTGTGAGCGGCGGTGCGGTAGCCGCTGGTGATGACTACGGGGCGGCCGAAGTGGTCGCGGATCTTCTGCAGCAGGGCGGCAAGGCTGCTGTCCACGAACACAGGGTCCGAGCCATCTTTGCAGGCAAACTCGGCCACGGTGAAGTTTGCGCTCAGCTTCCGGGTGCCGTCCCGCGTGCGGGACCAGGCTTCAAGCATCGGCTTCCACCTCCGCCAGCAGGGCTTCCACGGTGCTGCGCAGACGGGCGGGCACCTCGTCCAGCGTCTTGATACCCTTGCGGATCAGGGCTGCATAAATTTTCGCCATCAATTTTCCTCCTTTTCTTCGTACAGCTCGCACAGGGCCACCTGAAGATCGGTGACACTGCTCTCCACGGCGGTCACCTGCGTCAGCAGGTCGGCAAGGGTGGGGTAGTGGTAGCCGTCAATCCAGAGTTCCAAAGGGAACACTGTTTTGTATGGAGAAACAACATGAAGGATGCCGTTTGTTTGGAATGTGATTGTAAAATTGATGTCACAGTCATAAGTTGTCGTGCCACCGCGTGCAATGCTTTTTTCAGTGTTATTACCGTAGCTGTTGTACTTGCCTTTGGTAATGCATATCTTATCAACATTGCCTGGAATCTGAACATCCCAAGTTGTGAATTTGTTAGGAGACGTCACATGGGTGTTCCACACCAGTCGCGCCTCCGACTTGACCGCCACGGCGGCAGCGATCTTATCATTGAGGGTCTTGCCGCTGATGGTGCCGTCCTCGTCCACGTCCAGATAGTCGCCCACCTTGACGCCGCCCAGCTGGTCCGCCGCAGCGGGCGGCAGGGTGTACGGCGTGCCGAACTTGGCGTCGGCCTCCAGCCGGGTATAGTAGGCGGTCAGGTCGGCACCCAGCGTGCGCAGGGCGGCCGTCTTTTCAGCACCGGTCCATCCGGCGGCAGTGCTGGCGGTGGTGAGTGCTTTTTTCACACCGTAGGGCAGCAGGGCCGGGGTGAGCGGCGCAAAGCCGTCGGTCATGCTGTCCAGCTGTTCGGCGGAGGCAGGCACAAGGGTCAGGGCGGCGTCCTCCCGCACAGCCACGCCGTATTGCGGGTCGATGCGCACCGGGCCGGGGGTCTTTGCGTCCGGCAGGGTGCTGCTGCGCACATAGGGCGTCAGGTCGGGCGGGGGCGTAGTGTCGGTGAGCAGGGCACCGGTGTCGGGGTTCACGCTCAGAACCCGCAGCAGGGAGCCGGCTGCCGGCTGCGCAGGCCGGGGCAGGGCACCCACGTCCTGCGCACGCAGGACCACTACACCGCTTTTGCCGTTCACGCTCAGTACCTGACCGTCTGCCGGGGCCAGCTCTTCGGCACGGGCGGCAGCAGCCTCGGCCCGGGATGCACACCCGGCCGCCGCGGTGCTGCTGGTGCTGGCCTGCCGGGCAGCAGTCTGTGCCTGTGCGGCACTGGAAGTGCAGCGTTCGGCGCTGGCCGAGGCGCTCTGGGCCGCCGTGGCGGCTGTGCTGGCACTTTCCAGCACGCGGGCCACGAACTGCTCGTACAGGGTGGGCGGCAGGTCCTCGGAGCCGCCGTCGGTGGGCAGGGTGGCATAGGTGTCGTACCGGCCGGGGCGGGTGTAGGCGGTGTAGCCGGAGCCGCTCACGGCGGCCAGCATCCACTGCCCACCGGTGCAGCCGGTGAGGCGGCGGTCCACCGTCACGCAGGCATCGCCGTCCAGCGGCACCGGGGCCAGCTGGGTGCCGTCGCTGCGGCGCAGGTACAGGGCAATGGCGCAGTCGGCCCAGCTTTCGGGCAGCTGGAACTGCAGCCGGTCCACGCCTTCCGCATTCTGTGCGCCCAGGTGCAGGCGGCTGGGCTGCGGCAGGAATTCGGTGCCGCCGCAGGCTCGATGAATGATTTGGATCTTCATGGTTTTGACCTTCCTTTCCGGTTTTTTATTTGATTGTACGCCGAGGCGCGCGGCAGCAGAAGTGTGTTCTTTTTCTCCGCAGATTTCTGGGCTTCGGCATTTTGCCGGAGGGGTGTTTTTGGGGGTAATTCGGGGGCAATTCCGGGTGCGGAAAATGCCCGGCGACGGGCCTGGTTTTGTGCAGAAAACTGCGGTATTTGGCCGCTTGTTTCCGTGCGGGAGGGCCAGAAACGGGTCGTTCCGAGGCGTCCGGGACGGATGCAAATGTTAAAAATTCATGAACAGAACGTAGACGAAAAAAGGCGAAAAATCCGGAGGAAATAACTTAAAAAACAATATTTTGCAGGAAACACTGTTAAAATTGCACAAAAAAGAATGTCAAGCATCTAACAAAGTGGAGGCGCCCGATTTGACAAATCGGCTCCGGTCTGGTAAGATAATACCGCGCAACGGAGCAACGGACGTTGCAGCGTTTAAATTTTATCTGGATGAAGTGAAATGCCGTCTGAGCGGACGGTACGGTGCAGGCAATGGGGGCCTGTGCCGGGGGACGGAGCAATGTCCCGTTGGAACGGATTCCGACGCAATACGATGCTTGGCTTCCACAGCCGGAAAAGCATCGTATTTGATTGTGGAGCCCCTGGTGCTCCGCAGTCCCGGCGGCCGGGGTGCAATGCAGCATCCGCGGCCGCACCAAAAACAAGAAGAGAGGAGTTGTCTCGTATCGCTTCCGTAAACTTGAAAAAAGCATCCTCGGGCTGCAGATCTGCAGTCTCTTCCCGCGTGCTGGCGTTTTGTGTCATGGTCGTGTGCCTTGTGGCTACCCTTGGTGTGACCGCTGCGAATCTGCGGCTGACCTACGTCACCGACTCCAATGGGGCCAAGCAGGTGATCCTCACCTCTGCCACCGACCCTGCTAAGGTCATGAGCCTCTCCGGCATCCAGTCCGAAGAGGGCGACCAGGTCTATTACACGGCGTTCAGCGGCAACCTTGCCACCCTGAACATTGAGCGCGCATTCTCGGTGAACATCCAGGCCGACGGCCAGACCTACCCGGTGAAGATGGTGTACGGCACTGTGGCCGATGCCTTGCAGCGCGCCGGCATCACCCTGGAGGGCGATGACTACACCGAGCCTGCCCTGGACCGCCTGGTGACCGCAGGCACCCCGATCGTGGTGCACCGCGTGGACTATCAGGACCGCGTGGAAACGCAGGCCATCCCCTATGATACCGAGTATGTCTATACCAGCCTGTACTTCCGCAACACCGGGCGCACCACCACCGTGCAGCACGGTGCCGAGGGCCAGCAGACCGTGACCACCCGCGACCGCTATGTGGACGGTGAGCTGGAGAACAGCATCGTGGTGGATTCCACCACCACCGTGCAGCCCACGAACCATGTCATCAAGACCTACGGCGCGGGCGCACCCGTCTCGCCCCTGACCGGCCCGGACGGCACCACCAATGCCCCTGCTTCCTACAGCAAGGTACTCACCGGCAAGGCCACCGGTTATTATTCTAAAACCGGCAAGGGCTCTTCCGGCCTGGGCCTTGGCTACGGCACCGTGGCCGTGGACCCGGATGTGATCCCCTACGGCACCAAGCTGTACATCACTTCTACGGACGGAAAGTTCGTGTACGGCTACGCGGTGGCCACCGACACCGGAATCGCGGTGCAGAAGGGCCAGATCCTGGTGGACCTGTTCTATGAGACCTACGCCGAGAGCGTGATCAACGGTGCCATTCAGGTGAATGTGTATGTGGTGGGCTGACCGGTCCGCCGCATGACCCCATAACAGAAAAGGACCCCGCAGAGCGGAGCATTTGTACGTTTCTCCCAAAAGAGAGAGGTGCAGAGGCTCCGCTTTTTTTATTGCATTGGTAAGATTCACGATAAATTTTGCAAAAAATTGGCGGGTGTGTATATAAGGGAGAAATATTGAAGAAAAGATTATGGGTATTTTTCCAGAAAAGGCCTTGAAAAACCGGTCGGAATTCTTTAATATAAAAGAGTAAAAAGCTACAGGTGCGCGTATGCGGATCTGTACGGGGAGGAGCAGTCTATGAAACCGACCGAAGAAAAGATTCAGGGCAATGCATCGGATCTGCCGGTGTATCTGTTCAAGCAGGGCAACAACTGCGAGGCCTATCGTTACTTCGGCGCACATCTGGAAACACGCGCAGGCGAGCCCGGCGTCGTGTTCCGCGTATGGGCACCGCACGCTGTGGCCATCAGCGTGGTAGGCGACTTCAACAGCTGGAAGCCCGGCAGCCACCCCATGCACAAGGTGGATGGGGATTCTGTGTGGGAATTGTTTATTCCTGGCATGAAGGAATTCGACGTTTACAAATACTGCGTGACCACGCGTGCAGGCGACCTTGTCTACAAGGCTGACCCCTATGCGTTCCACGCCGAGACCCGGCCGTCCAACGGCAGCAAGGTCTATGATATCTCCGGCTTTGCCTGGCACGATGAGGCCTGGCAGGCCGCCCAGAAGAAGGCCGACGTGATCAACGGCCCCGTGAACATCTACGAGATGCACGCCGGCAGCTGGAAGATGAAGGAGGGCAACAAGCCCTACAACTACGCAGAACTGGCCGACCAGCTGATCCCCTACATCACCGAGATGGGTTACACCCATGTGGAGCTGCTGCCCGTGATGGAATATCCCTTCGACGGCAGCTGGGGTTATCAGGTCACCGGCTATTTTGCCCCCACCAGCCGCTACGGCACTCCCAAGGACTTCATGACCTTTGTGGATAAGCTGCACGCAGCCGGCATTGGCGTGATCATGGACTGGGTGCCTGCCCACTTCCCCAAGGACGAGTTCGGCCTGTACAACTTTGACGGCGAGGCCTGCTACGAGGACCCCAATCCCAAGCGCGGTGAGCACAAGGAGTGGGGCACCATGGTGTTCGACTTCGGCCGCAACGAGGTGCAGAGCTTTTTGATCTCCAGTGCCCTGTACTGGCTGGAGCAGTACCACATCGACGGCCTGCGGGTGGACGCCGTGGCTTCCATGCTGTATCTGGATTACAACCGCAAGCAGGGCGAGTGGGAGCCCAACAAGGACGGCGGCAAGGAGAACCTGGAGGCCGTGGCCTTCCTGCGCAAGCTCAACAACACCGTGCTGGGCCGTCACCCCCACAAGTACATGATCGCGGAGGAGTCCACCGCATGGCCTATGGTCACAAAGCCCGCTTCGGACGGCGGCCTGGGCTTCAACTTCAAGTGGAACATGGGCTGGATGAACGACA
>OGIE01004143.1_pt1 | contig 14162 bp, 9 predicted proteins | sample 1571581 | NCBI WGS metagenome assembly OGIE01 (sample SAMEA2582021, study PRJEB24529) | metagenome | biome: Human gut stool | place: China | collected 2011
TCGGCGGCGAGGTCGAGCGCGTGCTGAAGATGGTCAACGGCGTTCTGCTGCTGGTGGACGCTGCTGAGGGCTGCATGCCCCAGACCCGTTTCGTGCTGCAGAAGGCTCTGCAGCAGAATCTGAGCCTTGTGGTCGCCATCAACAAGATCGACCGTCCCGATGCCCGCATCAAGGAAGTCATCGACGAGGTCCTCTACCTGCTGATGGATCTGGGTGCTACCGACGAGCAGCTGGACTGCCCCATGCTGTTCTGCTGTGGCCGTGATGGCACTGCAAGCCTTGACCCCGATGTACCCGGCACTGACCTGGTCCCCCTGTTCGACACCCTGCTGAGCACCATCAAGCCGCCCGAGGGCGACCCCGAGGCTCCCTTCCAGATGCTGGTGTCCTCTGTGGACTACAACGAGTTCGTTGGCCGCATCGGCATCGGCCGCATCCAGAACGGCGTCGCCAAGGTGGGCGAGGAAGTGGTCGTGTGCGACTGGCACAACCCCGACCTCAAGATGCGCGGCCGTCTGACCAAGCTGTATGACTTCCAGGCCAATGGCCGTCAGCCCTGCGACAACATCACCGCAGGCGACATCGTAGCTTTCTCCGGTCTGCCCGACGTCACCATCGGCAACACCCTGTGCAGCCCCTCCAATATCGAGCCGCTGCCCTTCGTGAAGATCAACGACCCCACCGTCGAGATGACCTTCTCCGTCAACGACAGCCCGCTGGCCGGCCGCGAGGGCAAGTTCGTCACCAGCCGCCAGATCCGTGACCGCCTGCAGAAGGAACTGCTGAAGGACGTCGCTCTGAAGGTGGAGGACTCCGCCACCACCGATTCCTTCCGCGTCATGGGCCGTGGTGAGATGCACCTGTCCATCCTGATCGAGACCATGCGCCGCGAAGGTTACGAGCTGCAGGTCTCTCCCCCGCACGTTCTGACCAAGGTCATCGACGGCAAGACCTACGAGCCTATGGAGCATGTCGTCATCGACGTGCCCACCCAGTATCAGGGCGCTGTCATGACCGGTCTGGGCACCCGCAAGGCCATCCTGCAGCAGATGGAGTCTCTGGGCACCGACCGTGTCCGTCTGGAGTTCCGGATGCCCAGCCGCGGCCTGTTCGGCTACCGCAACCAGTTCCTGACCGATACCCACGGCGAGGGCATCCTGAACCAGATCTTCGACGGCTACGACGTCTGGGCCGGTATGATCGCCAACCGCTCCACCGGCTCTCTGGTCAGCTTTGAGACCGGTGAGGCTGTCACCTACGGTCTGTTCAACGCACAGCAGCGCGGCACCCTTCTGGTCGGCGCTGGCGAGAAGGTCTACGAGGGCATGGTCATCGGCTACACCGCTTCCGGCGAGGACGTCGATGTCAACGTCTGCAAGACCAAGCATCTGACCAACACCCGTGCTTCCGGCTCCGATGACGCTCTGCGTCTGGTGCCCATCAGCAAGCTGAGCCTGGAGGGCTGCCTGGAGTTCCTGGCACCCGACGAGCTGCTGGAAGTCACCCCGGAGAACCTGCGCATCCGCAAGCAGATCCTGAACCACGACCAGCGCATGAAGGCCAAGAGCAAGCTGAAGTAAGCGCTCCCCTTCTTCCAAAACAGATCAACGGCACCGCAAGCCCCACGGCCTGCGGTGCCGTTTTTTGTGTTTGTCTGCCTTTCTATATTTGCAAACCGGCTCCATTCTCTGTATAATAAAGAAAACTCCATCTCACTGCGGCGCTGTGCCGCGTGAAAGACACAAACAGGGAGGTTTTGTTATGAACGACATCCTTCAGGCCATGGAGACCCGCCGGAGCATCCGGCAGTTCAAGCCCGACATGCCCCGCAAGGAGGAGCTTCAGCAGATCATCGAGGCCGGTCTTTACGCCGCCAACGGCAGAGGCCGACAGGGCGCGATCATTCTGGCCGTGACCAACAAGGAGCTGCGCGACAGGCTCTCTGCCCTGAACCGCGAGATCGGCGGCTTCCCGGAAGGCAAAGACCCCTTCTATGGTGCCCCGGCGGTCCTCATCGTGCTGGCAGACAAGAGCTGCCCCACCGGCATCTACGACGGCAGCCTTGTCATGGGCAACCTGATGCTGGCCGCACACGCGCTGGGCCTGGGCAGTATCTGGATCCACCGCGCCAAGGAGGAGTTCGAACGCCCGGAGTACAAGCAGCTGCTCAAAGACCTCGGCGTCGAGGGCGAATGGGAAGGCATCGGCCACTGTGTCGTCGGTAACATCGACGGCGAAGCCCCGCAGCCCGCACCCCGCCGGGACGGCCGGGTGTTCTGGGCCGAATAAACAGGCACAAAAAAGGAACGGCATACCAGACGGTGTGCCGTTCCTTTTTTGCTTAATTTGCCGCGTAGGCGCTGCCCGGCGTCCAGGCATTGGCAGCCGAATACTTTGCGTGGTTGCGCAGATAGGTGACCCAGGCACCGTAGCCGTTGCCTGCCGAGAAATGGATGCCATCCGGAGCGGCCAGCACCTCTTTCAGGTTGCCCTCGCCGTCGGCGAAGGTCTCCCACAGGTCAAGATAAACGCAGCCCTTGTCCGCTGCCAGCAGGGCCAGCTGCTCATTGACCGAGCGGATGACGTCCGACGCAAGGCCGGGCTTTTCCGCCGCAGCGGCCGGGCGCACCGGCGGGATGGACTGGACGTAGATGACGCAGTCATTGCCCAGCGTCTGCCGCAGCAGGTCCAGCATCTGGCCGTAGTAGGCCAGGAAACGGTCTGCCGCGCCCAGCGTGGTCAGGGTGTTGGTGCCCAGCAGAAGATAGAGCTTTTTCGGGTGGGCAGCGGCCAGCACATCCAGCGCGACCTCCTCGCCGCGGGTGGAACTCTTGACGGCGCTGCGGTTCACGATGGCGTCCGGGCCGACGCCGGTGTAGCCGCAGATGAGCGCACCGCCCAGGTTGATGTTGTAATCGGAAAAGCCCACGGTCAGGCTGTCACCGAGGAAGGCTGCATCCGCAAAATAGCTCAGGTCCACCTGCCCGCAGCTGGGCTGGCGGATGGTGCTGCTGTCCTGCGCCTTGACCGTGTAGCCGCCCGCCGTCTGCCGGGCCGGACCGAAGGTCTCCAGCGTCACGGCCGCAGCACCAGTATCCGCTGTGCTGTCGGCCACTGCGCCCTGCATGGGCAGCGGAGCCAGAATGTTCTCGGCCATGCCGCTGGAAGTCGCGGTCTGCGGCTGCTCGCTCTCCTTCGTACCGTTTTCCAGAATGGCCGTTACGGCCAGCGAGAGCAGCAGAATGGCTGCAATGACCCCTGCCAGCCGCAGCCCGGTCCCTGCACGGCTGCGCCTGGCGCGGCCATGCGCCGAATGATATTCGTGTGAAATTCCCATCGTCGTTCCCCTTGCCTTTTTTATATTTACGGGTAGTATCCCTCAAAAATTGCATCGCATTCCGGGATCGCACCGTTTTTTTTGCCATGTGACCATTATTGTATCATAATTTTTTTGCCTGTGCAACCAATCAGGTCTTGCATACAACAGGCAAATGGTTTACAATAGAAGAGTAGCAGGAATTGTGCCGTTTTCATTGAAGTGCTTGCACATCCTGCATTCTTTTTGTACGACTTGCGGCGAATGGCTGCGCTTGTTCCGGGAGCAGTGCAGGGCACCCGGAACAGTTTCCGAACGCAGCCGTCCGTTTTGCGGGATGTAACATTTTTTTGGATAAGAAGGAGGTTCTCATGGCGAAAAACGTCATCATTGGCCAGAGCGGCGGCCCCACAGCCGTCATCAATTCCAGTCTGGCAGGCGTCTACAAAGCCGCGATCAGTCTCGGAGCTGAGAAGGTCTACGGGATGCAGTACGGCATCGAAGGCCTGCTCAAAGAAGAGATGCTGGAGCTGAACGTTCTGCTGAACGACCGCATGAGCATCGAGCTGCTCAAGCGCACCCCGTCCAGCTATCTGGGCAGTTGCCGCTACAAGCTGCCTGACCCGGATGTGGACGCCGCCCCGTTCGTCAAACTCTTCACCCTGTTTGACAAGTATGACATCTGTGCGCTGTTCTACATCGGCGGCAACGACTCGATGGATACCATCGCCAAGCTCAGCCGCTATGGCGCGCGGGTGAGCAGCCCGGTGCGGTTCATCGGTGTGCCCAAGACCATCGACAACGACCTGTGCCTGACCGACCACACCCCCGGCTACGGCTCGGCAGCCAAGTACATTGCCACCATCCTGAAGGAAGTCATCCGGGACTCTTCCGTCTACAACATCCGCAGCGTGACCGTGGCCGAGATCATGGGCCGCCACGCGGGCTGGCTGGCCGGTGCGGCCTGCCTGGCCGGCGGTGACGACTGTGAAGGCCCGGACCTGATCCTGCTGCCGGAGGTGCCCTTCGATCAGGACAAGTTCCTGGCCAAGGTGGACGCGCTGCAGCGGGTCAAGCCCAACGTCATCATTGCGGCCAGTGAGGGTGTCAAGACCGCCGACGGCACCTACCTGTGCGATCTGGTGTCCACCGCCGGGCAGCTGGACGCCTTTGGCCACAAGGCCGTGCTCAGCGGCACCAGCCGGTATCTGTCCGAGCTGATCCACGACAAGCTGAACTGCAAGAGCCGCGCCATCGAGTTCTCTACCCTGCAGCGCTGCGCCAGCCATCTGGCCAGCCGCACCGATGTGAACGAGGCCTATGCGGTGGGCGGTGCCGCGGCGGCAGCGGCCTTTGCGGGCGAGAGCGGCCGCATGATCGCGCTGGAGCGCATTTCCAGCTATCCCTATCAGTGCATTGCCAAGTCGGTGGATGTGCAGCAGGTGGCCAACCTGGAAAAGAAGGTGCCGCTGGACTGGATCACCCCGGACGGCATGCAGGTGACGGCGGCCTTTGAGGAGTACGCCCGCCCGCTCATTCTGGATGAGGTGACCCCCGTGTACGTCAACGGCACCCCGCGCCACATCCGCCTGTAATCCCCTTTTCCGCGTCTGTTTTCGTGCACCTGCACGTTTTATAAAAGCCGAAACAGAAAAAACAAAAAAGGAGAAATCATCATGGGTAAAAATGCAATCGTTGGTCAGTCTGGCGGCCCTACCTCCGTCATCAATGCAAGTCTGGCAGGCGTGTTCGAGAGCTGCAAGAGCCGCGGTGCCGACATCGTGTACGGTATGTGCAACGGTGTTGCCGGTCTGCTGGAGGAGCGCGTGGTGGACCTGTCCACCGTGCTGACGGACGATTTGGACATCGAGCTGCTCAAGCGCACGCCGTCCAGCTTCCTGGGCAGCTGCCGCTACAAGCTGCCCGACTGGCACGCGGACGAAGCCGTGTACAAAAAGCTGTTTGCCATTCTGGAAAAGCTGAACATCGGCTACTTCTTCTACATCGGCGGCAACGACTCCATGGACACCATCGGCAAGCTGGCCGACTACGGTGCCCGCATCGACAGCGACATCCGCTTCATGGGCGTACCCAAGACCATCGACAACGACCTGATGGTCACCGACCACACCCCCGGTTATGGTTCTGCGGCCAAGTACATCGGCGTGGTGATGAAGGAGATCATCCGGGACGCCACCGTGTACGGCACCAAGTACGTCACCGTGGTGGAGATCATGGGCCGCAACGCCGGTTGGCTGACCGCCGCCGCTGCTCTGGCCAAGAGCGACGACTGCGAGGGCGTGGACATGATCTGCCTGCCCGAAGTGCCCTTCAATGTGGACCACTTTGTGGAGAAGGTGCGCGTGATGCAGGAGAAGAAGCCCAGCATCGTCATCGCCGTGTCCGAAGGCGTCAAGCTGGAGGATGGCCGCTATGTCTGTGAGCTGGCCGACGATGTGCACGCTGTGGACGCTTTCGGCCACAAGGCCCTGACCGGTACGGCCCGCTTCCTGGCCAATGTGGTGGCCCGCAATCTGGACACCAAGACCCGCTGCATCGAGCTTTCCACCCTGCAGCGCTGCGCCGGCCATCTGACCAGCCGCACCGACATCACCGAGGCCTATCAGGTGGGCGGTGCTGCCGCCAAGGCTGCCTTTGAGGGCGTGACCGGCCAGATGGTGGCCCTGAAGCGCATCTCCAACAGCCCGTACCAGTGCACCACGGAGCTGCACCCCATCAGCGAGGTGGCAAACCTTGAGAAGAAGGTGCCGCTGAGCTGGATGAACGAAAACCACACCCAGATGACCGAGGAGTTCCTGGAGTACGCCCGCCCGCTGATCCAGGCCGAGCTGACCCCGCTGTACATCGCCGGTCTGCCCCACCACATCTACCTGAAGAAGCAGAAGTGATGGTTTCCCCTTTTGAACTGTTCTAAGGCATAAAAACCGCCCGCCCGGATGCATTTCCGGGCGGGCGGTTTGTTTATCTTATGGTTATACGGTCGCACCGACCTTCGGGGCACCGCCTGCGATCTCCTCGGCGGTCAGGGGCTTTGCCTCGGCCGGGGCGTTCAGGCGCTCCTTGGCCACGGCCAGCATCAGCTTGATGCGGTTTTCCTGGTTGACCTTGGTGGCGCTGGGGTCGTAGTCGATGGGGGTGATATTGGCGCTGGGGTACAGCGCACGGATCTTGTTCACCATGCCTTTGCCCACGATGTGGTTGGGCAGGCAGCCGAAGGGCTGGGCACACACGATGTTGCCGTAGCCGCCCTGCACCAGCTCGATCATCTCGGCGGTCAGCAGCCAGCCCTCGCCCATCTTGGCACCCAGCGAAATGATGCCCTTGGGCTTTTCCACCAGCTCCTTGAAGGGGCCGGGGGCGTAGAACCCGGCATTGCTCTCGGCCTTGAGCATGGCACGCTCGATGCTGTCCAGCCAGTTCAGGAACTGGTCGATGCCCACCTTCACGGCCAGCTTGCCGCCGTACAGGATGTGGTCCTCGCCCATGTTGAAGGCGCAGTACTGCACAAAGCCCATCAGGCCCGGCAGGTTCACCTCGCAGTCCTGGGAGGCCAGGAACTTCTCCAGGTCATTGTTGCCCAGGGGGGAGTATTTCACGTAGATCTCCCCTACCACGCCCACCTTCACCTTGGGTACCCGGTGAATGGGAATGGCGGCGAACTCTGCGGCGATCTTGGGCATGGCGGCCTTGATCTCCCGGCCGGACCAGCCCTTGTCCTCCATGACCCAGCCGCAGATGGTGTCCAGCCACTTCTCCTGCAAAGCGGCCGCGTCCCCCTTGTGGGTCTCATAGGGCTCCGTCTGGGCCTTCAGGGCCACCAGCAGGTCGCCGTAGTAGATGCAGGCCAGGAGCTTGCGCATCAGGGGCAGGGTCATGGGGAAGCCGGAGTCCTTCTCCAATCCGGAGAAGTTCAGGCTCACCACCGGAACCTGGCCGTAGCCTGCCTTCACCAGGGCCTTGCGCAGCAGGTGGATGTAGTTGGAGGCCCGGCAGCCGCCGCCAGTCTGGGTGATAATCAGGGCGGTGTGGTCTAGATCGTACTTCCCGGAGCCCAGGGCGTCCAGGAACTGGCCGATGACCAGCAGGGCGGGATAGCAGGTGTCGTTGTGGACGTATTTCAATCCCAGCTCGCTGACCTGGCTGCCGCAGTTCTCCAGCAGCTCGCAGGTGTAGCCGGCCTGCCGCATGACGGCCGCCAGGATGCGGAACTGCACCGGGGCCATGTTGGGAATCAGGATCTTATGGGTCTTTTTCATTTCAGGGGTGAACTTGGGGTAATTCTGGAATTCCAGCTCCATGTCTCACGCCTCCTTTCTGGCAGTTTCCCGGGCCTCGTCCTGCTCATCCAGGGCAGCGAACAGGCTCCGCAGCCGGATGCGGACAGCGCCCAGGTTGGTGATCTCGTCGATCTTCAGCTGGGTGTACAGCTTGCCGCCCGCCTGCAGGATCTCCCGTGTCTCGTCGGAGGTGATGGCGTCCACGCCGCAGCCGAAGGAGACCAGCTGCACCAGGTCCATATCCCGCTGGGTGCAGCAGTAGCGGGCCGCCGCGTAGAGACGGGCGTGGTAGGTCCACTGGTTCAGCACCGTGGTGGGGAATTTCTCCACCCGGTTGGAGATGGAGTCCTCCGTGATGACCGCGGCGCCGGCGCGGGTAATCAGAGTGTCGATGCCGTGGTTGACCTCCGGGTCCACGTGATAGGGCCGGCCTGCCAACACGATGATCCGGCGGCCCTCTGCCCGGGCCTGGTCGATGATCCGCTCTCCCTCCTTGCGGATGAGGGACATGTGGTGGGCGTACTCGGCGTAGGCGGCGTCGGTGGCCTCCTTCACCTCGCCCTTGGTGATGTCCGGGAAGTAGCTGCGCAGGATGGTGAAGATCTTTTTGGTGAAGTCCTTGGGCCGGTGGAGGCCCACATAGTCATAGATGAACTTGGTCTGCTGAACCTCTGGGCAGTTGCCGGCGATGACCTCCGGATAGTAGGCCACCACAGGGCAGTTGTAGTGGTTGTCCCCCAGCCCCTCATCCAGATTGTAGGTCATGCAGGGGTAGAAGATCGCGTCCAGGCCAAGCTTTGCGAGGAACTGAATATGACCGTGGGCCAACTTGGCGGGGAAGCAGGCGGTGTCGCTGGGGATGGTGCCCTGCCCCTTCAGATACAGGTCCCGGCTGGAGAAGGGGCTGTGGTACACCGCGAAGCCCAGCTTGGTGAAGAAGGTGTGCCAGAAGGGCAGCAGCTCCCACATATTCAGGCACAGGGGCAGCCCGATCTTGCCCCGCCTGCCGGGGACGGGCTTGTAGCCCAGGATCAGCTTGCGCTTGTATTCGTAGAGGTTCCGCTCCCCGGTGTCCGCCTTGCCGGTGACGGGCCGGTCGCAGCGGTTGCCGCTGATGAAGGTGGCCCCGTCGGCGAAGGTGTTGATGGTCAGCTGGCAGTTGTTGCCGCACAGGCCGCACACCCGGCTCTCCGTCTCCTGGCGGAAGTCCGCCAGCTCCTGACGGTTCAAAAGCGTACTGGTCTGATCCGCCCGGGCCTTTCCCCGGCCGAACAGGGCGGCGCCGTAGGCGCCCATGAGGCCAGCGATATTGGGCCGGATAACCTCTACGCCCATCTCCTTCTCAAAAGCCCGCAGCACCGCCTCGTTGTAGAAGGTGCCGCCCTGGACCACGATGTTCCGGCCCAGCTCCTCGGGAGAGGAGGCCCGGATGACCTTGTAGATGGCGTTGCGCACCACGGACATGGAGAGGCCGGCAGAGATGTTCTCAATGGTGGCGCCGTCCTTCTGGGCCTGCTTCACGCTGGAGTTCATGAACACAGTGCAGCGGCTGCCCAGGTCCACAGGCCGCTCGGCAAACAGGCCCAGCTGGGCAAACTCTTTCACGTCGTACCCCAGCGCCTGGGCGAAGGTCTGCAGGAAGCTGCCGCAGCCGGAGGAGCATGCCTCGTTCAGGAAGATGTTGCTGATGGCGCCGTCCTCGATCTTGAAGCATTTCATGTCCTGGCCGCCGATGTCGATGATGAAGTCCACATTGGGCAGGAAGTGGCGGGCGGCGGTGAAGTGGGCCACCGTCTCCACCACGCCGTAGTCCGCGTGGAAGGCGTTTTTCGCCAGATCCTCTCCGTAGCCGGTGGTGGTGACGGACGCCACATGGAGGGCCGGATGCTCGTCATAGAGCTCCTGCAGCACCTGCCGGATGAGGGGCACCGGGTTGCCCAGGTTGGGCCGGTAGTCGGAGAAGAGGATGCGGGCGTCCTGGTCGATGACCACCAGCTTCACGGTAGTGGAGCCGGAGTCGACGCCGATGTGCACCGGGGCGGCGTAGTCCGCGCCGAAGGGCACCTGGGGCACCGTGGCCTTGGCGTGCCGGGCCCGGAACGCCTCATACTCCTCACGGCTGCTGAACAGGGGCGGCAGGGAGCGGTAGGTCTCCGCCGAGCCGTGCTTCTGCAGGTCGTCCGCCACCTGGTTCAGGTCGAATTCCTGGTCGGAATAGAAGGCTGCGCCCAGGGCCACGTACAGCAGGCTGTTCTCCGGACAGGTGCCCTGGACCCCCAGGGTGTGGTCAAAGCTCTCCCGCAGGACTCGGGAGAAGGTCAGGGGCCCGCCCAGGTACAGGACGTTGCCCTTGATGGGCCGGCCCTGGGCCAGCCCGGCAATGGTCTGGTTCACCACCGCCTGATAGATGCTGGCGGAAATATCCTCCGCCTTGGCGCCCTGGTTGATGAGGGGCTGCACATCGCTCTTGGCGAACACGCCGCAGCGGGAGGCGATGGTGTACGTCTTCTCCGCCCGCTGGGCAGCGGCGTCCATCTCGTCGGCGCTCATTTTCAGCAGCGTCGCCATCTGGTCGATGAAGGCGCCGGTGCCGCCGGCGCAGGAGCCGTTCATCCGCACCTCCATGCCGCCGGTGAGGAACAGGATTTTGGCGTCCTCACCGCCCAGCTCGATGATGCAGTCCGTCCCCGGGGCCAGCTTGTTGGCCGCCACGCGGGTGGCAAACACCTCCTGCACGAATGGGACCTGCACGCTCTCCGCCATGCCCATGCCGGCAGAGCCGGAGATGGCCAGATCCGCTTTTGCGCCGTGCTGATCCGCCACCCGGCGCAGCAGCTCCTCCGACTTTTCCAGAATATGGCTGTAATGCCGCTCGTATGTACTGTATACCAGATTATCCGCATCGTCCAGCACCACGCATTTGATGGTGGTGGATCCTACGTCAAGTCCAACTTTCAACTCTGCTTCCTCCTTCTGGGAAAACGGTTGCGTCAGAGTTTTCAACAGCTAACCGCATGATACCACATTAGTTGACATCATACACTTTTTCCATGGGATGTTCAATCGGCAATATTCTGAAAGACTGTTAATTTTTCGTTAAGAAACTTGGCTGGGGAAGGGGCTTGGCCTTTTCTCTCTTCTATGCTATACTGGTTCCATCTCAGAACCAAAGAGAGGCATTTTCGACATGGAACGCGTTTTGCTGCACACCTGCTGCGCCCCTTGTTCCCTCAGCTGCATCGAACCTCTGCGGAGCGAGGGCATCGAGCCGGTGGCGTTTTGGTACAACCCCAACATCCACCCCTGGAAGGAGTATCAGGCCCGGCGGGACTGCCTGCTGGCGTATGCCCCCACCATCGGTATGGAGGTCCGGGTACAGGAGGACTACGGTCTGAAGGACTTTGTCCGCCATGTGGCGGGAGACATCGACCACCGCTGCGCCTACTGCTACGAACACCGGCTGGAGGGCACGGCGAAGTATGCGGCAGAGCACGGCTTTGCCGCCTTCACCTCCACCCTGCTGGCCAGCACCTATCAGAATCACGAGGCCATCGCCGCCGCAGCGGAGATGTATGCCCGGCAGTACGGGGTGGAATTTCTCTACCGGGACTTCCGGTCAAACTTCCGGGCCGGCAACCAGCGGGCCCGGGAGCTGGGGTTCTATATGCAGAAGTACTGCGGCTGCGTCTTTTCCGAGGCGGACCGCTATCAGAAGCAGATCGACCGGGACCGGGCAAAATTTGACGCGGAGGAGGCGGCCCGACAGGGCTGACGAGCTTCCCTTCGATGCGCAAAAAAGACCTGCACGGCAGCTGCCGCGCAGGTCTTTTTTGCCATTTGAGACGCAGAGATTCAGAATTTGCGAATATCGTCCAGCGACACGATGAACACCGCCGCACCGCCGGCCATGACCTCCATGGGTACCGGCGGCACCGCGGACATCTCCCCGTGGGGCATGGTCACGCTCTGGTACACGGTCTCCTTCCGGTGTCCCGCATACTTCTGCAGGACGTCCAGGGCCTCTTCCAGCCGATCCTCCTCCACGCCGATCATCACCGTGGTGCTCTTTTTCTTCAAAAAGCCGCCGGTGGAGCTCAGCACCGTCACCATGAAGCCGCGCTCATTCAGGTTGCGGATGGTGTTGTCGGAATCACTTCCCTGTAAAACGGCCAGCACCAGCTTGCTCTTTTTCTCCATATTGCTCACCTCCCATGTTCCAACGCGTTGGGCACGTCGTTCCTCCTTATTTTACCTCTCGTGCGAAAAATTGCAAGCGTTCTTTTCCACCCGGCGGCAGACTCATGCCTCCCGGCAGAAGATGGGAACGCCATCCTTCCAGGTCTCCAGTACCCGAATATCCCGGAGCTCCTCCTGCGGCACCGCCAGGGGGTCCCGGTCCAGAATCACCAGATCCGCCTGCTTCCCCGGCGCCAGGGTGCCCTTGTCCGTCTCCTCAAAATACTGGTATGCAGCGTGGACCGTCACCGCCTCCAGGGCCGTCCGGACGTCCACCCGCTCTTCCCGGCCCAGGACGCGGCCCTGCCGGGTCACCCGGTTCACGGCACACCACACCGTCTCCAGCATATCGGGCCGGATCACCGGCGCATCCTGATGGAATGTGAAGGGGATCCCCTTCTCCGCCGCCGAGCCTGCGGGACTGATGGCCTCCGCCCGGCCGGGTCCCAGATTTTCCAGATGGACATCCCCCCAGTGGTACACGTGGGCCACGAAGAAAGAGGGGATCACCCCCAGCCGCCTCACCTCCGGCAGTTGGTCCCTGCCCAGCAGCTGGGCGTGGATCATCACCGGCCGCAGTGCCGCCAGATCCACGCCTTCCCGCGCCGCCGCATCCAGCGCCGCCAGATACTGGGCGCAGGCGGCATCCCCGTTGCAGTGGGCCAGCAGCTGCATTCCATCTGTCCCGGCTCGGCGGACCATGTCCAGCACCTCTGCGTCCGTCAGGGTGCCGTAGCCCCGGTATTCCTGCTCCCCCTGATAGGGCCGCCGCAGCCAAGCGGTACGTCCCTGGGGAGATCCGTCCAGAAACATCTTGTACCCGCCCAGCTTGAAGCGCCGGTGATATTGCCGGACACTCTCGGGAAATGCCTGCCGGGCCGCCTCCGCTCCCTCCGGATCTCCGTAGGCAACCACATCCAGCTTCAGGGACCCGTCCGCCAGCAGGGCCTGATACAGGGGTACCAGCTCCCGGCGCAGCAGCCCTTCCTGCACGGTGGTGATTCCGTAGGAGGCGTACAGGTCCTGGGCCTTCCGGTAGGCCGCCAGAAACGACTCCAGCGGCCTCATGGGCACCCGCTTCTGGAACTCCAGAAAGGCGTTTTCCTCCATGTAGCCGGTGAGGGTGCCGTTCTCCCGCCCGATGACGCCTCCGGCGGGGGCAGGCGTCTGCGCAGTGACACCCAGCCGCTCCAGCGCCGCGGTGTTGAACACGCCCATGTGGCCGGACTGGTGGCAGATCACCACCGGGTTGTCCGGCGCCGCCGCATCCAGGCAGAGCCGATCCGGGTGGCGCCGCTCCGAGAGCAGGTTGTGGTCGTACCCCTGTGCCGTTACCCACTGCCCGGCAGGGATGCGCTCCCGCCGGATGTAGTCCCGGATCCGGTCCTGCATGTCCGCCCAGGAGGTGCAGCCCTCCAAAGACACCTGCAGAAACTGGTTGGCCACCGCCGTAAAGTGGCTGTGGGCGTCCAGAAACGCCGGCAGCAGCGTCCTGCCTGCCAGATCCACCCGGCGGACGTCGATTCCCGTCTGGTCCTCCACCGCCGTCCTGCCCCCCACGGCGGCGATCCGGCCGTTGCGCACCAACAGGGCCTGGGCATCAGGGCTGTTCCGCTCCAGAGTGCGGATGGTGCCGTTTTCAAAGAGAATGTCCATGCGATTCCTCCTTTTCTCCCAGTTTACCGCGGCAGGGCGCGTCCCATACCCCGGCGTGAAACTCCAAGTATAGGACAGTATGCCGCGAAAAGGCGTGAGCCCTGCTGCACATGAAGCTGCGGCATATCTGAACGCCTTTCCCGCATCTGTATGGCAAAACAGGCCGCCCTTCCGGACGGCCCGCTAGCTCAGTTCTTCAGGCTGTGGAGGGGTGCCGGGATGCGGCCGCCCCGGGCGATAAAGTCCGCGCTGGACTCCGGGTGCACCGGCATCACCGGGGCGCTGCCCAGGAGGCCGCCCATCTCGATCCGGTCCCCCATCATCTCCACCCGCAGGGCGGACTTGCCGCAGGGGCAGGGCAGCTCGTTCTATCTTGCGGAGGAGCTGTACAGCCCGGATACCTTTAAGAGAACGGTTCATGTTACCGACCGCGCTACGATGCTTAATCTGATGGTCGGACTCGGCGGATACACCGTTTGCTCGGGCATAATCTGCGGCGAGCTGAACGGCGACGGATATGTTGCGGTGCCTATTATAGAGGCAGAGGGTGATACGCCGAATATGATGGAGATAGGCTATATTATGAAGAAGAATACATTTCTCTCCCGAATGGGCGAGCTGTATCTGAGCGAGATAAAGCGTTATCTGCGTCGAGA
>OGIE01004148.1_pt1 | contig 14136 bp, 16 predicted proteins | sample 1571581 | NCBI WGS metagenome assembly OGIE01 (sample SAMEA2582021, study PRJEB24529) | metagenome | biome: Human gut stool | place: China | collected 2011
TCTTTATTTCCGCCCGCGAAAGAATCAATATGGACGAACTGAAAAGCGTAGTTTAGTAGACAGCTCTCAGTTGGTTGTTAGTGAGAAAGAATCAATTGATGTGAAAAATAAGGATGAGCAAAAAGTAGCGGCAGTTGATAGAAATGATGCAACAGTAGAGGACACACATATTGAAACTGAAAACACAACAGGCTCTAAGATAGTTATTAATACTGATGTTTTGAATGTTAGAAAGGATGCCACAGAAGATTCGGAGGCATTGGGAATCGCTGAGCAGGGAGATGAATTTGATATTATTGCAGAAGACGGTGAATGGATAGAAATTGACTATAATGGCAATAATGGATATGTAAAACAGGAATATGTACAGTTTAAATAAAATACATTTAAGAAATCCTTTATAATGGGATTTCTTTTTTTTATCACAAATGCTATAATGCTCTTTAACTGAACAAATATTATGGTTACAAAAGATAAACACATTATATTGGGAATTTATACATAATATAATGTAGACATTGTGACCGTAAGAGAAATGTAACTAACAGTTAAATATAGAAAAGGAGGGCGTATGAATTATATTGGATGGTTAATAGTGTTTGTAGTTTTTGCGGCACTGGAGTTGATTTCCCTTGGAATGACCTGCATATGGTTTGCAATTGGAGCTTTGGCTGCCTGTGTTACATCATTGTTTACCGGAAACTGGATTATTCAGGCAATTGTTTTTATAGTTGTTACGGTAATCGTATTGTTAGTGCTTAGACCTATTGCGGTAAAGTACATTAATAACAAAGCCGAGAGGACTAATGTGGAATCAATGGAAGGAAAGACCGGAAAAGTTATTTCTGAAATAGACAATATTAATGCAAAAGGAATGGTTCTTATTGACGGAATGGAATGGACAGCCAGAAGCGTTAATGAAGATATAATACCGGAAAACACATTAGTTGAAGTTGTAGCCATTGAGGGTGTTAAGGCTATTGTGAAAATTAAAGAGTAGATATAAATAAGGAGGAGAAAAATGGAAATTTTATTAGTAGTTATAGTGTTGGCAATTGTTGTCACATCAACATGTGTAAAGATTGTACCACAGGCACATTCATATGTTATTGAAAGATTAGGCGTATACAAAGAAACATGGTCTGTAGGAATTCACTTTAAGGTGCCTTTTCTTGATAGAATATCAAGAAGAGTTAATTTAAAGGAACAGGTTGCAGACTTTGAACCACAGCCTGTTATTACAAGAGATAATGTAACAATGCAGATTGATACTATTATTTTCTATCAGATTACAGATCCAAAGTTATATGCTTACGGTGTTGAAAATCCAATAGTGGCAATTAAGTCACTTACAGCAACAACACTTAGAAATATTGTGGGTGATTTGGAACTTGATGAAACACTTACATCAAGAGAAACAATAAATGCAAAAATGCGTACAGAATTAGATGTTGCAACTGATCCATGGGGAATTAAGGTAAACAGAGTCGAACTTAAGAATATTATTCCACCAAGAGATATTCAGGAAGCAATGGAAAAACAGATGCGTGCCGAACGTGAGAAACGTGAACAGATTCTTAGAGCTGAAGGTGAGAAGAAGTCAGCGGTTCTTATTGCAGAAGGTAAGAAAGAAGCAGCAATCTTAAATGCTCAGGCTGACAAGGAAGCAGCAGTTCTTAAGGCTGACGCTGAGAAGCAGAAGAAGATTCTTGAAGCTGAGGGTGAAGCTCAGGCTATTTTGAAGGTGCAGCAGGCTACAGCTGATGGTATTAAGGTAATTAAGGAAGCAGGAGCAGATGAAGCTGTTCTTACAATGAAGAGTTTAGAAGCCTTTGCCGCAGCAGCAGATGGTCAGGCTACAAAGATTATTATCCCATCAGATATTCAGGGAATTGCAGGAAGCGTAAAAGCACTTGCAGAAGTTATTAAAGAATAATATTATGTAGAAATCAGAAAAATTAAAAACTTAATATAATGTAGAATTATGAAAATTCAGATTATTAAAGTTTAGTTATAATACTTGGGGCATATTTGATGTTAAAGAATACTTGAAAAGTAATGTATTTTAATGTAAGATATGCCCTGATATTAAGCAAAAATAAAACAGGTGAAAATATTATGTACAATGAAGATAGAGTTTTGTGTGGGGCAAATTCCTATGAAAAAAAATATTATTTGAATCCTAAATTTAACAATTTACCGGAACAGGTAAAACAGGAATTACAAATTATGTGTGTTATGTTTACTGAAGAGGTAGGTGGAACACTGATAGTTGAATATGATGAAGATGGTTACCTGCAGCTTATAACTCAGGCTGACGAGGGCGACTTGCTATACGATGAAATCGGAAGCGGATTGAAGATTCATCAGATTCAATTAGAGAAAAGAGAGCTTTTAGAAGCTCTTGAAATGTACTATAAAGTGTTTGTTTTAGGAGAAACGGAATAATGTTACTAACAGTAGATGTAGGAAATACAAATATCACATTGGGATTATTTAAAGGAGATAAAGTTTTTGCAAATTTGCGACTTAAGACTCAGTCAGCAAGAACATCAGATGAATATGGTTCATTGATTGCTGAAATGATAGTGAGAAAAGGCATAGACATTTCATCCATAAGCGATGTAATAATTGCCTCTGTTGTTCCAAAAGTAATGTATTCACTAAACAGTGGTATAATAAAGTATTTTGGAATCAAACCTATTATTGTAGGAGTTGGCACAAAAACAGGAATAAAAATCAACAGAACTGATCCAAGAGAAGTAGGAGCAGACAGAATTGTAGATGCTGTTGCAGCTTATGAGTTGTATGGCGGTCCATGTATTGTAATTGATTTTGGCACAGCCACAACTTATGATCTTATAAGCGAAAACGGTACATTAGAAGCCGGTGTTATTTCACCAGGAATTCAAATATGTGCAAAAGCATTATGGGATGGAACAGCAAAACTTCCTGAAGTTGAAATCAAAAAACCTGACTCTATTTTAGGAAAAGACATAATCACTAACATGCAGGCAGGAATTGTGTATGGTTATATAGGTCAGACGGAATATATTGTCAATAAGATTAAGGAAGAAAGCAAAATAAAAGACCTTAAAGTTATTGCTACAGGTGGTCTTGGAAATGTTATATACAAAAACACAGACTGTATCGATGTATATGATAAAGAACTCACTTTGCAGGGAATGCGAATTATATACGAAAAGAATAAAAAAATAACTAATAAAGGGATAGAATAATGAAAATTGGTAATCTTGAAATTCAAAACCCTTTAGCGTTAGGACCAATGGCAGGCGTAACGGACCTGCCATTTCGTCTGCTTTGCAAAGAGCAGGGATGCGGAATTTTATATTCTGAAATGGTTAGCGCAAAGGCTATTTTATATAACAATAAAAAAACAAAAGATTTACTCGCTATTGATGAAGATGAGCATCCAATAGGAATTCAGCTGTTTGGTTCAGATCCGGATATAATGGCAGAAATTGCAGGCAGAGTTTCCTATGGAGCCTGTGATTTTATTGATATTAACATGGGCTGTCCGGTTCCTAAAATTGTTAATAATCATGAAGGTTCATATTTATTAACTCAGCCAAAGCTTGTTGAAGAAATTTTAACAAAAATGGTTAAGGAAAGCATTAAGCCCATAACAATTAAAATAAGAAAAGGCTTTAAAGATGGAGAACTACAGGCAACGGAAATTGCAAAAATTGCAGAAGCTTGTGGTGTATCAGCCATTGCAGTCCATGGGCGTACAAGGGAACAATACTACAGTGGAAAAGCTGACTGGGATGCAATCAAACAGGTAAAAGAAGCGGTTAATATACCCGTTATTGGAAATGGTGATATTTTCACACCGGAAGATGCCAAAGCAATGAAAGAATATACCAGGTGTGACGGACTTATGGTTGGGCGTGCAGCAAGAGGAAATCCTTGGATATTTAAACAGATAAATGAGTATTTAAACACAGGAAAGCTCATAGACAAGCCAACATCTGGGGAAGTAAAGGAAATGATTTTAAAACATGCCAACCTTATTGTGGAGTACAAAGGTGAATACACCGGAGTTCACGAAATGCGAAAACACATAGCCTGGTACACAGGTGGTTTGCCACATTCTGCTGAATTAAGAAGATTGTGTAACACAATGGAAACATATGAAGAATTAAAAGACTTAATAAATGAGAGATTGTAGTATATAAAGGGGTTTTTGTTGACAATGGCAAAGGCTCTTGTTATTATAAAGTGTAAAACTTTGAACAAATTTGATTGGAGGAAGCAATAATGGCAGATAATGCAAAGAAAAATATACTTACTTATGCAGGTCTTCAGGAACTTGAGGCTGAATTAGAAGATTTAAAGGTAAATAAACGTAAAGAAGTTGCTCAGAAGATTAAAGAAGCAAGAGAACAGGGTGACTTATCAGAAAATGCTGAATATGATGCAGCAAAAGATGAACAAAGAGATATTGAAGCTCGTATCGAAGAAATCGAAAAAATCCTCAAGAACGTAGAAGTTGTTGGAGAAGATGATATTGATGATACAAAGATTAGTGTTGGATGCCATATTGTAATTCATGATTTTGAATATGATGAAGATCTTGAATTTAGCATTGTTGGTTCAACACAGACTAACAGTTTACAGGGCAAAATTTCAAACGAATCACCTATTGGAACAGCTTTAATCGGTCACGAAGTTGGTGATGTTGTAGAAGTTGAAATTGGTGAAACAGTTTCAAAATACAAAGTTCTTGAAATTAAGAAGACTAAATAAATATATTTAAAATATAAAGAGCGCACTACAGGTGCGCTTTAAATAGCGAAAACAGAGGAGAGAAAAATGGCAGGACAAAATAAGAATAACAACCAGGAAGTTGATACAAAGCAACTTTTAAAGGTGCGTCGTGAAAAGTTAGCTGACTTACAGGAAAGAGGCAAAGATCCTTTCCAGATTACAAAGTATGATGTAACACATCACAGCATGGAAATTAAAGAACATTTTGACGAATTAGAATGTGGACATGATGAAGAAGGCAAGTTAATAAAGGATCCTTCAAAGCTTGTATCTGTTGCAGGTCGTATTATGTTAAAGCGTGTAATGGGTAAGGCTTCATTCTGTAACATTCAGGATTTACAGGGAAATATTCAGGTTTACGTTGCAAGAAACGAAATCTGTGAAGAACCATTTGAAGAATACAAAGACTTCAAGAAGATGGATATTGGTGATATTGTTGGAATTAAGGGATATCCATTTAAGACAAAGACAGGTGAAATGAGTATTCATGCAACAGAAGTAACTTTACTTACAAAGAGTTTACAGATTTTACCTGAAAAGCATCATGGTTTAACAAATACAGACTTAAGATATCGTCAGAGATATTTAGACCTTATTATGAATCAGGAAGCAAAGGACGTATTTGTTAAGCGTTCAAAGATTATCGGCGAAATTAGAAGATACTTAGACGGACAGGGATTCATGGAAGTTGAAACACCTATGCTTGTACACAATGCAGGTGGTGCAGCAGCCCGTCCATTTGAAACTCATTTTAATGCATTAGATGAAGATGTTAAACTTCGTATTTCATTAGAGCTTTACCTTAAGAGACTTATTGTAGGTGGCTTAGAAAGAGTATACGAAATCGGTAGAGTTTTCCGTAATGAAGGTGTTGATACAAGACACAACCCTGAATTTACACTTATGGAATTATACCAGGCATACACGGATTACAACGGCATGATGGATTTAACAGAAAATCTTTACAGACATCTTGCAGAAACTGTATGTGGTAGTGCAAAGATTGTTTACAATGGAATCGAAATGGATTTAAGCAAGCCATTTGAAAGACTTACAATGGTTGATGCAGTTAAAAAATATGCAGGAGTAGACTGGAACGAAGTTGAAACAGTTGAACAGGCTAGAGAACTTGCAAAAGAACATCATGTAGAATACGAAGAACACCATAAGAAGGGCGACATCTTAAACTTATTCTTTGAGGAATTTGTTGAAGAACACCTTATTCAGCCAACATTTATTATGGATCATCCAATTGAAATTTCTCCTTTAACAAAGAAGAAACCTGAAAATCCTGAATATGTTGAACGTTTTGAATTCTTCATGAACGGCTGGGAAATGGCAAATGCTTACTCAGAACTTAACGATCCAATTGATCAGAGAGAAAGATTCAAGGCTCAGGAAGAATTATTAGCACTTGGTGATGAAGAGGCTAATACAACTGACGAAGACTTTATGAACGCACTTGAAATTGGTATGCCACCTACAGGCGGTATCGGATTTGGTATTGATAGAATGTGTATGTTACTTACAGATTCAGCAGCTATCAGAGACGTGTTATTATTCCCAACAATGAAGCAGTTGGATAAATAATTTGTTTTTAAAAACTGTAAAACCCCTTTATTTATGGGCATTGTAGCAAGTTATTAGTAATTACAAATTCACTAATTAAAGCAAAAGGACGTATAAAAGGACGTAGAAAATTTACGCGATAATATGTCATAGTACGTTAACTTAATAATTAAATAAAAAAATTGGACACTTTCTAAAAAAAATTTTTAGAAGGTGTCTTTTTTTATTTACATTTTCAACATTTGTGATCTTGTAGGAGATATAAAAAATATATAAGGAGGAAGAAAGAAATGTGTAAGGTAATTGCAATAGCAAACCAGAAGGGTGGAGTAGGAAAAACTACTACAACAGTTAATTTAGGTATTGGATTAGCAAGAAAGGGGAAAAGGGTTCTGCTAATAGATGCAGATCCACAGGGTAGCATGACAGTAAGTCTTGGAATTGATGAACCAGACAAGATTGAGTATTCATTAGCAAATGTGTTAATGGACGTTGTAAATGAGGAAAAAATTGATTATAAGAAAATTATTTTAAAACATGAAGAAAATATTGATTTTATCCCGGCAAACATAGAGTTGGCAGGATTAGAGGTTTCTATGGTTAATGTAATGAGTAGAGAATTAGTAATGAAAAGATTTATTTCTAATATAAAAGAAAACTATGACTATATTCTCATTGACTGTATGCCAAGTCTTGGAATGATAACCATTAATGCACTTGTGTGTGCCAATTCAGTACTAATTCCTGTTCAGGCATCGTATTTACCGGTAAAAGGATTACAACAGTTAATAAAGACGATAAGCAGAGTAAGAAAACAAATAAATCCGGAACTAAAACTAGAAGGTATGGTTATGACAATGGTAGATATGCGTTCTAACTATACAAAGGACATATTAATGGCATTAGAGAGCACCTACGGAGAAACAATTGGAATATTTGACAGCAGAATACCAATGTCAGTGAGAGCTGCAGAAACAAGTGCTGAGGGGAAGAGTATATATATTCATGATCCAAAGGGAAAAGTGGCAAGAAGTTATGAAGAATTAACAGAGGAGGTGCTTGTACATGAGTAAAGTAAGAGAAAAAATAAAATTAACAAGTTACGATGAATTATTGAAAGTGGAAACAACAGACGGATTAAAAGAAATAGATGTAGATAAATTACATGATTTTAGCAATCATCCATTTAAGGTGTCGGATGATGAAAAAATGGAAGAATTAACAGAGTCAATAAGGGAAAGAGGCGTACTTCTTCCTATATTGGTTAGGAAAACAAATGACGAAGAATACGAGATAATATCGGGGCATAGAAGAACACATGCAGCAAGGCTTGCAGGAATTGAAAAGGTGCCGGTTATTATAAGAGAATTAAGTGATGACGATGCAACAATAGTAATGGTTGATTCAAACATTCAAAGGGAAGAAATACTTCCAAGTGAAAAAGCCTATGCATTTCAAATGAAACTTGAAGCGATTCACCATAAAGGAATAAAAGGAGCAGAAAGCAGGGAAGTTGTAGGAGAGGCAAATGGCTTGTCAGGGAGACAGGTATCACGATACATAAAGCTTACTAATCTGTTACCGGAGTTACTTGAAATGGTAGATGAAAAAAAGATTGCCATAAAACTTGCAGTGGAAATAGCAGAATTGTCAGAGAATGAACAGCAGGATATTTTAGATTATTTCAATCTTGGATATAAGGTTAGTTTAGAGCAGATTAAGGCAATTAAAAATAAGGAAAAATCAACAGACATCATTGAAAGAACGGAAGAGAAAACTAAGGAGAGTGCAAAGGTTACAATATCCCGAAAGAAACTTAATCAGTATTTTCCTGAAAATTATACAAAGGCGGAAATGGAGAACATAATTTACCAGTTATTGGAGAAATGGAAGAGTGATGGTTATGACATTTGATTATTATTATGGAGCTCAGGCAGAGCAGTTTAATTTCATAAGAATTCCCAAAGCAATGATTGTGGACCCAATGTTTGCGGATTTGTCAGTCAATGCAAAACTTCTTTATGGAGTTTTGCTTGACCGAATGAACCTGTCAATGAAGAACAGATGGTTCGATTCAGAAAACAGAGTGTACATAATTTATCAAATTGCAGAAATAATGGAGGACTTTAACTTTAGTAAAAAGACAGCTGTAAGATATTTAAATGAGCTTGAAAATTTTGGATTGGTTGAAAAGAAAAGAAGAGGTTTGGGACTTCCAAGCCTCTTATATGTAAAGAATTTTGTTGTGTTTCAGGACCATTCGGAGCCTGATGACACAGATTTTGATGATGTAGCAGAAGATGACAATTTGAATGAAAATATGGAAACTTCAAGAGGTATACAGGGGGAAACTTCCAGAGGTGTAAGAACTTACACTTCAAGAAGTGTAGATATGGAAACTTCTAAAGGTGTACAGAAGGAAACTTTAAGAGGTGCAAAAAGTGAACTTCAAGAAGTAACCAAAAGGGGTCCGCTTATTAGTAAGACTAATAGTAATAATATTAATATAAATAATACTAAAGAGAGTAATAATATCTTATCTAATCCCATGGTGAAAAATGCAGTTGATGGGATGGGAAGAGAAGAAGAATCAATTTTTGAAAAATATACAAAAATGGTAAAGGATAACGTAGACTACGATGTTTTAATTAGCAGACATTATTTGGAAAAGTCAATGATAGACGGAATGGTTAATCTTATTGTTGAAACCATTATCAGTGAAAATGATTATATTATTATTTCAAGTACAAAGTTTCCAAAAGAGGCTGTAAAGTCCAGATTCTCAAAATTGGACATCAGTCATATTGAGTATGTGTTAGAGTGTATGAATCATAACACAACAAACATAAAGAACATTAAGAAATACCTGTTGGCAGCACTTTATAACGCACCAACAACAATTGACAGTTATTATAAGGCAAGAGTGCAACATGATATGCCGGAACTTGCAAATTAGAAAGTGGGACATGGGGTCCCAATGTTTAAAATACAGAGTATGGTTGAAAGTGTCGAAATTCAACCACATTAGAATTTGAAATCAAAAATTACTATGATAAAATGTATTTATCAATTCTTGGTGGAATTACCACAACACTAAGAATGATGGATATTTGTTATAAATGGTTAAAATACAATTCGACAGAAGGGTTGGAACAATGATTAAGAAAAAAAGTAAATATTTGATTATGACAATGCTGGTTGTTGCATTAGGGTTTTGTTTTACCACCAAAACCGTAAATGCCAAGTCAGTGGGAAAAGTAACAAACGTTAAGGTTTCTTCCATTACAAAAAAGTACAAGACAATAATGGATGCAAGTTTAAGAAAAACATCAGTTAAGTACAAAGCAGGTTATAAGATAATATGGAAGAAAATGAAAAATGTTTCAGGTTATAAGGTATATGTTTATTATCCTGCAGTGAAACAATGGAGATGTGTTAAGACAACAAAGAACAATAAATACACACTGACAAATCTGTTAGCTAATGAAAAAGTTAAGCTAAAGGTAAGTGCTTATAAATCTACAGATAATGGAGCAAATGAGCAGGGAAAGTTTTCAAAGACCATAACAGTGAAAACAAAGAGTCTTACATATGTTAAGAAATCCAATGGAAACATAAAAAAAGGATTTCATGACAGAGTGGCAGCGGAAAATGCTTTCATAGTGCAGAATGGTTACAGAACCAAAGTGGGAGCAGATAAAATTGAATGGTCGGATGCGTTATATAAGATTTGTCTTATAAGGGCAAAGCAAATAAGCAAGAACTTTTCACATAACGGATGGTCAGACACAGCGTTTGATTTTCTACATAAGAATTATGGCATAGATGAAGAATATTATTGGTACAAAGGTGATAATGGCATGGAATATGGAGAGCCATATGTTTCAGGTGAGAATATTGCAATGGGTGCAACCAATTATAAAGATGCCATGAAACAGTGGAAGAACAGTCCGGGACATTACAATAATTTAAAAAGTACCAGTCATAAAAGCGGAGCAATAGCATGTTATGAATCAGGTAACGGCACATATTGGGTAGCCTTGTTTTCAGACATTAATGTAGACAAAATACTCAATGAAACAAGTAAATAAAATAGTTAGAACGTCTTATTAAGTTAAGGCGTTCTTTTTTTGTATAGATTTGTTTATATTCTGTATCACCAGTAAGGGTCAGTCTGGTTGGACGGTCAAAGGTAAATACAACGCTTCGCAGTCCGTGAAGCTCCTGTTTTTTTACTTCGTCCATTAGAAGCTGGTGTCCCCGGTGAATCCCTTCAAACTTTCCAAGTGCAACTGCGGTGTTTTTAAAATGAAAGTCTGAGCTTGTTATATATTCCATTTTTTTCCTCCGAAACCGCTAACTTGCGGTATGGATTTTGTATTTTATATCATTCTTATAGTGACCTACAAAAACAACTTATAAGGTTTTAACATCTTCTTTTCCTGAAGCTGATAAATTCCTATAAAGTTTTTCTGATTGTCATAAACACGGAATCTGTTACCAACAGTATAACTGCTATACTGTTTTCCGTCTTTGCCTGACTTTTCTTTCTTACCAAGATTCTCTGTATCCGCTTCTTCCATTTTCATTTGTTCATTAGATGACAAGTCCTCATATAATTGCCAGTTACTAATCGATGAATTTTCATCCAAAGAACACAAAGAAAGAGAAATCGGATTCCCATTATAGAGAAGTTTTTCTCCTTCTTTTTTCACAAAAAAACCTGGCAGATGCAAAAATACTTCATCGACTGGTACGATATGTTCCAGTAATGTATCAGCATCGCGCATGGCTTCTACTTCTGAAAGGGTGAATCCATCCTCTATCTTAAAAGAAGATACTCTGGTACGGACAAGTCCTGCCATACAGCCTCCGCATCCTGCCTTTTCTCCAATGTCACGACAAAGGCTGCGGATATAGGTTCCTTTTGAGCATGTTACTTCAAAGGTGACGTAAGGCAAATCTATTTTTTTAATAATGATAGAAGAAAGGGTGACTGGACATGGCTTTCTTTCAATAACGATTCCCTGTCTTGCAAGTTCGTAGAGTTTCTTTCCGTTTACCTTTTTAGCGGAATACATCGGTGGAATCTGATCGTAACTTCCCTGGAAAGAAAGGATAATATCTCTTATCTCTTCTTCCGTGACCGCTACTTCTCTTTCTTTTAATGTCTGTCCGCTTGTATCTTCGGTATCGGTTTCTCTTCCAAGCAAAAGAACAGCTTCATACGTTTTATCCCAATCTCCGATAATGTCACAAAGCTTGGTTGCCTTTCCAAGACACACTGGAAGTACTCCGGTCGCATCCGGATCAAGGGTTCCGGTATGTCCGATTTTTTTCTGCTGTACAATGCCGCGAAGCTTTGCCACTACATCATGGGAAGTAAAACCTGGTTCTTTTTTAATATTAAGAATTCCGCTTATCATAAATTGATTCCTGCTTTTCTTCTTGTTCATTTAACTGATGCTCTACCATATGGGTGATATTCATTACGATATCTCTTGGCTGGCCATGTACCGTACAGCCGGCAGCTTTGATATGCCCACCGCCGCCAAATATTTTGGCAATTGCACTGACATCGACTGCATCGTTAGAACGCATACTGACTTTGTAGTTACCATCTTCTTTCTCATAAAGGAGAATCGCACATTCAATGCCATCTGTCACACGAAGCTGGTCAATAATTCCGTCTAGATCGCTGCTGTCGATTCCATAAAAGTCAAAGTCTCTCTTTCGAACGATGGAAAAAATAACCTTTCCATGCAAAAGAATGATACTTTCCATTAATGCACGGCCAAGAATCTGATTCTGCACATAGGACTTCTTGTAAAATGTCCGGTCAATGATATCTTCGGAATGAATGCCTTTTTCAAGTAAAGCACCTGCGGTCTCCATCGTTTTTCTTGTTGTATTGGTATGCTTGAATACACCAGTATCATGAACAATACCCATGTAAAGATCCTGCGCGCATTCAAGGGAAATCTTATCCCAGTCAAACATATCAAACAATACTTCGCAGGTGGAAGAAGCGTCCGGCACGATAAAGCGTAAGTCACCAAATCCCTCATTAGTGAAATGGTGGTCTACGCATATCTTGTATTTTGCTTCTTCAAAATAACCTTTGAAATCATGGAGACGATCTGTATCGGAACAGTCAAGAGAAAAAAACAGGTCATACGGTCCGTCAATCTTCTTTTCCTGTGTAATCTGGTCCGCATATTTTAAAAATGAGAATTTATCCTGTACCGGTTCTAAAAATAATGTTACCTCTTTTTCTGGATACTGTTCCACAATGTAGGTATAGAGTCCGAGACAGGAACCAATGCAGTCCCCGTCCGGATTCATATGACCGGATATGGCAATTGTCTGTGCAGTCTGAACCTGACGCTCAAACTCCTCTTTTCTTTCGGCAAATGTCACATTTTCTCTCTTGTCTGTACTCATTCTTCCGATGCCTCTCTTTCTCTCTCATGCATTGCTGCATTAATCTCGTCAATCTTCTTTGACATACTTACGCCATATTCAATAGACTGGTCAAGAATAAAGCGGACATCTGGTGTATTTCTTAAGTTAATACTTCTTGCTAACTCACGGCGGATATAACCGTGAGCACTTCTGAGTCCTTCTAAAGTAGATTCCTGTGCCTCTTTATCACCGAGTACGCTGATATAAGCTTTACAGGTCTTTAAATCCGGAGCTACTTCCACAGACACAACAGAAGTCATCGGAGCGATTCTTGGGTCTTTGATTTCTCTGGAAATAATACGGCTCAGTTCTTTTAATACCTCGGAATTAATTCGAGTATTTTTTACACTGTTCTTTCTCATAACAGTACCTCCTGTTATCTAGGAATTTCTTCCATTACGAAAGCTTCAATCTGGTCGCCTTCTTTAATATCGTTGTATTTTTCGAAAACGATACCACATTCGAAGCCTGCTTTTACTTCTTTTACGTCATCTTTGAAACGTTTCAGGGATGCAAGTTCTCCTTCGTAAATAACGATACCATCACGAACGATACGGGACTGCGCATCTTTTGTAATCGTACCATCCAGTACATAACATCCAGCGATTGTTCCAACACCGGAGGCTTTGTAAATCTGACGTACTTCTACATGACCGATTACTTTTTCTCTGTAAACAGGATCTAACATACCCTTAATCGCTGCTTCGATATCTTCAATTGCGTTATAGATGACACGGTATAATCTCATATCAACTTTTTCTCTCTCTGCTGCAGCCTTTGCCATCGCATCTGGACGTACATTAAATCCGATGATGATCGCATTAGATGCAGAAGCTAAGATTACATCAGATTCGTTAATGGCACCTACACCACCATGTACAACTTTAATCATAACTTCCTCATTGGAAAGCTTCATAAGACTCTGTTTTACAGCTTCTACAGATCCCTGTACATCGGCCTTTACGACAAGGTTTAATTCTTTTACGTTACCAGCCTGAATCTGATCAAATAAATCATCAAGGGACAACTTATTCTTTGTCTCTTCGAGCATCTTTTCTCTTCCATATGCGATAAATGCATCAGCAGTTGCTCTTGCTTCTTTTTCATTTCCGTGAGCCATAAGGACCTCGCCGGAGAATGGTACATCGTTAAGACCAAGAATCTCTACTGGGGTAGATGGGCCTGCTACTTTTACACGGTTACCCTTGTCATCCATCATCGCACGAACACGGCCAAATGCATGACCTACGTTAATGCTGTCTCCTACATGAAGCGTACCTTTCTGGATAAGGATTGTAGCAACTGGTCCAC
>OGIE01004163.1_pt1 | contig 14052 bp, 14 predicted proteins | sample 1571581 | NCBI WGS metagenome assembly OGIE01 (sample SAMEA2582021, study PRJEB24529) | metagenome | biome: Human gut stool | place: China | collected 2011
TGCCGTCCTGCATTATTGTGACGATCCTGGCAAGACTATACCTGAAGTATCGTAATCTGGATCTGCTGCAGGGAGTGCTGAAATCTCTGCGGCCTGCAGTGGTGGCAATGATCGCATCGGCAGGGATCCTGATCCTGAAAAATGCGTTCTGGGGAAGCGGAGGGACGATTTCCCTGACGGGTACGGAGTGGAGCATGGTGGCGATCTTCGGAATCTGTGTGTTGCTGCTTCGGAAAACGAAACTGAATCCCATCTGGGTCATGGTACTGGCGGGTGTCATGAAGGTGGGAATCTCCGCAATGACAAATGTTTTGTAATGTAATAGGAAAATGAGGAAAGCGGATCTGCTTTTTGCGGATCCGTTTTTTTCTGTTCTAAAAATCGAAAAACAAATAGCCTCAAAATGTCCGTGGGTAAAATACACTTGTCTTTATATGAGAAATACTATATAATAGCACATAATGTGTGCAATGGAGTACATGTATACATCAGAAAAAAGGGAAAGAAGAGTGTAAGTATGAAAAAACTATTTGAAAAGTGGAACAGCATCAGCCTGATCCTGCGTATCGTATGTGGTCTGGTCATTGGTGTGATCCTGGGACTGGTCGTGCCGCAGGCAACCGGTATTGCCATTCTGGGAGATGTTTTTGTAGGTGCCCTGAAGGCCATTGCGCCTTTGTTGGTATTCTTCCTGCTGATCAGTGCCTTGTGTCATGCAGGGAAGAGCCATGGCGGCATCATTAAGACCGTTATTATTATGTACATGTTCAGTACCTTTCTGGCAGCGCTGGTAGCCGTGATCGCCAGCCGGTTATTCCCCGTGACACTGACACTGGCAGACGCAGCCACCGATATGGCAGCGCCGGACGGTATCGTGGAAGTACTGAAGACTCTGTTAATGAATATGGTAGCCAATCCGGTATCCTCTCTGTTAAATGCCAACTATATTGGTGTTCTGACCTGGGGTGTGATCATCGGTGTCGGTATGAGAGCAGCCAATGATACCACCAAGAAAGTACTGGATGACATTTCCAACGGTCTGTCCCAGGTAGTCAGCTGGATCATCAGTATGGCTCCCTTCGGAATCTTAGGTCTGGTATTCAGCTCCATTTCTTCCAACGGACTGGAGATATTCTCCGAATACGGAAAACTTCTGTTAGTACTGGTAGGTTCCATGCTGTTTATCTACTTTGTGACCAACCCGATCATCGTGTTCTGGTGTATCCGCAAGAACCCGTACCCGCTGATCTTCAAGTGCCTGAAGAAGAGTGCCATTACTGCGTTCTTCACCAGAAGCTCCGCAGCCAATATTCCTGTGAATATGAAGGCCTGTGAAGAGTGGGGAATGGATAAGGATACCTATTCCGTAACCATCCCGCTGGGAGCTACCATTAACATGGACGGTGCAGCCATCACCATTACCGTAATGACACTGGCAGCGGCAAATACTCTGGGGATTCACGTAGACTTCTTAAGCGGTATCGTGCTGAGTATTCTGGCAACCCTGGCAGCCTGCGGTGCATCCGGCGTGGCAGGAGGATCCCTGTTACTGATCCCTATGGCATGTTCGTTGTTTGGAATTTCCAACGACATTGCCATGCAGATCGTAGGTGTCGGCTTCATCATCGGTGTCATCCAGGATTCTGTGGAGACCGCACTGAATTCTTCCTCCGACCTGTTACTGTCCGCATCCGCAGAGTTCAGACAGTGGAGACTGGAAGGCAAAGAGATCAAATATTAAAAAATAGTCTGAAAATCATAACAGGCAGTCAGAAAGCTGTTATCTGATCGTGGGTAGCAGCTTTTCTGCAACTAAAAACTTTGGTGATTTGAGATTTCTTGACACATTGTATGAGAAAAAGTACAATTAAGAGAAAAGTACTCTACGGTACGCAAAACAAAATAAGGATAAAAGGGATGGTGCACTATGGGGAAAACGATCAAAAGGTAAATTACGATGCAGACGGTGATCTCACTGGTTCTGGCGATCCTGCTCTGCGAACTGCTCAGTGTGAGCACTTTACAGAACAATATGACGACACAGGCCAGAAATTTCGTGGAGGCACAGGCCGGAACCAATGCCAATGTAGTGAATGAATGGCTGGTAGAAGATGGAAACATTGTGCACACGATCCGCAACGGTGTGGTATTTATGAACACGAAGGATACAGATCAGATCATGGATTATCTGGAAGTGAATCTGGCGGATGCGGTGGGCGGAGTGAATAAGAACCTTCAGGGGATCACCTATTCCAGTGAAAATATGTCTACAGAGACCAAGGGCGTATTACAGAGCATCGGCAAACTTCAGCAGAATATGCGGCAGTTCCGTGTCTGAGTAAGTTTGGAGGGAAATTATGTGGCAACAACAGGAAGACAATACATATAATGATCTGCGGGAAAACTCCATCAGACAATGGCTGGAGGATATGAGCAGACATGAAGATGTAGCGGTCCGCGGAGGCGTGAAAGTCACCGCGGAATATCTGGAGGATCTGAAGAAGCAGATCCGTCAGTTAGAGGAAAAATGTGCATTGAAAGATGCCTATTTGAAGAAGATGAAAGAGAAGGCGGGACAGTGAGAGATCACTGTCCTGTTTTTCTATAGAAAAATGCTTGAATTTCTGGCAGAAGCGGGGCACGGGAGGGTTGACAGTTATCGGGAAAAAAAGTATCATATATAAGATATTGAGCTAAAATTGCGGGAAAGGCAATTTGCAGATATAAAATATACGAGCGGAAGGGTAGAAAACCATGGCACTTAGCAAGAAGCCTACAACGGGCATGAAAGATATCCTGCCGGAGGAGATGCAGATCCGTGATTACGTGATCAGCGTCATCAAGGACACCTACGGCAAATTCGGTTTTACTTCCATTGAGACTCCCTGTGTGGAAAATATTGCAAACTTAAGCAGTAAGCAGGGCGGTGACAATGAGAAGCTGATCTTCAAGATCTTAAAGCGCGGCGAGAAACTGAACGTGGCAGCCGCAACCACAGAGGAAGAGGTAGTGGACAGCGGTCTGCGTTATGACCTGACGGTGCCTTTGGTACGTTATTATTCCAACAACGCGGCATCCCTGCCCTCTCCTTTTAAGGCATTGCAGATGGGCAATGTATGGAGAGCGGACAGACCCCAGAGGGGAAGATACCGTCAGTTCATGCAGTGTGATATTGATATCCTCGGTGAGCCGTCTAACTTAGCAGAGATCGAACTGATCCTGGCGACCACCACCACACTGGGCAAGCTTGGATTTAAAAATTTCCAGATCCGTATCAATGAACGCCGTATTCTGAAGGCAATGGCTGCTTACAGCGGATTCCCCGAAGAGTCCTATGACAGCGTATTTATTACTCTGGACAAAATGGACAAGATTGGTCTGGAAGGCGTGGAAGCAGAGCTTTTGGAGAACGGTTTTGATAAGGCATGCGTAGACAAGTATCTGGAACTGTTCAAGGGACTGGAAAGTGCCGAGGACGGTGTGGCTTATCTGGCAGATACCCTGGAAGGATTCTTAGAGCCCGAGATCGCCCAGAGCCTCAGAGAGATCATGGACAGCGTCAGAGCGACGAAGGCTTCTGATTTCGAGATCGTGTTCGACGCTACGCTGGTAAGAGGAATGTCGTATTATACCGGAACCATTTTTGAGATCGCCATGCCGGAATTCGGCGGCAGCTGCGGTGGCGGCGGACGTTACGACAAGATGGTCGGCAAGTTCACCGGAAATGACGTTCCGGCGTGCGGATTCTCCATCGGCTTTGAGCGCATCATCCTTCTTCTGATGGAGAGCGGTTTCACCGTGCCGATGCAGCGCCCGAAGGTGGCATACCTCATTGAAAAAGGCTGTACCTCGGAGCAGGTGTCCAAAGTGATCGCCAGAGCACAGGAGGAGCGTGTTGCCGGGAAGCAGGTACTTGTTGTCCGTATGAATAAGAACAAGAAGTTCCAGAAAGAGAAGCTGACAGCCGAGGGTTACAGGGACATTGTCGAGTTTTACAAAGACTGATTGACAGGAGATCTGACAGAGAACGCCATGGCACAGCAAAACCGTTGAAAAATCGTGTTTCATGGTGTAAGATAGAAAAAGCGCCGGACAGGCTGCTGCCCGGACAGATCAGGAAGATTATTTTTAGATTGATACAAGGGAGTTAAGAAAATGACACAGTCAAGAACACATAACTGTGGCCAGTTACGACTCCCGGATGTGGGAGAGAAGGTTACGCTGGTCGGATTTTATGATAATATGCGAAAGGTAAGTAAGAATCTCGGATTCTTAATTCTGAGAGATTTCTACGGAATCACCCAGGTGGTTGTGGAGACCGAAGAGATGATGGACAAGTTAAGCGGCGTCAATAATGAGTCCACGTTATCCATTACCGGAACAGTCCGGGAGCGTTCCAGCAAGAACGGCAACCTTCCTACCGGTGAAGTCGAAGTCGTACCGGAAGATATCCAGGTGCTTGGCAAGTGTATTTACAACGAACTTCCGTTTGAAATTAACAGAAGTAAGGAAGCGGATGAAGCAACCCGTCTGAAATATCGTTATCTGGATCTGCGTAATCCTGCTGTCAAAGAAAAGATCGTTCTTCGAAGCAAGGTTGTTGCAGAGCTGCGTCAGAGAATGACCGGGCATGATTTCCTGGAAATCACCACTCCGATTCTGACCTGTTCTTCTCCGGAAGGAGCGAGAGATTACCTGGTTCCGTCCCGAAATCATCCGGGTAAGTTCTATGCACTGCCGCAGGCACCGCAGCAGTTTAAACAGCTGCTGATGACCTCCGGTTTTGACCGTTATTTCCAGATTGCTCCCTGCTTCCGTGATGAGGATGCCAGAGCAGACCGCTCACCCGGTGAGTTTTATCAGCTTGATATGGAAATGGCATTTGCATCCCAGGAAGATGTATTTGCAGTCATTGAAGATGTATTACCGCCCGTATTTGCAAAGTACGGTATTTATAAAGAGGCATCTAAGGCACCGTTTGCCAGAATTTCTTATCGTGATGCACTCGAGAAGTATGGTTCGGATAAGCCGGATCTGAGAATTGATCTTGTACTGCAGGATGCAACGGAAGTTCTTGCTGATTGTGGATTTGGGCCGTTTGAAGGTCAGTGCGTGGAAGCAATTGTTGTAGATCAGTTCACGGCAACCCGTAAGGTAATTGATAAGATCTGTGCCGATGTTGAAGTACAGAGCGGCCAGAAGGCTTACTGGTTCAAGCTGGATGAAAACGGCGAACTGGTTGGAGGAATTGCAAAGTTCCTGCAGGAGCGTAAAGAAGCAGTCATCGAAAAGCTCGGTCTTAAGAAAGGTGATTTCGTAGGTCTTACCGCAGGTAAGAAGGGCGATGCTCTGAAAGGGGCAGGCGTATTGAGGAAATACCTTGGAATGAACAGTGAAGCACATATGAAGCAGAACTGTTATGAATTCTGCTGGATCGTAGACTTCCCGATGTATGAAATCGGAGAAGAATCCGGAGAACTGGAATTCTGTCACAATCCGTTCTCTATGCCGCAGGGCGGTATGGATGCACTGTGCAACGCAGATCCGCTTTCTATTAATGCTTATCAGTATGACCTGGTATGCAACGGTGTCGAATTATCTTCCGGAGCAGTTCGTAACCATGATCCGGAAATTATGGTAAAGGCCTTTGAAATCGTAGGCCTGGGCGAAGATGCAGTGAAAGCAAAATTCCCGGCCATGTACAATGCGTTCTGTTACGGAGCACCTCCGCATGCAGGAATTGCACCGGGCGTAGACCGTATGGTTATGCTACTTGCCGGTGAGGAGAGTATCCGTGAAATCATTCCGTTCCCGATGAACAAGACGGCACAGGATGTCATGATGGGAGCACCTTCTACCGTAGATGAGAAGCAGCTCCGTGATGTGCATATTAAGATTGATCTTCCGAAGGAAGATTAGATTTGTAAAATCAAATAAGATAAATCATGGAAAGGGGCAGCTTGGATCTGCCCCTTTCTTATAAATGAAAGGTATACAATAATAACATTATGTCAACTTGTGAAAAAGATCAATTTTATTTTGCTCCGATGGAGGGCATCACGGGATACCTGTTCCGGAATGAATTTCACAGGCAGTTTGATACGAACCATGAAATTACGAAATATTTCGGTCCGTTTGTAGCAGCTACGAGAGAGGGACTGACGAAATCGAGAGATCAGAAGGATGTGGATCCACAGAATAATCAGGGGATTACGCTGGTTCCGCAGCTGCTTGGTAATTCCGGAGAGTATGTAATTCCTTATCTGGAAAAATTTGAGGAGCTTGGATACGGAGAAGTGAACCTGAATATCGGGTGTCCGTATGGTACGGTGGTTTCCAAGAAAAAGGGTGCAGGACTACTGGCGCAGACAGAGCTTTTAGAGAATTATCTGGAGGCGATCTTTGCGTGGAAAGACAGGACAGGAAGCACACTTTCTATTTCGGTAAAAACACGGAGTGGAATGAATCGTCACGAAGAATGGGAAGAGCTTCTGGAGATTTATAATCAATATCCCTTATCGGAGCTGATTCTGCATCCCCGGATCGGGACGGATCTCTATGCGAATCATCCGCAGACACAGGATTTTGCTTATGCGGTTTCCCATAGTAAACATACGCTTTGCTACAATGGGGATCTTTTCACAAAAGAAGATTTCGGGGAAATGAAACAGCTTTTTCCGGAAAATACCTGGTGGATGTTCGGACGGGGACTGCTGGTAAATCCGTCCCTGCTCCGGGAGATTCAGGGAGGCCCGGCGCTCTCAAGGGAAGAATTTCTGACCTATCAAGATAACATAACCAATAATTATGTAAATCAAAAATGGGGAGATAGGACCGTCCTGTTTAAAATGAAAGAATTATGGAATTACTGGCAGTATCTGTTCAAGTCACAGGATCGTGAAAGTGGGAATTCTGTAGAAGAAAACACAAGAGAGCCGGAATACTACCTGAAAAAGATCCGTAAGGCGCAGCGGGTTTCCGAGTATGAGCGTGCGGTTTGGGAGCTGGTCGGTTCCTGTGAGATTACAACAGAAAATGGATTTGGAAGAAGAGGATACAGGATCAAATGAAAAATACATTGATAAAATTAGGACTTGTTTTAAAGAAGGAGATTGTATTTACGGCAGCATTACTTCTTGCAGTGCTTTCTTCTTTCTTTGTACCGGTTTCCAAAGAATATCTGGGTTATCTTGATTATCGGGTACTGGCATTATTGTTTTGCCTGATGTTTCTGGTGGCAGGATTCCGGAAGCAGGGCGTTTTCCGTTATCTGGGCCGGATTCTGACCGGACATGCCGGAAATGAAATGCAGCTGGAAATGGTTCTTGTCTTCTTATGCTTCTTTTTCAGTATGATCATCACCAATGATGTGGCGCTCATTACGTTTGTGCCGTTTACGATTGAAATTCTGGGAAGTATTCATAAAGAAAAGCATTTGATACCGGTGATCGTATTACAGACGATTGCAGCAAATTTAGGAAGTATGCTGACACCGATTGGCAATCCGCAGAACCTTTATCTTTATTCGGTTTCTGCATTTTCATTTGGAATGTTTATCCGTTATATGCTGCCATTGGTGGCAGTATCCTTCTTTCTTTTACTGGCGATCCTGCTTTTCAGGGGATGGAAGGAGCGGGGAACCAGACTGGATTCTGCAAGTACAGTGCTGGAGAAAGAGGACATCCCGATGGAGAAAATAAAGCTCCTTCTTCTGGGAATATTGTTTTTGGTCTGTATGGGTACGGTTTTAAGGATTCTTCCTTATGGAATCAGTTTTCTTGCTGTAGTGATCGTTGGAATGATTGCCTTCCGGGATCTGTTTGCGCAGGTGGATTATTTCCTGCTCGGAACATTTGCCGGATTCTTCATCTTTGTTGGCAACGTGCAGAGAATACCTTCGGTAAGCCGGTGGATTGGAAGTGTGATGGAGGGAAAAGAATTCTGGTTGTCCATTGGCTGTTCCCAGATCATCAGCAATGTTCCGGCTACCATGCTGCTTTCTGGATTTACGGCCGAATATAAGGAACTGTTGTGGGGCGTGAATATCGGTGGACTTGGTACATTGATTGCATCCCTGGCAAGTCTCATTTCCTATAAGTTTTATGCTTCCGTAAAAGGAGCACAGCGCGGAAGATATATGCTGGTTTTTACGGTATACAATGTGGTATTTTTACTTCTGCTGTGTCTGTTTGCAACGATATCAGGAACTGGCAGGTAAGGGCCGGTGATGTTTACTTTTCCTTATCGATCAGAGAGGAACGGTTCAGGTAATGCGAAGCTCCTTCTGCAAAAGGAAAAGCGCCCCGACACTTGGAATGACCATAAAGGCATTCACGAGATCGGCACATTCCCAGACAAAGCGAAGTGGCAGAATGGCACCGATAAAGATCATCGCGAGGTAAGCGAGCTTATAGTAAAGAAAGCCCTTATTGCCGGTCAGGTAACCATAAGCCTGCTGTCCCATGTAAGACCAGCCGATCAGTGTGGTCACGGCAAAGGCAGCAAGACACAGGGACAGGAAGGTATTTCCGCCAAACGGCAGATAAGAAAAGGCAACATCAACAAGACTTCCTTCGTTTGCGCAAGCAAGGGAATCCGGATGCAGAATCATATTGGTTACAATGACGAGGCCGCTTAAGAGACACATCACAACGGTATCCCAGAAGACGGCGGTCATGGAAACATACGCCTGACGCACGGGATTCTGTTCAGAGGTTGCGGCAGCGGTAATGGCAGCCGTCCCGATCCCGGCTTCGTTGGTAAAAAGCCCTCTGGCAATTCCAAAACGGGCAGTGAGCATCAGGGAAGAGCCGGCAGCACCGCCTAAGGCCGCTCTTGGTGCGAGGGCATGCTTTATGATAAGGACAATGGCAGGAAGCAGGGCAGAGCGGTTGATCCAAAGAAGCAGGATACAGCTTAAGGTATAAAGAATGCCAAGAACCGGAACAATTTTCATGCAGGCATTGGCAATGGAGTGGTTGCCCCTAAGGATCACGGAAGCAATCAGTACAACCGTCGCAAGGCCGGTGATATATGGAGAAATATGGAAGGTAAGCTCCGTCGTCTGAGTTACGGCATTGGCCTGTGTGAAACAGCCGACAAACAGGGCGGCAAGAAAGGTCAGAAATGCATAAAATTTCCCGATAGATTTATTATGTAAACCGATCTCCCAGACATACATGGGACCGCCATGGTAGGTGCCGGAAGCGTCCTGATGCCGGAAGCGCACACTTAAAAAGCATTCTGCATAGGAGGTTGCCATACCGAGCACACCGGTGAGCCAGCACCAGAAGATGGCACCGGGACCGCCGAGAGCTACCGCAGTCGAAACGCCGACAATATTCCCGGTTCCGAGGGTGGAAGCAAGCGTGGTAGACAGGGTGGCAAAGACAGAGAAGTTTTTGCTTTCCCCGGAAGGTGCACAGACGGACATACGGATTGCGGAAAGAAGATGCTTTTGCGGAAACTTCAATAAAAGTGTAAAATAGATATGGGTTCCGGAAAGCAGAAGGAGCAGCGGGCCGCTCCAGAGGAACTGATTGATGTCCTGTACAAAGGAAAACCAGGTATTCATACGAAACTGCCTTTACATAGGAAGTTATAGTGCAGTTTATGAGGAGATTACAGATTTATGTCTGAAAGAAAGATAAGAATTCCGATCTGGTTTATTTTGATAGCGGTACTGCTCAATATCATTTCCAGAGTCAGTCCACAATTTGCACAATATTATGTAAACTATATTTTCCCTCTATGGGTGGAAAGCTATGGAAGAGTTACCGGATGTTTTCCTTTTTCAGTGGGAGAAATGATGCTTTATCTGGGTGTTGTTCTGGCAGCCGTGTGGATATTATGGGGAATTTTGGAAGGTGTTGTGTATGGGGTGTCTTATGTGGGAAGGCGTGTGAAAGGCACAAAGCATGAACAATCGGAAGGAAAAGGAGTAAAGCAGCCACAGACAGGGAGCAGTGTTCCGGGATGGAACAGGAGTTTGTGTAGAGCATACCGGAAATATTCCCTGTTTCTTATCTGGGTAGTGGGAATTGTTTGTCTGATTATGACGCTCAACTGCTTTTTGCTGTACCGGGTGCCGACGATTACGGAACGGAAGCTTTTTATTACACAGGAAGCCAGGGAACATACCTACGGTATTGCAGAGCTTACAAAACTCCGGGATGAAGTGGTAGAAAAGGCGAATGCGCTTGCCCTTAGGATGGAGCGGGATGAGAAGGGCTATATTGTTTCTGATCTGGATATCGAGGAGACTGCACGGCAGGAAATGATGCGTCTTGGAGAAACGTATCCGCAATTGTCCGGCTATTATCCGAAGCCAAAGAGACTAAAGACCTCTGCTTTTTTCAGCCAGCAGTATATTATGGGGTATTATTTCCCATTTTCGATGGAAGCAAATTATAATACGATGATTTATATTACGAATCAGCCGGCAACGCTCTGCCATGAGCTGTCCCATTTAAAGGGCTTTATTCTGGAGGATGAGGCAAACTTCATCGGATATCTGGCCTGTGTGGGATCAGAGGAAGAGCTGTTTCAGTATAGCGCTTACTTAAGTGTGATTGCCTATCTGGATGATGATTTTTACCGGACAGTCGGTGAAGAGGAATATTGGAAGCATCCGGAAATTTCCGTGCAGGTCCGGAAGGACAGTGTTTTCCTGACAAAGGAGAGCTGGGATCAGGTGGAGAAAAAGGCGGTCTTAGAGACCACAAAGGTGCAGCAGGCCTCGTATGATTTTCTGGAAACAACGCTCACGCTAAATGGTGTCGAGGATGGACTTGACAGCTACAGCCGCGTTGTCCAGCTGCTGTTAATGTGGAATCATTAACGCCCGACATGAAATAAGTTGCCGGAAAGCACGTATATTTGTTAGCCAATCTGTACAATCCGGCAGCTTATGAATGGCCATGGCTGAACTGTTACGGATGATGGAATAAAGTGTGGATTTGCAGGTTTTGTGTAGATGCTATCTATGGTACAATAGAATAAGGAGGCGGATTCTATGGACAATATTATTGAATATATCAGAACCTATGGGCAGAATACGTTTGCTCAGAAGCCCTTTAATGAAGTGGATTCACTGGTGATCTGCCAGCTTTCTTATATGAATTTCCAGCCATTTGTTCCCTCCCTTAAGGAAAAGAAGGAGGCGGTTTCCGTACAGAGTATTCTGGAGCAGGATCGTATGGAGGAGTTGCTTGCAGGGTATTGGTATAAGGAACAGAATGAAGAGCTGTTCCGGGCAGCAGCCGCTTCAAAGCGGTTTGGCAATATGAAGCTGAATTATCATGAGAATGTGGTTGAGGAGGAAACGGATACCCAGTTTTCCGCGCTGACCTGTTTTCCGGATGAGGGAATCTGCTATGTGGCATATCGTGGAACGGACGCAACGATTGTAGGCTGGAAGGAGGATCTTAATCTGGCATTATCTGAGCCTACGCACAGTCAGGAGCTTGCAGTAGAGTATCTGAATAAGGTGTATTCAAGGGTAAAACAGGAGCTCTTCGTGGGTGGACACTCAAAGGGCGGTAATCTTGCTTCTTATGCTGCCATGAACTGTTCAGTCAGGACCAAAAAGCATCTGTTGTGTATTTATAATCATGATGGTCCTGGATTCCGGCCGGAAATTTTTGCCAAATGTGATTATGCATCGGTGAAGAACCGGATGTTTAAGTTTATTCCGAAGTCTTCGATTGTCGGAGTCATCATGGAAACCTGTGAGAACTGTGAAATCATTGAAAGCCGTAGCATTGGTGCAATGCAGCATAATTCCTTTAACTGGAGAATTGACGGAGATCATTTTGTACGGGTAGAAGACCGGACCACGGCCCAAAAACTGCAGGATGAGGCGTTGAATGCGTGGATTCTGTCCCTGTCACAGGAACAGGTACGTACCTTTGTAGATACGCTGTATGAGGTCGTTACGGCATCCGGAGCAGAAGATGTATTTGAATTTGGAGGGGATCTGAAGGGATGTATTACCAGAAGCTATGAGGCCATGAGGGATCTGGATGAGAATACAAGGAGAGCTGTGCATACCATTCTTCATGCATTATATGAGATTGCAGGTGAAAAGTTCAGGGAAGAATTTAATCTTCGATGGGAAGAGCTACAGATAGAATTCCAAAAATCCATGAAAAAAAGCAAAAAGAGATGGTCAGAAGACACAAAAACGTTAAAAAATGCTGCTCAGAAAAAGATTCAGCAAAATCGTAAAGAAAAACAGGTAAAAACTGTTGACAACAAGGGCAAAAATATGTAGAATAGTTTTTGTTCGCAGGAATGGCGGAATTGGCAGACGCGCACGGTTCAGGTCCGTGTGATAGCAATATCATGAGGGTTCAAGTCCCTTCTTCTGCACGAAGGCTTAAGTCGAAAGACCTAAGCCTTTTTTTAGTTTCACATCAACAATCTCGCGATGCCGCGGCGCCCAAAGGGCCCCGCGTATCGTCTGGCTTCCGCCAATCCCATCTCTCCCTCCACACCCTTCCTTTTCCTTCCCTCATCCCGCCAATACACAGCGCCGACGGGCATCCGGGCACGGACGAGCCTGGGTGGAGGGAGCTTAGAGGAACCCTCCCGGAATCCCGTGAAGCGTCCGCGCCCGGAGGCCCGTCGGCGCGTAACTCCCACCACTATGAGCCTCTCCCCAAAAAACGCAAAAAAACCTCCCCGGCAGATCACTCCACCGGAAAGGTTTTTTCTATTCTCATCGACTAATTAAGCCAGTTTTGTTTTTGCTAACTCAGCAAGCTTTGCAAAGCCCTCTGCGTCATTGATAGCCATATCGGATAATACCTTACGGTTCATAACAACACCAGCCTGCTTTAAGCCGTACATGAACTTGCTGTAGGAAAGGCCGTTGATTCTTGCTGCAGCGTTGATACGAGCGATCCAGAGCTGTCTGAACTGTCTCTTTCTCTCTTTTCTGCCAGCGTAGGAGCTTGTTAATGCTCTCATAACGGACTGTTTTGCTACTCTATACTGTTTGGAACGAGCTCCTCTGTAACCTTTGGCTAACTTGAGCACTCTGTTATGTCTCTTCTTGGCGTTTAAGCCACCTTTAATTCTTGCCATTGCTTAATTTCCTCCTTAATCTTACTTCCGAAACAAATTATAAATACGGTAAAATCTTCTTCATTACCTTGCTGTTTGTGATATCGGTAACGATGTCTTTTCTAAGATTTCTCTTACGCTTTGTGGATTTCTTAGTTAAGATATGGGACTTATAAGCTTTATTTCTCACTAACTGACCAGTTCCGGTCTTTTTGAAACGTTTTGCAGCTGCTCTGCTTGTTTTCATTTTAGGCATTGTTGTTTCCTCCTTAAAATTGTTCCCTTATCGTTTTGCAGTTAAAAACATTACCAGGCTTCTTCCCTCTACCTTGGAAGGCTTATCGACAACAGCGATATCGGAAAGTTTCTCAGCGAAATCATCCAGAATATACTTTGTCTGGTTCATATGAGCCATCTCACGACCGCGGAAACGAAGCGTAACTTTTACCTTGTTGCCTTTTTCGATGAACTTTCTCGCAGATCCGATCTTTGTATTAAGATCGTTTGTATCGATGTTCGGGGAAAGACGTACTTCCTTCACCTCGATCGTCTTCTGCTTCTTTTTCGCTTCCTTCTCCTTACGGATCATCTCATACTTGTACTTACCGTAATCAATGATCTTACATACCGGCGGCTTCGCTGCCGGAGCAATCTTTACAAGATCCAGTTCTGCATCTCTCGCCATTTTGTAAGCGTCTTTTGCAGACATGATTCCAAGCTGCTCACCATTTTCTCCAATTAAACGAACTTCCTTATCACGGATCTGCTCGTTAATCATTAACTCGCTAATAGCCGTACACCTCCAACTCTCATACTCTACATATGTCGATAGAAAAGAAAAAGCAGATAGGTAACTATCCGCTCGTAACTGCATTGGTTTGGCATGCTGCTGCATGATAAAAACCGATGTCTATGAACCCGGGTCACTTACTCGTGCCAGGGTGAGGCGGATACCTGCTTTCCTGTCAGTTGTTCTCACAACTT
>OGIE01004164.1_pt1 | contig 14049 bp, 10 predicted proteins | sample 1571581 | NCBI WGS metagenome assembly OGIE01 (sample SAMEA2582021, study PRJEB24529) | metagenome | biome: Human gut stool | place: China | collected 2011
GGTGACAACCTGACTCAGGAGGATATCAAGGGCGAGTTCAAACATGGTATCTTGAAACTGTTTGTTCCAAAGAAAGAAGCAAAGGCAGCAGTACCGGAACGTAAATTCATCGCAATTGAAGGATAATTATTTTGTACAGAAAGTAACCTACAGACCGAAAAGCCTATAGGCATTGGAAAGGAAGGATACATTATGGCAGACAAAAATCCAAAACATATGTTAAAGAAAAAACAGGTAAAAGCAAAAGATAAGAAAAAACATATTTATGAATAAACAGTCAGAAATGAATGGAAGGCATCGCACTTTGGTGTGATGCCTTTCTTGTTTTGCAGGGAAAAGGAGGACAAAATGAGAGAAAAACAGAAACAGCCAGCATCATTTCAGCCGGACAGGATTTTGTCCTATTTTAAAGCAGAATGGCAAGTACTTCTGGCGGTGACAATATCCGGTCTGATCTATAATGTAGGACTGCTTGCAGGACCGTGGTTCGAAGGAAAAATGACCGGCTGTCTTGTGGACATTTTAAGAGGTGCCGGACAGTTTGGCGATATGCTGATTCTTGTGTTAAGCTATGTGGCAGTGATCGTGATCGTGCAGAGTTCGAGATATATCAAGCGTTTTTATGTCCGCCGTTTTGCCAATAATGTAAACCGCAGGATGAAGGAAATCCTCTATGGAAGCCTTGTCAGAAAAAGCAGGGCGAGCCTTAAGGAAGAGGGCGAAGGCAATGTCATAACGAAAGCGATCCTCGACGTTGATGACTGTGTGGAGGGAATGCGGAAATTTACGACGGAAATTTTTGATACAGGTGTGGCACTGGCAGCCTATGCCGGAATGCTTTTGTGGTATGACTGGCGGCTGGCGCTCTTATGTATGCTGTTTCCGCCAATCTCTTACATGACCGCAGAAAAAATGAAAAAAATGATCCAGAGAACCGGGGCTGCCTACAAGGAACAGTCCGGCGCGCTGAGCGCAGCGACGTTAGACCGGGCAGAAAATGCAATCACATACCGTGTTTTCGGGCGTGAAAAAGAAAGACAGAATGCATATGAAGAAAATTTGTCTGCGTATGAAAAATCAGCCGTGAGAGCAAACATCTGGAACACGGCAATGCCACCGGTGTATCGCGTCATCTCCATGGCAGGTGTGCTGTTCATTTTGTATTTCGGACAGAAAAATGTATTGGGAACCGGCTGGCGTGCATGGGGCATTGCGGCGTTTACCACATTTTTGTCGTGCTTTGTGAAACTTTCCGTGAAGTCGTCAAGCGCTGCGAAGTTGTTCAATGCGGTACATAAAGCACAGGTTTCATGGAACCGTATCAAACCACTTCTGACACGAAAAGATGAGAGAACTGCGATCGAAGATCAGACAGCAGAAAATCATGCCAGGGAGTGTAAGGAAAAAAACGACACAGTCCCAGCAGGCAAAACAGAGACAACAGTGCAAAAAATACAGATCAGTCATCTGAATTTTGCTTATCCGGATGGAAAGAAAATTTTAGACGACATTTGTCTTTCTGCAGAGAAAGGACAGATCATCGGTATTACCGGGGCGGTCGCATGTGGCAAGTCAACGCTTGGAAAAGTATTTTTGTGTGAATATCCTTATGAGGGACAGATTCTTGTGGACGGCACAGATTTGCAGGCTATGGACGAGGCAGACCGCACGAAGCGGATCGGTTATCTTGGACATGATCCGGAGTTGTTTTTTGACAGTGTGGAAAATAATATTTTGCTCGGTGAGAAAAAAGAGGCAGACGATTACTTAAAGGCAGTGTGCATGGAACGGGAAGTTGCAGAGATGGAGGATGGAAAACAGACCGCGGTTGGAAATGGCGGAGTACGTCTCTCCGGCGGTCAGGCAAAGCGTCTTGCACTTGCAAGGACACTTTGCCACAAAAAGCCGGTTCTGATTCTGGATGATCCTTTTTCGGCACTGGACAAAAACACGGAAAAACAGATTTTTGCCAATTTGAAACAGCAGACGAAAGACAATATTGTTTTCTTAATTTCTCACCGTTTATATCTGTTTCCGCAGATGGATCAGGTCATCTGGATGGAAGATGGAAAGGCGGTGGCCGGTACACATGAAGAAATTCTGGAAAAGATACCGGAGTACCGCAGTCTGTATGAGACACAGAGCGATGAAAGAGAGAATGCGAAAGTGGAAACGGAAAATAGAAAAACAGTTTCTGAACATGCAGAGGGAAGGAGGAGTGACAGATGAGACAGGAAAGACAGGTAAAAAGTGTAATCCTGGAAACAATCAAAAAACAGAAAATGCTGTCTGCCGGAATCCTGACCGCAGTGATCGGAGCAGTTGTGGCAGCGCTGATTCCTCCGCTGATCCTTGCAAAAATCATTGATACAGTGACAGCCGGTAATGAGGCGGCGTTTTCTGTGATCCTTCTCTATTTTGTCCTGCTCGCACTTACCGGAATATTGGAAGCTGCGAGGGAAGGACTCCTGACGGCGTTTGGTCAGAAAATCACACATGCACTAAGAAGCAGCCTGATGGATAAATTTGTAAGTCTGACGGCAGACAGCGTGAATAAGCAGGAGCCGGGAACACTGGTGTCACGGTTTGTCGGGGATGTTGACACGGTGGAAAATCTGTTTACCTCCGGGATTATCAGTATGTTTGCGGATGTATGTAAGATTATCAGTATCCTTGTCGTGATCTGGTTTCAAAACCGTGGACTGACGCTGGTATTGCTGGTGTTGCTGCCGTTTTTATTCTGGTTTACCAGACATGTCCAGAAAAATATGCTGGCGGCGCAGATTGAAAACCGAAAGGCTGTCGGACGGGCATCCGGTCATGTGCCGGAGACGCTTCACAATATCCGCACAATCCATTGTCTTGCAAAGGAAGCATACATGGAAGAGCGTTACGACACTTATATCGGGGAGAGTTATGCAGCGATGGAGCGCACCAATTTTTATGATGCGGTTTACTCCCCGGTGATACTGATATTGAATGCGGTGGTTGTCGCAGTTGTCATGCTGCTTTCCGCGTCCGGAAACCACACGGTACTGACCTTCTTTGGAATGTCTGCCGGAACTGCGGTTGCGGTCATCAACTATATCTCACAGATATTCTCCCCGGTGGAGAGCCTCGGAATGGAGATTCAGACGATTCAGTCTGCGATTGCCGGAATCCACAGGATCAATGAATTTTTTGCACTTGAGGAGAAGCAGATAGTGGAAAAAGACAGCGAGACAGTAGCAGAAGAATGCGTGGAACAGATGGCTGGGGGACACTCAGAAAATAAAACAGCAGATGTTCCGTTTGTCGAGTTTCGGGATGTGACCTTCGGTTATGATGAACATGTCGTTTTAGACCATTTGAATTTAAAGGTCATGGACGCGGAGCAGGTAACACTCGCAGGACGAACCGGGGCAGGAAAAAGTACGATTTTAAAACTTCTCTTAGGACTTTACGAACCGCAGGGCGGAGAGGTTTTGATTCACGGAAGACCGGCAGCGGCAGTCCGGGAGGAAGAGAGACGGAAACTGTTCGGCTATGTAGAACAGACCTTCCACATGGTTCCGGGAACGGTGCGCGATCAGATCACGCTGTATGATGAAACCATTCCGGCAGACCGCGTAAAAGCAGTGGCAGAGCTGACCGGGTTAGACGATGTGATAGAAAGCTCTGAAAACGGATATGACACGAAATGCACGCCGGAGTTATTCTCGCAGGGACAGTGGCAGCTCTTATCCATTGCAAGAGCCGCAGTGGCGGAACCACAAATGCTGCTGTTTGATGAGATCACGGCGAATCTGGATGCAGAGACGGAAAAGGCAGTGTTACTGGCGTTAAAGCGTGTAGCGAAAGACCGCACTGTCATTTCCATCTCACACAGAACTTCAGCAGAATTAGGACGTATTATTTATCTCTGATTTTTCTTCACAAAATATCCAATCAGGTAGCAGACGACAGCAACCACCATGCCATTGATGGAGGAAATCCCCCAGTTTAATACATTTAACCAGTTACAGAAGTTATAGTATAACCAGACGGATAAAATCGTTCCAATGATACGGATCATAACCTCAAAAATATCGTTACCACCTACAAAAATGTAGGAGATCGCACCAAAGAAAAACATCAATGAGTTACCAATAAAGAAAGCAACTACAGTGGCAACGGTTCCGATTGTCGTATTTTTTGCGAGTCGGGTAAAGTTTGGAGTTGCAGTACCACCGGATACAAAAGAGCCGATGACAAGTCCGGCACCGCCGATTACCGTTAAGGAACCACTGGACACTGCCAACTATTATAGCTTGTGTTGCGTGGTTATGCAATGAAATCTTTCTGTCCCTGGCGCATTTGTTTCTGGTATTGTTTGGGAGAAACATGCAGGTATTTGGTAAACTGTTTGATAAAGTAACTTGTGGTACAGAAACCGACCGCAGATGCAATCTCCGTTACGTTCTGGGTAGTTGAGACTAACAGCTTTTCCGCTTCCCGGATGCGGATCTCATTCAGGTAATCACTGAAATTCATATGCAAAAGCCGGTTGAAACTTCTGGAAAAATAGCTGTAGCTCAAATTGCAGAGTTTTGCCATGTCCGCTGCGCTGATAGATTTTTCATAATTGGTGATCATGTAGGTCAGGGCTGGGGAGAGCTGCTGTTTTAACTGCTGGTTTTCAAAATCTTCGAGAAGCGGTTCTTCGCCATTTGCATGCCAGTAGCGCAGCAGCCAAAGAAAAATACCGCCAATGTGATTTTTGATTGCAAGCTCGTAGCCGTATTGTTTTTCCTCAGATTCCCGGATAATCTCGTTCATAAGTCCGGGGATGGCAGAGTGTTTTGCATTTAATATGGAAGAAGAAATTACTTTTTCATAAATGCTGTTTTCGGTGATAAATGGAAGCAGATATTTTAACTCAAAGTGGCTCTGCGTCATGCCGTCGTAAATGAGTTCCGGAAGAAAACGAACCACGATATAAGAGCCGCCCTTTGATGAGAGCGCGTCGATCTGGTGCACTTCCCTGGAATTGATCAGTACAAAATCCCCTGCCGCAAATTCGTGGTAAATTCCGTTTAAATAAATACGGAAATGACCGGAAAGTGCATAGAGCATTTCAATATAATAATGAAAATGAGCGAAAAATACATTGCCCGGTTTCTCTGCTTTTTCAATATGACAGAGATACTGGCAGGCGATGCCGTCAATATATTGTTTTCTTTCTTCCGGATAATCCATAGAAAACCTCCAATGACAAAATTGTTATATTTTTGAATAGAAAAATTATAGCATGGAAGAGAAGATTTTACTAGAATATGTGATGTGAAAGAAAACATTTTAAAATAAAAATAGAAACGTATTTGGAGGAAGCAGATGAGTATGAGTACAATCGGAGTACCATTGGAAGGATTTGGAGCATATTGCAGGGCGGCAGCCGCAGAGGGAGCCGTTTTATTGAAAAATGAAGGTCACATGCTCCCATTGAAAAAGGAAGAGATGGTGTCTGTGTTTGGCAGGTGCCAGTTTGAGACTTACCGCAGCGGGACTGGTTCCGGCGGAGCTGTCAATGTGCCTTATGCGGTGAATATTTATGATGGAATGAGAGAGAGCGGCAGCTTTACTTTGAATGAGGAGCTGGCAGACATTTACAGAGCGTGGTTAAAAGACCACCCGTTTGACAACGGCGGTGGCGGCTGGGCAGCAGAGCCGTGGCACCAGAAAGAGATGGTTATCACAGAGGAGATTGCGGCAGCCGCAGCAGAAAAATCAGAGAAAGCGATTTTTATTATCGGACGTACTGCAGGCGAAGATAAGGATTATGCAAATGAGGCGGGCAGTTACCTTCTGATGCCGGAAGAACTTGAAAATCTGAAGGTTCTGACAGCACATTTTGAACAGGTCGCAGTACTTTTGAACGTGTCGAATATCATAGATATGAGCTGGCTTAAGAATCCTGTATACAAGGATCATATCCGTTCCGTGCTCTATATCTGGCAGGGCGGCATGGAGAGTGGAAATGCAGTTGCGGATGTTTTGAGTGGAAAAGTGTCTCCAAGTGGAAAACTGACGGACACGATCGCATGTTCACTGGCAGATTATCCGGCGGCGAACGATTTCGGAGGCACTGTGCGCAATTTTTACACCGAAGATATCTATGTGGGATACCGCTATTTTGAGACATTCTGCCCGGAAAAAGTCATGTATGAGTTCGGTTTTGGACTTTCCTATTCGAAGTTTGACATTGAAATTTTAAAAGCGGAGACGGTTACAGAAGAATCCGAAGTCGGAGGTGCCTGGGGCAGTCACGGAGTATCGATTGATAATGGAACATGTGCAGGAAAAGAAGTGCAGATTACCATCTGTGTGAAAAATACAGGAGACTGCAGGGGAAAAGAGGTCGTACAGGTCTATGTGCAGGCACCGCAGGGAAAACTTGGAAAACCGGCGAGAGAATTAAAAGCATTTGCAAAGACAAAGGAGCTGGCTCCGGGAGAAAAACAGGAAATTACACTGCACATTCCGGTAAAAAATCTTGCTTCATATGATGATTCCGGTGTGACAGGCCACAAGTCCTGCTATGTATCAGAGGCAGGTGCTTATGTATTACATGTGGGAAATAGTGTGCGGAATACGAAAATCGCAGATGTCGATGGAAAAGGAGCATATATCGTAAAAGAGCTTTGTGTGACGGAAGCCCTGCAGGAAGCACTCGCACCGACAGAAGCATTTGAGCGCATCCGTCCGGGACAGAGCCGGGAGGATGGAAGCTATCAGCAGGAAAAGGAGGCAGTGCCGCAGCAGACCATCCGGTTACAGGAACGGATTGAGGCGCATTTACCGGAGCAGCTTGCAATCACCGGAGACAAAGGAATACGCTTTGCGGATGTCGCAGAGGGAAAGGCAGCTTTGGGTACATTTATTGCACAGCTTAAGAAAGAGGAACTTGCAACACTTGTGCGTGGGGAAGGAATGAGCAGCCCGAAAGTAACACCGGGTACGGCATCCACATTTGGAGGTGTCAGCGACCGCCTGTATGAATATGGAATCCCGGCTGCCTGCTGTGCAGACGGACCTTCCGGTATCCGTATGGAGAGCGGATTGAAGGCAACACAGCTTCCAATCGGAACACTGCTTGCATGTTCGTTTAACATTCCAATGATGGAAGAACTTTATGTGATGGAAGGAAAAGAGCTGGTTGCAAACGAAGTGGACACTCTGCTCGGACCTGGAATTAATATCCACCGCTATCCGTTGAACGGACGCAATTTTGAGTATTTCAGTGAAGATCCTTATGTGACCGGATGTTTTGCGGCAGCAGTGACAAGGGGAATCAAAAAAGGCGGCTCTTTTGCAACGGTGAAGCATTTTGCGGCGAACAACCAGGAGACGGCAAGACATACAGTAGATTCTGTTGTGTCAGAGCGTGCACTGCGTGAGATTTATCTGAAAGGATTTGAGATTGCAGTCAAAGAAGGGGAAGCCTCCTCTATTATGACATCTTATAATCCGATCAATGGACACTGGACATCGTCCAATTATGATTTAAATACCACGATCTTAAGAGGAGAGTGGGGGTATGAAGGCATTGTCATGACCGACTGGTGGGCAAGTGTCAATGATGTTGTAAAAGGTGGTAAGCAGGATCATCATGCACTTTCTTCAATGGTGCGCTCCCAGAACGACCTTTACATGGTCGTCAACAATAACGGCGCGGAGATCAATGCCATGGGCGATGATATTTTGGAGGCACTGGACAATGGAAAGCTGACCATTGGGGAGTTGCAGCGCTCTGCAAAAAATATCTGTCGGTTTATTTTAAATGCTCCGGTTATGAAACGTCCGTTAAGACCGTTGGAGGAAGTGAAGGCATATGAGCCGTTGCAGGGGGCTGGATCAGAAGGGGCAAATGGGGAAAGCGATATAAGCATTGTTCCGGAAGATAAAGTGTCACAGAAGATTTATGTAAACCAGTCTGGTGTATACAATGTTGTTGTAAAATTTATTTCTCCGCAGTCAAATCTGGCACAGGCAGCCGCAAACCTCTATCTCAACGATGAATTATTCTTCACATTGCAGACGAGCGGCACGGAAGGCAGACCGAACACGCAGAAGATTTGCCGTGTGGAATTAAAACAGGGATACTACGAGATCAAAACAGAGGTTGTGAAACCGAAGCTTGAGATGGAGTGGGTGGAGATTCGGAAATAATCAGAGGGTACCGTTCACCAAGCAGTAAAACACTTGCTGTTTTGCTGTGTAAGAAAATGGATTTTATGATAGTATCCGTTATGTTACTCATAAGAAAGTAACTCGTGAGTTACCTTCTTATGAGTATATTTTTTAGAGAGAAGTTCTATAGATGAGTCTGATTTTTCGATTGTGTTTGTGAACATTCTGTTTCTACATATTTTCTATCGCAGCACGTTCAATGGAAAGTCCTTTTGTATAGCGTTTCATAAATGCTTCAAAGCCTTCCACATCTTTTGGATCAGGAGCAACTTTGGTTCCGGTATTGCCCTTGAAAACATGATCGGTAAGATAAGAATCCAGCGTTTCGCCGTCTTTTTTGTGAACCATATAGGAGGCGAGAAGTGCCATGCCCCATGCGCCGCCTTCCCCGGCAGTTTCCATGACGGAAACCGGTGTGTTTAAAGCGGCGGCAAGGATGTTCTGCCCTACGCCTTTGGTTTTGAAAAGTCCGCCGTGTCCGAAGATTTCGTCAATTTTTACCCCTTCTTCTTTGATCAGGATGTCCAGACCTGTTTTTAAAACGGCAAGGGAGGCATACAGGTTGGTGCGCATAAAGTTGGCAAGTGTAAACGCGCTGTCCGGTGTTCTCACGAACAGTGGACATCCTTCTGCAAAGCCTGTGATATGCTCGCCGGAAAAATAGTTATAGGCTAACAGACCGCCGCAGTCCACGTCCCCTTCCATTGCTTTGTGGTAGAGTGTGCCATACAGATCATTCAGGGAAATATCGATTCCGGCAGCCTTGGCAAATTCATGGAAGAGATTTACCCAGGCATTTAAGTCAGAAGTACAGTTGTTGCAGTGTGCCATTGCAACCAGATTTCCGGTAGGGGTTGTCACAAGGTCAATCTCATCATGGACTTCTTTTAAATCCTGCTCCAGAATCACCATTCCAAACACAGAAGTTCCGGCGGAAACGTTACCGGTGCGGACAGCGACACTGTTTGTGGCAGTCATTCCGGTTCCGGCATCGCCCTCGGCAGGTGCAATCGGAACGCCGGCTTTTAAGCTGCCGGAGACGTCTAATTTTCTTGCACCCTCCTCGGTCAGATAGCCTGCAATCTCTCCTGCAAGGGCAGTTTTTGGAAGCAGCTCTCTCAAATGGAAATTATAGCCCATAGAGGCGGCTTTCTCCTCAAACTGATTGATCATATTCTGGTTGTAATCTTTTGTCTGGATGTCGATCGGGAACATACCGGAGGCTTCTCCGATACCGATCACTTTTTCACCGGTCATCTGCCAGTTGATGTATCCAGCTAAAGTGAGCAGGGAATCTATTTTTGTAAGGTGCGGTTCCTTTTTCAACATTGCCTGATAGAGATGTGCAATGCTAAAGCGCTGTGGGATGTGATAGTGGAACAGTGCAGTCAGTTCTTCGGAAGCTTCTCCGGTGATCGTGTTTCGCCAGGTGCGGAACGGGACGAGCAGGGTGCCTTCTTTATCAAATGCCATGTAGCCGTGCATCATCGCAGAAAAACCGAGGGAGGTAAGGTTTGTGATCGTACAGCCGTATTTTCCTTTTACATCTGTTAAAAGGCTGCTGTAGCAGTCTCTTAAACCGTCCCAGACCGCGTTCAGACTGTAAGTCCAGATGCCGTCGACAAGCTGATTCTCCCAGTCATGATTGCCTTGTGCGATCGGTTCGTTGTCTGGCCCGATCAATACCCCCTTGATCCGGGTAGAACCAAATTCGATACCGAGGATTGCTTTTCCGCTCTCAATATATTCTTTATAGTTTGCCATAGATTTCTCCTTTTTCTGATAGCAGTTCTGCCCGCTGTTGTGTCGGGCAGGGAAAATATGCTAAATTTGTCCGTAATAAGCATTTTCACCGTGTTTTCGGTAAAAATGTTTGTCGCGGATACAATTCGGTGCAGGTTTTACTTTTGGATTGATCAGTTCGGTTTTGGTTGCCATTTTTGCAACTTCTTCTAAGACAACAGCATTGTGTACTGCCTCGGCTGCGTCTTTTCCCCATGCAAAAGGACCGTGGTTGGAGCATAAAACGCCCGGTGTATGCATTGGGTTAATGCCGCGCGTCTCAAAGGTTTCGATGATGACGACACCGGTATTTTTCTCGTAGGCGGAATTGATCTCTTCCGGTGTGAGATTTCTGGCACACGGAATCGGTCCGTAAAAATAGTCTGCGTGGGTTGTTCCGTAAAGAGGAATGTCACGTCCTGCCTGCGCCCATGAAGTTGCCTCCGGGGAGTGGGTGTGTACGACACCGCCGATTTCCGGGTATTTTTGGTAGAGCTCGATATGGGTTGGGGTGTCGGAGCTTGGTTTGTAAGTTCCCTCGATTTTATTTCCGCCAAGATCCATGACAACCATATCGTCCGGTGTCAGCACGTCATAGTCAACGCCGCTTGGCTTGATGACAAAGTAACCTGTTTCGCGGTCAATGCCGCTGACATTTCCCCAGGTGTAGGTGATAAGTCCACGGAGCGGAAGTTCCATATTGGCTTCATAGACCTGTTTTTTTAGTTCTTCTAACATGTGTTTATCTCCGTTCTGATATATATATTGTTACATTGATTATATTTTAGGTAAATTTAATCTGCAACATCAGCCAGGAAAATCTATGATTTTTCTGGCTGGTATTTGTTCTAGCGGTAAACAATTTCGCCGAGTGCAAGGTCACGTTTGAAGTCGCGGATTTTTGTATCTTTGTCAATGTAAACAGCTTCGATTCCCATAGCTTCTGCCCAGTCACCCATCTGCTCAGCAGTCAGGTCATAAGTAAATGCAGTGTGGTGTGCGCCGCCAGCAAGAATCCATGCTTCTGCACCTGTGCGGAGGTCAGGCTGTGGAAGCCAGAAATTGGTAGCGGTTGGTAATTTTGGCATTGGTTTTTCGGTTTTTTTGCAGTCTACATCGTTGATGATGAGACGGAAACGGTTGCCGTGGTCGATCAGGGAAGTTGCGATACCGTGTCCCTCTTTGGAGGTAAATACAAGTCTTGCAGGATCTTCTCTGTCGCCCATGGAAAGAGGCTGGCATTTAATGCTGATCGGACCGTCTGCAATAGAAGGACAGATTTCAAGCATGTGAGCCTCTAAGATGCCTTCTTTTCCCGGTACAAGATTGTAAGTGTAATCCTCCAACATGGAAGTTCCTTTTGCGTCTTTCATTCCGGCAGTCATAAGCTTCATCAGACGAACCATCGCTGCAACTTTCCAGTCACCTTCGGCACCGAAGCCGTAGCCTTTTTCCATTAACCGCTGGATCGCAAGACCAGGAAGCTGCTTTAATGCGCCGAGGTCACCAAAGTGTGTGACGATCGCCTGATAATTTTTTTCTTCCAGAAAACGCTCAAAGCCTAATTCAATCTGAGCCTGGACAGCCACGTGACGTTTGAATTCTGCAGGGTCTCTGCCCTCAAGTAAAATTTCGTATTTGTCGTAATATTCGTCTACTAATTCATTGGTATCAGATTCCGAAACAGCAGCGACAGATTCTGCAATCTCATTGACCGGATAAGCGTCTACTTCCCAGCCAAATTTTAACTGGGCTTCTACTTTGTCGCCCTCGGTGACGGCTACGTTTCTCATGTTGTCAGCAACACGCATGACACGGATGTGGCTGCTCTCGATGATACCGATTGCGGTGCGCTGCCATGCGGCAATTTTTCCCTGAACGTCTTTCTCAGACCAGTGGCCGACAACGACTTTTCTTGGGATTCTCATACGTGTCACGATATGTCCGTACTCGCGGTCGCCGTGAGCGGCCTGATTTTCGTTCATGAAGTCCATGTCGATGGTGTCATATGGAATCTCCACGTTGTACTGTGTATGTAAATGAAGTAATGGTTTTCGTAATTCCTGTAAACCTAAGATCCAGGATTTGGCAGGGGAGAAAGTATGCATCCATGTGATGACACCGGCACATTCCTCATCGATATTGGCCTCGTTGAATGTTTTGCGGATCAGTTCATTGGTGATCAGAGTTGGTTTCCATACCACTTCATAAGGCAAAACGCCGGAAGCATTTAAAGCGGCTACGATTTCTTTTGAGTGGGCTGCAACATGTGCAAGGCATTCATCCCCATATAAATCCTGTGAACCTGTGCAGAACCAAAACTTATAATTTTTCTGTAATTTCATCTTTCTTCTCCTCGTCTGATAAATTGTGAATGTTTATGTAATATACATCCTGCTGTTTTAGTGTATAACTTGTATATAGATGTGTACAAGTTGTTTTTTGATCTATTTAATCAGAAATAAAAAAGGCGTAAAATCAGCATTTTATATAAAAATAAGTTGTATGATTTTGCTTTACAAACGATACAAGTTGTGCCATGCTGTTTTTATGGAAGCATCAAAAGTGAAAGATATAAAGGAAAAAGAGATAGGAGATACGATGAAAGAGCCGAAATTTTCACGTTTAAAAGAAGATATCAAAGCAAAGATCGTCCACAGCGAGTGGAAGGCAGGGGATAAAATTCCTTCGGAAAACATGTTTGCAGCGCAGTATCATATCAGCAGGCAGACGGTGCGGAAAGCGATCGGGGAACTGACGGAAGAAGGATATCTCTATGCAGAGCATGGCAGAGGAACGTTTGTGTCAGAGCGGACGATCCACACGCGGACATCCAAAAATATCGCGGTGGTGACGACGTATCTGTCCGATTATATTTTTCCGAGGCTGATTCAGGGAATCGAGCAGGTGCTCACTGCAAATGGATACAGTATTATGTTAAAGACGACGAGAAACTCAAGAGCTGCGGAGGCGCGGTGCATGGAGGAGCTGTTGTCAAAGGATATTGACGGACTCATCATCGAGCCGAGCAAAACCCAGATCTCCTGCAGGCATACAAGTCTTTACGACCAGATGGATGAGTATGGAATCCCCTATGTGTTTATTCAGGGATATTTTGAGCAGATGAAGAAAAAACCTTACGTGCTGATGGATGACATGAAAGGCGGATACCTGATCACAAAATATCTGATCGAACTCGGACATAAAAATATTCACGGTATTTTTAAAGCAGATGATGTGCAGGGACAGGCGAGACATAAAGGGTATGTGAGGGCGCTGCAGGAGGCAGGGATGTTGTACGATCCGGATTCGGTGACGTGGTTTTACACCGAGGACCGGGAAGTGAAACCGCGGGAGACGATCAGTGGCGCGATTCAGGCAGAGACACCGATGGATGCGGTGGTCTGCTACAACGATCAGGTTGCGGTGGAGGTCATCCGCACGCTGCGTGAATTTGGCAAAAAAGTACCACGCGACGTCTCTGTCACAGGGTTTGACAATTCGCTGCTCGCAAAAAATAATCACATCCCGATCACGACCATTTCCCATCCGCAGGATAAGCTTGGACATATGGCAGCAGAACTTTTGCTGCGGCTGATCCGCGGGGAGGAACTGACGGAGGCAGAACGGCATATCCGGGTGGAGCCGGAGATTGTAATTCGGGATTCCACACGAAGTTAAGAGTTGCTTAACGGTTCATTTCAGTCTGATAGCCGGAAGTATTTTGGTGCTGTGAGATAATGTCGTCAATCTCGGCGAGATCGGTGAAAGCCATATCCCCGATCAGACTGTGCTTGATCGCAGCCATGGCATTGCCATATTCGAGCACCTTCTGACAGTCACCGTATTTTAAATATCCATAGAGCGCGCCTGCCACATAAGAATCGCCGCTTCCGATGCGGTCTATAACATCTAGGTTGTTGTAAGGTTCTTCCCTGTAGTAAGAATCTGTCTTGGCAGAGTAAATGACGGAGGTAAAGTTGTGCTTTTTCGGTGAGAGAACCGTGCGCTCCGTGGATGCGACAACAGAGATCGGATAATCTTTACAGAACGATTTCT
>OGIE01004169.1_pt1 | contig 14038 bp, 10 predicted proteins | sample 1571581 | NCBI WGS metagenome assembly OGIE01 (sample SAMEA2582021, study PRJEB24529) | metagenome | biome: Human gut stool | place: China | collected 2011
TTCGATATTTTTCACGAAAGTGGCAAAAAATATCTGACTGCGAATGCCCTGACTTCCATCTTTGCAAAGGAACATGCATAATAAAATACATTCAGTGATTTCTCCGTTATTCCGGATAAAAAATGCTGATATAGAAACCGGATGGAATGTGCGGATTCTAAGGTCAGTATGGATAATATCAGCAGAAATAAGGTATCTGCTGTCGGGACAGAAAAAAAAAGTTGTAAAGTGGTGTTATTATATTAATAATGCAGTTTTTAAATTTTTAAGGAGAGACACAAGGCCAGAAAAGTGGTTTTGCAATGCCAGTCAGGCGAGTTGGTTCTCCGTAAGATACGCCAAAGGTTTCAATCTGAATCTGTTCGATGAAGACAGGATAAACAGGGGTGTTGATCTTAACATTCGGTTCACCTGGATATGGAACAGGATAAGTTTCCAATTGTTCAAGACGTCGAATCTCTTCCATGCCATTTACAATTTTTCCGAAAATAGGATAAACGCCAGTGATTGCCGGGCAATCCGCAAGTGGAAAGAAAAATTCTCCGCCTGCAATCTCTGGTGCGCCATAACCGCCAAGCCCAATTGTACCTGGAACAGCTTCCAGATATTTTCCGGATTTTACATCATTGGGAATGAAATAGCAGGCTTTGGGATTATGAAAAGCATGGTAACTCATATCAAGAACCCAGCCTGGGACGATTCTCTCAATTGGGTAATGATCATAGACACCTTGTTTTGCAAGATATATAAAACTGGTAACTGCATTGGGGGCAATATCAGGGTAAAGCTCAATCTGAATAACACTGCCGTTTGAAAAAGTTATTGTGGCAACTGGATTTTTTTTCATAAAGCTCTTCTTTCTTAGTCAATCACTGTCAGTTCCTTTGAAAAATGATTCAATATCTCATGCCCATGGTCTGTAACAAGAACCAGATCCTCCACTCGAACTCCCATATCATTTTCAAGATATACACCCGGCTCAATCGAAAAAATATTTCCGGGGACAGCTCTGTCGGCAGAAGCAGAAGAAACATCTCCAAATTCGTGATCTTCAAGTCCGATGAAATGTCCGAGGCGATGGGTAAAAGCAGAACCATATCCCTTGTCTGTGATGATTCCACGTGCAATCTGATCCAGAGAAGAAAGAGGAATTCCAGGAGTCACAGCTTTTTCAGCTTCTTCGTTTGCTTTTAATACCGTATGATAAACTTCTTGTTGATGTTGTGTTACGTTTTTGTAAAAGAAGGTTCTGGTCATATCAGAACAATATCCTTCCCATGTACAGCCAATATCGACCAGAATACAATCTCCGGGTTTTAATCGGGTGTCATCCGGCCAGTGATGTCCGCTTGCAGCATTGCTTCCAAATGCAAACAGAGGTTCAAAGCTTAAGCCGTCAGCACCAAGATCACGGTAGATTTTTTTCAATTGTTCTGCAAGATCTGTTTCGGTAACTCCTTCTTTGAAAAAGTGTGTGATTTCTGCCATAGCCATATCGTTAAGGTGGGATGCTTTGCGCATAAGTTCCTGTTCCTGAATATCTTTGACTGCACGTGCCTGATCAAGTGCCAGAGAGGCATTTACAAAACCGGAGGCAGCTTTTTGGTCGATAAGCGGAAGAAGAAATCTTGCAGGCATATTTTTATCAATTCCCAGCGGTTCCGTATGATCAGTTGTTTTTATTACAAGATCCATATAGGAATCAGAGTCAGTAAAACGTACTTTTTCCACACCAAGATCTTCAGGTACCGTTTCTAGCTGATTGATAAAAATTTTATGGTTTCCATTTTGATTTAAGTAGAGTGCATAAAATCGTTCAAATGGTTTTATCATGCGTCCTGTCAGATAAAAAATAGCTAGTGGGTCTGTAATCAGAATCTGTGACAGATTCAGGGATTCCATATTTTTCAATACAGCTTCAACGCGATTTTGTTTCATTTTTTTGCCTTTCTGTAAATAGAAGATATCATTTATTGTCTGTTTTGCTTCATAGTAACACATTTCTTTTTCCAAATCTATATAGACTCAATAGATATTCTGAACTTTATTACCATAACAGATTGCTTTGGTAAAGTATATATGATACACTGATACGTAAGAATGGAAAGAATTGCAGTAGTGGATTTTGTACATTTGACAATAACATACGAGGAGGAACCTAATATGAAAGTTGCAACTGACATTGGCGGCACCTTTACTGATCTGGTAGCGATTGATGAAAATGGATCGCTGATTCTGGAAAAGGCACATACCACACCGCCGAATTTTGATCAGGGTGTTATGGACGTTCTGAAAAAAAGTGGTGTAGATATGAAAAGCATTGAGGCTTTTTTCCATGGAACCACAACGATCATTAATGCACTGACAGAAAGAAAAGGTGCAAAAACAGCCTTGATCACAACAAAGGGTTTCCGGGATATTCTGGAACTGGCGAGAGGTAATCGTCCGGATTTGTTTAACATGGTATTTGAAAAACCAACACCGTTTGTTCCGCGTTATTTACGCCGTGAAGTGACAGAACGTATCAGCTATAAAGGTGAAATTCTGACACCATTAAGCGAAGAAGATATTCGCACGGCAGTGGAATATCTGAAAAAGGAACAGGTGGAGGCTATTGCTGTCTGCTACATCAATTCTTATGCAAATGAAGAACATGAACGTAAAACAGTTGAAAAAATCAAAGAATTATGGCCGGAAGTATATGTATGCCCGTCTGTTGATATCACGAGAGAATGGCGTGAATATGAAAGAACCTCAACAGCTGTTCTGAATGCATACGTTATGCCGGTGGCATCCTCTTATCTGAATCGTCTGGGACAGAGACTTACAGATGCCGGAATGCCGGAAAACCGTTACATCATGCAGAGTAATGGCGGAACTACAACATTTGAACAGGCAAAACTGACTCCTGTTAATATTGTAGAATCAGGTCCTGTAGCCGGTGTGTTTGGTGCTTCTATTCTTGGAAAAATCATTGGCGAACCGAATATTATCGCATTTGATGTGGGTGGAACAACAGCGAAATGTTCTCTGATCGATCAGGGAGCAGTAAAAGTAACTACTTCTTACTATATCGAAAAAGACGAAAGACATGCAGGCTATCCGATCATGGCACCTGTTGTCGATATTGTAGAGATTGGAAATGGTGGAGGATCCATCGCATGGATCGATGAAGGAGGATCTCTGAAAGTTGGACCAAAGAGTGCAGGTGCGCTTCCGGGACCTGTTGCTTATGGAAAGAACGGAACAGAACCCACCACCACAGATGCCAATCTGATTGCAGGACGTCTTTCTGCGAAGAATTTCGACATGGAAGTCTCTCTTGACAATGTGAAGAATGCTTTGGTGGAAAAAGTCGGAAAACATTTTAATATTTCTGCGGAAGAATCAGCAGAGAGCATTATTCGTGTGGCAGATTCTAATATGAATAATGCGTTAAAGCTGATTTCTGTACGGCGTGGATATGACCCTCGTGATTTTGCGATGGTTGCATTTGGAGGAGGAGGCCCGATGCATGGACCGACACTCGCCAAAGAACTGAATATTCGCAAGGTCATTGTTCCGGTAGCAGCTTCTGTATTTTCAGCATGGGGTATGCTGATGAGTGATATTCGTCATGACTTTATTCAGACAAAGATTCTTTCATTCCAGAATGCTTCTATGGATGAACTGAATGCGATGTGGAAATCACAGATTGATGAGGCACATAAGATACTGACATCTGAGGGACTTAAGGAAGATCAGGCTGTATTTACTTTTATTGCAGATATGCGTTATGCGGGACAGGAACATACGGTACAGGTACAGGCTCCGGCTTATCCATGGAAAGAGGAAGATCGTGCTGAAATCATGAATCGTTTCCACAAAACACATGAGCATTTCTATACCTTCTCATTGCCAGATACACCGGCAGAGATTGTAAATCTTCATCTTGTGGCATATGGTCAGTTGAACAAACCTGCATTACAGAAGATTGCACCTCAAAAAGATGATATTTCCAGCGCATTGAAGGAAACACGTCCTGTATTCTTTAACGGTGATGGCTGGCTGGATACACCAATCTATGATCGGAGCAAGCTTGGATTCGGTGCAAAAGCACAGGGTCCATTGGTTGTAGAAGAGCCTACTACCGCAACTGTAGTTTGCCCGGGACAAAGCTTAAGTATAGATGAATACGGTAACCTGATCGTAGAAATGGAGGTGGAATAATGGCTGAGAAAGAAAAGATTAATCCGGTCACACTGGATATTGTAAAAGACTCTTTGATTGCAGTAAGTAACGAAATTTTCTATGCATTTGCACAGACTTCCATGAGCCCGATTATTTATGAAACACTGGATTATGCCAGCGGTATTGCAGATGCTGAAGGTCGACTGCTTACCCAGGGAAATGGTGTTACCGGATTTATCGGTATGATTTCACCCATGATTTGTGCAGTTGTGGAGAAACATGGAAAGGAAAATCTTCATCCGGGTGATGTATATATTATCAACGATCCGTTTATGGGCGGAGGAACCCATATGTCCGATGTTGGAATGGTAATGCCTATATTCTATCATGACGAGCTGATTGCTTTTGCTGGTAACAAAGCTCATTGGAGTGATATCGGAGGCATGGCACCAGGATCCTTTACGACTGATGCAACAAACCTTTATCAGGAAGGTATGTGTTTCTCTGGTACAAAACTGGTGGATCGCGGAGAACTGGTGGAACCTGTATGGGATCTGATGCGCAGCAATATGCGTTATCCGCAGATCTCACAGGGAGATATGTGGGGTCAGATATCCTCTCTTCGTACAGGTGAAAAACGTATTTGTGAATTATGCGATAAATATGGGGCAGACGTTGTAAAAGGATCTATGGAACGTCTGGTATCCCAGGGCGAAAAAGTAGCCCGCCGCCGTCTAGCTGAGATGCCAAAAGGCACATGGGAAATGGATGAATACATGGACAACGATGGACATGGCAATCCAGTTCATTTACAGGTAAAAGTTACCATTACCGATGATGAATTTATTGCTGATTTCACGGGTAGCGATCCGCAGGTAGTAGGATGCGTGAATTCCGGAGCAACGGCAGCATATGCAGGTGTAAAAGTAGTCTTTATGTCTGTGGTAGGACCAGAGTTGGCCGTAAATGATGGTGTATTTGCACCGCTGCGAACAATCTGTGAACCTGGCAGTGTATTGAAAGCGAATCGTCCGGCAGCAACCTCCTGTTATTATGAAAGCATGATTTACGTTATTGACTTGGTATGGAAAGCACTTGCACCGGTTTTCCCGGAATCTCTTGGTGCAGGACATTTACTTTCTGTATGTACCGTATTGATGGCCGGAAAACATCAGGACTTTGGAAATGATTATCTGATTATTGAGCCAACTGTTGGCGGATGGGGAGCTTGCAAAGGCCATGATGGTCAGGTAGGACTTTTCTGTGTTGGCGATGGAGAAACTTATAATGTGCCGGTGGAGATGGCTGAGACTCGTTATGGAATTCGTGTAGATGAGCACAGTCTGCATACTGATGGGGCAGGTGCAGGAGAATACCGTGGCGGAAGTGGTGCGGTTCGTGTATACCGTTCTATGAATGAGAATCAGACCTTTACAGCATCTTTTGGTCGAAATAAATGGCCGGTATGGGGTGCAGCTGGTGGAAAAGACGGTTCTGTAAATTATTTCCAGTTTATTGATGCAGATGGAACCGTAAGCGAACCAATGGGAATTGCAGCACGCCGTATTATGAATACCAATGATGTTGTGCGTATGGTTACAGCAACTGGTGGTGGATATGGTAATCCGTTTAAGCGTCCTGCTGAAAAAGTAGCTATGGATGTTAAGAATGAATATATCACTGTGGAACAGGCCAAGGCTGACTATGGTGTTTTGGTTGATCCTGAAACATTCAAAGTGCTTGGATTGACAGAAGAACGTCAGAAAGCTGAAAAATAATATCATATTCAATGTATAAAGTAGATGCCGCAAAATCACTGAGATAAGGAATTTTGCGGCACTTCTTGTTTAGGAGATTTTTTAGTACTTTTTGAAAATATACTGATATTCTCAATACCTTTGGTCTCATAATAGGTAACCAATATCTTTTTGAATTCTACGACATAATCTGCTGGGATTGCTTAAAATCTTGTTCAGGCGTAAAAGGTATTTAACTATTAAGCATGACAAGAGCCAAAAATCTGCAGGCTACTATTATTATCCATACACTCTTTTCAAAGATATCAGTGGACAGATTCATATATTATCTCTTTCTGTAAAGCATCATTGCTTCATAAGGTTTTAAGGAAATCTTTGACTCTTCTATTTTTTGTTCAGAATAGTTGCCCAGCAATGTTTCGAAGCCCTTCAGATCCATTCCACTATCCCATACAACTTCTGTTTTATAGAAGTTACAGACTACCAGCATTTTTTCCTCTCCGTAAATTCTTTCATAGGCAATAACGGATGGATGTCTTACATCTAACGGCCTGATATCACCATATGCAATGATATCCAGCTCTTTACGTAAAGCTACGAGCTTTTTATAGTAGTTGAAAATGGATGTTTCATCATGCAGCTGGCTCTGTGCATTAATCTTGGAATAATTTTTATTCACACCAATCCATGGCATTCCCTTGGTAAAGCCACCGTGATTTTCACCATTCCACTGCATTGGTGTTCTTCCGTTATCCCTGGAATGAATCTGGATAATACGAAATGCATCTTCTTTAGAAAGACCTTTCTGCTGCAGAATTTCATAATGGTTCAAACTTTCTACATCACGAAACTGACTGATGTCAGTGAAATCGGTATTTGTCATACCAATCTCTTCACCCTGGTAAATATATGGAGTCCCGCGAAGTCCATGAATGATGGTCGCAAGCATTTTAGCTGACTCTTTCCAGTATTTTCCTTCATCACCAAATCTGGAAACCGGACGCGGCTGATCGTGATTGCACCAGAACACTGCATTCCAGGCATGATTCTTGGCCATTCCAATTTGCCAGCTAAAGAGAATATCTTTCAATTTCTGGAAATCTGTTGGTACAAGCACCCATTTTTCATTCCCCATAAAGTCAACCTTTAAATGATGGAAGCTAAATACCATGGAAAGCTCATGGCTGTCTTCACCTGCATATCCAAAACAATTTTCCATAGATGTGCTGGACATTTCACCGACAGTAATAATCTCTGCATCCTGTCCGAATGACTCCGCATTTAATTCTTTCAGGTACTGATGGATGTTTGGTCCGTCAGTGTAAAATCTACGGCCATCCCCTTCGAAATCATCTTCGAATTTATCTTTGCTGATAAGATTCACTACATCAAATCGGAAACCCTTGACACCTTTGCTCATCCAAAAACGTACAACCTTCTGAACCTCTTTACGCACCTCGGGGTTATCCCAGTTCAGATCCGGCTGCTTTACATGGAATAAATGCAGATAGTATTCATCCATTTCCGGCACATATTCCCATGCACTTCCTCCGAACTTACTTTCCCAGTTTGTGGGTGCACTGCCATCCTCTTTTCCTTTTTTGAAAATATAATAGTTCTTATATCTTTCATCTCCGGTCAATGCTTTCTGGAACCATTCATGATTGCTGGAGGTATGGTTAAATACCATATCCAGCATCAGTTTGATGCCACGCTTCTGTGCCTCTCTGGAAAGCTCTTCAAAATCTTCCATCGTACCGTAACGGGGATCAATGTTATAGTAATCCTCCACATCATAACCGTTATCATACTGGGGGGACACAAAAAACGGAGTCATCCAAATATAATCCACGCCCAATTCTTTTATATAATCTAACTTTGCCGTCACACCCTTTAAATCCCCAAAGCCATCTCCGTTGGTATCATAAAAGGATCTGGGATAAATCTGATATACAGTGCTTTTTCTAAAATCTGTCATACAATTCCTCTTATTCTATCTTTGCTACTGTTGTCTCTTTTTCAATTGCATGAATGCCTGTCACAAATCTTATATTTTCCATATTACCTGGCTCAGTAATGACGCAAATGATCGTATCAACATAACCTGCTTCACTGATTTTCTTTTTATCAAATTTGATCAGGGGTGTTCCGGCAGATACCTTCTGGCCTTCTTTTACAAGGTGTTCAAAACCGTCACCTTTCATGGCTACAGTATCAATTCCGATATGTAAAAGGATCTCTGCACCGTTTGCAAGTTTTAAACCACATGCATGACGTGACTCCTGCATAAGTAAGCTGACTGTTGCATCAGCCGGAGCATAAATAGTTTCATTCTCCGGAATGATTGCAAATCCTTCACCCATGGTTCCTGCGGAAAACACACCGTCATTCACTTCTTTTAATGCAATCACATCACCTGTTGCAAATGCTTTTAATTCTGTTACCTCTGCTGATTTAACTTCTTCTACTGATTTAACTTCTTTTGGCTGAAGTTTTTTTTTACCAACCATAACTGTTAATACAAATGGAACTGCTACGGCAATTAACATACAAATAGCAAAGGTTAACATGGATTGCGGCTGCATGGAAAGGATTCCCGGAAGACCGCCAACACCGATTGCATTTGCTGTACTGTTTGTAGCTACACAGACAATTGATGCACATGCAGAACCAATCATACCGCAGATGAAAGGATAACTGTGTTTCAAGTTTACACCAAACATTGCCGGTTCTGTAACCCCCAGATAACAGGAGATACATGACGGAATGTTTACTTCCTGCGCCTGGGCATCATTTTTCTGAAGATAGATCATGCCTAATACTGCGGAACCCTGTGCGATATTGGACAAAGCAATCATTGGCCATAACATTGTTCCGCCAAAGTCAGCAATCAACTGTAAGTCAATTGCATTTGACATATGATGAAGTCCTGTGATTACAAGCGGTGCATACACAAAACCGAAGATTGCACCGAATACAATTCTCAGTGGTCCAGTGATTCCTGCGTATACAACGGAGGAAATGACAGAGCCGATTTTCCATCCGATTGGTCCAAGCACAAAGTGTGCTGCCATAACAGAGAGTACTAAGCTACAGAAAGGTACCACGATCATAGAAATTACGGATGAACAGATCTTCCTGAAGAATTTTTCAAGATATACCAGCGTAAATGCTGCCAGAATTGCAGGAATGACCTGAGCCTGATAACCAATCATATCTACCTGTACAAAACCGAAATCCCACTTTGGAATATCTGCTGCCGCTGTGCCTGCCACTGCATATGCATTTAAGAGCTGACCAGACACAAGTGTAAGTCCAAGTACGATACCAAGCATCTGTGTTGTACCCATTTTCTTGGTTACAGACCAGCAGATACCAACCGGCAACATATGGAATACCGCTTCTCCGATGAGCCACAGGAAATGGTCAATCCCTGACCAGAACTGGCTGATATCACAGAGCGTCTTTGTACCGTTTTCAAATAAATATAAGCTGTCAATGCAGTTTCTGAATCCCAAAATCAAACCGCCTACAATGATTGCAGGAATGAGTGGAGCGAAAATTTCTGCTAATGCAGTCATAATTCTCTGAACTACGTTCTGATTCTGTTTTGCTGCGCTCTTTACAGCATCTTTCGATACGCCTTCAATGCCTGCAACTGCTATGAAGTCGTTGTAAAAATCTGAAACCGTGTTCCCGATGATTACCTGGAACTGTCCTGCCTGTGTGAAACTTCCCTTAACAACTTTCATTGCTTCAATTTTCTGAATATCCGCTTTCTTCGGATCATTTAATACGAATCTCATTCGTGTGATACAATGTGATACTGCAGCAATGTTTTCTCTTCCTCCCACAAGGTGCAGTAATTCTTTTGCGTCGTTTGTATACTTCCCCATCTTGATTCTCCTTATTAAAATAAATGTTCCGCACTTATTCTTGTTTAAACAAGTTTTCTTGTGATTATGTTATATCACACTTGTTTAAACATGTAAACACTTGTTTCAAAACTTGTTTAGATAAGTTATGTCTTATTTGATTCTTGACTTTTCATATGTAAATATTATAATAAATGATGGATGTTCAAACAAGTGGAGGAACTTATGCCGAAAGCAAAATATGCAGAAATTTATAAAGACTTGAAAAGAAAAATTGAGACCGGAGAATATGAATTTCAGGAACTTCTCCCCTCTGAAAATACAATGGTGCAGAAATATGACTGCTCACGCAATACCATTCGCCGTGCCATCGGGGATCTGGTAGCCGATGGATATGTACAGACGATGCAGGGGAAAGGGGTACGAATTATCTTCCAGCCCGCATTACAGACCTCATTTACCATCGGCTCAATTGAAACGTTTACGGAATCTGCAAAGAGAAATAACCAGAAAGCCAAAACCAAAGTAATTTACTTTGCAGAATTGGTAGTAGACAAAAGAATTGCTGCAAAAACCGGTTTTAATATTGGCGATGAGATTTATTATCTGCAGAGACTTCATTACTTAGATGGGAAAGCACTTATTCTAAACCATAATTATTTTTTGAAAAGCGTTGCTAAAGATCTAACTATAGAGATTGCAGAAAAGTCGATTTACGATTATCTGGAAAATACTCTTGGAGTTTCCATTGTCACAAGTAAACGTATCATGACCGTAGAAAAGATGACTGAAATTGATGAAAAATATTTGGATCTTGGAGACTATAACTGTATGGCTGTTGTCACCTCTCATACTTACAATAGTGATGGTGTTATGTTTGAATATACCCAGTCACGCCATCGCCCTGATTACTTTAGCTTCCAGGATAATGCAACAAGACGATCAATTTAGCAGGAAAAATATGAAACAGAAAAATATTTTATTTACAGACATGGATGGAACAATATTGTTCTCTGATAATGGAAAAACATATTTTAAGGAATCAGATTTAGATGCAATAAAGGAATTCCAGCAAAGAGGAAATCTGATCGTAATTAACTCCGGCAGAGCATTGCCATGGATAGTTGCTCCGTTGGAAGGATATCTTTTGCCTGATTACATGATTGCCGGTACAGGGAGTATTATCGCGGATAGTCATCAACAAATACTGCATGAAGAACCTGTATCATTTACAGCAATCAAAAAAATAATAAACGAATATGCATCGGATATACCATTAACAGTTCATACGAAAGACAACGTATTTTCATGCAATCAAAAAAAGCAGTACAGCCTGCCAATAACACCTATTAGCAGTATTGATTTATTAAAAACGGAAAAACTTTATGGAATGTCATTCCATTTCAAAGACAATAAATCTGCAAAAGCTTTTGCAGACTGGCTGGAACAGTCAGATCACCAGGAGGTGAGAGCTTTTGTAAATATCCAGGATGTTGACATGGCGTGGAGAGACTGTTCAAAAGGGAACGCCATGAACATCCTTTGTCAGAAACTTGGATTCATGCATGAACAAGTCTACGCCATTGGTGATGCTGAAAATGACATTGATATGTTAAGGGCAACAAAGCATGGTTATACATTCCATCATTCTCCAGCTACTGTAAAGCAATATGCAGAAGGCTGTGTCAAATCTGTGTCAGAGTTAATTGATAAAATATTAAAAATCTCATAATAAAGTAACATATTTTAAACCATATATTTCAACAATCTATGTGACGGTATATCGTTCTATGCACAGTAAATCATAGGCATGATTTTGGGAACGTTATACCGTACTTTTATTCGGATTACTGGAGAGGCGGGGTCATCAAAGAAATGATGGAAGCTGAAATGGATGACCATCTTGGATACGAGAAATCCGAGCGTTCGGACAATGACGATTATCGCAATAGCTACAAGCGGAATATTGATCAGAAGATTATCTCCATGTATGCCAAAGGGATGACTACAAGACAGATATATGAGACGATTGAGGACATCTACTGTACAAAACCACTGAATTAACTGTATAATATAAGCAATACGAAATACCCGAACCATGATTCCCTTGCAGCAATAAAAGAGAAAATCCTCTCCAAGCGAAGCTTGATTATTTTTTCTTTTACTGCTCAATAAAAAAGCCGAAAACCCTTGAAAACAAAGGCTTTCGGCGTTATTATCTGGCGCGCCAAAAGGGATTCGAACCCCCGGCCTTCCCCTTAGGAGTAGACCCGATACGACATCGGGAAGTGACATCTAATGCTTAAAAATGCTTGAAAATACAAGGTTTCTTCTTACTTTTTTCCTCTATATTCAAAAGAAAAAAGTGATGTCGCTTCAACAGTAGATTGGTGATCTCCAAAATAAAATTAGTATTCTTGAGAAACAATATCTTGCAGCTGAACAGTATAAAGATTCTCTCAGGCAGGAAGCATACACGGTTCATTTATATGCTTCTCTCTCGCTGGAGGAGGAAAAAAACATCCATAAAAGATAAGCAGTCTCAAATCATCCGTTCCAGTGAACATATCCTCGAGTTACTTGATAATGAAAAATTTTAGTGCGGCAGCAATGTCTCACTATTTTATGTGATATCATCACCGAAATGTTATTTTAGATTGGCTATACTATAATCAAGCAAAGGAAAGGAGCTGGCAATATGGAAGTTATCAATATTAATAGAAATCAATTTGAAGAAATGGTGCATAGCGGAAAGACTGTTCTGGTGGAGTTTTCAGCCCCTTGGTGCGTATATTGCCGCCGTCTGGCTCCATCATTGGAAAGCGTTGCTGAGGAATATAAGGATACACTGGTATTCACTGCTGTCAACATTGATGATGAACCGGAATTGGCTGAGACCGAGGCTATTGAAGTTGTCCCTACTCTGCTGATCTATCATAGCGGACAGACTCTTGGCTCTATCGTCGCTCCAGAATCCAGAGCGCAGCTGGTGGCTTTTATTGAGGAAACCTTACAGCACCGGACTCAGGAAGTAAATAATGCGCAGCATATCTATGACATGATCGTTGTAGGTGGCGGTCCCGGCGGGTATACCGCAGCCCTTTATGCTGCAAGAGCAGGAATGGACACCGTGGTTTTAGAAAAGCTGTCTGCCGGTGGGCAGATGGCTCTGACCGAGCAAATCGACAACTATCCCGGCTTCGAGGATGGCATCGACGGTTTCTCCCTGGGAGAAAAAATGAAGCGAGGAACGGAGCGGTTTGGTGTGGAAACCAAGCTGACTGAGGTGCTGTCTCTGGAACTGTCAGGTTCTGTAAAGAAAGCTGTGACCAGCGAAGGCGCTATGTACGCAAAATCCATCGTATTGGCTACAGGAGCCGGTCCCAGAGAGCTGGGTGTTGATGGGGAACAGGCGTTAATCGGTAAAGGTGTCCATTACTGTGCAGCCTGTGACGGAATGTTCTATCGGAACAAAACGGTTGTCATCGCAGGAGGTGGCAATACCGCTGCGGCGGATGCGCTGATTCTCTCCCGTATCTGCAAAAAGGTCATCGTCGTTCACCGCAGAGGCACCCTAAAAGCAACAAAGATCTACCATGAACCTTTGATGAAAACAGAAAATGTAGAATTTCTCTGGGACAGTAAGATTATAGCTCTGCTCCATAACGAAAAGCTGACCGGTATCCAGATTAGGAACGTGAAAACTGGAGAAGAAAGTACCCTTGCTTGCGATGGTGTATTTGTAAGCGTGGGAAGAAAGCCTTCCACCGAATTGATGAAAGATCAGATTGAGATTGATCCGGCTGGATACATTATTGCAGATGAGAGTACCCGCACCAACATCCCCGGTGTGTTCGCCGTTGGGGATGTCCGCACAAAGGCATTACGGCAGGTCGTAACTGCTGTAGCCGATGGGGCAACTGCTGTTCACTATGCAGAGGAATATTTAGCAGGAGAAATGTGAGATGAAAGAAAAAATTAAGAACTGGCTGAAGCCAGTTCTTTTTACCGCAGGCGGCGCATTAGTTGGCCTTGCATATTACTACTTTGTGAGATGCCCCACTGGAGCTTGTCCGCTGACTTCTAACCCGTTCATCACGATGGCCTATATGGGCTTTATCGGCTGGCTGTTGTCCGGTATTTTCGGAAAGGGGTGCAGCGGTTCATGCAATACGCAGTAGCTTGGGATAAACAGTTCTTTTCTGGCGCTCCCGATACGGCTTCGGTGTAATAATG
>OGIE01004172.1_pt1 | contig 14032 bp, 9 predicted proteins | sample 1571581 | NCBI WGS metagenome assembly OGIE01 (sample SAMEA2582021, study PRJEB24529) | metagenome | biome: Human gut stool | place: China | collected 2011
TCGTTTCTTCGGTAGTCTCGCCGATGACCACTGGAACTCCGGGCTTGATGATTCCAGCAGATATTTTTTCAGGCTTTCATGCGTCTGCACACTGTCCCACGGACAATTTCGGCGTATTTTCCTGACAATTTCCATAAAATCATCAAATTCCCGCATATGCAAGTTTACATCATGGAGTCAACCATATCCAGAACAGCTTTGCCCATGACTGCTGATTTTTCATCCGCATCTGCCAGAGATGTACCTTTTACTCCGTAGTAGAACTTAACTTTTGGTTCTGTACCAGACGGACGAACACATACCCAGGCATCATTTGTCAGTTCATAATAAAGGACATTGGAATTCGGAAGTCCTGTCGGCTTCTTCTCACCTGTTGCAAGATCTGTGATCTCGTCCAGCTTGTAGTCACGTACAGCAGTCACCTTATGTCCGGCAAACTCGGCAGGCGGATTCTGACGAAGTGTTGTCATGATCTCCTGGATCTTCTGAAGTCCCTCGATACCTTTCATGGTAACTGCCTGGATGGCATCCTTATAGTAGCCGAACTCCTCATACATATCGATCATTGCATCCCAGAGAGTTTTGCCCTGTGTCTTATAGTAAGCAGCAGCTTCGCAAAGTGCCATGGTAGCAACAATGGCATCCTTGTCCCTTGCATAGGTTCCGATCAGGCAGCCGTAGCTCTCTTCCAGGCCAAATACGTAGTTGTTGCTGCCGGTCTGCTCGAAGAGCTTGATCTGCTCGCCAATGAACTTGAAGCCGGTCAGTACCTCGATCAGCTTTACGCCGTAAGCCTGCGTAATAGGTTTGGTCATGTTGGTGGTAACGATGGTAGTTACCAGTGCGGGATTCTCGGGCATGGTACCGGTCGCAGTCTTCTCTCTTAAGATATATTCTGCGATCAGCATGCCGGACATATTACCGGTAAATGCCACATACTCGCCAGTCTTGGTATCTTTTGCATACACACCCAGACGGTCTGCATCGGGATCGGTTGCCAGAACGATATCCGCATCCTTCTCCTTCGCCAGACGAAGCGCATAGGTAAATGCCTTGGGATCCTCAGGGTTCGGGTAATCCAGTGTGGTAAAGTCAGGATCCGGATTCTCCTGTTCGGGAACTACATAGACATGCTTGAATCCCAGCTCAGACAGGATACGCCTTACCGGCTTGTTACCGGTACCGCATAACGGAGTATATACGATCTTGATGTCATCTGCCATTTCCCTGATCACATCAGGATGAATGATCTGCTTCTTCAGCTCTGCCATGTACTTGTCATCGATCTCTTTGCCGATCACTTCATAGAGTCCTGCTGCCACAGCATCCTCTCTGCTCATGGTCTTCACGGTATGATAATCCTTGATGGACTGTACTTCGGTAATGATGTCCTTATCGATAGGAGCGGTTACCTGTGCGCCGTCCTCCCAGTATACCTTATAGCCGTTGTACTCAGGAGGGTTGTGACTGGCGGTAACTACAATACCTGCAGTGCATCCTAACGTCCGAAGGGCAAAGGACAGCTCCGGGGTAGGTCTTAAAGATTCAAAAATGTATGCCTTGATGCCGTTGGCTGCGAGACATCTTGCTGCCTCATCGGAAAACTCGGGAGACATGCGGCGGGAGTCGAATGCGATTGCCACACCCTTACTCTGTGTACCGCGCTTGATAATATAATTGGCAAGACCCTGAGTTGCCTTACGAACGGTATATACGTTCATACGGTTGGTTCCCGCACCGATCACACCACGTAAGCCGCCGGTACCGAATTCCAGTTCCTTGTAAAAACGATCTTCCACTTCTGCTTCATTATTGCGGATTGCCAGAAGTTCCTCCTTGGTCTTCTGGTCAAAATAATCATCATTTAACCAGAAATTCAGTTCGTCCATATAACTCATTTTCCTATCCTCCTGTTTTATCGCTATCTTTCAATATCTTCAGTAAACGCTCTCCGGTGATATTTTACCATAGATTCCCTCTACTGAAAAGAATTATTTAACGTCCGCTAACTGCCGGATCCTTCAGTGCGTAATCGCTGCGATCCAGAGAGAAATTCGGATTGTAATAGGGATCTCCCGCCTCCAGTTCAGCCTTCCATTTTTCACGGAAATGCCCGGATTCTCTGTTGTAGCGCTCTGCCTTTTCTCCCTGATCGTCCAGTCCTCTGGAGATGGATTCGTAATGATACAGCTCCGCAAAAGGAGTCCACACATTCAGAAGTCCCAGTTTACGTAATTTCAGGCAGAAATCCACATCATTTAAAGAGATCACAAAGCTCTCATCCAGACCGCCCACCTGCTCATACAGGCTCTTTTTCACCAACAGACAGGCACCGGTCACCGCTGTAACGTTCTGGGTATAACACAGACGTCCCATGTAGCCTAAGTTCTGTACCGGGATGCGATAATGGGTATGTCCTGCCGTGCGGTGTGCTCCCAGTCCGATGACCACGCCGGCATGCTGGATCGTCTTGTCCGCATAATACAGTTTGGCACCTACGGCACCCACATCCTCTCTCTGGGCATACATCAGCATCTCTTCCATCCAGTTGGCTGTGATAACCTCCGTATCATTGTTCAGCAGTAAAATATACTCACCGGAAGCATAAGACGCTCCCAGATCATTGACCGCAGAATAATTAAAGTCACCTTGATATGTCACAATGGAAATCCGTCCGTCCCCGCTGTGCAGGATACCGCCGTCATGGCCGCAGACTGTATGCAGCTTGCATCTTTCTTCATAAGAATCATCGCCGGACAATCCCAACAGTTGGGAATAATAGTCCTTGATCTCCGGTGTGGTACTGTTATTTTCCACGACAATGATCTCGTAATTGCTCCAGGTGCTGTTCTTTTGGATCGAGGTAATACAACGCTTCAGATCCTCAACGTGATCCTTATTGGCGATCACGATGGAGATCTTCGGATCTCCCAGGATCTGATACCGGATCCGGAAGATCGTGGCGCAGGCTCTGGTACTGGTGATCTGAAAATGCTTAAAACCATGCTTTTTCAGATGATCTGCCACAGCTCCCTTTGCCGCCTCAATGGCATAAGGCTTCGCGTCAATGCTAGCTGCGGTACTGCCCTCATGGCTTCTCCAGTAGTACATCAGTCTGGGAACATGAACGATCTTTTCCGCTCTGTCGGTCAGACGCAGGATCATATCGTGATCCTGGGCACCGTCAAATGCGGTGCGGAACAGTTCCTCTCCCTCTAACAGTTTTCGGGAAAAAACGCTGAAATGGCAGATATAATTATTCGCCCGCAGATTGTCCGGTGCATAGTCCGGCTTAAAATGCATGGTCAGCATTTTATTAATATCATTTTCCTTGAAAGTGGTCTCATCACAATAAAGATAATCCGCACCCTGCTCATTGATCTCCTTCACATACGCATACAGTACGGAAGGATGTAAAATATCATCCTGGTCAAACAGGCCGATATAATCTCCGGTAGCCAGCTTGTAGCATTCGTTGGTGTTATAGGAGATACCGCCGTTATGATCCAGGTGCTTATAGACGATACGACCATTCGCCTTCGCCGCGTACTCCCTGCAGAGTTCCTCGATATAGGAGTGCTCCGCGTCGGAACCGTCCGCCAGACACAGTTCCCAGTTGGGATACGTCTGATTCATGACGCAGTCCAGCATCTGGATCTGGAATTCTCTTTTATTGTTCCACAGCGGAACCAAAATGCTGATCTTCGGCATATAAGGGAATATCGTCTCTTCTTCCTTTTTCCGCTGCTCCGCATCAGGAAAGCTTCCGGTTCCGTAGGACTCCATCAGGCTCTTCTGGCGACTCTTGTTGCGGATCTTACGCAGGATATCCTTCGGTCCGCCACAATGGGACAAGCGATCCCTCTGTCTCTGTGCGAAATGGATCAGACTTCTCGCAGGACCCGTGGCTTTCCAGAATTTATTCTTTTTGATCCGGTCCAGTTTGAACTGCAGGTCCTCTTTTTCCGATTCCAGCACTACGATCTTATCTGCCAGATCCGCACATTTCTCGTGCTCTCTCTCGTAGGCTTCCTTATAGTTGATTTCTGTATTGTTCTCTGACATATTAATCTCCATTCCGCAGACATTTTCTTGTTTCATAAGCCATCGCAATATAATCTGCGATTTCCTTATGATAAGAGCTGTTATACAACGTCTGCGCAGTGTCCCTTGGTTTATTCTTCCGGTGCAGATTTTTCCACTACCATATATTTTCCCGTGTCATTCCACAGTCGCAGCTTGCTGACACGGTTCACTGCAAGTACCGCAATGCGATAAGTTCCGGCCGGCAGCCTTTCTCCCTTTCTGCTGACGCAGAAGCCGCCCAGTGCCACATTTTTCTGATCCGGGAGATTCTCCTCCAATTCCTGACGATAGGCGGGCAGAAGCTTCATGGACCGGATCTGCTGATTTTCATGCTCCGCAGTCTGCGCAGCATCCGCACCGGACGTGGGAAGCAACAGCAGGTATTTATCATAACATGCATTATCATCTCCCAGGATCACACTGTAACCCTGGATCCGCGCCGGTCCCGCGGTCTCCACTCGGGCCATCAGGCAGTCATCCTTACGGATGTTGTGTAACTGTTCTGCCACCGAACTTCCTGCCGCATCTGCAAACGGTGTCCACGCCGGCTCCTGTAAAATATTCCGGTCTGTGATATAAGCCGGAACCACACGACTGTCCAGTCCCTCTCTGTTAAGTCCCATGGGATAAAAAGGATCCTCTCCGGAAAACTGCGGATGCATCTGGTAGAGCATTCCTCTCTCCTCCGCCAGTCGTTTCATTTTCTCCGGGGTCTCATCGTTTCCACGACTCAGGGATTCATGGTGATATGCGAACCGGTCATTCAGCACCACATTAAAATATCCCATCTCCACCAGACGAAAGCCCAGATCCACATCATTATAAGCTACCCGCAGGGCCTCTCTAAAGCCTCCGGCCTCCCGGAACACCTCTGTACGAAGCATAAGACAGGCTCCCGTCACTGCCACACAGTTCTGATCATAGATGTTCCGTCCGAAATAGTAGCTCCGGTTGTCTTCCATAAATTGCAGCTTATGCACCGGCCCCACCGGCAGATTGACGATTCCGTCATGCTGAATAGTCACAGAATCCGGATAATACAGTTTCAGTCCAACACTGCCCACATAAGGCTGCAGCGCCTTTGACACCATTTTGTCCAGCCAGTCATCGTCGCAAAGCTCTATATCATCATTCAGAAAAAGTAATACATTTCCCTCGGCCGCTTTGGCACCGCGGTTACACATGGCAGAAAAATTAAATTCCACTGGCTCATAGATATAACGCGTCGGTATTCCGTCATTACAGATCTGTTGCACCAGCTGCCTGATTTTTCTCTCATTTTCCTCACAGCTTCCGTTATCCACCAGCAGGATCTCGATGGGAATCCCTCCCTTGTGGCGTCTTGTCAGAGACAACAGACATTTTTCCAATACCTCCGGATTATCCTTGGAGGGAATGACTACGGAGACCAGAAGCTTCCCGGTGAAGACTTCTCTGGCTCCTTCTGCGGCCTTAGCGGCAAGCTCCACAGGCAGTTCCGGTGACTGCGACGCACAGCCATACTCTTCCCAGGGATTTTTCGTTTCTGCCCCCGGTCTGCCATTGCGCATAAAGTCCGGTCCCTGGATACCCATACCGTAAGCCTCAAATCTTCCGTGGAACAACATCTCTTCCATATGTCCTATAGTATGACAGCCTCTCTCAAAGCCGCCCGCAGCCAGGAACAAACGATCCATGAAAGAACGGATTTCAGTTGCTTTTGAGAATAATATCTCCCGTCCGGTACTTTCCTTTGCCGTCACTGCTTCCGGATCCCCCAGCTGTTTCAACAGGCGACTCCGCACTGCAATAACGCTTCCCACATAGAAAAAGGCACGGTAAGTATCCGGTGACCAGCAAGGTTTGAACCATGGAATACAGCGCTCTGCGTTTTCTCCCATCAGGTCTTCATCACCATACACGATATCGACTTCCGGATGTCTCACAAAATAATTATTGATCCTCTCCGCGGCATTCCGGGCCAATGCTCCCTCCTGCTGTCTCCAGATCACAAATTCCGTAAGACCTGCTCTCCCCCGGGTCTCAGGATCCGCCGCATGGGATTCGGCAAGGATCCTGTCCTGCTCCCCGGCCCACTGCTCATAGGTCATCCGGCGCTGCGCCAGCTCTTTTTCGTATTTTTTATCCTGCTGTGCGATCAACACCTGCTTCACTGCTGTCCGAATACTCAAGCCGCCTCTCCTTTCGTGTTGCTTTAGCTCGCATTTTCACCGGTCATTTGGGTCTTCAGAAGAATTTTTTTACATTCCCTGCCATATCTTTTGCGATATTCACAGGAATCGGAACGATCTCCATCTTAACCTGTAAAACATTCTCTGCCCTCCTGTCCAGGGCGTCCACGCGGATCGTCATGTTGGGATCTTCTGTATAGAATACCATACTCGGGTGTTCTGCCCCATCCTCGGATTTCAGGATTTTCCCGTTCGAGGTAAACAGCTTCTTATCTTGTACGGGTACCGGCTGATCATTCATGATCAGCTCTTTTATCTTACATACACAGGAACACATTGCAGGATCCAGCCGCAGATAATGTACGTTACCGTCGAATTTCACGGTAAACTCTGCCTCTTTTTCCGCAACATAGACATTTTCCGGGAAATAAGAATTTTCTTCGGAAAATCCCTGTCCCTTGTCTTCATAGATCTGTACCCGCAGTTCTCCTTCTGACTGACGAAAACGCCCGATCCATTCGGTGGGTTTATAGATTTCACCGCCTAAGAGATTCCGGATCTCACCCATGGACAATTTCTGTCCGGTGACATATTTCTGGAATTCCCGCTCCTGCTCTCTGTACTGTCTTGCCTCATTTTCCGTGATGTCCAGACGATCTAAGATCCGGTCCAGTTCCAACGCATTGCGTCTTTCATTCTCCAGAACATAACAGTAAATTGCCCGGAACGCCAGTGCTTTCGTATCTATGACACGGTCAAAGGTCCACTCGTAATCGATCAGTGTCCAGTGATCCCCGTCCACCAGAATATTGGCAAAGATCAGGTCAAAATCCGCTACCGGAACTTCTTCCCCGAATCCTACCCTCTCCAGATACTCCGCAAACAGGCTGTGGAATCCTTCGATATCCTGTCTGTCCAAACATTCATCCATCAGTTCCGACAACGGTCTGCCCGATACGAATTCAAATTCCGCATAAGGGATGCCGTCCTCTTCTCCCGGATGACAGACATTAACGTCCAGCCGGCTTCCGGCATAACGTCCTTTTAATTTTTCATACGCTTCCGCCATGTGACGCACATGCGCCTCGGCTTCTTTGGTCAGCGGATATTTCCGCACGATCCGATTCCCCCGGTCATCCCGCAGGATCTCCGTACGGATGCGGAAGCTTTCCGCACGGTCATTGGAATATCTGACATATTTCAGGTCCAGAGGCTTGCCGATCACTGCCAGATAAGAATTGGAAAATACAGGAAAAAGCCCCTCTTCCACGATTCCGTCAAAAGCACTTTTTTCATCGAATAACAACATTCTGTCACGGTCGAAATTCCGCAGATTATTGGACAGTTCTCCCCGTCCCGGAAGATACGCATCGGAATAGACCGTGGTCATAAATTTATAGTCGGGATACGGATAATAGAAGCTCCGCTCTCCCACACCGCAGGCATCGAAGATCTTCTCCAGTTTTTTCCGGGAAAAAGTACACACGACGCCGCCGTTCGGATAATTTTCAATTCCGGAAAACCAGTCTCCCAGGTGATCTTCCTTGCAGCCCGCAAAATATTTCAGTCCGTATTTGTTCTCAATAGCGATAACGATTCGTCCACCCGATGCCAGATGCTTTTGCAGAATTTTCAGAAAATCTTCATAAGGTGTGCTGCCGCCTATGTAAGCCTGGCCGTACTCGAAGACACCAATGAGGCAGATATAGTCATAATCTGCGGGCAGATTCGGTTCCACGTCGGTAAAATTGCCTATGTGGATCGTCACATTTTCACTTTCACTGTGCCGGTACGCATTGATCAGGCTGCGCTTTTTTGAGAGATCCACGCAGGTCACCGATCCGGCTTTCCGGGACAGGGCTCCTGTAATGGCTCCGCAGCCGCTGCCTACTTCCAGCACTTTGTCCGTCTTTTTGATCGGAAGAAAATCCACGATATTTTCCCGCAGAGCCGACAGATGATACAGGATCGGCCAGCTTTTTCTCTCTGCGATGATCCGGTCATATTCCACGGTACTGTATTTTTTTACAATCTCCAGAATCTCGTCTTCCACACTGCCGTCACAATAATAATCCTCTCCGGGATACTTATCCAGATTCAGTGTTACTTTGCCGATGGTCTCTGTCATTCTTTATTTCTCCTCCGCATCCCACACTTTCGTGTTGGAATCCATATCATAATAGCCTACGGTATTTTTATCGGATACTACTGTAATATTCAGGGCATCATACAGTCTGTGATAGACCTCGAAGGTGTCCTGATTGTAGCCGGTCACTCCCAGAGACAGCAGATATTCTCCGCCCTGCAGATTCATCTTCTGTGTAAAAGTCACATTTTTCACATCACCTGGTTCCACACTGTCTAAGAACGCCTTCTCGATCATGGTATTGGTACCGGTGATCTCCACACCGATGACATTTTTCACGGAAAATGCAAAAATCGGTGCCGGTATAGGATCCATAAACCGGACCTTCATATGGATGGTAAACATTGTCCCCTTCAGAATGGCATTGGTAGGCACACCCCTGTCATCCGTAATGTAAAATTCTTCGATCTGTGCCTGCTTTGTACCGTATTCCAGGGCATTGGGATTCTGTCCCTTCGCCTCCGCGGAAGCCTCAGCAGCATCTTTGGCTGCGCCATCCGCCTTTTTCGTAGCAGCTCTCTGCAGATCTTCATCATCTAAGAGATTCTCCGATTCCTCACCGGCATTTTCGGATTCATCGTACTGTCCCACCAGTACCCGTTTATAAGTATCGATCATGGCCTTGGGGCTGCCCTCACCCAGGATATTGCCCTGGTTCAGCAGATAGACGCGGTCGCAATATTTACTGATACTGCTCAGATCGTGACTGACGAAGACGATCGTCTTGCCCATTTTCTTGAATTCTTCGAATTTATGATAACATTTTGCCTGGAAAAATACATCACCGACGCTCAGAGCCTCATCTACGATCAGGATCTCCGGCTCGATATTGATCGCCACTGCAAACGCCAGGCGGACGAACATACCGCTGGAATAGGTCTTTACCGGCTGATAGACATAATCTCCGATATCCGCAAAGCTTAAGATCTCCGGCAGCTTTGCCTCGATCTCTTTTTCGGAAAATCCCATCATGGTACCATTCAGATAGACATTCTCGATACCGTTGTATTCCATATTGAAGCCGGCACCCAGCTCCAGCAGAGCGGAGATACGCCCGTTGACCAGCACCCGTCCGGAAGTCGGATTCAATACTCCGGTGATGATCTTCAGGATGGTGGACTTACCGGAACCGTTGGTACCGATGATTCCCACGGTTTCCCCCTGATAGATCTTCATACTCACGCCTTTCAGGGCATAGTGGAGCTTATGTTTGGTCTTTTTACCGAATCCAAAAGCTTCCTTCAGACGGTCCGAAGGTTTATCATATAATTTATAGATTTTCTGGACATTATCAACTTCAATTGCCAGTTTTCTCTTATCCTGCATAATGTCTTAATCCTTTTCTTTCAGTGTTACACTGTCTTTATGGTACCACATGGCCAGAGAACGGTTGGCCTCATTGTCCGCATCCTCGGAAATTTCTCCCATGCACAAAAACCACGGGCGGAACTGATAGGCCGGCAGCTGCACATCTTTTTCCGGTCCGGACAGAATTGCCACCCGTTCCAGATATTCCTGATGAAAATTATAAGCCTCCCCGGTGTGTACATAATAATACGCTCCATAGGACGAATAATGTCCCGCCTGATTGGGAGATGCCCGGAAGATCACAAGGCATGCCACACCGATCAGCACATAAAACCACCAGGCTGCTGCATCGCTTCGTATGGCCCACTTCTGTATCGTCAATTGCCCGGTTGTCTGCTCCGCTCTTTTCTCCAGTAACTGTCGCAGCCACCCGATCCAGTAGATCTCATTCAGAAATAAAAGCAGCAGATAGGTGATTTTTACCGCATTCAACGTTCTGGACAGCCCGGCATGCCCCAGGGAATAAAGACTCGGTGTATATCCTGTAGCATACAGACAGAAGGACCATACCAAGACAATTCCGGGATAACGAAACCGGTAATCCGTCCCCTTCACCGCCTGCCAGATCATGGGTACCAGCAATAGCATCACCGTCAGTACTACCAGACCGGTATACTCTGGAATGTGTTTCACGGCTTCCAAAAATGATCTGCCGATGGACTCTAACGGTCCATAGCCCCAGCCCACATAACTGCGGGCACGTACGGAATTTCCCGGAGCCGCCACATTCAGGCCGAAGCCTATGATATACACTAGTGTAGACGGCAACAGCCACAGCCCCGTCCTGCGCCGTTCCACTACCACGCTGACCAGAAGGATGGTCAGAAGACACAATAATCCCTGCAATGCCGTGACGAAATTGCTTCCCGCCGTCATCATGGCAAGCAGAACCGATGCAGTGAATAACAGACCTTTCGCGGTTCTGCCCTCTGCTCTCTCCAGGCAGATGGCCACAGACAAAAACAAAAGTCCGAAGCCATGCATTCCCACATAGTGGATCCCGCCGTTATACCAGTAGAAGCCGCTCTGCGCGGAATAGATAAACATAAATTCCGCTATAGTGATCACTGCCTGAATTGCCAGGCTGCTCCATTTCTCCATTCGGAAGACTTTCCGCAGGATCACGTGGGTAAACACCATGCTTCCCGCCAAAAGCAGTAACAGAATGAACACCGGTCCTAAAAAATAATACTGTTCTCCCCAGACAGCCGGCATCAGTGTCATGAAAAAAATAGAAGAATACGTTCCCTGCCATGCATACCACTGGGTTCTGGAACAATCCAGTGCACCGGAGATTGCCGCCCATTTCGACTGCTCCTGCTCTATGGCAGCTCTGGCAAATCTTCCAAAGTTATAGTCGTCATAATAAGGAACCGCATAAATCGTCAGTCGAAACAGTGGGATCAGTGCTAACACCAGCAGTCCGCAACAGCCCACTGCCAGCAGTACCCCGCCCGGCTTCCATAACAATATTTTTCTTAACTTTTCAAGAGCACCCTTCAATTACTTTCACCCTTTCTGTTTCCCCCACAACAGTTCCGTAATGTAGTACCCCGTTCCTTGAGCTCTCGGAATTGTAACAATCCATCGTACTATAGCACATCTGCGAAATGCACTTTCAGTCTCTTAAAGATCACAGCACCCAGTCCGAACAATACCACCGTCACGATCCAAAAATACATCGTGGAGAAGAAATCCCGGAAAAACCATTCTTTCTCGTAGATCGCACTGCGGTAGCCATTCACGATATAGACCAGCGGATTCAGCTTCAGGATCATGATCCACTCCGGAGACAGCGCGTCCAGATTCCATAAGATCGGAGTGGCCCACATGCCGATCTGCAATCCGATGCTGATGATCTGGGACAGATCCCGAAAAAACACCACTACCGCACACGTGGTGTAGCTGAGTGCCAGCACAAATATAAACAGGCAAAAACTGTAATAAATGATCTGTATAGTGTAGATTGTGGGGTAATAGCCGTAAATAGCCGCTACGATCAACAGGAGACACACGAAAAATACATGGATAAAAGTAGCCGCAATAATCTTGATGATCGGCAGGATGCTGATCTTAAATACTACTTTTTTCACTAGATAGTTGTACTCTAAGAGTGCATTGGTGCCGTTGTTCAGTGCCTCACTGAAGTAGAACCAGGGCACCAGTCCCGCTGTCAGGAAAAGTACAAAAGGCACTTCCACGCCCTCCCGCAGGGGTGTGCTGGTATTTCCCATGATCTTGTCGAAGACGATGTAATACATCGCCACGGTTACCACCGGCTGCGCCATCGCCCAGACCGCGCCCAGGTAAGAACCCGCATATCTCTTTTTAAAATCGTTTTTCGCCAGCTTCCAGATCAGATGTCTATTCTGGAATAACTCTACCGGCAGTCCGGTAAATTTATCGTACCAGCGGATAAACGCAAAGCATGCCGCCGCAATGACAACGCAGGAGATGATCTTTTTCGCCAGCTCCTGACTCTGATCCACAGCAGGTCCCGGATTCTTATGGAACACGATGAGCAGAGCCATGATCACTGCCGCTGTCACGAACAGGGCAATGCCTGTTTTCTTACTGATTTTCACACTTTTTTTCATGCTCTTTTTCCTTCATGTACTGTTCCAGAGTGCCCCACTTGGTATCCTTCTCGGATAATGTCAGTTCCATACCTTCGTGGATGGGCCATTCCACACCGATATCCGGCGTGTTATATGCAATACCGCCCTCATCATCCGGATGATAAAAATCGGTACATTTGTAGCAGAACTCTGCGTAATCGGACAGTACCAGAAATCCATGCGCGAAATTTTTCGGAATAAAGAACTGCTTCTTGTTCTCCTCAGACAAAAGTACACCATACCACTGCCCGAAAGTCTTGGAGCCTTCCCGCAGATCCACAGCCACATCATAGACTTCTCCGCGGATCACACGTACCAGCTTGTCCTGCGGAAAATGCTTCTGAAAATGAAGTCCTCTGAGAACTCCTTTTTTAGAAGCAGACTGATTATCCTGTACAAACACTTCCGGGATTCCCGCTGCTTTAAGATCATTGTAATTATAAGTCTCCATGAAATACCCTCTGGCATCACCGAATACCGTGGGGGTAATGATCTTCAATCCTTCGATTTCACATGTTTCTACTGTTATCTTGCCCATTTATTTCATCCTCACTCTTTCTTATTTTCATTCATAGGTGATATTTATATCGACTCTGCCTTCGATACCGTCCACTTTTCCCTTGGAGGTATACTGCCAGGTCTTGTAATATCCCTGATATAACGGCACACTGCGGTACTCCGCAAGCCAGATATGATAATTCTCCAGTCTGGCGGTCTGCAGATTATTGTTGTACCAGTTGCGGCTGGCATAGACGCCTGCCGTATATCCGGCATTTTCTACCGTCCGGCAAAAAGCCTCACATACCAGGGTTCTGGTCTCCGCATTCAGTCCGTCCGCACGGCCGTTTCCTCCGGCACCCTCCGTATCAATAAATACAGGATAGGTCAGTTGGAAATCACGGATCAGCTCCAGCACGGCAGAAGCCTCTTCCACCGCCTCTTTCTCATCTGTAGCCTGGGTAAAAAAGTACACGCCCACCGGAATCCCAGCGGCTGTTGCACCTTTCATGTTGGCGACAAACTGTGGATCCTCCACCAGACTTCCCGTAACCGAACCGCGGTAGCCCGCACGAACGATGGCAAACTGCACTCCGGCATTTTTCACCTTATCATCTGTACCGGATACGAAATCAAATTCTTCTTTCACAGAATCATAGGTATAGGTGCCTAAATCCAATTCAGCCCATTCGGCAATCGTCATATTACCCGAAGCCAAACCAACGACACCACCCAAATTATTAAGAGCGGTCATAGCTCTCAAGCTTTTCATATTAAATTGAGGGAAAGGACTTGGTTGTATATCTTCTTCCGGAATATTGTTCGCATCATTCAACAAAATATCCAAAGAGTTTATAGCTTTTACAGCTATCTCATGGTCAGCAGGATTAATCTTATTCATCAAATCAACGCCGACAGACTCTACTCGCTGTTTACGTTGTTCAACAGAAAGATTGGAAAAATTACCGCCATTTCCATCATTTTCATCATCTGAGCATGATGTAAAAACAAACGCTGACACCAAACATAATGCTAAAGGAAAGCTCAACAGTTTTTTCATATTACAATATTTTTAATATATATTAAAGTTTTGCAAATATATATTTTATATCTATAAATGCAAATATATACTTGTAAAATAATCA
>OGIE01004180.1_pt1 | contig 14008 bp, 16 predicted proteins | sample 1571581 | NCBI WGS metagenome assembly OGIE01 (sample SAMEA2582021, study PRJEB24529) | metagenome | biome: Human gut stool | place: China | collected 2011
GTATGCCGGGATTACCGGCTTCGGACCTATATTGGTATTGCTCTTAAATTTTTATGCTTTATTCTTTTCGTAAAGGATCATGAGCCCTTTTAAGAGAAGGGCGTCATCATAGAGGATCTTGTGGCGGCAGAGCGGAACCACGAAGCGGGAGAGACCGCCTGTGGCAATGATGGTGGCAGGCTCGCCCAGCTCTTCTTCCATATGGTCCAGAATTCCGTCGATCATGCCGGCGTTGCCGTACATGATGCCGCTGCGCATGCAGTCAATGGTGTTCTTGCCAATGACACGCTTCGGAATATCCAGGCTGATGGACGGAAGCTGCGCAGTTTTGCTGCTTAAGGAGTCCAGGGACACACGAAGGCCCGGATAGATAATGCCGCCGATGTAGTTGCCGCTCTTATCGACAACAGACATGGTGGTTGCGGTTCCCATATCGATGATGATGATCGGACCCGGATATTCCCGGATGGCAGCCACGGCGTCTACGATCATGTCACTTCCCACCGTCTTGGGGTTATCCATGATGATGTTCATGCCGGTTTTGATGCCTGCGCCCACCAGCATGGGATGATATCCGAGAATCTTCTTTACTGCGGAAGAGATGGCCGCGTTTAACGGCGGAACCACGGAGGACATGATAGCGCCCTCAATCTCGGACGGGTCGATCTGGTGGATCTCCAGAATATTCTTTATATTAATGGCGTACTCGGTGCCGGTCTTGGCGTGGTCGGTGGTGACACGCTCTACGAAATAAGTTTTCTGTGAATCGATACAGCCAATGACGATGTTGGTATTTCCCATATCCAGTGCTAAAATCATGGAAAAAATGCTCCTTCTGTTTGTGATAGTTTTTCGTGTATGACAGGCGTGAAAACCTGTGTGCATTATGTTACATCCTACCATATTTTAGAGCGGATGACAATGAAAAACGGGTCACTCTGGCAACGATCACTCTTTTATTGACGGATAAAATATGGTATACTGAAAAAACTGTTTTAGATAGATCGAGGAGGGATTTTACTCTTATGTTAAAAGGAAAAACCGTAGTGCTGGGTGTGAGCAGCAGTATCGCAGCCTACAAGATCGCAAACCTGGCCAGCATGCTGGTGAAGCAGCACGCCAATGTGAGGGTCATCATGACACAGAATGCAACAAATTTCATCACCCCAACGACCTTTGAAACCCTTACCGGACAGAAGTGCCTGGTTGACACCTTTGACCGGAACTTTGAGTTTCAGGTGGAGCATGTGTCCCTGGCCAAGCAGGCTGATATTTTCATGATTGCTCCGGCTACGGCCAATGTCATCGCGAAGGTGTCCCATGGTCTTGCGGATGATATGCTGACCACTACCTTCCTGGCCTGCAAGGCGCCGAAGTATCTGGCCCCGGCCATGAATACCCAGATGTATGAGAATCCCATCACTCAGGACAACTTAAACATCTGCCGGAAATATGGCATGCATGTGATCGAACCGGCCAGCGGCTACCTGGCTTGCGGTGACACCGGAGCCGGAAAGATGCCGGAGCCGGAAACATTATTTGAGTATATTTTACAGGAGCTTGCCTGTGAGAAGGACCTGGCCGGAAAGAAGGTTCTGGTGACAGCCGGACCAACCCGGGAAGCCATTGACCCGGTACGTTATATTACCAATCACTCCACCGGAAAGATGGGCTATGCCATCGCCCGGGCAGCAGCGAGACGCGGCGCCGAGGTGACGCTGGTGAGCGGACCGGTGGACTTAAAAGCTCCGATGGGCGTAAAGCTGGTGCCGGTGGTCAGCGCAAAGGATATGTTCGATGCCGTGACCTCTGTCAGCCTGGAGCAGGATGCCATCATCAAGGCAGCGGCGGTGGCCGATTACCGTCCGGCTGTGGTAGGGGCTGAGAAGACCAAGAAGAGCGATGGCAACATGAACATCGAGCTGGAGCGCACCGATGATATCCTGGCATGGCTGGGGGCGCACCGGAGAGAAGGACAGGTACTCTGCGGCTTTTCCATGGAGACCCAGAATATGCTGGAAAACTCCCGGGCAAAGCTTGTAAAGAAGAACGTGGACATGATCGTGGCTAACAGCCTGCGCATCGCCGGAGCCGGATTCGGCACAGACACCAACATCGTGACGGTCATCACGAAAGACGGGGCAGAAGAGCTGGCGCTGATGAGCAAAGACCAGGTGGCGCATGAGCTGCTGAACCGGATTTTTGCCGGGAAGCATTAAGATCAAGGCTTTTTCAATCAAAAAGCCATTGTTTCCGGCATTCCTGGCTCTTGCCAAAGCGTTATATGTCTGATAAAATGTAAGATTGGAGTAGCTGTGCGCAGGACGGGCAGATGCTAAATGAAACGAGCAGAAAAAGCGGATGGATTCAGAACGCTTTCACCTTATATGCGTTCGGAAATTTCGGACGTACAATTTAGAACGGAGGACTTATTTTTGTCAAATATCACAGAAGAAATTAAAAAACGAAGAACCTTTGCGATCATTTCCCACCCGGATGCAGGTAAGACAACCCTGACTGAGAAATTTCTTCTCTACGGAGGTGCCATCAATCTGGCTGGTACCGTAAAAGGCAGAAAGGCCGCGAAGCACGCGGTTTCCGACTGGATGGAGATCGAGAAGGAGAGAGGTATTTCCGTTACCTCTTCCGTTATGCAGTTTGAGTATGACAACTACTGCATTAACATCCTGGACACCCCGGGACATCAGGACTTCTCTGAGGATACCTACCGTACCCTCATGGCGGCCGACAGCGCGGTCATGGTTATTGACGGTTCCAAGGGTGTTGAGGCCCAGACCATCAAGCTGTTCAAGGTCTGTGTCATGAGAGGTATCCCGATCTTCACCTTCATCAACAAGATGGATCGTGAAGCGAGAGACCCGTTTGAGTTGATGGACGAGATTGAGAACGTGCTGGGCATCCGCACCTGTCCGATCAACTGGCCGATTGGCTGTGGTAAAAACTTTAAGGGAGTATATGACCGCCACGACAAGACCATTACCACCTTCACGGCTGCCATGGGCGGACAGAAGGAGATTGCTTCTCAGACCTTCCCGGTAGAGGGAACCGACGTGGAGACTGTCATCGGAGCAGATTATCATCAGCAGCTGTTAGATGAGATTGAGCTCTTAGACGGTGCTGCAGATGAGTTCGACCAGGAGCGTGTCAGCCGTGGAAATTTATCCCCGGTATTTTTCGGTTCCGCACTGACCAACTTTGGTGTAGAGACCTTCCTGCAGCATTTCCTGAAGATGACCACTTCCCCGCTGGCGAGAAAGGCCATCACCCGTGAGGTAAGCCCGTTTAACGATGATTTTTCTGCTTTCGTCTTTAAGATTCAGGCGAACATGAACAAGGCGCACCGTGACCGTATTGCGTTTATGCGTATCGTATCCGGCAAGTTCGAGGCCGGCATGGAAGTAAACCATGTGCAGGGCGGCAAGAAAATCCGCCTGTCCCAGCCGCAGCAGATGATGGCGCAGGACAGAAAGATCGTCGAGGAGGCATATGCAGGCGATATCATTGGTGTGTTTGATCCGGGCATTTTTTCCATCGGAGATACCCTGTGCCTGTCCAATGAGAAGTTTGAGTTTGAGGGCATCCCGACCTTCGCGCCGGAGCATTTTGCCCGGGTGCGCCAGATTGACACCATGAAGCGCAAACAGTTCTTAAAAGGCGTCAGCCAGATTGCCCAGGAGGGTGCCATCCAGATCTTCCAGGAGTTCAACACTGGTATGGAGGAAATCATTGTCGGCGTAGTCGGCGAACTGCAGTTTGAGGTTCTGACCTACCGGCTGGAAAACGAGTACAACGTAGAAGTCAAGCTGGAGAAGCTGCCGTACGAGTATATCCGCTGGATTGAGAACAAGGACGAGGTGGATGTAGCCAAGATTCAGGGTACCTCCGACATGAAACGTATTAAGGACTTAAAGGACAATCCGCTGCTGATCTTTGTCAACAGCTGGAGCATTGGCATGGTGGAGGACCGCAACCCAGGCCTGAAGCTGAGCGAGTTTGGACGCAACTAAAAAGCGTGGCATAATTTGAAGCGCAGACAGGCTGCCGCACAGAAACATTTGGTACGACGGCCTGATGTGAAAGAATAAAGAAAAGGAGTGTTGCGATATGAGCAAGATTGACGTAGTAAGAGCTGCAATGGTAGAGGCTATGAAGGCAAAAGACAAGGCAAGAAAAGATTCCCTGTCCATGCTGCTTTCCGCACTGAAGAACGCGCAGATTGACAAACGCGCAGATTTGACTGAGGATGAGGAGAACGCAGTTGTAAAGAAAGAGATCCGCCAGACCCAGGAGACCTACGACATGGCTCCGGCCGACCGCACCGACATCCGCGAGGAAGCCGCTGCGAGACTTGCTGTATACAAAGAGTTCGCTCCGGAAGATATGAACGTAGAGCAGATCACCGAGGTGATCAAAGGGGTGCTCGCGGAGCTTGGTATTGAGAAGCCGACTGCAGCAGACAAGGGTAAGATCATGAAGGTTCTGATGCCGAAGGTAAAAGGTAAGGCAGACGGCAAACTGGTAAATCAGACTCTGGCAGCAATGACAAAATAATTCAGGGGGAATTTGTTATGTATAAAGAGAAAATCAGCGCGTGGGTAGACGCGCATAAAGACGAGATGCTGGAAGATATCTGCGAGCTCTGCCGTGTCAACAGCGAGAAGATGCCGGCAGAGGAGGATATGCCGTTTGGACCTGGCACTGCTGAGTGTCTGGACATGGCACTGGACATGGCAGAAGGCTATGGCTTTGAGACCTGCGATTACGATGGCTATGTAGGCTGTGTGGATATGAATGAGCTTCCTCATCAGCTGGATATCCTGGCACACCTGGATGTTGTACCGGCAGGGGAAGGCTGGACTGTGACCGAGCCGTTCAAGCCGGTATTAAAGGATGGAAAGCTGTACGGACGCGGCACCGCAGATGACAAGGGACCGGCAGTGGCTGCCCTTTACGCGATGCGCGCAGTCAAAGAGCTTGGTATTCCGTTAAAGAAAAACGTGCGCCTGATCCTGGGAACGGATGAAGAGTGCGGCAGCAGCGATATCCGTCATTACTACAGCATTGAAAAAGAAGCGCCGATGACCTTTTCTCCGGATGCGGAATATCCGCTGGTTAACACGGAAAAGGGACGCTTCCCGGGCCATTTTACTGCTGGATTTGAAGCATCCGATGCACTTCCGAGACTGGTTTCTATCAAGGCAGGAACTAAGGTGAATGTTGTTCCTGGCAAGGCGAAGGCTGCGGTAGAGGGCTTTGAGATGGCATCACTGGAAAAAGCTGCGGCCGAGACAAAGGAAGAGACCGGCATCAGCTTTGAGCTTGCGGCAGAAGGAACAGTGACTGAAATTACCGCAACCGGAATCGGTGCTCATGCTTCTACTCCGGATGTGGGCAATAATGCGCTGACCGGCCTTCTAGTGTTCCTTGGAAAACTGGATTTTGCATCCTGCCCGCAGGTTGACATGGTCAGAAAAACAGCATCCCTGTTCCCACATGGCGATGTAAACGGAAAGACCCTGGGTGTGGCTATGGAGGATGAGCTGTCCGGAAATCTTACCCTGTCCTTCAACATGCTGAGTGTAGATGCGGCAAGCATGGATGGTGAGTTTGACGGCCGTATCCCGGTATGCGGAAATGATGAGAATGTGCTTGAGGTTGTAAGAGCACGCATGGCAGAGCAGGGGCTTACTTTGTTAAACAAGGCACTGATCCCACCGCATCATGTATCTGCAGATTCCTATTTTGTAAAGACCCTGCTGGCTGCGTTCGAGCTGTATACCGGCCGTAAGGGCGAGTGTCAGGCGCTTGGCGGCGGCACTTATGTTCATCATCTGGAAAATGGCGTGGCATTCGGCGCAGCTATGCCGGAGACCGACAACAAGATGCATGGACCGGATGAGTTCGCAGTTGTAGACGAGCTTCTGGTAAGCGCAAAGATCTTTGCGCAGGCTATTGTGGATCTTTGCGGCTGATTGCGAAAATGATCTGCGGCAGATGACTGCTTCGGAGTGTAAATAACAGAAATAAAAGGGAAGAGAAATGTTCTGATCATGGAGCATTTCTCTTCCCTTTTTAGGTTCTCTGATGTATTTATAAAAAACTCCATAAACCTATTGACATACTGGGTTAAAGGAATTATAATACGAAACATCGAATCACCTACAAAAATACGGGGTAATTCAAAGAGAGCTATTGAGCAGGCATAATCCCGTTAAGGACGAATTTGGAAAGGCAGGTACATACCATGAGCAAGCATTACAAGTTTGAAACTCTTCAGCTTCACGTAGGACAGGAAAACGCAGATCCGACAACTGACTCCAGAGCGGTTCCGATCTATGCAACCACTTCTTATGTATTCAAAGATTCTGCACAGGCAGCAGGACGTTTTGCTTTAACGGAGCCTGGCAACATCTACACCAGACTGATGAACCCGACTTCCGATGTATTTGAGAAGAGAGTCGCAGCCTTAGAGGGCGGCATTGGTGCACTGGCAACCGCATCTGGTTCTGCAGCCATTGCTTACGCAATCCAGAACATCGCGAAGGCAGGAGATCATATTGTATCTTCCACCAACCTGTACGGCGGAACTACCAACCTGTTTGAGAATACTCTGCCGGAGCAGGGCATTACTACCACTCTGGTAGATCCTTCCAACCCGGAAAACTTTGAGAAAGCCATTCAGCCGAATACCAAGCTCCTCTACGCAGAGACCCTTGGCAACCCGAATTCGGATGTAATTGATCTGGAGACCATTGGAGAAATCGCTCACCGACATGGCATTCCGTTCATCGTAGACAGCACCTTCGCTACTCCGTATCTGCTTCGTCCGCTGGAGCATGGTGCTGATATCGTGGTACATTCCGCTACCAAGTTCATGGGCGGACACGGCACGGTAATGGGCGGCATTGTTGTAGACGGCGGTAAGTTTGACTGGGCTCAGAATGACAAGTTCCCGGGCTTAAGCCAGCCGAACCCGTCTTACCATGGTGTAGTATTTACCGATGTATGCGGAAACGCAGCTTACATTACAAAGCTTCGCACCACCCTCATGAGAGACCTGGGTGCTACCATTTCCCCATTCAACTCCTTCCTGTTACTGCAGGGCCTTGAGACACTGTCCTTAAGAGTAGAGCGTCATGTAGAGAACGCCTTGAAGGTTGTCGATTTCTTAAAGAACCATCCGCAGGTAGAGAAGGTAAATCATCCATCCCTGGCTACTGGCCATCAGAAAGAGCTGTATGACCGCTACTTCCCGAACGGGGCAGGTTCCATCTTCACTTTTGAAATCAAAGGTGATGTAAATACCGCAAAGAAATTTACCGAGAGTCTGGAGTTATTCTCCCTGCTGGCTAACGTGGCTGATGTGAAGTCCCTGGTTATCCATCCGGCTTCCACCACTCATTCCCAGTTAGATGAGGAAGGCCTGCTGGCATGCGGCATCAAGCCAACCACCATCCGGCTTTCCATCGGTACCGAGCACATCGATGACATTATCGACGACCTGAAACATGGTTTTGAGGCAGTGAAATAAGCTGAATGAAAAGCCTAAAGAACTAAAACGTTACACATCGCAAGGAGGACATGACTATGGCAAATATTTACACTTCCGCAGACCAGCTGATCGGAAAGACCCCTCTTCTGGAGCTTACAAATATTGAGAAAAAATTTGGCTTAAAAGCAAAAATTCTGGCAAAGCTGGAATATTTTAACCCGGCAGGTTCTGTAAAGGATCGTATTGCCAAAGCCATGATCGATGCGGCAGAAAAGAGTGGCCAGTTAAAGCCGGATTCCGTGATCATTGAGCCGACCTCCGGTAACACCGGAATCGGCCTGGCTTCCGTGGCAGCAGCACGCGGATACCGTATTATCATTGTTATGCCGGAGACCATGTCCGTGGAGCGCCGACAGTTAATGAAAGCCTACGGAGCAGAGCTTGTGCTCACCGAGGGCGCAAAGGGCATGAAGGGTGCCATTGCAAAGGCGGATGAACTGGCAAAAGAGATTCCGAATGCATTCGTGACCGGGCAGTTTGTAAACCCGGCAAACCCGAAAGCGCATTTTGAGACCACCGGTCCGGAAATCTGGGAAGATACCGACGGTCAGGTTGACTACTTTGTGGCCGGTGTTGGCACCGGTGGAACCATCACCGGAACCGGACAGTTCTTAAAGTCAAAAAAACCGGATGTCAGGATTGTTGCGGTAGAGCCGGCAACTTCCGCAGTGCTTTCCACCGGTGTGGCAGGAGCCCACAAGATCCAGGGAATCGGAGCAGGCTTTGTGCCGGAGGTACTGGATACCAAAGTTTACGACGAGATCATTCCGGTCGGCAACGATGACGCGTTCGCAACCGGCAAAGAAATCGGAAAGAATGAAGGTGTACTGGTGGGAATTTCCTCCGGTGCCGCAGCATGGGCTGCCATTGAACTGGCAAAACGCCCGGAGAACGAGGGCAAGACGATTGTAGTGCTTCTCCCGGATACCGGAGACCGCTATCTGTCCACCCAGTTGTTCGCAGACTAAGAGAAGAGCAGTAAGTAACTATCTGGCCGGATTTGCTTAAGCAGCATTCCGGCCGGAGACAACAGACAGAAAGAGAAGGATGGATTGGGGATTATGATGATTTCAACAAGAGGAAGATATGCACTGCGTGTCATGGTAGATCTGGCAGAACATGCCACCGGGGCGTATACGCCCTTAAAGGAGGTGGCGGAGCGTCAGGATATCTCTCAGAAGTATCTGGAGTCCATCATGTCCAACCTGTCCAAATCCGGTTTTGTGGAAGGCGCTCAGGGAAAGGGCGGCGGCTACCGTCTTGTGCGGGAGCCGGGAGAATATAAGGTTGGCGATATCCTGCGCCTGACCGAAGGCTCCCTGGCCCCGGTTGCCTGTCTGGAGGCAGATGCAAAACCCTGCGCCATGTCTCCACACTGCCGGACCCTTCCTATGTGGAACCGCCTCAACCATGTGATCAATGAGTTTTTTGACAGCTACACCATTGCGGACCTGATGCAGACAGAAGATGGTGGAGACTATGTGATTTAAATGAGCAATGCCAGATGATCGAATGCCCGTCGTTGATAACAGCAAATTTACAGATAACTCTTGACAAACCCACACACCTGGCGTACAATACGCCACATAGGGTAGTGAAAACATGTACTACGGAAACGAGGAACCAGCTATGACTCAGTTTAAGACCATGCAGATGAATATGGCTATGATGTGCGGCATGATGATGGACATGTGCCGTATGTTCGTATGCAATCAATTTCATCAATAATCTGCAGGATCAGGAAAGAGCATAGAAGAAAGCATAAAATCAGAAGCAAGAACGCATTCTAAGCCGTAAGCCTGTTGCAGGTTTACGGCTTTTTGTCTATCGTGAATTTGTTTTTTCGTTTTCGTAAAGCAGGGAAAGGAAAAAGGTATGGCATTAGAGGAAAACATCATCCAGTTAAAGCACATGGGCAAGGAATTTAAGACGGCCAACGGTCCGGTCAAAGCCCTCGACGACATTAATCTGGAAATCAAACGGGGAGAAATCTTCGGAATCATCGGTCTTTCCGGAGCGGGAAAGAGTACACTGGTGCGCTGCATCAACATGCTGGAGATTCCAACCTCCGGTGAGGTATTGTTTGAGGGAGAAAACCTGGCGGCCCTAAATGAGGCGGGGCAGAGAAAGGCGAGACAGTCCATGGGCATGATCTTCCAGCAGTTCAATTTGCTGGCCCAGAGAAACATTCTCCGGAATGTATGCTTCCCTATGGAGATTGCGGGAGTTCCGAAGCAGCAGGCCAGAGAGCGGGCTATGGAGCTGTTAAAGCTGGTTGGTCTGGAAGACCGCGCGAAAGCTTTCCGGAGGACAGCGTCAGAGAGTGGCCATTGCCCGGGCCATTGCCACAAACCCGAAGGTGCTGCTCTGTGATGAGGCCACCAGCGCACTGGATCCGAATACCACGAAGTCTATCCTGGAACTGATCAAACAGATTAACCGGGATCTGGGCATCACGGTCATTGTCATCACCCATGAGATGGCAGTTATTGAAGCAATCTGTGACCGGGTAGCCATCATCGACCACAGCCAGATTGCTGAGTCCGGCCGGGTATCGGAGATTTTCTCCGAGCCCAAGTCGAAAATCGGCCGTCAGCTGATCCTGGGTGACGCGGTAGAAAATGTGAAGTTTGACAAGTCCAGAAAAATCCGTATCACCTTTGATGGACGTTCCTCTATGGAGCCGGTTCTGGCCAATATGATTTTAGCCAGCAAAGTGCCGGTGAATATCCTGTACGCGTCCACCAAGGACATCGGCGGTACAGCCTATGGACAGATGATCATTCAGCTTCCGGAGGATGAAGCAGACGCGGCAAGAGCCCTGCATTATTTAAAAACGGTGCAGGTACCGTATGAGGAGGTGAACGGTGATGTTATTTAGTCAGCAGATTTTAGAACTGATCCGGAACGGAATCGGAGAAACCTTATGTATGGTGGTCATTTCCACCGTTATTTCCTATATGATCGGAATCCCGCTGGGCATCATCCTGGTGGTAACAGATAAAGAGGGCATTCGCCCCATTCCGGCACTGCAGAAGGTGCTGGGACTCATCATCAACCTGCTCCGGTCGGTGCCGTTCCTCATTCTTCTGATCATGATGATCCCGGTTACCAGAAAGCTGGTGGGAACCAGCCTGGGCTGGAGGGCAGTGGTGCCGCCACTGGTGGCATCTGCAGCACCTTATATTGCCCGCATGGTAGAATCCTCCTTTAAGGAGATCGATGCCGGGGTTATTGAAGCAGCAAAATCTATGGGAGCTTCCACCTTCCAGATCATCTGGAAGGTCCTGCTTCCGGAGTCAAAACCGTCTCTTTTGATCGGAGCGGCTATCTCCACCACCACCATACTCGGATATTCTGCCATGGCAGGCGCGGTCGGCGGCGGCGGACTGGGCGGCATTGCCATCAACTACGGTTACTACCGTTATGAGACGGACATCATGCTGGTGACCGTAGCGATTCTGGTCATCATTGTCCAGATCATTCAGGAGATTGGCATGAGACTGGCAAGAAAGAGCGACAAACGAATCCGGTAAGGATTTAGCAGCCGGACAGACGGCTGTCGGCCAAAGGCCATATAAATCAAATTTATTTATCGAGGAGGATAAGTATTATGAAAAAGAACATTGGTGTAATCGCAGCAGCATTTTTAGCAGCAGCAGCCCTGACCGCATGCGGCGGCAGCAAACCGGCTGAGACTACTGCAGCAGCAGAGACCAGCGCAGAGGCAGCAGAGACTTCCGCTGCAGAGGCTGAGAGTAGTGAGGCAGCAGAGGAGACCACTGGAGATCTGGAGGATCTGACCGTAGGCGCAAGCCCGGCACCTCACGCAGAGATCCTGGAGGCAGCAAGAGAAGAGCTGGCAAAGAAAGGCTACAACTTAAAGATCGTGGAGTATACCGATTACGTTCAGCCGAACCTGGCACTGGACGCAGGTGATCTGGACGCGAACTACTTCCAGCACCTTCCGTATCTGGAGCAGTTCAACGAGGAGAGAGGTACCAAGTTGGTCAGCGCTGGCGCAATCCATTACGAACCGTTCGGCATTTACGCAGGTAAGACCGCATCCTTAGACGAGCTGGCAGATGGCGCAAAGGTAGCAGTTCCGAACGACGCAACCAACGAGGCCCGTGCCCTGCTTCTTCTGGAGGCAAATGGCCTGTTAAAGCTGAAGGATGGCGCCGGCTTAAAAGCAACCAAGACTGATATCGTAGAGAATCCGAAGAACCTTGATATTCTTGAGGTTGAGGCAGCACAGGTTCCGCGTTCCCTTCCAGATGTTGATGTTGCAGTCATCAACGGCAACTACGCAATTGAGGCTGGTTTAAAGGTATCTGACGCACTGGCTGTTGAGGCTTCTGACTCTGAGGCAGCAACGACCTACGGCAATGTGGTAGCTGTTCAGGAGGGCAAGGAAGAGGATGCGAAGACCAAAGCACTCATGGAGGCCCTGACCAGCGACGCAGTGAAAGAATACATCGAGCAGACCTACGAGGGCGCTGTCGTTCCTTTATTCTAATCACTAGGCAATCGTAATAAAATCAGGTAGTTTTCGGGAGCCGCCTGACAATCATACGCATAGACTACAGTAAGGATGTTTGATTCCGGATGTGGCCTATGCGTATTTTTGATTTAAAAAAAAAGAAGTCATCAATATCTGTGACTGCAAAAAGCTGGGCTTTGTGGGCGATGTCGAGTTCAATCCGGAAAACGGCTGTATTACCCACCTGATTGTTCCGGGGCCGGGATGCCTGTGCGGAATCTTCGGGCGGGAGAAAGAATACATCATCCCGTTCAGGGATGTATGCCAGATCGGGGACGATATTATTCTGGTGGAGGTAAAAAAGCTGAAGGATATCGAAAAGCCTTGCAGGTGTGACTAAAATTGTTATTTCGTAGCGCTGTCATCTCCTGAAACCGCTTGCGCATAGCGCCTGAATGGTTTAAAATAATGACAAAAGTGATACACAGGAGGAAAACAACTTGAAGTGTCCATTTTGCGGCGCAGCAGATACGAAGGTCATTGATTCCCGTCCGGCAGAGGATAACAGTTCCATTCGCCGCCGCCGTCAGTGCGTCATCTGCGGAAAGCGTTTTACCACATATGAGAAACTGGAAACCATGCCTCTTATGGTCATCAAAAAAGACCAGACAAGAGAACCCTATGACCGCTCTAAAATTGAGGCAGGCGTAGTTCATTCCTGCCATAAACGTCCGGTTTCCACTCAGCAGATCAACCAGATGATCGATGAAATCGAGAACGAGATCTTTACCATGGAAGACCGGGAGGTGGAAACCTCCGCAATTGGAGAACTGGTCATGCAGAAGTTAAAGCAACTGGATGAAGTAGCCTATGTGCGCTTTGCGTCCGTGTACCGGGAATTCAAAGATGTGAACACCTTTATGGAGGAGCTGGGAAAGCTTCTGGAAAATAAGCGACAGTAGGGCAGGGCACGATTGTGATATTAGAACCATTTTATCCGAAAGAGTGGGTGGACAGCACCTACGAAATTGACTGGGAAGGCTGGAGAGAAAAAGGAAAAAAGGGAGTTATTTTTGACATCGACAATACCCTGGTGCCCCACGGAGCCCCGGCAGACGAGCGGGCGCTGGCCCTCTTTAAACAGCTTCATGGTCTGGGATTTCAGACGATCCTTCTCTCAAACAACAAGGAGCCGCGGGTGAAGTCCTTTGCGGAGCAGGTGCAGTCTCCTTATATTTACAAGGCCGGAAAGCCGTGGGTGAAGAATTATAACCGCGCAGTGGAGCAGATGGGGCTCACGAAAGAGGAGGTCCTCTTTGTGGGGGATCAGCTCTTTACCGATGTGTATGGAGCCAACCGGGCCGGAATCTACGGCATTCTTGTAAAACCCATCAATCCGAAAGAAGAGATCCAGATTGTGTTAAAACGATATCTGGAGACCGTAGTGCTTCACTTCTATAAGCGTGAATTGAAAAACAGAAAATAAAAAAGCATGTAACCTGGAAGGTAGTGGACGGTTACATAGACAGTAAAAAAGAGACGGCTCCTATGAGGAAACCGCCTCTTTTGCATTGCGTTTCAGATCGAAAACTTTGCGGAGTATTAAACTCTGGACAGGTACTCACCGGTACGGGTGTCGATCTTGATCTTGTCACCGTTGTCAACGAACAGCGGAACGTATACGGTTGCGCCGGTCTCAACGGTTGCCGGTTTGGTAGCGCCCTGAGCGGTATCACCCTTGAAGCCCGGCTCGGTGTTGGTGATCTCGAGCTCTACGAATAACGGCGGCTCAACGGAGAATACTTTGCCGTTGTAAGAGCAGATCTTAACAACCTCATTCTCCTTAACGAATTTTAATGCATCGCCGATTACGTCTGCAGCGAGAGCCATCTGCTCGTAGTTCTCCATGTTCATGAAGTTGTACAGATCGCCATCCTCGTACAGATACTGCA
>OGIE01004198.1_pt1 | contig 13971 bp, 4 predicted proteins | sample 1571581 | NCBI WGS metagenome assembly OGIE01 (sample SAMEA2582021, study PRJEB24529) | metagenome | biome: Human gut stool | place: China | collected 2011
AGCCAATATACGATATGGATAAACGGGCATTCGTAACGGATGATGGTGTTTTGTGGATTTTCACTCAACAAACAGGGGAGCTGTTACAGGTTTCGCAGGATGCTTTTGATTGTGACACATTATCAATTCATTCAACTGTTTCATCTACTGATTTTCATGCGAAACCTATTGAAGATGTCTTTTATCAGAATGGCGTTCTTTGTTTTATCGATAGTGAGCATGATCTTTATGTTTATGATATTTCCCGACAATCTAAAATTTATATTCGTAACCTTTCTTCATTAGTGCAGAAGAATGGAACTATTGCAGGAATAGCCCTTTTCTATGAAGATATTATTATTGGTTTTCGAACGAATGGGTTAGTCCGTCTCCGTACTTCACAAAAATATAAAGAAGAAGTGGTCGACCGGAATGTACGTATATATAGTATTTATCGAGATCCTCATCAGAATGTCTTATGGGTTGCTTCGGACGGACAAGGAACGATTATGTATGCTAAGAAATATTCTATTGCCACCAATTTGATGCTCAATCAACTGTCATCTAACTTAAGCAGGCAGGTACGTTCTGTTATGACAGACGATAGTGGTGGACTATGGTTCGGGACGAAAGGTGATGGACTGCTGCATATACCGGATTATCGTGAGAATGAGGAGGCTTCTGCCGTTACAGTTTACTCTCCTGAAGGAAAGCAAAATGTTGTGTCTTATATACGATGGAATAAAGAATTTCCCGTTTATAAATTGGTTCAAAGCCGTTATATGGATGGCTTTTGGATAGGATCTGGAGATCCGGGACTATTTTACTATTCTTTTGAAGACAAAGCTTTGCATTCTGTGGAGAATCTGCCGGCACAACCCACTGAGATACATGGCATTTATGAGGAAAATGATAGTGTACTTTATGTGGTGACAGCCGGTTCCGGTTTTCATAAATTAATACTTGAGAAGCAGGCAGGTACCATTCGTTTCAAGTCGCAGAAAAGTTATCATTTTTTTCACGGTCAGCGAGAAATTACGATGTTCTATCCAATGTTGCCCGAGGGGGATTCTATTTTGTGGCTTGGCAGTCGGGAGAAAGGACTCGTACGGTTCGATAAGCGGACTGAAGAATATAAAGTGATTTCTTTGAAAGAAATGCTTCATAAGTCGGTAGACGATGTGCTCAGCCTGTATCGGACCAAAGAAGGGTTGTTATATGTAGGGACAACATCAGGATTGGTATGTTTGAATTCTAATGGCAAACAGATGAAAGCTACCTATATCGGACGGGAGCAAGGTTTGCTCAATGATATGATTCATGGTGTACTTGAAGATGAGAACGGACTCTTATGGCTTGGTACGAATCGGGGGCTGATTAAATATAATCCGATAAATGGCTCATCACATGCCTACTTTTACAGTGCAGGTGTTCAAATCGGTGAGTTTAGCGATGATGCTTATTACATGTGTCCATATACACAGGAGCTTTTTTTCGGTGGGATTGACGGGTTGCTTTATCTGGATAAAGAGGTGCAGGCTGCTCCGGAATTTTATCCGGATATTTTGTTACGTAAGTTGACTGTTGGACATACGCAAGTGGTTCAGGGGGATGGAGATTACTATACAGACGATGGTAAGGCATTACAGTTGAAGGGGACGGAGGTTTCATTTGCACTTTCTTTTGTTGTTCCGGATTTTTTATCAGGAGAAGATATAGAATATTCTTACCAGTTGGAAGGATATGATAAGGATTGGACCTCTTTTAGTAGTATTAATGAAGCCTCATATACAGGAGTGCCGGCAGGTGATTATATCTTTAAGGTACGCTATAAGAGGGATGTATTTGATACAGAATATCGGCATTTTTCTATTCCGGTATATATCCTTTCTCCCTGGTATCGATCGGTGGCGGCTTATTTTGTTTATTTGATCATTTTTTTGTTGTTGTTAGGGTACGTGATATATTTGCTACGTAAAAACTACCTTCAGGAACGGATGATGAAAACACTGATGGGGACAGAAAGTTGCCGGAAATCCGAGACTGTATATACAAACCGTAGGATGCTTGAAGATTTTACTCTTATTTATAATTATTGTGACCAATTGCGTGCAGAGAATCTTTCTTATGAGCAATGTCTTGAGAAAGTGTCACTGATACGCGAAACTGTGATGAGCGCACTTCTTAATCCTAAACAATTCTTTCCGGATCGGTTTATTGTTTCTGCGCGTATGAGTATACAGGGAGTTTCTCAAGAGGTGTTGCGTACGTTGGAAGAACAAGGGATTGATCATTCTTCTATATCGTCAATGATTCCGGAACACTTAACATTTCCAGTTTACAAGAATGCGTTATACAGTATTCTTTATTGCTGCTATCTCCGGATTACTGAAATGAAGGGTACTCATGGCGTAATAGTAGAAATGTCAGAACAGGATGGTAAGATGCAGCTACATTTTTCTTCTAAAGATGCTACTGCGAAAGCGTTGTATGAATATCTTTCAGATAAAGCTTCTTCAGTGACGGAGAAAAATTCCGATCATGTGTTTACTGTGCATTTACTTTTAGGTTTTGTACGGTCAGCTTTGGAACGTATTCATGCCGTTCTTCGTTATGATAATGATGGGAGTGGTAGTCGGTTGACGATTATCTTTGAACCGGCGGTCTTGACAGTGGCAGGTGAACAAGGGAAGAAAACTGTGCTTTTGTTGGAAGACAGAGATGAAATGACTTGGTTGATTAGTAATTTCCTGGCTGATGAATACGTGGTTCATCAAGTAAAGAGTGTGCAGCTTGCTTTTGATGAAATTCGCCGGTCGGCTCCGGCTCTATTATTAGTGGATATGACAATGTATGCCAATGCTGAAAGTACTTTTATGGAGTATGTTAGCCGGAATCGTACTCTGCTTTCAAAAACAGCTTTTATTCCATTGTTAACCTGGAAAGTTGGTTCGGCCATTCAGCGGGAACTGATCTTGTGGTCTGATTCTTATATTGTACTTCCTTATGATATATTATTCTTGCGGGAAGTTGTCCATAATGCTATTTATGGAAAGCGGGAAGCGAAGCAGATATATATGGAGGAACTGGGAGATTTGGCGGGACAGATTATCTGTACAACTACCGAACAAGCTGATTTTATTCGCAAATTGTTAAAGGTGATTGAAGAAAACCTGGACAAGGAAGAACTGGGCTCAACGTTGATCGCTGATCGTATGGCAATGAGTTCCCGTCAGTTCTATCGTAAATTCAAGGAAATCTCCAATACTGCTCCCGGTGATTTAATAAAGAGTTACCGCATGGAAAAGGCAGCCCGCCTGTTACTTGATGAAGAACTTTCTATTCAAGATGTTATTATGGAGGTCGGTATTTCCAGCCGGTCTTATTTTTATAAAGAGTTTACCCGTCGGTTCGGGATGACACCGAAAGATTATCGGGAACAGCGAAAGGTATGCTGATTGTCAGGTTAAATTCTTTCGTATAGGTGATTAGTTGGGAAACATTATTATTTATTTGTTTGTCACAACCTTGTGCTCTAAATCCCTTTTGCTAATTTTATTGTATTGATTATTAGGGTATTAATCTGTGCTCTAATTTGCCATTCTGTGCTTTAAATATGTGTCTTTATTTTGCCGTTTTTTTGGCAAGGTAGAGCATTGGAGTTTTATTCGAATAGCCTTTATTTGCAACAATCTTTTTAAAGGGAATTAACCTTATTACTAATCAAATTTAAAGGAATTATGAATGAAAAACTAAAGTATCTTACCTTATTTGTAATAGGTATGATGTTGAGTTTGGGCATGAATGCTCAATCTGTAAAATCAATCTCCGGTACGGTAACCGATGATCAGGGAGAGGCGGTTATCAGTGGTACGGTGAAAGTCAAAAACGGCAGTACTGGAACAATCACTGACATTAACGGTAAATACACCCTCTCTGTTCCTTCCAATGCCACCTTGGTATTTTCGTATATTGGTTATATCACACAAGAATTTAAAGTCTCGGAATTAAAGAGCAATGTTCTGAACGTAGTTCTGCAATCGGATACGAAAGCACTGGACGAAGTAGTCGTTGTAGGTTATGGTACCATGCGCAAATCAGACTTGACGGGTTCCATTTCCACAGCCAAAGGTAAAGATATGCTGAAAGCACAATCATTCAATGCGCTTGATGGATTGAAGGGTAAAGTGGCCGGTGTGAATATCTTCTCTAATACCGGTCAGCCGGGTGGAGAATCACGTGTCATCATTCGTGGTATTTCTACTATTAACGCATCAGCATCACCGCTGTACGTAGTCGATGGAGTGGTGATGTCAAACTTCGAATTGCTTAATCCGAATGATATCGAATCTATCGAAGTATTGAAAGATGCTTCCTCTGCTGCCATCTATGGTGCCCGTGGTGCGAATGGTGTTATCATGGTGACTACCAAGCGCGGTAATGCAGGAAAAGGAGTCCATGTTTCCTATGATGGTTCATTGTCTATCGGTAAGATGGCTAGAAAAATAGATGTAATGGATGCTAACGAATGGATGTCTACCTTCAAGCAGGGATTGGAAAATGCCAACGAATTTCAAGGCAAGAACTTCACAACTGATCTGTCACAGATATTCACAGACGAACGTTTGTTCAATGCAGACGGTTCTCCGAAATATAATACCAACTGGCAGGATGAAGCATCCCGCACTGCCATCTCTCATAACCATCAGATCAGTATCCAACGTACGGGAGAAGGATCTTCTATCGGAGCATTCATCAATTATACCGATCAACAGGGAATTTTGTTGAATTCTTACTTCAAACGTATCAATGCAAAATTGGCGTATGATGACAAACCGACTGATTGGCTGTCTACTTCCGTTAATTTATTAGTAAATCATACTTGGGGTAATAGAACTTCTGATAACCCTTACGGACAAGGCGCATTGCGTACAATGATCGAACAGTTGCCTTTCTTACCAGTTAAGCTGGATGGTGAATATACGCAGACGAACATTATTAATACAAGCTCTATTCTCAATAATCAGACTGATCCTAATAACGGAAAACAAGGATTCAGCCCGGAAGGTGTAGGTAATCCCGTTGAGTTGCTCGAACGGATGCAGGCTATGCAATATCGTACGCAGATTTTTGGTAATGCTGCTTTGACTTTCCATCTCATGAAAGGATTGGATTTGAAGACCCAGTTCGGTATCGACTACCACAATAATCGTGATGCTAACTATACGCCGTTCACTCCGCGTCCGATGATTAATCAAAGTTCCGAGGGAGCAGCTTCTGCAAATAACTCCAACTCTTTGTATTGGCAGGAAGAAACCTATTTGACTTATGTGAAAGATATAAACAAACATCACATTAATGCAATGGCGGGTATGTCTTGGCAAGAGTATAATTATACCAAATTCGAAGCTTCCGACAGTAAGTATATTGATGACTTCTACGGATATTATAATTTAGGTTCCGGAACGAACCGTCCTTCTGTTGGCAGTGATTACGACAAGTGGGCAATGAACTCTTATTTCTTGCGTCTGGCGTATTCTTATGACAATAAGTATATGGCTACCGTAACCGGTCGTTATGATGGCTCTTCCAAATTCGGACAGAACAATAAATATGCATTTTTCCCGTCAGTCGGCTTGGGTTGGATGATTTCTAATGAAGACTTTTTGAAAGATAACTCATTGATCAGCAAGCTGAAATTACATACTTCTTACGGTCTGACAGGTAATTCGGAAATTGGTACATATAAGTCATTAGCCACGGTGAGCCAGTCAAATACGATTATTGGTGATGCTTTGCACGTTGTGTCTTATCTGGATAATATGCCTAATCCTGACTTGAAATGGGAAAAGACTGGACAGTGGGACTTAGGATTCGAGTTGGGTTTATTCAATAACAGACTGAATTTCGATATTTCCTATTATTATAAATATACTTCAGATTTGTTGCTCGACCGTCCGGTTCCTGAATCCACAGGTTACTCTTCCATTATGGATAATATTGGAGCCGTTTCCAATCGTGGTGTAGATATTCTGGTTACAGCATATCCTATTCAGACACATGATTTCCAGTGGACTTCCACTCTTAATTTAGGTTTCAACAAAAACCGTGTAGAGAAACTGGATGAAAGTGCATCTGTTGATCCTGTCACCGGTAAGCGTCAGATTACAACCGATGGTTTTGTGGGTTACGATATGTTGATCCGTGAAGGTGAAGAGCTTTCTTCTTTCTATGGTTATAAGCGTGCCGGTATTTACGATGGTATTCCGTCTAACTGGGATCCGGAGACAATGAACATACCTTCCACTATCGGTGAAAAGGTAACTTATAAGAAACGCGAAATTATCGGTAACGGATTACCAGACTGGATGGGCTCATTTATCAATACCTTCAATTATAAAGGTTTCGATTTGACTTTAGACTTCCAGTTTACATGGGGGGTAGACGTGATGCAAGAATATTATCACTCAACTGTAGCCCGTTTCCTGACTAACGGTATAGACCGTCTTTATAAGGAAGCATGGCATCCAACTCTCAATCCGTCGGGTAAAGAACAGGCAATTCGTCTGAATAACTTTGGTCAGGGAGCTAATAACCAGGCAGATGATGACTGGGTTTGCAATGGTTCTTATTTGCGTTGTAACATGATTCAGCTCGGGTATACCTTCAATCCGACACTGATTAAGAAGATCGGTCTGTCTTCATTGCGTTTGTATGCGAATGTGAATAACGCATTCCTGATTACTTCTAAGGACTATAACGGATACGATCCGGATAACTCATCTCGTTTAGGTGACAACAAATGGGGGGCTAACCGCCAATTCTTCACCTATCCGCGTCCGAGAACGTTTACGTTCGGTCTTAATGTAGCATTTTAATTCACCGTTATAAAAACTATAAGAATTATGAAACTATTAAAAGTATATATATCTGCATTTTGTATGTGTTCACTTTCTGTGTTGCTGAATTCATGCGACGATTTCCTGAAAGAAGAACCATTGGATATGAAGTCATCTGACCAATTCTGGAAGACGAAAGCTGATGCGGAGTCGGGTGTGAATGCATTGTATTTTGGTGGTGTGCCTTATTTACATAACACTGACGTAGGCGGTGGCTGGACTCCTAAAGCGACGATGTGGGGTGGTATTGTGTCCGGATTGTACGTTGATAAGCGTAAAGACAGAACATTTACTACGGCATCCGAAGGGTGTAACTTCAATATTGAATCTTTTGATGATATTGCAATGAAATACTGGCATGAGTTTTATAAAGGTATTTCACGTGCCAACTTTGTTATTGCCAATAGTATTTCAGCTCTTGGTTTCCTTAATCTATCTACTATTAATAATTATGTGGCTCAAGGTAAATTCTTCCGTGCATACGGATATTTCTGGCTGGTTAAAGAATTTGGTGGTGTTCCTTATATTTCAGAACCTTACACATCTACAGAAGGTATGTACAAAGAACGTCTTTCTGCTGAAGAGGTTTATAAGAAAATTGAAGCCGACTTGCTGGATATTGTCAACGGGGATGCATTGCCGAATAAAACGTTTTATGATAATGGCTGTTATGTCACTAGGGCAATGGCGCAGACTTTGCTGGCACAAGTTTATTTACAATGGGCTGGTGCACCGTTAAACGGGGGGGCAGACTATTATGGAAAAGCTGCACAGATGGCATTAAAAGTGATTAATGATAGTCCTCACGGACTTATTCATCCGAATGGAACGACTGATGATTTGAACTCTGCGTATAATGTGATTAAGACAACGAAAGAATCTGCTGAAATCATTTATGCTAAAGAATATAATTATAGTGATTATAGTGTAGGTAACTCTTATGCTTGTCGTTCTATTGGTACAGATGCTTTTCAGTGGGGAGTGTTCCATCCGGGAGGAGACGTGCTGTATAATGCATACCTTCCCTGTGATATGTTGCTTAACAGCTATGCCTCTAATGATATTCGAGGACATGAGAAACAGTTCTTCTTTAAGCAATATACCGATGCTGAAGGAAATACTCATACTTTGAATAATGCAGGCAACTGGGCATGGTTTGATGAAAATGCTTTGATTAGCGGTCACGACGGTGATTATAATATGCCGGTATTCCGTTTTGCGGAAGTCTTGCTGATTGCGGCCGAAGGTCTGGCACGTACAAATCATGAAGATAATGCTGTCGGTGGAGCTAAATATTATCTCAATCAAGTGCGTAAACGTGCTGGATTGGCAGATGAGACGGCTACAGGAAACGATTTAATACAATCGATTTTGACTGAACGTTTGCATGAGTTACCGTTGGAATTTAAGATTTGGGATGACATTCGTCGTACTCGTTTGTATCCGGAAGCATCTACCGAATCAGGAAAATTGAAATGGACTGCTCTTGCATCGGCTCAAATCCAAAACAAGCCCGATGGAAGCACAAGAGCCGGCGCCATTCCTGAATATGCTTTGTTATGGCCTATCCCGTTAGATGAAATTCAGGCTAATCCTGCGTTGGAAGGACATCAGAACCCGGGATGGAATTAATTAGGTAATAATAAATATTTGTTTCTGATAGAATTGGAGAGAGGGTAAAGGCAAATTATCCTCTCTCTATTGCTTAAACAGTTAGTCCTCCGGTTGTACTCTCGTGGTATGCACATAAATATTACATCCTGATTCTCACTTATTTAACTTGTACTCTCGTTGACGCTCGTATCCTTTGGTTGACCATATGCTATTTTTTTCTTATTTTGGCGTATCAGAGGACTGATAATTACAGAAAGATGCTTTAATTTGTAACGTAAATAAAAAAGACTTGATAATCTAATTAATAGCTTAATTCGTAGACCATGAATAAAAAGAAACTACTATCTTTCGCAATAGCCCTGCTATTGGGAGCTTCTTCTACCTTTGCGCAAAAGCAACCGGTAGACTATGTGAATCCTTTAATGGGAACTGATTCGAAAATATCACTATCTAATGGGAATACATATCCTGCCATCGCGTTGCCTTGGGGAATGAACTTCTGGATGCCACAAACCGGAAAGATGGGTGACGGTTGGGCTTACACTTATGCATCCGACAAAATCAGAGGTTTCAAGCAAACCCATCAGCCTAGTCCGTGGATCAATGACTACGGTCAGTTCTCAATCATGCCGATGACTAAACAGTTGAAGATCGATCAGGACAGTCGTGCTTCCTGGTTCTCTCATAAGGCAGAGAAAGCCACTCCTTATTATTATAGTGTTTATTTGTCAGAGTATGACATGACAACTGAAATAGCTCCGACGGAACGTTGCGCATATTTCCGTTTCACTTTCCCTGAAACCTCCGATGCCTATGTGGTGGTAGATGCTTTCGACCGCGGTTCGTATGTGAAGGTGATTCCCGAAGAAAATAAAATAGTTGGTTATACGACACGCAATAGTGGCGGTGTTCCTCAAAACTTTAAGAATTACTTTGTGATAGAGTTCGACAAGCCTTTTACTTTCAATAAAGTATGGGCAGACTATCATTTGGTTGAAACACATCTCGAACTACAATCCAATCACGTGGGTGCTGCTATCGGATTTTCAACGAAGAAAGGAGAACAGGTACATGCAAAGGTGGCATCCTCATTCATCAGTCCTGAACAGGCGGAACTGAACTTGAAAGAAATTGGTAATAAGACCTTTGAACAGACAAAAGAGGCCGGTCGTAAGGCATGGAACAATGTCTTGGGGCGTATCAAGGTTGAAGACAGCGATGAGAACCGTATGCGTACGTTCTACTCTTGTTTGTATCGTTCGGTGTTGTTTCCTCGTATGTTTTACGAGGTAAACGGTAAGGGGGAAACTGTGCATTACAGCCCCTATAATGGTGAAATCCGTCCGGGATATATGTTTACCGACACTGGATTCTGGGATACTTTTCGTTGCTTGTTTCCATTTGTTAATTTGATATATCCTTCAATGGGTGAGAAGATGCAGGCAGGTCTGTTGAATACCTATCTTGAAAGTGGATTCTTTCCTGAATGGGCAAGCCCGGGCCATCGTGGTTGCATGGTTGGGAACAATTCTGCTTCTGTAGTGGCGGATGCTTTCATGAAGAATGTGACCAAAGCGGATGCAGAAAAAATGTACGATGGCCTACTGAAAGGGGCCAATAGCGTACATCCGAAAGTTTCTACTACCGGACGCCGTGGATATGAATATTATAACAAACTGGGCTATGTGCCATACGATGTGAAAATTAATGAGAATGCGGCACGCACATTGGAATATGCATACGATGACTGGTGCATTTACCGTATGGGTGAAAAATTAGGCCGTCCGGCAGAAGAACTGGATGTTTATAAGAAAAGGAGTCAGAACTACCGTAATCTGTTCGATCCGGAAACTAAGTTGATGCGGGGAAAGAATTCCGACGGAACTTTCCAGACTCCTTTCAATCCTTTTAAATGGGGAGATGCCTTTACGGAAGGAAATAGTTGGCATTATACATGGTCGGTATTCCACGATGTACAAGGACTGGTTGATCTGATGGGCGGCAAGAAGATGTTTGTCAGTATGCTTGATTCTGTATTCAATCTTCCTCCTGTATTTGATGATAGCTATTATGGAGGAGTGATTCATGAGATTCGTGAAATGGAAATTGCTAACATGGGTAACTATGCACATGGCAACCAACCTATCCAGCACATGATTTACTTGTATAACTATGCCGGTGAGCCTTGGAAAGCCCAATATTGGTTGCGTGAGACGATGAACCGCCTCTATCTTCCTACTCCGGACGGTTATTGTGGAGATGAAGATAACGGTCAGACTTCGGCTTGGTATGTATTTACTGCATTGGGATTTTATCCGGTATGTCCCGGCAGCAATGAATATGTAATGGGAGCTCCTTACTTCAAGAAAGCAACGATTACACTGGAGAACGGCAAGAAACTGGAAATCTCCGCCCCGAAGAATAACGATGATAATCGTTATATTCGTTCATTGAATTATAATGGCAAGAATTATACAAAGAATTATCTGAACCATTTCGATCTGTTGAAAGGCGGTCGTCTGGTGTTTGATATGGATAACAAACCGAATAGGGGAAGAGGTATCAACGAATCAGACTTCCCGTATTCATTCTCTCGTGACGCAAAGTAAGCTGATATGAATAATTTGAGAAAGAAAGTATTGATGATGACTATGGCGGCAGCAACTTTGTCCGCCATAGCTCAACAGCCGGTAGACTATGTGAATCCGATTATCGGGACCAATGGGATGGGGCACACTTTTCCCGGTGCTTGTACTCCTTTCGGATGGGTACAGTTGAGTCCGGACACAGACACAATTCCGCATAATGTAAATGGAGCTTATCAGAAAAATGCCTACGAGTATTGTGCCGGTTACCAATATAGGGACAAGACCATTGTTGGCTTCAGTCACACTCATCTTAGTGGTACGGGACATTCTGACTTGGGAGACATCTTGTTGATGCCTGCTGTTGGCGATGTGAAGTTAAATCCCGGTCGGGCGGATTATCCGGAAGAGGGATACCGTTCACGTTTTGACCATGCTACAGAAAAAGCTGTTCCCGGATATTATGAAGTGATACTGGACGATTATGGCATTAAGGCCCAACTGACAGCAACACAACGGACGGGTATACATAAATATACCTTCCCGAAAGGAGAAGATGGGCATTTGATTTTGGATCTGGTGCATGGTATTTATAATTATGACGGCAAAGTTCTATGGGCCAACTTGAGAGTCGAAAACGATACTCTGTTGACCGGATATCGTATCACTAACGGATGGGCGCGTACGAATTATACCTATTTTGCTATCTCTTTGTCACAGCCGATTAAAGACTACGGATATAAGGATAAGGAAAAAGTATTGTACAATGGCTTCTGGCGTCGTTTTAAGTTGGAAAAGAACTTCCCCGAAATCACAGGTCGAAAAATCGTGGCTTACTTTAACTTCGATACCGCTAACAATTCGGAACTGGTTGTAAAAGTGGCATTGTCAGCAGTCAGTACGGAAGGGGCCATTAAGAATCTGCGTGCCGAGGCTTCCGGAAAGAGTTTCGAACAGTTGGCGGAAGCTGCTCGTACAGATTGGAATAGCGAACTGGAGCATTTCGAGATTGAAGGTACGCCCGATCAAAAAGCAATGTTCTACACTTCCCTTTATCACACCATGATTAATCCATCTGTGTATATGGATGTAGACGGTTCCTATCGTGGGCTGGATCATAACATACACCGGGCGAAAGGATTTACCAACTATACTATATTTTCCCTTTGGGATACCTATCGTGCGGAACATCCTTTCCTGAATCTGGTGAAACCGGGACGCAATGCGGATATGGTGGAATCCATGATTAAACATGAGCAACAAAGCGTGCACGGAATGTTGCCGATATGGAGTCTGATGGGAAATGAAAACTGGTGTATGAGCGGTTATCATGCTGTGTCTGTACTGGCGGATGCAATAACCAAAGGCGTCTTTTCGAATGTGGATGAGGCATTGGCGGCAATGGTCAGTACATCCACCGTTCCGTATTATGAAGGTATAGCTGATTATATGAAGCTGGGATATATTCCGCTTGACAAAAGTGGTACAGCAGCCTCTTCTACTTTGGAGTATGCATACGATGATTGGACTATCTATCAGACAGCTTTGAAGGCAGGTAACAAGGAAATAGCGGAGACTTACCGAAAGCGTGCCCTCAATTATCGTACTATCTATGATACAAGTATTGGTTTTGCACGTCCCCGTTATAGTGACGGTTCTTTCAAGAAAGAGTTTGATGTATTACAAACCTATGGTGAAGGTTTTATTGAAGGCAATTCATGGAATTTCTCTTTTCATGTGCCACACGATGTATTTGGCATGATCGACTTGATGGGAGGAGAAGGGACGTTCGTGCAGAAACTGGATGAACTGTTCTCCATGCATCTGCCGGAGAAGTACTATGAGCATAATGAGGATATTACTGAAGAATGTTTGGTCGGCGGATATGTGCATGGTAATGAACCGAGCCACCATGTTCCTTATCTATATGCGTGGACTTCCCAGCCGTGGAAATCACAGTACTGGCTGCGTGAGATTCTGAATAAGATGTATAAGAATGATATTAACGGATTGGGTGGAAATGATGATTGCGGACAGATGTCAGCATGGTACCTTTTCTCCGTGATGGGTTTCTATCCGGTTTGTCCTGGTACAGACCAGTATGTATTAGGAGCGCCCTACCTGCCTTATCTGAAGATGACGCTTCCTAATGGAAAGACATTGGAGATCAAAGCGCCGGGTGTCAGCGACAAGAAACGTTACGTGCAGTCGCTGAAATTGAACGGTAAGGTATACGACAAGATGTACATTACACATGAAGACATTTTGAAAGGAGGCGTGCTTGAATTCAAGATGGGTGCGTCACCTAACAAACGCCGCGGATTATCACCGGAGGATAAACCTTATTCATTAACTAACGGAATCAACAAATAATCAATAAAGGAGTATGAAAAAGATACATTTAATCTATGCAGCCTGCCTGCTGGTAGGTATGGGGGCTTGTGCTGCAAGTGTGCAAAAACAGGTGAAGGATAATTTTGATGTATGGAAAGAGTACAATACAGGTGCTATATTGTTTGAGGATAAAGCACCGGAAACGTTGGGATCGGACATTTACCACCGGATTATTCCCGATGCTGAATCGTACATCAAGGAACAGGCACGTACTGTATTAGCTACTCTTTACAATTCTCCGGAAGATAGTATTCCCGCAGTGCACAAGATACATTATACTTTGGAAAATATCAATGGTATTTCTGCTAAAGGCGGTGGCAATGGTGATGTGACGATTTTCTACAGTACACGTCATATTGAAAAATCTTTTGCAGCGAATGATACGGCAAAGTTGTTTTTCGAAACGCGCGGGGTATTGTTGCATGAACTGACACATGCTTATCAGCTGGAACCGCAAGGAATCGGTTCTTATGGAACCAATCGTGTGTTCTGGGCATTTA
>OGIE01004204.1_pt1 | contig 13959 bp, 19 predicted proteins | sample 1571581 | NCBI WGS metagenome assembly OGIE01 (sample SAMEA2582021, study PRJEB24529) | metagenome | biome: Human gut stool | place: China | collected 2011
AGGTTGCGGATCGTGAATTTGTCGACCCACACGTAGTCGTCCTGGTCGATACGCGCGATGGAGGCGATATGGCCCGTTTCGCGGTGCTCGGTGAATTCGAGGTAATAGAGAATGGCCCCGGCGGCCGAAATGCCGCTGGTGAAGTGGTCCACGCCGAAGCCCTTGAGGGATTTGGTCCCGAACTGCTTGCAGAGTTTCTCGCGGTTGACGTCCTCCGAAAAGACCCACTCGTCGAGACGGTAGGTGTAGAGTTTCGACCCGAACGAACCGGAAAAACGGTCCTCGTAGCCGCGCTGGTAGACGACCTCCTTGGGCTGGAGGTTCGAGATCAGCTTGTCGACATAGCTGTCCGCTCCCTCGGCTACATAGAACTCGCCCGTGGAGATGTCCAGAAAAGCCACGCCCGTCGTCTGCCGGCCGAAATAGACCGACGCGATGAAGTTGTTCTCCTTGTTGGCCAGGATGTTGTCGCCCAGCACGATGCCCGGAGTCACCAGTTCGATCACGCCGCGCTTGACGAGTCCCTTCACCAGCTTGGGGTCCTCCAGCTGCTCGCAGATGGCCACGCGCTCGCCCGCCCGCACCAGCTTCGGCAGGTAGGTGTCGATGGCATGGTAGGGAAATCCCGCCAGTTCGACGTACGTCGCCGATCCGTTGGCGCGGCGCGTGAGCGTGATGCCCAGAATGCCGCTGGCCTTGATCGCGTCGTCGCCGAAGGTCTCGTAGAAATCGCCCACGCGGAACAGCAGAATGGCGTCGGGATGTACTGCCTTGATGGAGTAATATTGCTTCATCAAGGGCGTCTCGACATATTTTTTGTCGATTTTCTTTTCGGAAGTCAAAATAGAATATTGTATAATTTATACAACAAAGATAGGCCTTTTTTGAATGCCGTGCAAAGCCGACATCTAATTTTTTTCGTCTGTCCGGCCGGTTCTTTCCGCCCAAGCGTCAGAGAATCCCGTTCTCGGAGAACACTTTGCGGTAAAACTCCGCCTTCCACTCCACGGGACGCGGGAAGGCCCGCGACGAGGAGGGCATGCGCCACAGCGTCAGGTCGCGCCCCGCAAAGGGCATCGGCACGCACTCCCCCACGGCCGGTTCGCCGCAGCCCGTGATGGCGCGCAGCGTGTCGGTGGCCTTCTGTCCCGTCGTGACGACGGCCCGGCAGGCGGGAATGCGGGCCAGCAGGGTTTCGAGATCTACTTCGCGCACCACTTGAAGTGACGCGTCCGATGCATTGTCCTTCAGCCGGATGACCTCCACGGCCGTATCGTAGAGCGCAATCCCCCGCTCACGGCAGAAGGCCTCGATTCGCTCCCGGTCGAACCGCCGTCCGCCCGGTTCCAGGAAGTGCATCTTGTCGCCCGTAGCAAGGTAGCCCACGATCCGCCACATGTCGTTTTGCAGGTTGGGATAGAAGAACTCCATCGACCAGCGGATGCGTTTGGGCGGAAAGCTGCCCAGCATCAGCAGGCGGGCGTTTTCGGGCAGGAAAGGTTCAAGGGGATGCCGTTCGCTATTCATAGAATTTTTCATCGAAATTTACAAGATATAATTTATCGGTGGCGCGCGTCAGGGCCGTATAGAGCCAGCGGAGCATGTCGCGCGACATCGGCTCGTCGCCGAACAGGCAGCGGTCGACGAAGACCGCCCGCCACTGGCCGCCCTGCGCCTTGTGGCACGTGACGGCGTAGGAAAACTTCACCTGAACGGCGTTAAAATGCGGATTCTCTCGAATTTCCTTAAAGCGTTTCAACTTGCTTTTGATGTCCGTGTAGTCCTTCTCCACCTCGTAGAAAAGACGCGTCGACTCCTCCCGGGTGAGCGACGGCGACTCCGAGGCGATCGTATCCAACAGAATCTTGCACTCGATCTCCGCATCGTTGTAGTCGGGAAATTCGAGCACGGCGTCGGCGAAGCGGAAACCATAGAAATCCTCGAACCGCCTGAGGCGTTTCAGCCGCGCGATGTCGCCGTTGGCGATGAAGTTCATCAGGCAGTCTTCGGTGTGCTCGGGGAAGTAGTAGTTGTTCTTGACGACCATCAGCATGTCGCCGCTCTCGATCTCCTCCTCGGCATAGAGCACGTTGCGGCGGATGCCCTCGTTGTAGCGGTTGGCCCGCTTGTTCGAGCGCGTGATGACGATCGTCTCGTCGCGGCCGTATCTGGCATAGCAATCCTGAAGTTTTTCGAGGAACTCGCCGCCCACGACCGCCTCGATGTCAGGAAAATCCATCTCGAAGCGGGGAATCTCGTAAAGGCCGTTTTCGAGCATGCAGCGCACCAGCGTGGCGTTGAAGAGGATGCCCGACTGCGCCTCCTGCCGCACCACCTCGTCCATCGTGCCGTAGACGATGCTGCCGTAGGCATCCATCGACACCGGGTCGAGCGCCGGGCTGAAATCGGCCCCGACGGGCGGCAGCTGCGCGCTGTCGCCGACCAGCACCAGACGGCATCCGCGGCCGCTGCGGACATACTCCACGAGGTCCGAAAGCAACGATCCGCTGCCGAAAACGGCTCCGCCCTGCGTGTTGTCCGAAAGCATCGAAGCCTCATCGACGATGAACACCGCCCCGCGTTCGGGGTTGATGTTGAGCGAGAATTTCGATTCGTAATCGGCATTCGTGCGCTGGCGGTAAATGCGTTTGTGGATGGTAAGTGCCTTCTCTTGAGCGTATTGGGCCAGCACTTTGGCGGCACGTCCCGTGGGAGCCAGCAGCACGGGTTTGATTCCCAGGTCTTTAAGCGCGCCGACAAGCCCGGCGATAAGCGTCGTTTTTCCGGTTCCGGCATAACCGTTCAGCACGAAAATCCTCGAAAAATCGTCGTCTGCAAGGTATTCGGACAACTTTTCTATAATTTTTTTTTGTCCGGGAGTTGTTTCGAAACAAATTTTAGCGTAAATTTGGGTCGCAATACGTGTGCTGAACATGCGTCGGTTTTTAATTGATGCAAAATTAATAACAAATATTTATTTAAAATGAAAAAACTCTTTCAAATCATTCTTGCCGTAGCAATCGTGGGTTTGGTCTACGTCATCTACGTCCAGATCTCAACTCCGATCCGGTTCGACAAAGAAACGAAGGCGAAGAAAGCCCAGGTTATCGATCGCATCAAGGATATCCGTACGGCACAGCGCGCCTTCAAATCCAAGTACCAGCATTTCACGGCCAGCTTCGACTCGCTGTCGGCTTTCGTGCTGACCGACACGCTCGAACTGGAGCGCAAGATCGTCGACGAAGACGACTCGGCGGCCATGGCCATGCTGAAGAAGTCGGGCAAAAAGAATATTGAAAAGTTCAAAATCGCTGTGATCGACACCATTTTCGCCCCCAAGAAGGTGACGCGTCAGGATGTCGAGAACTTCCGTTTCATTCCCGGAACCGGCAACAAGGCCCAGTTCATCATGGAGGCCGGCATCATCACCACCGAGTCGAAGGTCGTGATCCCCGTCGTGGAGTGCCGCGCACCCTACAAGGCGTTCCTCGACACGGTGGCTTACCGTCAGGAGGTGATCAACCTGATCGACGAAGAGCAGAACAACTTCAACCGCTATCCCGGCGTCAAGTTCGGATCAATGGATTCCGGTAACAATGAGGCAGGCAACTGGGAGTAACACGCCGCAGTCAGGCAATAAGGTGTCCATTCAGCTCTCGTTGGATGGACACTCTTTTTCGGTCCCTGCACTCTCGGAACTGCCTGCCGGAGAGGCCCCGGTGACGGTCGAGCTGCTGCTGCCCCGCACGATGCTCGTGCCGGGCGAACTCTTCGACGCGGAGCGGGGCGCCGAGATGCTCGCGGCCAACGGCATGCCGCCGACGGCGGAGGAGAGCGTCGTCGCCAGCGACCCGGAAGCGGAATTCGTCGCCGTCACTGCGATAAACCGCGAGGCGCTGCGGCAGGTGGAGGAGAAGCTGGGCGACAGGGCGCGGTTCACCACCCCGCTGCTGCACACCCCCGCGAATACGGCCAAAACCGTGTGGATGAGCCGCCGGGCGGGACTTCTATATATTAAGGTATACGACGGCGGCGAATTGCAGCTGGCCGAAGCGATTCCCGCGGCGACGGACACCGATGCCGCCTACTTTTTCGAACGGCTCGACGGCTGTTTCCCGTTAAAGGAATACGAACTCCGCATTGCGGGCGACAACCCGAAAGCGGCGCGCAAACTGCTCGGCAAACGATTCAGACAGACGACATGCGAATAGTCAGCGGAAAATACCGGGGCCGGGCGATCAACCCGCCCAAAAACCTGCGTGCGCGGCCCACGACCGACTTCGCCAAGGAGAACCTCTTCAACGTGCTGGGCAACCTGCTCGATTTCGAGGAGTGCGACGTGCTCGACCTCTTTGCCGGCACGGGGTCGATCAGCTACGAATTCGCCTCGCGCGGCGCACGGAGCGTCACGGCGGTCGAGATCAACGCCGTGCATCACGATTTCATCCGCCGGACGGCCGCACTGCTGGGGATCGAAAACTTCTACCCTGTCAAGGCCAACGTTTTCCTCTACCTGAAAAGCTGCGCCAAGCAGTTCGACGTGATCTTCTCCGACGCCCCCTACGACCTGGAGGGCAGCGAACAGGTCGTGAAGCTGGTCCTGGAACGCGGGCTGCTCCGTCCGGGCGGCATCCTGATCTTCGAACATTCGAAAAAAATGGATTTTTCGGATCTCGATGAGTTCTGGCAATTAAGAAGTTACGGAAGCGTGCAATTTTCTTTCTTCAAAAAGCCGTGAAACCATTTGCCGATTAAAAAAAATACACTATCTTTGCAGTCGCAATAACCGGAATGGTGCGTTAGTTCAGCTGGTTAGAATACGTGCCTGTCACGCACGGGGTCAGGGGTTCGAGTCCCCTACGCACCGCAGATGAAGAAACGAGATGGTTACCGCAACCGTCTCGTTTTCTTTTGTTTATACCCTATCGCACGATGCATCAAAGCGTTAGGAAATCTGCTTCAGGTTACATATGGCTTACGCGAAACCGCCCCGAATCCGTTCCTGCGGACACTTCGGGACGCCCGAACGTAACCCATTCGTAACCGGCGCATCGCAATCGCGTAACCTTGCCCCGGCTTGTCTTCGCGGCGTCCTTCATTGACTTTACCTATTTGTCAATCAAATAGTTGTGTTGGACTATTTTTGTCAAACCAATAAGTAAAGTATCGTTATGAAGAAAGACACGAATCAGCGGTTGCACGAAAATGCCGCGAAACAGCCCCGAAGGTTACGGGCACAGAAAAGTACCTTCGCAGTAATTTTTATCATTCAGAAAGGCAAGATCCGCGAGGACGGCACCGTCCCTATCGTGGCGCACATCACCGTCAATGGCGAAATGGTGCATTTCGCTACGAGAATGTACATCCACCCCGACCGCTGGCAGCCGAAAGATTACCACACGGCGGGCAAGACCAAAGAGGAGAAACAGATCAACGAGATGCTCGAAGAGTTGCGCGTGCTGATACGGCGCAAATACGAAGAGATGCTTCGGCGCGAGGAGGTCATCACGGCCGGCAAGATCAAAAACGCCATCACGGGACTCGACCAGAACGCCACTACGTTATTGCAGATTTGCGACCGTTTCATCGAGGATTATACCGACCTGCTCAAAACCGAACAATGCTGCCGCGAAACGTACCTGCGTTACAAACTGACCCGCAACCGACTTGCTGAGTTCATGCAGGCGCGCTACCGCCTGCCCGATATGGCGGTCAAGGAGCTGCATCCCCGCTTCGCTACCGATTTCGACAGGTGGCTGCGCATGAACTACCGGCTGACGAACAATTCGACGATGAAGCTGATGCGGCAGCTGAAGACCATGTTGCATGTCGGCTATTTGAACGGCTGGTCGAAGAACGATCCGCTGGCGGGCTACAAACTCCATTTCGAGAAGGTGGACCGAGGCTACCTGACCGACGAAGAACTGGACCGCCTCGCGAACAAGGCATTCGCCATGAAACGGCTCGAAGTCATCCGCGACCTCTTTCTGTTCAGCTGCTATACCGGCTTGGCCTATATCGACCTCAGACATCTATCCGCCGATATGCTCCGCCGATGGCCCGACGGCAATCTCTGGATCGACACTAAACGGCAGAAGACCGATGTTCCCGTGCATGTGCGCCTGCTCGATATTCCCATACGATTGATCGAGAAATACGACGGTACGGCCAAAGGAGGCTTGCTTTACCCCGTCCCGTCGAATCAGAAGGTCAACTCCTACCTGAAAGAGATTGCAAGCGTGTGCGGCATAGACAAGGATTTGACATTCCACATGAGGAGACACAACGAATTGTTTTTACGATTGAAAATGAATAGTTTGCAGAAATTTGTTTCTTGATAGGTAACGATTTAGAAACGAGCGAGGCTCCGTATTCTGCATTGTCTTGCATTGTATCAAAAGAACGCTATCTTAATGCTGCAAAGATACAAAACAAATTTCAAAACTCCCATCGCAGCGATGTTATTTTGCCATTTCCCTTTCATTTTATTCAGTTTGAATCTATAAGTGCATAAAACAAAGTTGTAAAATCTCTCATTATGAGATTATTTTGCTAACTTTGCATTAGACAAGGGTTTTAGAATCAAAATCAAATGAGCAAAATTAATATTGATAGAATTGTTAGGGATATTAAATCCAAAACTACAAGTTTAACGCCTGTAATTGAAGCTGTTTGTAATTCTATTGACGCAATCGGTTCGGAAAGAACTGACGGTACGATAGATATTATTGTAAAACGAAATGGACAGCAATCATTGGAGTTAGAACCCAACCAAAACACCTTATCTGATATTGTCTCTATTGATATCATAGACAACGGAGTAGGTTTTACAGAGGAAAACAAGGACTCTTTTGATACATATAGAAGCGGATTTAAAATGTCAAAAGGTGGTAAAGGTTTTGGCCGATTTATGTACCTAAAATACTTTAGTCATGTCTCAGTTGAAAGTATTTATTTAGAAGATGGAAAATACAAACAGCGTAGTTTCGTGTTTGGTCATGCAGATGAAATAATAGAACACGAAAAAATCGAGGATGTTGACTATAACGATTCTATTCATACAGGAACAATCTTACATCTTACTTCCATAAAATCTCCTGATTTTGATAAGGGATTAGAAGTTATTGCAAGAAAACTTGTGGAACGTCTACTTGTATTTTTTGTAACAGGAGGAAATACTACTCCTCAAATTACGATAAAAGAAGAAGATGGTTCTAATGCCATTGTACTGAATAACTATATTGGGGGCAATTCAGACATCCAACAAATTGGTGCTGATGAAAAGATCACCATACACGGGCATGAAAAAGATTGGCAATTTTTGATCAAAATCTACAAAATATATTACGCAATTATACATTATTCACACCTAAGCTGAATCATAGATAAATTTGGATAAGTCAAAGATTTTCACTATCTTGCATTATAAAACATAGTGAAATATGCCAAAATTTACCTTGTTATACTTTAATAAACAGTTCCCCGACGACCAAGCATGCCGAAAATTTCTCGAACAAGAGTTATGGAATAATGTACCGACGTGCCCATACTGCGGGAATCAACAAAAGATTTATCGGTATAAAAACGGCAAACTATTTAAATGTGCCCATTGTCAAAAACAGTTTCAGGTGACAACGGGCACTATCTATGAAGGCTCCAACATACCGTTGCAGAAGTGGCTTTTGACTTTTTACCTATTATCAGCGTCAAAGAAAGGTATTTCCAGTTGCGAATTGGCGAAAATTATTGGTGTAACGCAGTGTACAGCATGGCATTTATTACACAAAATCCGCCTTTCGCACTGCCATGCAGAGGAAAAACAACTGCAAGGTATTGTGGAATGTGATGAAACCTATGTGGGTGGTCGTCACAAAGGGAAACGCGGTCGTGGTGCTGAAAAGTCAGCTGTGTTTGGAGCCGTTGAACGTAAGGGTAACATCACGGTTACACCAGTAGAGAACGCAAAGCGAAAAACACTCGACCCAATTATCCGTAGGAAAGTTACACCGGGTTCTCGCATAATGAGTGATGAATGGCCAGCTTACAATAAATTGCGCGATGATTATACACACGAGGTTGTTAAACATAAGCGAAAGGAATATGTACGTGGTCAGGTGCATACAAATACCATTGAGGGAGCATGGTCGCATCTAAAACGAACTTTATTAGGTACTTATCATCGACCAAGTAAAAAACATTTGGGTAAGTATTGCGCAGAATTTGAGTTTAACTATAACACGCGCAATAATCTACCGGAGACAAAATTCCGGAAAATAGTCCGTAGAAATAATATCTGTGTAAAATACGCGGACATCGTTTAATTTAATCCTAAAATATTATGAGAGTTTCTGTGAAACTCGTGGTGTTCCGTCACCCGGAACCTGCGAGATGGGACACCTATGCAAGTTATTGTCCGGCAACGAATAATTTTTGTGCATTCGGAAAAAGTGTTTCGGAAGTAGTGAAGAAATTTGAGAAAATACTACTTCGTGATTTACAAAATCGACTTACATACAAAAATATGAAAAATTGGGGATGGAAAGTTTCGGAAAATTCCGCATTTCCTCCTATCTTTACAGACGAATATATGTTACAAGAAACCGAGCGTATATTTGAAGTAACGATTATTGAACCCTTAATCATATCCGTAGATGTCGAACTTCCAAGAGCCGAGAAAACAATCTGAGTTTACCACAGACATTTTTATTAATTTTCTAATGCTCAACGGTTATGTTGGAAATATGAAAATCGAAATGATCTTGGACTATACCGAACTTACAAAACCAGACCAACCAGATAAATACGTTCGTATTCCCAACGAGGCAATTCTTACGAGAGAAATGATAAAAACAACGTTAAAAGATACTGATTTGTCTTTTAATGATTTCGAAGAATACTTAATGCACCTTGAAGTGATGGAGACAATGAAACGAGAATATATTTCCAAATCAAAAATCAAATAAAACGGAGCTACTAAAATATAGCCCCGTTCTCAATTATTTCTTACTGTTTTGCAACATTATTATCAATAAGGCAACTGCTATAATCCAACCGACTGGCCCGAAAAACAGTAGTACGATAAATAGCACAAACAAGAATAGATTTATACAGCCGTTCATTGCACAACAAATTACTTGGCACTTCTATAAATTGCTATTGCGTATTCATTAACATTCTCCTTATTTGTAGAAACTTCTAAATAGACGTTACCGTGTTCCGTTTTTTACGATAACGTTTTACTTAGACGCATAAACATCGGAAAGTATATCGGATTCAGTACGCACGTTTACTTCCTTGCCGTCGGAGATATACTTATAGCCGTAATCAATAGCCTTTTGTATAAACTCCACAGCTTTGTCGGCATACAACCTTAGCGTCATTTGTGTTACAACGCCCTCTTTGTTAGCTTCCATACCAACGAAGCAAGTCCCGAAGTCATAGAAAAATGTCAATCCTACAATACGCACGGGGTTAACTTCAAATTCTTTTTCTATGGTAGAAATGGTGAAAAAATAGGCTCCTAAGAATTTTGTATAAAATTCGGGAGTAAGCATTGCTTCACGTTTCCCAGCCGCGGTTTGCGGTTCTTTGTCCGCAGTATTGGCATTGTCTTGTTGCGATAACGTACCAGCGCATACAATTTGTGCCGGGTTCATCACATTAACTCCACCCAAGAAAAGGGTTACTAACATTACCGTGATTGTCTTTTTCATTTTTGTGTGTATTTGAGGTTAAACAATGTCTTTCCCAAGCTATTGTTTTTGCACACAAAAATTGCGTGGGCTTCTTATCGATGAGAGTGGCACGACCAAGCGCCAAAGCCCCAAATAAGTATAAGCCCACGCAAAACGCGAGCGTACCACTTATTGTTCTTCGGGGCTTATGATTAAATTGGTCGTTTTCTCTCACCCAAAAACAATAGCGTTCGCTATTCTAATATGTCACAGCAAATTTACAAAACTAAATTAAAATTCAAAAAATTATGAAAGCGTTAGTTGAAAAGAAAATTGAGTATTGGCCTAATCATTTCGGCAAAGAAACACTTAGTGACAATATTTCCGAGTTCAAAGAAATCGTCACTACTATATATTTTATCGGCATTCCAATATTCTGTGCCGTGAAGAAATTAGGCTCAGTTAAATCGAAGAAATATTAAAATATCGCTTATCAAGATTGTCAGAAAAACAAAATGTTTGTGTTACTGTATTAAAGTAGACCACTTTAATACAATCCTTACTGACCTCACAGATTGTAAATTTTCGTATTTCATCTGATTTGAGATACACAACGTCTCCGATTTGGAATTTTTCTTCCATAGCTACAATTATTGTTTACACAAATGTAGGAAATTTCCGGGGATTAAAATTACTATTGGTGTGAATAATGTATAATTGCGTTGTAATATATATCCTCCTCGATTTCTCGTTCGTAGGAGGCAACCGTTTTATAAATCCGAGGCTCGGTATCGTACCGTTCATTCGATTTCTCGAACCGGCACTCTTCGAGACGTGCCTCCACATCGATTATGTTGCCTCGTTCGACCAGTGCCATTGCCGACTCCAATGTATTGTAGTGCGCAGACAATGTTTCGCCCAACGTATCGGGATGTCCGTCCCGCCATATATGAATGCTTTTGATTTTTCCGTCGGGAAGTCTTACTCCGATTCTTGCTCTTGTACTCATAATACGCTCTATATTAGTTGTTTATTACACTGCAAAGATGACATCTTAATTCGGGATACGCAAGTTTTCCAGCAAGTATTATTACACTTATTTTCAATATTTTACACGTTATCGAAGTGCATCGCACACCTGTCGCAATGCCTCGCGTTCATCGCCATCGAGCGAGCAAACGAAATCGTCGTTGCTGTAATAGTTGCCGTCCTCATCCTGCTCGTCGAAGCAACGCCCATCGGCGGTCATAAGCACAGCTGCAAGGGCGCGATATTGAATTGCGGTAATACCTACCATCGTGTAAGTTCCGGTTTTCATTCGGCGGAGTTTCATCGTCGTATCGTTTTATGCGCACCCTGCCTTTCGGCAAGGTGCGCGGTTATCGGTTACTCGATAGGAAAGACCTCTTGCCATCCGACTCTCGATACGCAACCGGATCGGTCCGCACGTCGGATGATATAGGGAATACTGCTGCGGTCCTTTACATTGTCCACGAACTCATAAACCACGCAGTCGCCTTGCAGCCGGAAGCGTTGTCCGGCCGAAAGTTTATCGATCCGAGTAGCCGGCTTCAGATATTCGGATAGGCGTCCCGTGTTGCAGATCTTCTTCCAACGGATCTCATTCGACTGCGGGTCCATCTCGACCTCGACGATCAGTTCGTCCCCGTAGTCGTCTTCGGTGGTGAGCCACACCTTAACTGGTCCGTCCGCCGGAGCGAGGTTCTTAACCGTTACCTCCGAAAATACGTAATCGCTCTGCTGCCGCATATAGTTCAATGCGATCTGTTTTGCCTGTGCACTTGTCATGTTCGAGTGTTTTAATCGTTTATTATTCAGTTGTTTATCGTACTGCAAACATAACATCGTTATTCAGAACACGCAAGTTATCCGACAACTATTATCATATTTATTTTCAGTTATTTACGCTTGCGGAGAAAGGTCGAAACAGGCTCCGTACGGAGCCTGTTTTTCCATCTGCTTCCATCGAGGTTCAAGAGTTACTTTCGTCTGCCGATTCGAGAATGCGCTCGATCATTTTCTTATACGAATCATAGAAATGTCCGTTGTAAAAGAACTGTTCCGAATACCTGCCGCCATTGGTATGCCAGCGCCGGACGCTCGGATATTCTACACCGTCGATAATGGCAACGGCTTCGTGGTAATAGGTTTCGACCGGCAGCCATCCCCACTGCTTATCCCATCGTTTACTTTTTTTGCAACTAACCAATTTATCGATTACCCGATACTCGAATTCTACCTTGCGGCGCTCTCCTTTCACGATGACTGTCTTTTTCATAATTCGCTCTATTTTAGTTGTTTATTGCATGACAAACATAACATCGTTTTTCGGAACACGCAAGTCGATCGGGAGATATTATCGCATTTATTTTCAGATGTTTAGAATAGCGTTGGTGCATGTTCGAAGAGATCCATCCGCCGCTCGATCTCCTCGAAAGTCTGCCCGTATTTGAAGCCTTCGGATGACTTATTTCCGACCTTCGAGAGCAGTTGCAGTTCGCGCCACAATTCAGGATGGCGGCGGCGCAACTCGGCGAAGACCGGAATGCGGCAGTTGGGGCAAAACCAGCAACCGCCCCGATGCGAGGTTCGGTAGAGAGGCGACAGCAGACCGTATTCTTCGCACTTGCGTCGGGCGTCCGCTTCGGTGTACCCGTACTTGGCGAGCAGACTCGTTTTACGGATATACCCTTTGTCCTGCATCCGCGCGAGGCGTCTCGGTTCGTAGGCCGCGATACCGACGTACTGCACGACGCCACGCTCTCGGTAACGGGCGTAATAGCGATGTATGGGCCGGATTTTGAGGTCGCGGTTGGCGCAGCATTTGCCGCCGATGAGCCAGCCGCGCAGCATACCCTTATGCGTGCCGCTCCCTATGACCGTATGGAATAACGTAAGATAGTCTTTCTCCGAACGGACAACATCAACTTTGACGCCCAACTCGGCTAATCGAGGAATAGCTGTCGAGTAGATCCACTCGACGTGTTCGGGCATCGCGCCGCTGATATTGCGTCGGCGGTCGAACATCACCTCCGAGAAGACGGCGGCATCGAGCGGCTCGCCGTGCTCGAGGGCAAGGAGGATCGTAGCGATCGAATCCTTGCCGAACGAACAAGAAGCGATATAGGCGGGGTTGTCGTAGGTATGCGAAGACATATCAAAGAGAGAGGGTTTGCTGTTAGAGTCTCTTCTCGCAAATTGCGACATACTCCGGATTGGGGTTCGAAACCGATGTAATGGCGTCCTAATCGCCGGGCGACGACTGCCGTCGTTCCGCTGCCCATAAAAGGATCGAGAACGAGACCTCCTTCGGGACATCCGGCTTCGATCGGCGTCTCGACCAATCGCGAAGGATACATGGCATAGTGCGCCTCGTGGCTCGGCTCATAAGGGATACGCCACACGCACCGCATATTGCGACCGCGAGGATTTATCTCGAGTCGTCCGTGAGGTTTTCCGCTGATGCAGCGATACTTTTCGCTTTTGCCGTTGAGCGTTACCGGATTTTTATAGCGGTCGAAAGATGAGGCGGCATACGGCTCGAACTGCTGCTCGAAATAGTATCGCTGCGACTTGGTAAAGAAGAACATCTTCTCGAAGTCCACCGTAAAACGATCCCGCACGGAGGCAGGCATGCAGGCGGGCTTGTACCAAATGATCTCGTTGCGCAGCACCCAGCCGCGCAGGATCATCTCGTCCGCGAACTTGTTCGGAATGTTGCACAGCGATTTGGAGGGGATTCGATGCTGCGATTCATCGACCTGCATATCCATCTGGCAGGCATTATTCTTCGTGCGCTTGTACCACTTGGGGTCTTGTCGGCGGTTGCATTTGTAGGGTTTACTGTACGAATCGCCCAAGTTCGCCCACAACGTGCCGGAGGGTTTCAGTACGCGGCGGCACTCGTCGAAGATCATGCACAAATGCGCGATGAACTCCTCGCGCGTAGGTTCCAGTCCCAACTGTCCCGACCAGCCGTCCGGCCACTCGATCGAGCCTATACCGTAATCGCGCATCTGCCAGTACGGAGGCGAAGTGACGATGCAGTCCACCGACTCATCGGGCAGCAGCCGAAGGCCGGTCAGAGCATCGCAGGTATAAATCGTATTCGGTTCCATATCGTGGCGATATCAATAGTTCGTCGTAATCCACTCCTCCTGCCGGCGGCGGGAGACTTTCGAGGCGGTGATGGTGCGGTCGAAGGAAAGTTCATGCTCACGATGTTCCCGCACGAGAAGATCGAGAGCATGAACTTTCCTTCGAA
>OGIE01004205.1_pt1 | contig 13947 bp, 14 predicted proteins | sample 1571581 | NCBI WGS metagenome assembly OGIE01 (sample SAMEA2582021, study PRJEB24529) | metagenome | biome: Human gut stool | place: China | collected 2011
TAGCAGCCTACGGGCAAACCGCAGGTGTCCCTTCCTTTTTGCCCCAGCCGCGGGCGCGGCCATCTCCCGCGCTCCGCAGCGCGCAACTCCCCGCTGAATCTCAATGAAAAACCTGCCGCCCGTCAGGAGCGTATTGCTGACGCAACTCGTGTACCCCGGTCGCCCGGTGCAGAAAGAAGATGCCGCCCAGACAGAGTGAACCGCCTGTGCGGTTCAAGTGCCCCGGTTATCCGGTGCCAGATGATCTCACCCGAAAAGGCATCCGTTTTCAAGATGCATCCGCCTTGCGGCGCACTGCGCTGCCCGCTCATCGTGTGTGATGAGCACCAGCGTATGCCCCGACCGATGCAATCGGTCAAACAGCTCCAGCACGCTGTCTGCTGCGGCAGGATCCAGTCCTGCGGTCGGCTCATCCGCCAGAATCACGCACGGTTCTGTCACGACCGCCCGTGCGATTGCCACCCGCTGCTGCTGTCCGCCGGAAAGCTGGTGCGGCCGGTGATTCGCCCGATCGGACAGACCAACGCGCTCCAGAACCGCCAGTGCGCGTTCGCTCCGCTCATCCCGCTGAATGCCCTGCAGCGCCAGCGGCAGCGCAACATTTTCCAGTGCTGTCATGCCCGTCAGCAGCCGGAACTGCTGAAACACAAAGCCGATCTTCTCACTGCGCAGACGCGCCCGCTGTTTTGCCGGCAAATGCGCGACTGCTGCTCCGTCGAGCAGATATTCGCCGTCGGTCAGGCTGTCCAGCAGACCCAGAATGTGCATGAGTGTGCTTTTGCCCGAGCCGGATGCGCCGGTCACTGAAATGTAGTCACCGTCCTGCACGGTCAGATCGACCGCATTGAGCGCACAAATGCCGTTCTTAGCATATATTTTACTCGCATGAATCAGTTTTAGCAATGCCGATTCACTCCTTCCCACCCTATCTTTGGCGGGAAGCATATTTATCATACCATGAATATGCGCTTTCCGCAAATTTGTATTGACATTGATCGGCATTGACCTTACTATTATATAGTAATCCGGTAGGAATACGCCACACGAAAGAAGGTTCCCCTATGAAAAATCCGCTGCGCTACCAGCTTTCCGAATACGACTGCGGTCCAACCTCCATGCTCAACGCGCTCGCATTCCTGTTTGAGCGTGAGGATATCCCGCCGGAGGCTGTCCGCAACATCATGCTGTACTGTCTGGACTGCTACGGCTCGGACGGCGTAAGCGGCAAAAGCGGCACCTCCTGTGCGGCGATGATGTTCCTCAGCAACTGGCTGAACGGCTTCGGCAAGATCGGCCGCCTTCACATCTCCACGCAGTATCTGTCCGGTCCGGCGGTGAATTTCGGGCAGAACAGCCGTCTGCGCGATGCACTCCGCTGCGGCGGCGCTGCCGTGGTACGCCTGCACTTCGACGGAGAGCACTATGTGACGCTCACCGGCATTGATGAGAACGACATGGTGCGCGTGTTCGACCCGTATTATCTTGATCAGCCGCTCGATACGGACGGCGTGCAGATGGTGTACGACCACCCGTGCGAATACAACCGGCTCGTGCCGCGCCCCTGCTTCGAGCGTGAGACCCACGAGGTTTACGCGCTTGGCGAGATTGACACCCGCGAAGCCATTCTCCTGTTTAATGACCAGACGCGCCTGACGGCAGAGAATACCATCGAATATATGATTTACCGCCAAACGGCGGAACGATTTGTATCGTTCCGCCGTTTCAGTCTGTAAAAAATGATATCCCTGTCATTTCAAATAATCCGCGCGACAGCCTCCGCCGTTTGTTATTTGTGCTGCTCCTCGCAGTATTTCTCCGTGTAGGCCGTTGCTTTGGGATCGCCTTTCGGCTCGCGTGTCTGCTCCCACGGCGGCAGCTCGGCCACTGCTGCCGAGTCAATATGCGCCGCATCGTCGTACTGCGGGAAGGCCTTTGGCTCACGCTCTTTGTGATCGTGCCTGTGCATATAGAGAACGCTCCTTTCACACTGCAATGCGTTTGGACAAAAACTGCGCCGCCGACTGACACAGCTTGAGCAGCACCTCATCCGCCTTTTCGTCCTCTTTTTCGCTGACAAACGCGACACAGCCGCTGACATCGCCGTCTGTGATGATTGGCGCCGCCGCAACCACCGCGCAGCCGTCCTGAGAGGAGATAAGCACCTCCGGCTGCTCGTCCGCACCGCGTTCGTAACATTCGCGGCGTTCCATCAGCTGCTCCAGCTCGGATGAGATACTCCGCTCCAGAATATCCTTTTTCGCACCGCCTGCTGCCGCAATCACCGCATCCCTGTCGCAGATAGCACAGCTCATGCCCGCCGTACGCGCCAAAGCCTCCGCCAGTTCGGCGGATACCGCGCCCATCTCTCCCATCGGGGAGTATTTCTTGAAAATCACTTCGCCGTCGCGGTCGGTGTAGATTTCCAAGGGGTCACCGCCGCTGATAACATTGACATCGAAAACTTTGTCCTTCTGATTGCGCGAACGCTGGACAATACGGCATTTTTCGCTGTTTTCGATGCCTGAATTAAAATTTACGACGTTCTCCTCTCTCGTGCTCTGCAGCAGCGCGTCAATGTCACTTTGCAGATGTACTTCCAGATGATCCTCGTAAACCGTGATCTTGTCTATCATGAGTTCCAGATCATTGCGCTCCATCTTGGGCTTGTGCAGCAGATCGTCGAACACTTCAAGCGCAGTCTTGGCCGTGCGGTTGACCTCGATGATCGTGTTGCGCTTGTTGGACAGCAGTTCAATTTGGTGATTCAGGCCGTTGATCTTGCTTTGCAGCTCAGCTTCCATTTCGTCATAAAGATCGCCCAGCGTTTCCTCGTTCTCCGGGTGCTTCATAATGTCGCGGATACGCTGGCGCTTGGTAGCCTTGAGTTCTGCTGTCAGGTCATCCAGCACCTCGGCCAGATTGTCCGCCGACTGCTCGGTTTCCACGATCTGATTATCCTCGCGGGCCAGTTCCGCGTTCAGCCTGTCGAGCATCTCCGCAGAGCCGTCCATCACACGGCGGATGTACAGACGCATAAGCTCGTCCAGCTTGTCCACGCGGATATGGTGGCTGGTGCAGCCCGCTCGTCCGCGGCGATGGTAGGTGCCGCAGGTGTATGCCGGAGCAATGTCCGAACGGCTCATCGAGAACATCGGTGCGCCGCAGTCGCCGCACTCAAGGAAGCCTGAGTAGACGTTATCGTACTTCTTAATCCCCCGGTAGTTCGAGCGCGTGCGCTTCTCCCGCAGAGCACGGGTGATCGCAAACGTGCGGTAGTCGATGATCGGCTGATGGTGGTTCTCGATGACGATCTGCTCGTCCTCGTCTCGCCGCACATCCTTGCCGTTGATCTTTGCCCGTGTAAACTTGCCCTGGCGCAGTGTGCCGATATAGAAATCGTTGTCGAGGATTCCCTGCACAGTCACAAGCGCCCATGCAGCCTTAACTTCCCGCTTGGTTGTCTTGCCCTCGGCCTGCTTGCGCATCTGCTCGGACATACGCGGTGTGGGCACACCCTGCTCGGTCAGGTAGTTGGCAATCTTCTTGTAGCCCCAGCCGTCATTGTTGTAGTGATCGTAAATCCGGCGCACAATGTCCGCCTCGGTCGGTACGACCTCAAACTGCTGCTGATTGTTGATGATGTAGCCGTACGGTGCGGCACACAGCCATTTGCCGTCTGCCTGCCGCCGTTTGATGACGTTTCGCACCTTGCGCGAGGTATCCGTGACCGGCATTTCGTTGACGAGGAACTGAAACTGGATTTTCAGCCAGTCATCGTCGTTCGGAAAGTCAATGCCGTCGCCGATGGAGATGATGCGGACACCTGCATCACGCAAGTCTTCGAGTTCCACTAATCCGCGGCTGTTGCGGCGAGAAAATCGAGAAAAGTCCTTGATGATGAGGATATCGTACTTATGGCTCATCAAGCCGCGGCGCATCTCCTGATATCCCTCGCGCTGCTCAAATGTGTAGCCTGAGCGGTCGCGGTCCTCGAAAAAGGTCAGGCTGCTGCCGGGAAACTGTGTTTTTACAAAGTCCGCGATGATGGCTTTCTGGTTCTCGATGGATACGTTGTCGCGGTCAAGCTCGTCATCGACGGAAATGCGGGTGTAGCCCGCTATGTTGAAGGTTTCGGTCATGGTGTGGCTCCTTTGCCGGTGAGGCTGATTATATGGATAGCGTCCATACGATTTTGGGGCTTTTGGGGGCTCGGATCGTCAATGTGGCATTCTGCAGACCATGCGGAACATTTGTGCAGGTGGAAAGGTCAATGTGATAATCGAAGCAGGCAGTTACAGCCTCGAACAGTGCTTTGTTCAATTCAAATTGACGGCTCATGGTTATTCCCCCTTGAGGTATCGCTCGGTCTGACGATCAAACCCGGAAATGTACATGGTATCCTGTCGAACTGTTTTCAAAATGGAAATAGTTATGTCATACAGTAGAATTTCACCGCGATTGGCAATATCGTTACTCATTCTTATCTTCCTCCTTATTTCGTTCCGGTAAAGCTGACGCATCGGCTACAATGTCCGTGACCAGCTCCAGATCGCTCATATTGTCGCAAAGGTTGTACTTTTTCAAGCCCTTGAGGTTCTTATACTGTCTGGTGCTCATCCCTGTCCATGCGTGCATGATCTCGTCTGTGAGAATCGCGTACTCTCTTCCCTTTTGCACGCCGTGCTTGCGCCATTCATCCGTCAACTCGTTGCGAATGCGGATTGCAAGCAGCCGCTGATGTACCCACTCCTCAGTGTAACCCTTTTGAGATATGTTTCAAGCGCTCGGTCGATAGCCTGTTCTGGGTCGATGGTTTTCTCGATACGCTCGCGGCTCACCATGGCCAGCCATGCCTTGAACGGCTCAGCCTTCTTCGACGGCACGGACTGGATAATGCGGAGAAGCTGCTCGGTGTTGACAACATCGGTGAGGCGTTTTTTACCGTCAGCCTCCCGCATTTTCAACCGTGACAATTTGTCACGGTTTCACTTCCCTCTGCTTTGAGCCGCTGCTTCAGCTTGCGCCAGTATGCTGCTGGGCCAGCGCTTTCTGTCAAAACGGCAATAACATCTGCATTGCCATATATATCTACATCCAAATATGTCTTTATAGATAATATTGTACATCAGTTCATTCACCATTGCAAGCGGCAAAAAATTTGGCAGAGGAGGAAGCGGAACCTCCTCTGCCTGACCGCACTCACTGCCCTGCCGCCTTGCGTGCCTGCACTGCCCGCTCGGCAGCACGGCGGCGATTGAACAGCAGCAGGTCGCGCGTATCCTCATACAGATCCCGCTTGCCGGACAGGAACACCGCAACGGTGTACTTCGTGCCCTTATACTGTGCGTACAGCTCCTTGAGCTGCTTCTTGACCGCCTCGTCTGCCTGCTCGGCGTGGGTGAGCATGACTTCAACGATTTGGGTCGGTTCGTGGATTTTGGTTTGCATAATTACCCCTCCTACAGGTGCATTGTTCCAAATTCAATACAGGTTTATACTGCTTCATTTCTATAATATATAGCCGCTCATTCAACGTTTTCAGAACGCTTGATTTTGCAGTTTTTGCCCGAACCCTCGGTTTCGATATGCTTGAACGCTTCCTTGACAGCCGCGTTCTTCCGAGCTTCTTTCCATTGCCCCGGCTTCATACCGAGTTGTCCCTGGACCTCTGCAATCAAGATTGGGGAACCGTCCCAATCCGCGAGCCATTTGAGCAGCTTTGAGGCATGGGTCGGTTTTCCTTGAAAGGTTCGGCCGGCTGCCAGTTCGGACAAGCATTCGAACGGTAATTCGGAAATCTCGTCATGTTGGCAGTCTCTGAACGTTTCACGAACGTGCATGACAACCTCTTCGGGCGGCTGAATCAGCCACAGAGAAACTGGTTCTTTACCGCCATGATTGCGCAGCGTACTGCGGAATACAAGCTGAACCAGATCGCGCGCCATCGTTAGATTTCTCATTTTCTGTACGCACGCCAGATCGTCTGTATTCCGGAAACTCGGATCGAGACACGCCTGCTCGAATTCGCCCCACGCACTGCCGTCGAAATCGAATGCCAGTGCTCGATTGAAATATTCTTCCGAGTCGAAACGGCCCAAACCGGCACAAATCACGCAATCCGCTTCATTGTATCGATTCGATCCGTTCATGCCTCCGAAATACGGTAGACTCTCTTTGGGTCCACTGTTGTCATCCGCTTGAAGCGGAATCAGACGATCGTGGAACTCGCTCAGGGCATCACAAAGCTCTTTCGCGTAGCCCTTGTATGTAACCACAAGGATCTTGTGCCCTGCCATACCGGACAGCTTGTTCTTCAGCCAGACCGTCAGTACGTTCCGAGTCGTTTTATTCGCCATCGCGGTCTTGCTGACGCTGAACTGGGTGTCAGAACGCTGCACATGAATGGTGAGCCGCTGATACGACGACCGGAACCTATGATGCACTGAACTACTGGACGACCTACAACGATACCTCGCGTAAGGCAAAAGATACGGTAGACGGACGTTTCACCACGCACGAATATGCCAACAATCAGAATATTCCCCTGTTCCGCTATACTGTAATTGAAGATTCGCCGCATTCCTACATGCCTGAAGTATCCGAAATGGTCTGGAATGATTTCTTCTCGCATTTCAGTCTGAATGCAGATGGCAGCCGCAGCTACGACGGCGTTCAGGTAAAGCGAAACGCAGTATTTGCGGATACCAAAGGCCATTGGGCACAGAATGCGATTGGAAATACTGTTGCAGAGAGTCTGTTCTCCGGTGTAACGGATACCTCTTTTGCACCGAACGCATCCGCCACTCGTGGTATGCTGATGACGGTTCTCGCTCGCTACGCAGGCACGGACACCACTGACGGCGCGACCTGGTACGAGAAGGGTATGGAATGGGCAAAGACCAACGGCGTGTCCGACGGCACGAATCCGAACGCCGACATCACCCGTGAGCAGCTCGTCACCATGCTGTACCGCTACGCCGGTTCTCCAACCGCAAACGGTAAGCTGGATAACTTCTCTGACTCTGCAAGCGTCAGCAGCTACGCTGAAAATGCAATGCAGTGGGCAGTAGCTAACGGCATTGTCAATGGCTCTAATGGCAAGCTGAACCCGCAGAATAACGCAACCCGCGCAGAAGTTGCCGCAATCCTCATGCGCTTCTGCGAGATGAGCAAGTAAAAAAATAAATTTTTCGGCATAAAGATAGCTGGGCCTCTCAATTATGGGAGATCCGGCTGTTATATTATGTGGATCTTGCGCACAGAGAAGTCTGGGAGCACCGGCGGTAGAAAGTATTTGGCTTGAGTCCCGTCTGCCGCATGTCCTCAGCCGCGGTAATCTCTCCCGCACGCCAACGAGCGACTACCCGCTCAAAGTTATCCGGCAAGGGCCGCGGCTTGCGGCCGGTGTACTTGCCCTGCTCTTTAGCGATAGCAATTTCCTCGCGCTGGCGTTGGAGGATATATTCGCGTTCCAGTTCCGCGACTGCCGCGAACACGGTCAGCATAAACTTGCCGGTAGGTGTGGTTGTGTCAATAGCCTCTTTGCGGCTGACAAATTCTACTTGTTTCGCGGTCAGCTGTTCCACGAGATCGAGCAGGTCGCGCGTGTTCCTCGCAAAGCGGCTGATCGACTCTACGATTACCGTGTCGCCGCAGCAGCGTGCGCAATTCAGCGATGCTGTCGAAAATGATCTGGACTCGCTGTATTCGGTTGATCTGGTGTTTGTCAGCGAACACACCGATGCCGCATTGTTTCAAAATATAGAGAAGAACGGGATTTGCTTGCTGGACCGTTACAATACGAATTTCGAAAATATCACCAACGCTTGCATGAAGGCGTGCAGGCGTATCAAGAGAATCCTGCCAAAATCATTCGCGATGGTGTAATTCAGCGCTTTGAGTTCACTTGCGAACTGGCGTGGAAAACCACACACGAGTTTTTTCTCGATCAAGGTTTTACTGAACTAAACAGCCCGAAAGCAACGATGTGCAAGGCGTTCTCGTACGGTCTGATTGACGATGAACAGGCGTGGATTGCACTGCTGAATGCTCGCAACCAGACCTCGCACCTTTATGATGATGCAACCGCGCAGGAAATTTACTCGCAGATTGAGAGCGAGTTTATGTCGCTGTTTGATAAACTTATTGAGCAGTTGAAACGCGGTTAATTTGAGAATTGCTTACTATGCCGAATATACAACAGACTAAGATTACCGAAATTCTTAATAACATTGCCATGTTCTGCCGCATGGAAGGACTGGAGAAATAAAGACCATTGGATTGATACAAAGATACGATACGCATAGGCAACAGAATATGCTTAAAACCGCTTGATAGAAGACTTTTGGAAATGCTGGATTTCAGAAGCTTTCTTTTTTTTGCCTTTTTTGCGATGTTTGACGAGCAGCAAATAGCAGGTGGAAGAACGAGTGGGTGCAAACAATGAACGATAGCAGAAAAGAGTAATCGTTCAAGGTGAGCTATCGTGTAAAGGGTGTTATGTATCGTTCGGTGTGCGCAATTAACAAGTATCAACAAATATAATGAAAGAATAAATAAAATTATAAAATATCAGAAAACTACGTGAAAATTGATTCAGAAAGAAATATAATATAATTTGTATACTTGTGTTTATTTCACAAACCGCAGGGGAAACTCTGGAAGTTTAAGCGTTCTGAACTTGATGAATGGATAGCCAGTGGAAAAAGCGCAGAGTAATCATCAATACATTCTCACCACCTATAGAGGTGGGAGTCATCTCCCAACTGATATATATAGTTAATAAAGAGAGGTGCATATGCTATGCCAGGTATACTCGTGGTTGAAGATGATGAAAATTTAAATCGTGGAATTACATTTTCACTGAAAAAATCCGGATATGAGGTTTTTTCAGCAGAATCAGTGAAAAAAGCGAAAAGAATTGCAAGTGATAATAATGTGGATGTTACCATTTGTGATGTGAATCTTCCGGATGGGAATGGACTGGAATTTGTAAGGTGGATGAGATGCAATTATAATACATACATTATTTGTCTTACAGCACTAGATCAGGAGATGGATCAGGTCATGGGATATGAAGCCGGTGCGGACGATTATATGACGAAACCGTTCAGCCTTTCCGTACTTCTTCTGAAAATCGAGGCTCATTTCCGCCGCAGAAAGAATGAACCCGGAACTCCAAAAATTCATTCAAAGGATATCGTATTTATCCCCGGAGAGATGAGGGCGTTCGTAAAGGAAAGAGAAATAAGCCTTACGAAGAATGAACTGAAAATGCTGTCCTTTTTTCTTCAAAACCCGAAACAGATTCTTTCAAAAACACAGCTGTTAGAAAACGTGTTTGATCTGGATGGTGATTTTATGGATGAAAATACGGTAGCTGTGAACATCAGAAGGCTTCGGGAGAAAATCGAAGAGGATCCGGCGGCTCCGGTCTATATTAAAAACATCCGCGGGCTTGGGTATATATGGAATCAGGAGGTAAGTCAGTGACGAAACGACATCGTAAAAAGTGGGTTGATGCCTTGTCTCTGGTGCTGCCGGTTATACTCTTTTTTGCGGTATTGAACTGCTTTACCACCTATTTATATTATCAAGATTATCAATGTAAAATAGATATCCTGACAGAAGTTGCGGCGGGCGCAGAGACCACCGGCATGGATGTTGCCGCAGGATGGCTGAAAGGAAACGACCATCAAGCCAATGAACAAGGCAAGCAATTATTAGAGCAATACGGGTACTGGGAAAACAAAGGGACTTCGTTTTATGTGCGCTTCCGGCAGAATATCATGATAACCGGCTGTACAAGTGCAGTGCTATGTCTGTCTTTGCTAACGTTCCTGTTTTACCGGAAGAAAGCTGAGGCGAAAGAAAGTCGGAAACGATTGGAGCAACTAGAGCAAATCCTGATTGCATTTCGGGAAAATCACTTTGAGGCAGTGCCGGACACAGAAGATCATGTCGGGCAGGAAAGACTGAAATTTCAGCTTGAAGCAATCGGACATCATATCCAGCTGCTGCAAGAGGAAGCCCGAGCGGAGAAGGAAAGCACAAAGGAAATGGTATCCGACATTTCCCATCAGCTGAAAACCCCGGTTGCAGCCTTGGATACCTGCTTTAGCATATTGCTGCGGAACAATCTGAGTGAGACGGAGCAACAGGAATTTCGCATCCGCTGCCGGAGTGCATTGGACGGATTGGAAACATTGTTGCAGTCTCTGCTGGAAATATCCAAACTGGAGACAGGTTTGATTCAGCTTGATCAGAAAACACTTCCCATTATGGATACGATCATCTCCGCAGTAAACCGAACGTATCCAAAGGCAGTGGAGAAAGGGATAGAACTTATTTTCGACTGCAACGAATCACTGGAGCATTGTGCACTCATGCAGGATAAACGTTGGCTTGGAGAAGCAATCATTAACGTTTTGGACAATGCCATCAAATACAGCCCAGAACATTCAAAAATCACGATCCGTCTACAAAAAAGAACCGGCTTTGTGAGAATTGAGATCGAGGATCAGGGAATCGGAATCCCGCAGAGTGAATACCATAAAATATTCCAGCGGTTTTACAGAGGGACTGCGCCGGAAGTCCGCGAAAAGAGCGGAACTGGCATCGGTCTGTATCTGTCCAGACAGATTATTGAGCAGCATGGTGGGACAATCACGGTAGCCTCCGGCAAAGTCAGAAAAGGAAGTACCTTTTTGATTCAGCTGCCGGAGAATGGACTTTCGTAGAGATGATGAGCAGAAGTCTTTCAAATCTGTAAGACTTCTGCTCTATTTTTGAAAGTGAAATGAAAGGTTCCTTTGATACAATGCTGGTAAATAAGAAAAGGAGGCCATTGGAGTGGGCGTGATATTAGAAACGAATCAGCTTTGCAAATTTTATGGGACGGGGGAAAATCAGGTCAAAGCCGTCAATCATGTGAATATCCAGATTGGGCAGGGAGAATTTGTCGCCATTGTCGGAAAATCCGGCTCCGGAAAAAGTACCCTGCTGCATATGCTGGGCGGGCTGGATACACCAACCAGCGGCAGCGTGATCTTGTCTGACAAGGACCTGTATTCCATGAAGGAGGATCAGCTTGCCGTTTTCCGGAGAAGAAAGATCGGATTTGTATTTCAGGCATTCAATCTGGTATCCTCCATCAATGTGTGGGAAAATATCGTTCTTCCGTTGGGGCTTGACGGGAAAAAAGTGGATAAAGCTTATGTCAATGATATTATCACCACACTGGGTCTTGAACACCGGATTCATAATCTTCCGAATACCCTCTCCGGAGGACAGCAGCAGCGCGTTGCGATTGCAAGAGCCTTGGTAAACAGACCGGAGATTTTGCTTGCGGACGAGCCAACCGGAAATCTTGATTCCAAGACAAGTGACGAGGTGATCGCGCTGCTGAAAATGAGCGCAAAAAAATATGGACAGACGATTGTAATGATTACCCATGATGATGAGATCGCGCAGGTTGCTGACCGTATTTTAGTCATCGAGGATGGACAGGTGGTGGATTTTAATTGAGGACGATCAGCAAAATTGCATTCAGCAACGACAAAAGAAATCGGACAAGAAGTGTCCTCATTATGACGGCGATTTGCCTGACTACCATGCTTCTGGTCATTATCAGTACAATTGGAAATGGACTGATCCTCTTACAGAAGGATCAGGCTGCAAGCTCATACGGAAGCAACTACGGCCTGTTTATCGCCGCAGATGGTACGCAATTAAAAGAAGTGGAACGCAGAGCTGAGATATCTGATATCGGCATCATGTGTACGGAGGGCATCCTGAAAGGAAATGAAAATGGCGGCTTTGTCAGTGCGGATGAAACGGTCAGGAAAATGCTTCCCTATAATCAGGAATATGTGTTGAAGGAAGGTACCTATCCGGAAAAGGCGCAGGAAATTGCCGCAGGACGCGCTTTCTTTGATGCAGTGGGATACCATGATGTAAAGGTCGGAGACACCGTAACATTGGAGTACCGTTCCGGCATGCAGTCGGAATACGCACCGGTGGAATTTACTGTCAGCGGGATTTTATATGACCGGGATGAATATACCATCGAGGCTTCCTATGTTGTATTCGGTTCGCAGGATTTTTATAATGAGCGTGTTGCGGAGGGTGACAGGCAATATAATATCTATTTTACCTTGAGCGATTCTGCAAATGTATCTATGAATAATGTTGCGCCTGTTATAAAAGAAATCGCGGATTCCTGCGGCATTGACCAGAAAAACGTGATCATCAATGACCTCTACCTGCAGTGGGTATTGCAGCCGAGCTATGAAATGATTGTGGTTTGTGGAACCCTGATCCTCGGAATCGTGCTGTTTTCCGTTGTGGTCATTTATAATATCTTCCAGGTCGGGATCGCCCAGAAGGTTCAGGAGTACGGAAAAATCAAGGCGCTGGGTGCAACCAGAAAGCAGATGAAGCAGTTGATCTTTCGTGAGGGCATTCTTCTGGCGGTTCCTTCGATACCGCTGGGGCTGCTGTTTGGTTTCCTGATTGCAAAAGTCAGCTTCAACTGGCTGGTGGAGCAGGGAAATCTGGTATCGTCCGGAATCAAGAACCATCAGGTGCCTCTGTTTTCACTGACAATTATGCTCATCTGCATTTTTGTATCGTTTCTTACGGTCGTTTTGGCTCTGCGCAAACCCATGAAAATTGTTTCCCGGATTTCACCCATCGAAGCGACACGGTATCTTGACGGCTCCAAAACGCAAAAACAGGGCAGACGAAAAGGCAGAAAAGATGTCACCGTTTTCTCCATGGCAATGGCAAATGTGACAGGCAATCCGAAAAGAACCATTGCTACGATTCTTACCATGGGGCTTTCCTGTGTATTGTTTGTAATTATCTCTAATTATGTTGGGAATATTGACACGGAGCACGAGGCGCGGATTGCAATCAACCATGGACAATTTGAGTTGCAGCTGGATTATTCCCAGAATTATGATGAAGCCTATCCGGAGAATAATCTGGACACAATCCTACAGAACAACCCACTGAATGATTCTTTGATTAAAGAAATCAAATCCATCCCCGGTGTAACGGATGTACTGACGAGAGAAATCGTCTCTGCAGATTTGAACGGAACAAAATTTCCGGTTGCAATCGTAAATCAAGAGGATTTTGAAATGATGCGCGGGGATGGCGATATCGGTTCCATGGACTATGCACAGGCTGTCAAAAACGGGGATGTTTTCTTTGGCTGGTCCATGTGGATGGAAGCTGACGGGTATTCTGCGGGTGCACCGATTACATTCAACTTTGATAACGGAAGCGGAACCTATACCTATCAGGGAAAAATCGCAGGATCCTTTGTAAGCGCGGACACTTATCTGGTCATTCCGGAAGAAGTATACCGCTCTGTAAATCCGAAAGGGACATCTTATGGATACCTGTGGGTGGATTGTGCTAAAAAAGATGTGGCATCTGTAGAGCAAAGCCTGAATGACCTGCTCTCCGATACTTCTCATATCAAGCTGAACACCTATCACGCAGAATTGCAAAACGCAGAATACGCAAGCCGTATGATGAAGCTTGGCTGCTATCTGTTCATGGCAATTGTCGGTCTCATTGGGTTTATGAATCTGGCAAACACCATGATCATCAATATCACCACGAAGAAGCAGGAATACGGTGTGCTGCAAGCGGTAGGCATGACCAATAAGCAGTTGAATCTGAGCTTACAAATACAGGGCTTGATTTTTACGGTTGGCACCATCTGCGTCGCACTTGCTGCCGGTCTGCCCCTTGGCTATGCACTGTTTTCCTATGCGAAGCATAATGGGATTTTTGGAATGAACGTTTATCACGTTCCTCTTATCCCGATTCTTGTTATGATTCTTCTGGTTGGTATTCTACAAATTGTGCTTTCCTGTGTTTTAAGCAGTAATCTGAAAAAGGAAACGCTGGTAGAAAGAATAAGGTATCAGG
>OGIE01004207.1_pt1 | contig 13942 bp, 6 predicted proteins | sample 1571581 | NCBI WGS metagenome assembly OGIE01 (sample SAMEA2582021, study PRJEB24529) | metagenome | biome: Human gut stool | place: China | collected 2011
ATAGCAGAACTTAAAATATAAATGAGGTTGTGCCAACGTTTTGACACAACCTCTTATAATAGTAAATCACTGCAGGGAAGAGAGTAGGAACAAGTGTAGGCAAACTATTCAGTGAACCATGTTGTGTCTGCGTAACCACCTAAAACGGTAGAGCGATCTTTAAAGTATTGATTGTACTCTTCAGAGGTAAGCGTATGTATTCTATCTGCTCCATTAACACCACTTTCCTGTACAGACTTCTTATTTTCGCCATCATAGTACGTACAGTTATACATTTTACAACCGTCTTTAATGCCGGTGTCTTCACCGAGTGATACAACGTTATTTCCATCATTATATCGAATATCATCATAACCTGCAATAGGAACCATCGACTTATCCTTAGAATTAATACCGCCGCTGAAAAACTCCTTATCAATCGTAGTATTGACAAATGTTATATTATCAACCATTCCGGTGCCATCAGACCCTTCCAACAAACGGCACTTTGTCACTCCCTCTGCAACGGTCAAACTACACTCTGAAAATACATAACCGATATTATTTGCCTTAACACGCGCATTGAAGCCACGCCCACCGGAGGTTATCATTTCGACTTCGCAGCTTTCAAATAGGCATGCGGAGTTTCCTCCCCAGATAAAATCGGTATCACCCTCTACATAGCAATCATAAAACCAGTTATAACCGCCACCCGGCAATAATGTATCCTGCTGACTATAAAATCTGCAGCGTACAAATGCCGTGGCATTATCGCTCTTGTTACGAATGCACAACACTTCCGCTTGTGTCTTCGTTGGATACAAGCAACGCATACTGACATCCTCAAAACGAATTTTATCCGCTTTTCCGGCTATCAATACACCGGCTCTTCCGCCGCCCTGATTACGTCCGTCGACATAGGGAATATCCATTCCCGGTTTCAGAGCATCGGCAAGGCCGCTGTCGCAACCGTCTTTGATACCCGGATTCCAGTTGTTGTTATTGTCCGACTGTATCTCGGTCTTATCCGCTCCGGCTCCCTTAACGGTAAGGTTGCTCAAATTACGGATATTGACAATTTCTTCAAACTTTCCTTCATCCAGCATAATGGTCTTTTCACCTTCTACCGCATTTCTTGTAAAGAAATCCACGGCACCTTGCAAAGTATAAAAGTCCGCATTCGCATCCGTATGACTTACACTGACCGTAGTTTTCACTTCCGGTTCCGGACGGGTAGTGAAAAACCATTTGGAAGTAGTGATACCTTTGAAACCGCCATGCTGTATCGCTTCCTTGTCTACAAGTACAAAATAGTCAGTATCGAAATCCAACTTACGACTGTGAGGTTTAATAATGACCTCATTACCATCCACTTTTACAGCATGGTAGTTCACAATCAGTTTACGATCGCTCGAACCGATAACGTCCATCCAGGTATTAAACTTAGTACCGCCATTTTCCGAAATAGGCTCCTGACGTTCATCCATGCGGATTTCATCTATCGGTTCCGCAGGGTTATCCGCCCGATAAATACGGATAGAACCGCTTGTGCCTAACCGAGGCGTTTCTCCTGTAAACGCAATTTTCAGTTCAGTATCGGCAAAAGCTCCCTTATCGCAGGGATAAAGTTTGTATTGGGAAGCTGTGGCTATTCCGGTAGTCGTCTCATTCTGCCACGGAGTGGAAGAACTGCCGCTCTGTTCCACATCCGCCGCACCGTCTATTGTACCCGATTCGGTAAGAATTTTCAAAGAAAAGACATACTTATACCCTGCTTCCAGAGAAGTCAATCCGGCAGTATTATCTTTGAACATCCAGCTATAAGCTTTGCCGTCAATCGAGAATTCTGCCACACAGTTATCAGTCAGCTCGCCGGGAAAGACAATCGCTTCGATACTGTTTTCATCTGTATTCAGAAAAGCCTGAATAGGTGCGGTAGCTGTTTGCGCAGAAAGATTTCCACTCTTCAGGTTTAATGTCACATGTGTTTTCATACCCTGAAATATCGGTTCTCCATCCGCTTGCAATGTTTTTTCCTCTTTATCGGTCAACTTCAAAATAACCTTCGCCAAACAATGGGAAAAGTTAAGCGGCACCATCGAAGAAGACTCTTCGCGGGTACGAGCGTGTGTACCGTCCGATACGGCATACATTAAATCATAAGGAGCGGTACCCTGTTGCTGATTATCCAACACCAACGGATAAAGATATTCATTGATGTTTTCTACATAAGGATAATATGCTTTGAAAGAAACTTCCTGCCCATCCGCAGGAAACATCAAAGGTTTATCGGCTTTAAAGGTGGCAAGTTGCTCCTCATTCTGGCAGGTGTACGGAACATTATTGGAGAATGTCATCAAATTCTCCGTCCCTACAGCGTACATATAAGTGCCTATACGGTCTCCCTTAGCCCAACTTCCGCCATCGGTCGCGATACGGGTTTGGTATTCTCCGATATTAGCGGAGAACATCACGCCGTTGCTGTCCGATGAAGCTACTCCGTTGTTGTCTTCATCAGAACATGCATAAAGGCAAAGAACACCTAAAAGGGTGTATATATAAGATGTAAATTTCATATCAATAACTGCTTGTTGATTTTAGTTATTTCTTCCAACGCGGGTCACCTGCATCTACAGAAGTTGAAAAATCTTTTCCACCTAGAACAGTACTGTTACTTTCATTCGGGAAAAGCATTATTCTTGTATTAGTTACATCCATTATATACTCACCATCATCATATGATTTTAACGAACTGGTACAAGCTCCATCCGAAACTGCATAATTATTTTCAAAGATTGTTTCTGAATTTTGTTTCACATTCCAATTAATATTCTTACATGTAGCCAATACGATTGTATTCTTGAAAGTCAAGAAAAGAGCTCCCGCCTTTCCACCTGTATTCTGGAAAATAGTTGCATCTCCCATATCCACTAATGTACAATTTTCAATTTCGAAGGTTGTTATTTCAGCCAAATCACTGTCACCTTTATAAGCATGGAACGCTTGTCCGTTAAAGTTATATAATGTTGAATTGGTAAGTATGACAGATTCACAAGTACCTTTATCTAATATTGTAGCAGAATTATATATCATGCAATCATCAATAGTCATAGATGATACAATATTTTGTCCACCAATCTCTGCGCCTTCCCCATAAAGAGCTTTTACTGCGCCAGTAGCTAACTGTTTATTACAAAATCTAGCATTCGCATCACCGGCTATTTCCAGGTTCTGCATTGTCAGTTTTTCCAATGTTGCGGACTCAAAGTCCAACCCTCTCATCGTAACCTTTGCCTGTCCCTCTTTTCCAATCAATAACAAATCCGTAATTCCTGCAGGTACAGTAATCATATCTGCCTTATAAGTATTTCCAGCAACAAACTTCAAGGCAATAGCACCTCGTTTTCCATCAAGGCAACTGGCCAATGCATCCGCATCATCAGCAGGTGCCTCTACAACCATATATCCGGGTATTTCCGGTGTCACTGCTTCAGCATTACCGTCCACATCACCACCCGGTTCATACGGAGAGTTACCGCCTTCTATCTGGTTTACACTGCCCAATACGGATTCGCCTAAACCGATTTTGATAGTGTATATGTAACCTGCCTTCAATTCAGAAATAGTACCGGAATTGAAAGTATACTCATACGTATTATCCTCTGCTGCATCAGTAGTAATAATCATACTGAGAGCTGTAGCCGGGTTAGTAGGTAAAACCAATGCACTATATTTATTGTCGGCAGTCTTGCAGGGAGTAATATAACCTTTTGCTTCATTAGAAAACTCACCGGTAGCGATATTAAAATCGGCACTTATAGATATTCCCTGAATAGATACGCTCTGTACAGTCTCACCACTATTAGAAGTAATCTCAATGGCAAGTTTTGCCAACTGATGCTTGAACGTCATAGACAAACTCTTGGCATCCTCACTACTTACATTATCATTCACAGCCCACATTAAATCGTGAGCAGCATAGCCTTCTGCCTGATTTCCCAATGCAACTTTATAAATACTGCCGGTAATATCTCCATTTTGCGGATAATAAGCTGTAAACTTGGCATTCTCACCCGCAATCTGGATACCGGTCTCTGAAGTAAAATTCACAGGACTTTCTCCGCCCTGTGTAATAAACAAGACGTTCTCGGCACCATTCAGAATATCAGTATTCCCGGCACCCGCACCATACATATACACACCTATTTTATCAGTACCTTCCCATGTATTAGTCACATCATTGAAACGTGCATACGCTTTCTCGGCTGTCTGCAAAGACATCACTCGGTTATCCGCATTTCGGGAAAGATTCTCAATCTCGTTATTGCAAGCCGTAATCATTGTTCCGGCCGCCATTAAAGTAAATAGTTTAAAAAGTTTCATAGTACTATCCGTTATTTTGATATTAATAAATATTCCATGTTATTCATCCGGTACAACCATTACTCGACTACCGTGCCACCCTCGCGACACTTATCCATAATGTCTTGTACCAAACTGTTCAGATACATTTCCAGATTGGTATATTCACCATTTTCATCAACAGTCTTTAAATTGCCATCGGCAGCATAATCCTTGTTCAATCCGTACTGCGTTTCCCAATAATCGGGAATACCGTCACCGTCGGTATCGGTCAGGTCGGTATCCGCCACCTGCACCAATACGGGATAGCCATTTTCATCCACTCCTTCTACAATACCTACCAGCTCACTCGGATGGTTAATATAACCCAACCTATGGTTATTTCCTTGAATATTGCATGTTGCCTTACGCTCAGCTACTTCATCCATGATGAATTTGTCATAATTGTCCCGATAGTTGCAAGCACCTACATACTTCAATACCTGATCGTAGGCTGCCTGAGCCGTATGGGTGGTAACTCCTTTAACATCTACTACCTGACTGCCGTTATTGATGACCGATTTACCCTCGGATTCCCAAGTATAATCATTACCGTCATTGTCTTCCTGTTGTGCATAAACACCGTCTGTCCAGTTATCAGCAGTCACATCCGCATTGCCGAACATATAATTGCCGTCAATATAGAATCGTCCCCATATTCCTTTAAAAGGCTCGAACCCCTCACCGTTATCATAATTCTGACCGTAAATGCCAATGCGTGCGATACGATAACATCTTCTGTCTCTTAACAAGTCAGTGGTAGGTCCCGGCTTATAATAATTGTTCACCAGATTGGCATGCTGTGTTTCACCACCGTAACATCCTTCGCCACCCCAGTTGTAGAAAACATTGTTACGTATATCAACCTGTTCGCCCAATTCCAAAGTAGAGGGACGAGGGCCAAGACGCGGTGTACGACTGTCACAGTGTGCTATCAGATTATGGTGATAAGTAGCATTGTGCCCACCCCAGTTACCGGCAAAGCCATGCGCTTTACCATCTTTTGCCTGTGTGAAGTAAAGAGCCTGCGAAGCAATACACCACTGTACGGTAGAGTTCTCCATACCGTAAACTGAAAGAGTCTCATCCGAACTCCAGCTTACAGAACAGTGGTCTACGATGATGTTCTTTCTATCCATACCGCCAAGACCGTCCACATCATCTGCCGGATTACCCGGACGGAAACGCATGAAGCGTATAATAACATTATTAGCGGCAATGGTAAAGGCTTGATCCGCTATACAGATTCCACCCGGTGAGGTCTGTCCGGCAATGGTTATGTTATCAGCTTCTATCTTCAACGCTTTTTTCAAGTGGATAGTACCCGCTACATCGAACACGATAGTACGTGCACCGCTTTGGCGGACCGCCCAGCGGAATGTACCTTGGTCACCGTCACCGCCGTCTTCCAATGACGTTACATGGTAGACTTTACCACCACGTCCGCCTGTAACATCACGTCCATGTCCTTCAGCTCCGGGAAAAGCACGTAACTCACCGTAATTCAATTGGGTAATGGTACCTTCCGGAATTTCTTCCGGAAGGAGAGGCTTATAATCATTATCCAATTTGGGCTCAATGGAAGTACATGACGCAAACAATGCACCTCCCGCCAAAAGGCTGCAACTCAACAAATATTTTATTTTCATAATTCTATCTTTATTATTTGATTCTGATTTTAATTATTCCAACGCGGGTCACCGAATTTCTTATAATCTTTCGGAGCTACGGTAAAGTCTCCAGCCGCTGCATTCGGGAATAGCTCCGCACTGGTTTTATCAATGTTCATAACTGTGGAAGAAGCAGGCCACCCGTTTTTACCGTAAGTAAAGTCACTGGCGGAATAAACATTCTCGGCTATTACTGTATTTTTATTTCTTATTGCCGAATCAATATTTTGGTTACCACCAAACAACGTATTCGAGATTTTAATAGTCGTAGATTCAGAATTGACATTATCATCGAAGAAAGCCTTGCCATCGTTAGGAGCATCGTAGAAAGTACATCCACTAATTGTATACGTACGGTCTGAAGCATTCTTGGCATAAATAACCTTACCAGCCATATTCCAGATAGTGGAGTTCTTTATATTGATATTCTTCAATGTACCACTCTTTTCTTCTGACAGATTAAGCAAGCTTCCATCCTTTGTAAAATTGCCGATTATACAATTACTAATTGTCAGTATACCTAAGCTAGGCTTACCTTCTCCATGTTTCACTCTAAACAGGACTTTTCCGTCTAAAATATCACAGGCTTCTATCTTCATTTCCGTAAATGTATTGGAATCATCCTGAATATTAAATATACGGCCATCAGCGTTCTCAACAGTAGTAGTAATCTCCAAATTAAAGAACTCTATCGTATGGAAACTTCCCTTGATTCCCAATGCACTGGCCAACCTCAACACAGCTTTACTATCATCACTTTCCTCACCCCAAACAATTACATTTATACCGGAAGTACTCGGTATCTTTATGTCATCCACCCTGCCATCATCCTTCATTTTCTTCAATGTAAAATCAGCATTGGAAGCCAGCTTAAATACCGTATTCCGAGTGATGCTCTTTGTTACTTCAGTGATAAAGTCATCCTCTGAACCTATCTCAATCACCGCGTACCCGGCAGGAATAGCGCGTTTTGTTGTAAATGTCTTATATCCCATCACAGCCGTACCATTCAGCAAAGCAAATGTATAAGTAGTATAATCATTGAGACTATTCAGCATAAGGCCACTGTTGCCATCAAAGGAAATCGGATTGGCAGTAGAATATTCCGTACCTTCCACTAGAGTATATGCATTGGCTCTGACATTGCCAACATAATTCCAGTCAAGAGTAGCGCTGTTTGTTTGGACATTACCGATTGTAATCGGCAACATCTCGCCTTCACCGGTCATTACTTCAATGCTTCCGCGCATTGTCTCTCCATTATAGATTTCAACCGTATAGCGTGTTCCTTGGGTAAGGCCGGAAATAATACACGAACCAAACGCTATATCAGCTTCCGAAAGTTCAATAGTTTCATCATAAGAAGCGTCTTCCGTATAAATGCGGATACGGTCAACTTTGCAAGGTTGCCAAGAGATACGGATGGATTTTTTTTCAATGTCACCGTTATCGGTGGAAGGAGTCACCAATACTTGTTCTTCTTTACAAGTCTTAAAAGTCCCATCTTCCAGATAAACCCAATCGGACTCTTTATCTCCGTTCACCGACTTGATACGTGCATAATATTCCGTATTCGGGCTCAATTCCTTTAGCGTATAAGCAGTCTTCGTTATCTGCTCATCCCCATTACCGAAAACAATACTCCCCTCAGAGGTTCCCGGCTCCACTTCGTCCGTCAAAAGAGCAGTACTGATTTCTATAATATAATTTTTCGTTTCCGGAGTACCTTGCCAAGAAACTTCAGCCTGCGCAATATCTTCCGCGGGAGTAACCGTGAAACTGGACGTCTTCGTACCGAAAAGACGAGCATAAGCCGAATCCGCCTCCCAATCATTGCCGTCGGTACAAGAACTCGTACTAAGAACGGCCGAGAGCAGCAATGCTCCCAAACCGATAATATATCTAAAATCTCTCATAATGTTTCTCATTGTTATAGGTTCTGCAAATTAGTTGGCGTAGCCATAAGAGTTATACAAATTTCCATTCGATGTAGAAATGGTAGTAGAAGCGATGGGCAATAAATAGCGGTTCTTCACCTCCTTGTTCAAACCGGATGAAATGCTCGGCAGGTTAATCGTCAACTGTTCCTGTCCCTTACTGTCATTCAATTCCTTACCCCAGAAATCCTTACTCTCGAAGCCGCTTGTACTCGACGGTTTTTCATACCAATTGATACTATTCATGTCTATCTCCTGGTCGGCATATACGGCAGTGGTTTTGTACTTGTAATATACCTTTGAAGGATAGCCCCCCGCCTGGTCGGCAAGATTTACACATTCCTTATAAGCCTCTTTGAACTCATCGATTTTGTTACTGAGTTCGTTCCAACGAATCAAGTCGAATTTACGTACACCTTCACCGGCAAGCTCCCATGCATTCTCGTCCATAATGGCATCCATGAAACCTTTATCGGCAATAACCTTCTCAATGAAAGCTTCTCCAACAGCCTTGTCCGCATCGGCATAAGCCCGTTTATGAACAGCCAGCAGAGCATCTTTAGCAGTCATCACACATACATTTCCATCCGCATCCACCCCTTGAGCCGATTCCGTTTTGTAATTTTCATAAACCGCTTCTGCATACATAAGCAAAACATGCGGATAACGCATCTTCACCACATTGATACCCGAACAAATCTTGGCGGACGCATCTCCCGCACGTACGGCTTCCAGCCATGACGTATTACCTGCCATCATGCGGTAATCCCACTTGCCGCAGTAGATAGAGAACGGCTTGTTACCGGAAAGGGTTTCACGAAACGCCTTCGTATCTTTATCTGTAGAAAACTCCGACAGTGCGCAGGTAATATTACGCCGCGTATCTTTTCCACTGTGGTCAAACGACCAGAAATAAGGAGCCGTCAATTTCAGCTTACCGGAAGAATTACCTTTCAGTCCGAAGTAGCTGCTTGCTCCGCTTACACGGAAACCTACCGTATATCCCAACTCACCGCTTTTATTCAGCATCATCGGGATTTCAAACAAGTTTTCCGGTTGTACGGTCTGCAACTCACACACATTCATTTGTCGCCAATACTCCTCTACCGAAGTGGTCAGGGAATGCTTCATGGAGTTGATGACAGCAGCCAGATGTTGCTCCGCCAACTTGTACATTTTGGCACGCGTCTCGTTGTCACAACGTTGGGTCGGATAGACAGGATCGCTGTTCTCTCCTTCAATATACCCCTCTTTCGCTTTCTCCCGGATAGCAAAGCCGGCACGTGTCAGCGCGATATTGGCCAATAATCCGTGAGCGTATCCGCGTGTAACGTGTTCCGTAGTATATCCGTCCTCACCTGCCCACGGAAGGTCCGGAATAATCTCTTCCAAATCTGTAATCAACGAGTCCATAATCTCATCACGGTCTGTCTTGCCAAGATAAGCATTGCTCAAATCCGATTGAGAACGCTCCATCTTAAAAGGAATATCACCGAACAAACGTATCAAATCGAGATAGACCATTGCACGCAATGTTTTCGCCTCAGCACGATAGCACAACATTGTTTTCTTAAGAGCCCGCGCTTCACTCGTATCTTCCGAGGGATTCAGCAAAGGACTTGCCTCTACGCCTTCAATCACCAAATTGGTATTCTCTATCAGCTTATACATAGCATCCCACACATTTGCCAGTCTCGACCAACCGGGACTGCAATTATAGTTCATACATCCACGCTCATTCGACGTATTGCTTGCATCCACCCCCAAACCGTCCACCAATTCGCAGTCCGTATTCAGTCCGCAAACAATAGGGAGAAAGCTCGAGTAGGTCTGGTCCTGTGTCAAATCGCCATACACCTTATTCAAAGCGAGATTAGTATAATACGTATTATTAAACACCGTTTCATCATTCATCTCTGACGGTGAACTTTGGTCAAGGAAATCGGAGCAAGAAGTAAAATAAATGACTCCCGCCGACAATATCAAGGTTTTATAGATTGCTTTCATATACATTTATATATTTAGAGTTAGAACGTAATATTGATACCACCGACAAACGAACGGCTTTTCGGATAAGCCGCATAATCGACACCCGGTGTCAACGCATTGCGCTTACTGCTGGTATCGACCTCAGGGTCTGCACCGGTATAGTTGGTCCAGCAGAACAAGTTATATCCGGTCAGATATATACGTACATTCTGCAGGAACGCTTTCTTCATCCAAGTTTTGGGGAGTGTATAACCCACGGTAATATTGTTGATACGTAAGAAAGAAGCATCTTCCACAGCATAATCTATCAACTGCATAGTCGTAACCGCAGCCGGGTGGAAGATTGAAGCGTTACGATTGAGTTGGTTCAAACGCAGTCCGGCCTCAGTCATAGAACCGTACGTTTCGAGTACAGCGCTACTGCTGCTGGCAAGATTCAAACCTGTTTCCGGGTCAATCCATGTGTAACGGTTACCCAACGCAAAGTCGTTATTCAAATTATAACCTGTCCTCGAGCCGGAACGGAACGAAGAAGCCAACTTTGTACCATTGATAATTACATTTCCCAACGAGTAGTTGAAGAACAGATTGAAATCGAAATTACCAACATTACCGTTAAAGCCAAAGCCACCTGTCAGAGGAGCCACAGTATTACCTAACCGTTGTTTGATGGGGTTACCGTTTTCATCGCACTGGAGTTTCAATCCTCCCGGAGAGTAAGCACCGCCGGTAATGGTCTGACTATTATCTTTCAGTCCGTCACGCAATGTCCATTCACCGTCACCCCAAATCAAATCACCATTGGGATTGGAAACAGGATCGTACACCGTATAATATCCGTTAGTTTTGAATCCCCATACTTCACCTAAACGGCCACCTTCTTCTACACGGAAATCCTCGTACTTGGAAATCGTACTTCCCGCCCAGTTGCTGCTCTGCCATGGAGTATCCGTAGTCAGTTTATCAATCTTATTGCGGTTATATGCCAGATTGAACGTAAAGTTCAAACCGTATTTCTTCGTATCCAGCAGAACGGCGCTCATCGAAAATTCCACACCCTTATTGGAAGTCTGCCCGAAGTTGCGGTACTGATAGTTGTATCCGGTAGTAGACGGAATTTCCGTTTTCATCAACAAATCTTTGGTAGTGTTCCAATAAAGGTCGATAGAACCGGAAATACGATTATTCCAAAAGCCATAGTCAATACCAAGGTTACGGGTTACGGTAGTTTCCCACTTCAAATCAGGATTATATAAATTCGTACCATGTTCCAGCATGGAAGACATGGCATCGCCGAAAGCCGGATAGCGGGCGTCGTTACCCGAAAGGGAATAAGTAGTATTAAGCAATCCGGAATTAATGCGGTTGTTACCTGCCGTACCAAAACTCAAACGGAGTTTTAACGAAGAGAGCCAGTCTTTAACGCTTTCCATGAACGTCTCATCCGAGATACGCCATGCCAATGCAGCCGATGGAAACAATCCCCATTGATTACCTTTACCAAACTTACTGGAACCATCGCCACGCAGTGTAAAGGTCAGTAAATAACGGTCCATCAAAGTATAGTTGGCACGACCGAAGAAAGAGAGCATGTTTTCCTTTGCGCCGAGGGTGGACTGCGTAGGAAGTGCAGTGCCCGTACCCATATTTGCTTTAATTTCCGAGATGTTCATCGTATTCGGAAAAGCAACCGATACATTCTCAACGGACTTCTTGAAACTGCTGCTCACTTCATGACCGATGAGGACATTCAGGCGATCACGCCCCTCGAACAAATCCTTGTTTTCATAAGTCAGCGTATTGGCATTACGCCAGCTATTGGTCTTCTCACGCAACAGATAAGCCTGCGGTTTACCGTTATTTCCGTATTTTGAGTTAGAAACGGCATCCACTCCCCAGTATTGCTCCGTATCATCATATTTCCAGCCATAGCCGAACTCCGAACGGAATGTCCAACCCTTAAACGGTTTCCAATTGATACCGACATTATAATTCTGATTAAAAGTACCGCGCTCTTTCTCTGTGGCAAGTAAACGCTCCAACGGGGTCTTCTGAGTTGCCGTAGAGTTCTCCTCGTCATCCGTACTGGTTTGCAAAGGATCTATCGGACGGAAAATAACCGAATTGGCTACCGTAGAATTAGCCGCATTCGATTCGTTCGTATCTGCACCGCCACCCAAGCCTTCTACTGCGGTATGGCTCAAACGGGCATTAAAATCCAAAGAAAGCCATTTATTCAGCTCCGATTTAATTTTAGCATTAATGTTGTCCTTCTTAAAACCGGAATTCAACATGATGCTCTTCTCCTCGTTATGCGCATAGCTGACACTGTATTGCAACTCCTTGCTACCACCGCTTACATTGATATTATATTGCTGTTGGTTACCAGTCCGTCCAAACATCTCATCCTGATAATCGAATCCGTCCACCGAACGCCAAATGTCCATATCGCTGTAATTACCATGTTTGCCCATATCTATCTCATTCTGATAAGCCACATAATTATAAGGGTCAAGTACTTTGGTAAGGCGGGTTACCTGCTTCACGCCGAACGAAGCTCCAAAATCCACCTGCACTTTTCCCTCTTTACCGCTTTTGGTCGTAATGATGATAACTCCGTTGGCGCCACGTGCACCATAAATAGCGGTAGAAGAGGCATCTTTCAACACATCGATGCTCTGAATCTCGGAAGGGGCGATATCGCTGATGCTCGACACAGGAAATCCATCCACAATGTACAAAGGTGAATTATCCTGCGACAACGAACCACCGCCACGAACACGTATCTTCATTTCCGCATCGGGCGAGCCCTCCGTAGTAGTAATATTCACGCCTGCCAACTTTCCGGTCAAGGCCTCTACAGCGCTCGATACTGGAACTGCTGCAATATCCTCCGCCTTAACAGAAGCTACAGAACCAGTAAGATCACGCTTGTTGACAGTACCGTAACCTATAACCACAACCTCATCCAGCAATTCGGTATCATCTTGCAGTGTCACATTTACAGAAGATTGTCCGTTATATTTTACCTCTTCCGCTTTATAACCGATAAAAGTAAAGACAATGACATCTGACTTCTTCATATTAGACAATGTAAAATCACCGTCAATGCCAGTGATAGTACCGTTTGTAGTACCTTTTACTATAACATTGGCTCCAATCACCGGCTCACCTGAGGTATCCTTCACGATACCAGAAACCTGTTTCCCTTGAGCAAAAGCAAACAAGCAGATAAAACTTAATAGAACAACCAAGTAAGTCCTCTGGAATTTTTGATTCATAAATGTTTTTATTTTTTAGTATTAGTATATTATTTAAATATTAGTTGATGCGATATTATTTCCCAAATACCATAGAAGTACTGTTAGAATACTTCATACTATTAGACTCATGTATATTAAATTAACAATGTATTAGATTTAAACACATCAATTTATTGATATAATAGCGCAACAAAAGTAGTAATACAATACAATATGGATGTGGACTAATTAATGAAAAAGGTTCAAAAACTAACAGCAGTAGATAAAAAGTATCCTTTTTCAAAGTGTAATTCTTAGTTTCTCTCAGGACATAACAATAATTCCACAAACACATATTCTACCGGTATGCAGGATACATCACCTTATACTCCTTTTCAATTATGCCTTCCCTTATTAAATACCCGATAAACTGAAAAAAGTTTCAGGGCATATATTTGTTTACATAGGGTGTTTTATATTGATTTTCTTATTAACTTTGCGAAATATCAGTGCTTACAATACAAGATGTTTTCTATGGAAGATAATAATATGATGTTGCCGTTGGAAGGTTCTGCCGGTTATGAGGAAAAGACAACCGGTACAAATACCGGCAGCAGTGAGGTTGAATACAATGAAGATAACATTCGCCATTTGGACGACATGGAGCATATCCGTGTCCGTTCGGGCATGTATATCGGTCGTTTGGGCGACGGTACGCAGAACG
>OGIE01004208.1_pt1 | contig 13940 bp, 11 predicted proteins | sample 1571581 | NCBI WGS metagenome assembly OGIE01 (sample SAMEA2582021, study PRJEB24529) | metagenome | biome: Human gut stool | place: China | collected 2011
TTCGGTAGTGTGCTAATTATAGCATATCACCCACCTTTTGTGCAGAGGTTCCTTAGCATCCACGTGATTTGTTTCTTTCTTCGCTCACTTTCAAAATAACTCTTAACGCTCATCTTGCGGACCTCACTAACCAAAGATCTGCAGATGCACCGGGCGCAAGATCAGAAGCTTCCGTAGCAACGGCCAAGACACCGTTTCTCCAAAACTCCGGTTCACGAACCGTCTGTTTGTGTTTTGTACGATTCAGGATGCGATAGCGTTCAAGTCTCAGCCCTAAAGCATTCCAAGCTCGGACAGGCTGAGCATGGAGATAGGCGCCGGCAAGCGTGCCTCCGAGCGCTTCGCCCTCGGAGTCCCGCAATTGCGGGATAAGTTTTAGCGCAGTCTGGATTCGCTCTTCATAGGGAAGACCGGAAAGTTCAGACGGCACGGACGGACCATTAAAAGAAGAGAAGGTTCCGGATTCTTTCAGCGTGACGGTTTGAGCAGTCAAACGTTCTTTTGGCGAGAGCGTAATGCTGTGTGTTTGTCCGGATTCGGTCACCACAAACATTCCGGTCGTTTCTTTGGTCAGCGGAACCACGTACAAAGAACCGGTGGTCGGATCCTTGTCAGCTTGGATCAGATTGTTGTCGTAAACCGCTCGGACAATCTTGCTGTTTAACACGACAACACGGTTAGGCTGTTTATAAGCGACCGCAGCATGTACAGAGGACTGGGCTTCAGACGAAGCCGATTCTTTGGGCATCTCTTTAGCATTAAGAGAGGCGCTGAAACCAACCACGGACTGGCAAAGAAATATGCTGAGAATGAGAAGACGATTAGGAAGGATCATTAGATTTCTCCGGTGGGCTTCATCGGTTCAAACGGTCGTTTGCAGTCGGCTTCCTGCATCGTCTCTAACCAAAGACGAGAGTTTCTGTAGGTGAACTTCACAATCCAGCACTTCTTTTGCATGGAAGTGAGTTTGTCCCCGATGAACTGGCGGACGTTGCCTCTGACAGATACCTGCATAGCGCCGGCTCGAGTCTCGACTGCTTCCGGCAGCATATGAACCGAAGCATTCGCGCTTTTCATGCGGCGTCCTTGAGCGGTTAAGAAGACTTCTGTGGTACCGCGTTGCTCAGGTGAGACGTACTGAAGCAGCTTTCTTTGGTTGTGCTCAAAGGTCTCTGGAGAATTATTAAGAGCGAGTTGCAGCGCAAAAAGTCCCATCTGCTCTAAGTACTCCGGAGAGACGCCGTCGGCATCCAGCCAGAAAGACTTCGTGATTTCTGCTGGCAGCACAACTACACGGTCTTTTTTATCAAGGACGATTAAGCCGATGGCGAGAATGACATTGACAATGAGAGAGGCGGCAAAGGCGTAAATAAAGAATGAGCGAAGCGCAAGACGAGCAGAAATCTCAGCTGTATATTCTTTAACGTTCATATTCGGTTATCCGACAAAAAAGCGGCGGCTCGATGGCGGAGTGCGCTTAAAGGTTCTGAAAGGAAACTGCCAATAGAGGTAATGAAGTCCGTATCCGGGATGACGCTTCTGTTTGAGTCGGCTGTAAGCCCAGATGGCGGCATACGAGGCAATCGCACCCATCAGAAGAGAATTAACGATGATGCCGAAGGCAAGCCCGGCAATGCCGGACGCCACCAAGTCAAAGTCCCAAAGCAAAAACTTTGCCGGAGCATCTAATCGGCGCGGGACGTATTCGTGAGGATTAAAAGATTCCATGATTGATTCCTGGAAGAATCGGAAGCCCGAAAAGCTTCGGGCGTCCGTTATCAGAAGCGTTAGATCAGAGCCGTGAAGATCTGTTCAATGATCTGAGGGCCGATGAACAAAGCCATGGAAGCGGCAACGCAGCCCACGGCACCCATGATGGAGCCGCGGATCACGCCGACACCCAAACCGACAAGCAGGAACATTAAGGCGATGGATTTACCGAGCGTGCCGGTACTCCAGGCCTTTAACATCGCGTAAAGATCTGCAAAGTGCTCCTGACCTCCGGTCGAAGTCCCGGCCCAGGCAGCGTCCGGGCAAACAGCGCTCAGAACAAAAAAGGAGACGGAAAGAAGAGCAGGAACAAAAGCAAAAGTTCTGTTTGCAGCGGTGGATAAAGTCATTAAAAACTCCTAAAAGTTAAGTTAAAGAGAAGACAAAGGCTGATTAAGGACAAAAAATCCCTCCGCAGCCGCGGCCTTTGTCAAAAAGACGACGCGGAAGGCGTTACAAAAACTTTTTATAAAAAAGAGAATTAAGAGGTGACGTCTCTGAGCTTTTGACGTTTAGCGTTAGACATTCCTATGTAAGCTCGATACACTTTCCAGGCATACTTTTGTCGGGCATCGATGCAGTCTTGACCTTTAAGTCGGGTGCATGCGGCGTTGTAGGAACCGACGGAATCCCCAGGATGCGCGGAGCGCGTAAAGTTATCCGCCAAGATCTCAGCTCCGACTTGAACATTAAAACAGGCGTCATTGAGCAGCTCTGATTTCGAAGTCTTAAAGCGCTTGAGCCACCCGGAATTGATCTGCATCAGCCCGTAGTCTTCGCTCGAAGCATTGCGTCCCACAGCAGACGGGTTGCCGGAAGACTCCACAAAAGCAATCGCCCGAAGTAAATCCGCGTCCAGACCTTTTTCTCGAGCGACTCGGTCAAAGCAGTCTTCCGCGGCAGCAACACAAGTTCCGACAAAAGAAAGGAGCATTAAAAGGAGAAGACGTTTCATAAGTTATCCGAATCGATGGAAGTTAGAGACGATTAAATGGATGGACATGAGGAAAGCCACGTAAAAGAGCGCAGCAATCCAAGTTGGAATAAACCAAGGCATCAGCATCACGGCAAACGCGCAGATCAGAAGCACGGTCGGAGAGGACAAAGCGGCTTGATAAAGCGTCGGATGGTGCACCGCAAAACTCTCGTACTTCAGGCGTCTCACAACCCAAGCATCAATGACCACGGCAATGAGGATCGGAGATAAGAACGCAAACCAGCCGATCGCCAAGATTCCTCGAACGCACGACATCTCCAGCATCGCTCGCATCGAGACAAAGTACGGCGAAGACCAAAGACGCGTAAAGAATTCTTTTGTCGGCGCATCCTTATGCCCGTCAACATCAGTAGACGGAAGGTAAGTGTCTCCGAGCAGAGCATTAAAGGCACCGGTGACTTTAGAACTGACGCCGTCAACGACCGGCGTCAGAGACTCAAACATCGAACCGATCTTTTGACTTGTGTCTTTCAGGTGGAGCTCCGACAAATTCTCAAAAGACGAAGCGTCATTCAATCCCGGCCACCAGATGACGGAACTCAAGACAAGGATCATTAAGAGGATTAAGAGTCGGGAGAGCATCTTAGTTTTCCTCGTCGTCGATAATGACAGGGACGCGGCCTTTCATCAGATGTCCGCCGCCCAAGGAGGCGAAGAACTGGGCGTTCGGGAGCTTGCCGAGATATTCCGACGGAATAATCTCTTCGCGCACGGCCGTGCGTTTGTGTGAAGCACCGCCTTTAAAGGAAGGCATGCCGATATGCGTATCTGCATGAGTCGACAACGTGGTGTCGACATTGTGGATATACGTCTTGCCGAAGGTCTCCGTGACGAAATCCTGAGTCTCTCGATCTTTACAGCGAAGAGCGATTAAGTTGTTGCAGTTGCCGAGAACCATGCGTGCTGCATGGACGGATCCCAAACGATGTGCTAAGTCAGGTACCGTCTGAATCGCAATCGTGGTGTACACGCCGCCCTCGGCGCCTTTATTGAGCAGTTCAATTAAGGGCTGATTGATCACATTCGAGGCTTCGTCGACATAGAGCGAAATACGAACGTCGTTTAAGCCGAGGTTGTACCGTTTACCGGCATAAGCCGTTAAGTCGGATAAGAGCATGGAACCGACGGCAGAGGCAATCATGTTGTCCGACAAAGAGTCAAGGTTGACATAAAGGACGCCTTTACATTTAACGAGAGATTCCATATCCCAGATGGGACGCTTATCGGAAGCGTCAGACGGATCAGGAGATAAAGATTCTTCCAGAGGGCCGCTAGTCAACATCGCAAAGATCGGCATAAGTGTTGCGGTAATTTTGGAATAGTGCTCTTTAGAGTGATGGAAGATCTTTAAGCATTCGCCGACGACCATCGTATGCAGATAGGTTGGCAGAACGTTCTCGTACCAAGAAACCAGAATATTAAGTTCGTGGATGGCATCGGTGCAGTTTTCTCTTCTTGCAGGAAGGAAGGATTCGGCTTGTTCTTTCCAGTCCGTGTCAGCATGCTGTTTGACCGCTTGGAGGATTAAGGCTCGGAGAAGATCTTCAATGCCTTTGTTAATGTTCTGAGACAAGGACTTCAAAGAAGGCTTTTCTCCGAGTTCAATCATGGCGTCCGCAAAGGTCTTGATACAAGACCAGGCGAACTGCTTGAAGACGTTGTCTTCTCCGGGAACCACCGACATCACGCGAGTGGCAATCTGCGCACCGGTACTGAACACCGCAGTCACATCAAAACGAATCCCATCGGTTTTAGAACGGTTTCCGGGATGGAAACGCAACGGTTTTCCGCGGTCTGCTTTCTCGCAAGCTCGGCAAAACGCCTTGTACATACGGTCTGAACCTTTAGGGTCAATGAAGATGACTGCATCGCCTCTCAGAATGGCCTGCGTCATAATGAAGTTCAGCATCACGCCTTTACCGGCCTGAGTCGTTCCGACAATGAGCAGGCCGCCTTCAAAGTTTTTGAGGGCTCGGCGCAGTGTCTTCTCGGACGCGTCCAGCCCGTGAAGATACGGCATGCCGATTTCTTCCGGCAGCTGAGTCTTCTCGTGACGATTAAAGAGACGATGCATAAAAGACGGGAGTATTAAGGTCGAGATATTGAGGCGAGACAAGTCATGGAGCTTTTGCGTATGTTCCGGCAGCCACGTAAATCCGTATCCGATACAGACGGATTTGTCGTCAAAGTCCTCTAACGCTCTGGAAAACTTCATGAGCTCCATCCGTCTGCCGGAGAGCAGACTTCTGGCTCTCAGAATGTGAAGACCGTTAGACAAGCGGTAGCCGCCAATTCCCAGCGTCATAGCCAGCAAAGCCATACTGAGATTTAAGGGAAGAATGTTTTGATAGCCCAGAAAAGCCAGATAAGCGGACGACGCAAACCACGGAACGACCGCAGCCAGCTCATGGGATCGTCTGTACGGATGGCTTCGGCGCCTCCGGATAGCAGTATCTTCTCGGATGGTGAACATTAGGAAAAGGATTAAAAGTATGGTTAAAGACTTCGAGCGGGATGTATTTGTCTCGCTTGGAGCGGTAATAAACTTCGTGATTGAGATCAAGACAAGGTTTAAGCGGACGGACTTTAGAAAACTTTTCCCCGCGGCTTAGCGCCTTGTTCCGATATCGTCGCAGACACTGGTTGAAGTATTCGGCCTTTAAGGGAAGAAGCTTTCGGGCTTTTTCCCTCCACTCGTACCATTTCTGATAGGTAATGATTTCGTGTGCAGTGTAGGTTTGGCTCATTTTCTTCAGCACCTCGCGCTCTCTCGAGCGCTTGTCGGATTTACTGAGCTTTAAGACGATCTTTCGGGTGTACTTGTACGGCTCACGAGTCTGCATACGTTTAAGGCGATCTCTTTTGGCTTTTGTGGCCATAAGCTCCATGTATTCGTCGACGTAGAAATGTCGATGGCAGAGCTGGATCTTTCTGCTTTCCTTCTGTGCTGAAGTAACACACCTGGAAGATTTGTTCCTCTTTGACCTGTATTCCTTAGCCATTTCTTCCCATGTCAGCTTTTCTTTGGGTTTTACGGTGTATTCGTATTCCGGTCTTAGGTAACGGATCGGCAGATACCAGATCTTCCTGCCGTAAGGATCTTTACGGTTTTGAGGATGTTTATGGTCGCGGGAGATCACCTTTAACTTGTCAATCGTTAAGATGACGTCCGGATTGTCCATGAAGAGGGCTCTCATGGCTGCGCGAGACAACATCATTTTGTCCCAGTCCGACAATTCGTCGAATTTCTTCCTTGTTTCCGTACGGCTCAAGATGATCTTGTCTCGAGAGGGTAAATGGAGTGTAGCCATAGTAAAAAGCTTCAATAGGTATTCGTTAGGTACAAAACTCCCCCGATCGGCCGTAAAAACGGTCGATTTGGAATGTTTTGAGAATTAAAAGGAGGACGCTTAAGCGGTTAAAGCTGCTTGTATTGCTTTAGCAGAAGGCTTACCTGAAGAAGGCGTCTTTGCGGGAGTATTAGGTACTGGCTTAACTTCTGCTTTAGCTTGAGTCGTGGCTTTAACTGTTTTTGCTGCCGATTTGACAGAAGCTTTTGTTTGAGCAGCGGATTTAGCTGTCTTTGCAGTCTGTACAACAGAAACTTCCTTTGACTTCGCAGTTTCATTGTTTGCCTGAGAATTAACAGACTGAAGAGCTTTTGGCTTTCGACCGCGTTTAGCCTTCGGAGGATTCTGGTCAGAAGGAGCTGCATTTGATTTCGACAGATTAGACACGTCTGCTTTCGCTTTGGGTTTTGCAGCGGAGGCAGGTTTTGCTTCACTTGTGGCCTTTTGCTTTTCAGCTTGTTTGACATTCTGAACGGCGGCTGCGTTCTCAGGAGCATTAGCGGTTTGGGTATCCGCTTTCTTTTTGCGGCCGCGTTTAGCTTTAGGCTTTTCTGCATTGGTCGAAGAGGATGTTTCGGGTACGGAGCCGACAGACGGATTCTTAGAATCAGAGGATTTGTCAGACTTGCTTTGAGCATTAGATGAGGAGGATGGTTCGGTTTGCTGAGCAACGAATTGGGCCTCAGCAGCAGCTGTTGCATTTTCTTTGGTATTAACCTTGGCTTCCTGAGAAGTCTTGTTGTCCGACAAGTTGTCGGATTTATCCTTGTTTTTCAAAGAAGCCAGTCTCTTGATTTCAGCATCCATTTCCATGTCGGCAAGTTTTTCAGGATGAATAGAAGATTTTTCCACTGACTCATTAAGTCTTTGGACTAACTGCTGCTGAAGCTCTGGATTAGCGACTTCCCTGCTTATCTTCGAAGGTTCTTCAGTTGAGGTCTGTTCAACTGCCTCGGCTGAAACGGTGGCTGTGTTTTCAGAAGCAGCCGTTTTGCTTTCTTCGGACGATTTTTCTGCAACGGTTTCAACGCCTGTATCTTCGTGCTGTGTCTCCTGGACAGTCGAGACTGACTCTTCAGCGCCGAGAGCTTCAGTGGCCGGACTGACGATTAAAGAAGAGTTTTCTTCATTGACGCGGGCCTTCTTAGATTCACAAGCGTTCTGTTTAACGTCAGGTTTCTTTTGAGCATTAGAAGGAGAGGAATCTTCAGAATCGATTCTCACCAAACGGTAGCCGCGTTTAGCAAGCCAATTTTGCACGGAAAAGCATTCCCCGACACCTCTGAAGAATCTGCTTGTGTCGTGACAAAGAGCATTAAAGACGAGTTTGCACGAGGCCTTAATTGCGTGCGAGGTTTGGATCGTCGGAACAGAAGATTCTTCGGCTTTTTGAACGACGATTAAGTTTGTATTAGACATTTCTTTTGCAGGTTCTTCAGTTTTAGTAGTTTCGGCAGACGCTTCTTCAGAAGCGGCTTTGGTAGCAGCTTCCTTTGACTTCGCCTTTTTGTTTTTGGCTTGTTTCTTCTTTAAGTTGAATTCGCAGTCAAATTTTTCTTTCGCTTCTTCGAATGCTCGCAAAGCATGCTCCAAATCGGCTTTACGCTGAGCGAGAATTGCAGGAGGGACTTTTGCTTCTTCGGCTTCTTTAAGTGCTCGTTCTTCTTTTTTCCAGCGCTTGCGGGCTTGTTCCATCAATTGTGCGAAAAATTCCCTTCTTTCTTTATCCTCTTCCGTTTTTGGTGCTAATACCTCCTCAAAGTAGGGCTTCAAACGTTCCATCATCAGTTTCTTGTCTTCCCATTGCCATTTGGCAACCGGCTTATAGAGACCGAGCTCTTTCAGTTTCTTATCATTAGCATTGACAGAATGTTTAGCTTGGAGAGATTGGACGGTTCTCCCGAAATAGCTGTCATTTGCTACATAAAGAAGGAAATTATTAAAGCGAAGACCTTGTACGGGAGTCGAGACGACTTCTTTTCCGCATTTCTTATAAATTTCAATGCGGTTTGCGACTTCTTCAAAAGTAGCGCCTTCTTTCAAGTCAAAGATTCCACACTGACAGCACATTCTGAGAACCTCTTTCTCTCGCCATGTTTGGCGAGGAAAGAGTTCTTGAAGCTTAGCCGTTAAGAGAGGAAAGAAATATTCGATTACGGCATATATTTCTCCGTCCTTGCACGTGATCGCACGTGCAACGATTTGGAGAGGTTCTTTATTGCCTATCTCATCGGACTTCCTAAGCGCTGCTTCCGGAGAGAGTTCGTTCGCGAGCAGGGCGCAAATCGCCCAGCTCAGAATCGAAGGAATATAGTGAGGCGGCTCCTCTCCTTGTCTGGCAAATTCAATCGTCATCTGCTCTCTGAGGATGGATTCTGCTTGAGAAATTAAGATGAGGATGAATTCATCCTTCACAATACTTCCGACATCTCCTCGGATAAATTTGGAAAGCAGCGCAAGGTATCCTCGCTTAAAGCTCTTTGCAAAGCGCTTTTGGAGAGATTCCGGAAGATATTTAAGGACGAGACGATTGATGTTGCCAGCGGCAGCCTCAGGATCGGGATCGACATTGTGGTAGAGCGTAAGTTCCTGTCCCTCGTGTTCCTTGAACCAATCTTCATAAGGCACTTCAAACCGAAACTCATCGCCGTTCTCCGCAGACACACAGAACGTCATTGCCGTAATGCGTAAGTTGAAGAAGAAACAGATGGTTGGAACCAAGAGTTTTAAAAGCTGTGTCTCGAACTCTTTCTGAGCCAGCGGCATCGTGAAGAACTGGATGCGCTGACGCAGAAGATTAAGCGCAATGCTGCTTAACTTTAAAGAGAAGTCGATGTAGCTTCCCGGCCAAAAGTATCCCGAACCGGAGCTCAAAGGAAGATTGCCAACGATCTTAACCAATACCTCAAAAAGCTCGGTTTGTATTCCAAGCAGATGATCGTCTCCGACCGCCTGCCTCAGCTCATTGATCAATGGCTGAACTTTATGGCGGTCAGATTGGTTAAAAGGCCTCAGGCAATCGGCGAGGGGCATAGAAGGTTTAGCCATTGTTATGGTGGTAATGAAGGAAGGACTTAAGGAAAGAATTGCAGCACTGGTTTAACTGACGGAGACTTTTACGAGCATCTTTCTGAAAGCCTTTGGGAGTATTAAAAGGAGCAAGATTCTTTGGACAGCCTTTAGCTGTCCAACTCTGATAATCAAAAGGTCCGTGACCAACCAAGGAAGCCGTGGAAAAGTGGACAAGAGGTCCTGGAGCAGCGAAGACTGATGTTTGATCGTCTGTGTGCATCAAAACCGGCCAAAGTTTGGAAGTCTTAATGTTGCGAAAGTCTGTTTGAAGATTAAAGAAGGGTAGATGCTGAAGTGTGTAAAGAACAAACAGGGAGCTCAGCTTATTCTTCAAACCGAAACGACGCTTAACCACAAAAGACATTAAGCTTACGACATCGATAAAAGCGTAGATAAAGTCTTTATTGGAGATTCCAACAGGGATATCCATTCCATAACCGCTCGCTCTTCCTTTACTGATTCCTCGGTTTTTGCTCAAAACTGCAGAAGAAGGATTAGAGAGACTGACTCCGGACTCAGCAGCATATTGCTTAGCAAAGTCGTCCAAGGCTCCGTTCATGTAGCTGTCAATCTTCTCTTTAGGTTTGTCGGCAGAATCGTAAAGTTCAGGAATGAGCTCAAGGGCGAGCATGGGGAACTCTTCCTTGTGAACGTGAGGTGCAAGTTCACAGAGGAATTGATTCAAATGAGGATTAAGAAGGATAGGATCCTTCAAAACAGACAAAGTTCTCCAGATACGGCGAGACTGCATTTCTTCTGCTTCTTCCGGAGTAACGTCCTTGTCCTGCAGGATGAATTCAAAACGATTTACGTAGCTCAAGAGGGTATGGGAAGAGAGCAGGAAAGAAAGGGCCGTGAAATAACGATGATCTCTTCTGATCTTTAAGTAGAAGAAGATGAAAGCCCAAGCGATAACGGTCTCCATGAACTGCCTACGTGAAGCGATCTTGGAAGGCTTCATAAAACGGTCTTCCATTTCGTTGTAGAGCTTTTGGTCGCCCTGGGCATAAGCTTTAAGAAGACGGATGCAATCTGCAATCGATGGAAAGACTTTCTTGGATTCAACGGGTGTTCTACCTAGCGGCACTACCTTCATGATCGGATAAGGAAGGTAGGCGGCAATGGTCTCATCAAAATCTCTGTCGGAAAAAGCGACGGAAGGAACATTAAAGAGAGGAAAGCGTTTAACGTACTCAAGTGCGGCTGCGTTGATTGCGGGGATATCGGGTTTCAACCCCGTTTTCAGACAGTTTTTGTTAAAGATTTGACATACGGATTTCTTCATAGCTCATCTCCTGAATAGAGTGAATGAAATGTCCTAATGACGCATTAATGATCACCCTATAAAAGAAGCCAGGGGATAGTTATGACTAACTTTAGGTAGAAACTTTTGTTAAGTGACTAAGAACAGCATTAATTCACATTAAGAGGCAAAAAAATCCCTCCGTAATGCATTAATTCTGTTTTTAGATTGAATCAAACATTACTAAAATGGTAACGGTAGGGTTACAACAAATTAGCCATGGGCTAATATGGTTTAACGTACATTACCAATTTGGTAATAAAACTAACACTACAAGTGCAAATCGTCTAACTAATAGTGCAAAAAGGTTCATTACTGTTTAACTAATTTCCACTTTAGTTCCATTAGCTTTACTACCATTAAAGTAGCGTTCTACCATTACAACACAAACGTTGATCCAACCATTTCAAAAAGACACTTAACAAAAATTTCTAACCAGGATGGTTAGCAGTTGAAAAAAGATTCGGCCTTTAGCCGGCTCTCGCGGAGCCGGCCGACCCGGAATATTAAGAGAGAATGCTCAAAGAGCAAGAACCCTCAAACGTCTGAAACGTTTTCCCAAGTTTGGAATTGAAGCGAAGGCTCGGCCTCACGGCTTCGGTCAATCGATTCTCATCGACGGGCAAGACCTCGAACCGAGATGAAATCCCTTTCATCGTCTTTCCTGCAGTTTGGTACCCGATACCCTGATACAGGAAAGGTTTAGAAATTCGCCTTAAACAAATCCAATCCAAAAGAACCGCCTCAGAAAGACGCTTGTCGCCAAACCGTGCATTCGATCATTAAAGGTGAGGGAGGAGATTCAGATGGGCAATACACATCCTCTTAACCACGTTCCCCTTTAGTGACTTCCTGCCGCGCCGGAATAAATCCCGGTAGCGTCCGTCTTCGGTCTCTCTAAATTTTCCTCTGCGCTTCTTGTCTCCTTACCAGGAAGCAGTCTGCGCAATTTCGACACAAGGTCGAAGTTATTCCCCAGCACGGCATAAGCCGCTTCGAAGTGTTGACTTCGGGAAGCAAGATCCGAAATCAAACTGCTCGTTAAAACTTCTACCGCGAGGAGAAGTTCTCCAGCCTTCCTCCGTCCGGAGCAGGACGTTCAATACGGTGAGGTCAGCTGTTAAGCAGCTCTCGAGAAGAGCAAGCCTTTCTCAAGCACTTCGAAGAATCTTTGTGGAACCTCAAAGATGCTTCGGAATTGATCGGATGAGAGCCTGAAAAGTTCATCCTGTTTCCAGACAATTTTCCGATCCGTCTGTTTAGGTCTTTTAATTGACCTTTTACAAACGGCCGTGAGTTCAAATTTAAAAGTTTTACCTTCTGAATTTGGTGCCGGTCTCAACCAGTATTACCCTCGGTCTTGTTTTTTGAGCTTTCGCTCAATTGCCGTTTCTTTCTATTAACCTCTACAAAGAAAGATACGGAACAAGAAACTAACCACAGTTCTTCTATCGAATCTCCGAGGTTTCTTCCGCTCTCTTTTGAAGAACTTCAGAAGCGTTCCTTGTTGAGGCGTAACTGTACAGAGGTTGGTTTTAGCGGTCTATGTGCCCCTTCGACGTATTAGGAGGGATTTTTTCGGGTTCTTTGAATTTCCGAGAGATTAAAACCTCTGAGGCTCAAGGAGAGTTTAGGGGAGAAAGTTTAATTTTGGTTTACGCTTCAACTTTACCGACGGATACACTTCCTTAGGGATGAGAAGAGGAGTCTCATCGGAGAACTTCCCCTCAGAGAAGGTACCAACTTGACAATTGAAGATCTCGAAAAGTAGAGATGCGGCTCAAGATTTATCCAATTGAAAGTGGCCGAATTAATAGGAAATATCCGCATAGCGGGTTCAAACTCTCAAGCACAGTATATGCAGCCGGCTGGAATGATCGGTGAATTAGCCGGTGCCCGTTACGCCAGATTTATCAATAAACGCTTCTCTGAATTAGGAAAAGAACGGTTCGAATAAATCTTGGAAGAATCTCGCGAGCTGTGAGTGGATTGGGAATTAGAAGGAATAAAAGACAAACTCACAAACGCTGGCAAGAAAGAAATCGTTAGTATCCGTCGGAGAGCCGGACTAGTGCTTCAACGAGAGCAGAGGGCTGATCGAAATCTCAGAGTCACCGAACACTATGAATCGATCTTGACGGAAAGAAAAGTAAAGAGTTGATACTATGGAAATAGCAAAAGAAAATGCCTCCTTGTCCGGTTTATGCTCTAACGGAGTTGCCCCCTGTCAGGAGCAGATGAACAGAAAAGCAGTTAATGTAGATAGTCTGCTCCGAATGACTGCAACAGGCAAGATAGAAGAAACGATCATGGATCTCCTTAGAGAGTACAGAATGAATGCCTTTGCCAAGCAGCTCCACGATCAGCTTTTGATCCAGCCTGGTCGTCTCAACCGTTCTTAAGAAACCTTCTTGTCTGCTAGGAGGGAGGACGTGTAGTTAGAAAGGAACGAGGTGCGGAAAAAAGATTTAAGATCGCAGGCCTCAATAGAGGAGAAGGCAATTTGACTTTGCGCCCGGGCGAGAAATCTCCCGTCAAACCCTTGAGGAAATCATTGAATGTCGATGGATCGCTAAGAGAGTGCCTCATCAAACAAAGAAGAGACAGTCGCCGCAACGGTAAATCTATTGCGATCACGGTTGCCACAGGCTGCGGAAAAAGCTTCCTTGGAATGGTTATTGGTTCCGAGGCAATCGAAAGGGGCTTTAATGTGAAGTAATAAAGTCTGAGTGAGTTGGTAGAGAGACTATCGAAGTCTGAGAAGGAAACGGAGGCACTGAAAAAAGTAAATGAAGCTGATTTGCTTACCATCGACGACATCGGTCTAGGAACTCTAACTGCTCAGGAGCAAGGCATTGTTTATGAAATTATAAAAAGCCGTGCTGATAACTTGTCCACGATCATAGTCACTCTAAGAACATGTGCAGACTGGTATGGGTGGCTGGATGGAAAATACATCGCTGACTGAGTCGCAGACAGAATAATTAACTTCTATTATTTAATTTAATCGAGTTGAAAGAAGAATCCCGTTGGGCATTAGCACGGAAACAAGCTAAAGAAGCGGTTGGTCCGTAAAGCTAGACTGTCTCTCGGACTAAGGCGGTGGTCCGGGAGACCTAATTTAAAAAATCAGAACCTGTTCCACATAGAACTGAGAGTTTTGTTCCAAGACCGCATCTTGCGACAAAAAATTAAGCTTCTAAGGTGCCATGAGGAGTTAACGAGGATAAAAAGATTGGATGAGCTAAAAACGCCAGAAGGGCTGTCCGCTTGTTCCATTACATTCAGTAAGCGGACTGCCTCTCTCCAAAACGGCCTTATTAATGGATTAAGGACAGATACAAGATCTTGGACATTCCCCGGGTAAGCATACCTTTCTTGAGTTGATTAATCTAAGGAAGCTCTGTAAAATGCTTGATTCTTCCCAATGGCCTTTAGAGACTTAATT
>OGIE01004224.1_pt1 | contig 13881 bp, 9 predicted proteins | sample 1571581 | NCBI WGS metagenome assembly OGIE01 (sample SAMEA2582021, study PRJEB24529) | metagenome | biome: Human gut stool | place: China | collected 2011
GCCCTCTTTCCCATGATGGGCGTGCGGGTGGTTCTGGATGCAGGGCATGGCGGCTGGGACCCAGGCAAAACAGGCACAGGCGGCGAGAATGAAAAAATACTGAACCTCGCAGTCACAGAAAAGCTGACGGAATATCTTGAGCAGGGCGGTGCGGAGGTCATTCTCACCCGTAATGCGGATACGGCACTGGGCGGCAGTAAGCACGCGGATATGGCAGAGCGGCAGCGCATTGCCAATGAAACAGGCGCGGATATCCTCGTCAGTATCCATCAGAATGCCTTCCCCTCTGCGAAGGCAAAGGGGGCGCAGGTGTTTTATCATAAAAGCAGTGAAAGGGGCAAAATCCTTGCGGAATGTGTGCAGGAAAGCCTGAAAAGCCGCGTGGATGGCAGCAATCGGCGTATGGCAAAGGAAAATAAGGAGTATTATATCCTCCGTACCACCCAAATCCCTGCCGTTATCGTGGAGTGCGGCTTCCTTTCCAACGCCGAGGAGGAAAAGCTGCTCAATGATACCGCCTATCAGGAACGGCTTGCATGGGCGGTTTATTGCGGCATCCTTGACTATTTTGAAAAAATCAGTATCATTTAAAGAAAAGAAGGTGTCGACGAAGTCGACACCTAAGTCGAAATCAGGATTTCGACTTGTTAAAACAGAAGAATAAACAGATGAGTTCCATCGGCTGGAGCCTTGAAACTCACTGTTTTCCTCGCTGGAAGTAAATTCCGACTGCGGATTCCGGTCGGGAAACGCTTCGTTTCCCAAACCTTTCCGCGGTATCAGAAGGATTTTGTTTATGGGGGGGAATAACTTCTGCATCGGAAAAAGAAAGGATGTATCTATGGAACATACATTTGAAGCATTGGGACTGCGTGCAGCTTTGGTCACCGCGTTGGCAGAGCAGGGCATCACAACCCCAACGGAAATCCAACAGAAAATGATTCCCGAAATTTTATCCGGCAAGGATGTCATCGGTCGTTCCGAAACAGGCTCCGGCAAGACCTTAGCATATCTTTTGCCCATTTTTGAAAAGCTGGATATGAATATCCGCGGCACGCAGGCGATTATCCTCACCCCCACCCATGAGCTGGCGGCGCAGGTCTATCATCAGGCGGAGCTTTTGCAGGAAAATGCGGGCATCGCGGCAGGCTGTGTCCTTCTCATCGGTGCGGCAGGCATCGGCAGACAGATGGAAAAGCTGAAAGCAAAGCCGCGTATCGTGGTCGGCTCTGTCGGGCGTATTCTGGATTTGATTCGTAAGAAAAAAATACAGGCACATCTCGTCAGAACCATCGTTCTGGATGAGGGCGACCGCCTTATGGATGACGGCAACGTGGAGGATGTTGCCGCTGTCATCAAAACAACCCTGAAGGAGCGGCAGATTGTTCTGCTTTCTGCCTCTGTCAGCGGCGAAGCCAAGGCAAAAGCCGCAGCCATGATGAAGGCAGATGCGGTTGATTTGGAAGCCAAAAGCGGTGGCATTGTCCCCAAGGGCATCCATCATTATTATATCCTCTCCGCGCACAGAGAAAAATTCGCCAATCTCCGTAAAATTCTCGCAGGCGAAAAGCCGGAGAAGTGCATGGTTTTCCTCAATAACCCCGAAAATATCGAGGTCACTGTGGATAAGCTGAATTATCACGGCATCAAGGCGGCAGGCATCTATGGGCAGGCGAGCAAGCAGGAGCGCAAAAACGCCATGGATGGCTTCCGTGAAGGGCGTATCCATGTCCTCGTTGCCTCCGATATCGGCTCCCGCGGTCTGGATATTGAGGGTGTTACGCATATCATCAATCTGGATGTCCCCGAAGAACCCACGCATTATCTCCATCGTGCAGGCCGCTGCGGCAGAAAGGGCATGGAAGGCACTGCCATCACCATTGTCATCCCCTATGAACGCAAGTGGATTCACCGCTACGAAAAAACATGGGGTCTGCAATTTGAGCAGAAGGAAATGTCCTTCGGCAAGCTGGTCGATAGCCAAAAAACAAAAAAAGATATCATCAAGCCGATGAAAGCGAAAAAGCCTGTCATTGAGGATAAATGGGTAGAGGGTGACGGCTGGGGCGAATTTGACGATTTAGAGGATTTCGGTGAATTTGTCATCGAAACCGGCGGCGTGCCAAAAAAATCCAAAAAGAAAAAAGCGAAGGAACAGCCTTTCTCTATGGCAAAAACGCCCAAAAAGCAGGGCAAAAAGGGCAAAAAAACAAAGCAGGCGGACGATAGTCTGGGCTTCTTTGCCAGAAAAGCGAAAAAACTTGCGGAAAAAGAGGCAAACCGTCAAAAAAGTCAGAAAAAGTAATTGTCCAAAACGCGATTTTCGGTTATCATATATACAATCAATACTTCCGTGCTTCAACGGAAAATCATAACTTTTAAGGAGGATTCAAGAATGAGCGATACTTGCGGATGTGGCTGCGGTCACGATCATGACGATCATGTACACGAAGAAATGGAAATGGAAACTTTAACCCTCACTCTGGATGATGATACAGAAATGGAATGTGGCATCCTTGGTGTGTTTTCGGTGGATGGCATTGCCGATAAGGAATATATCGCATTGCTGCCCCTGGAGGATGAAACCGTTCTCCTGTATGAATATAAGGAAAACGAGGACGGCATCGAGCTTCTCAATATCGAAAGCGATGACGATTTTGAAAAGGTATCCAATACATTCTATGATCTGTTCGATGACGAAGACGAATAATAGAAATGCAAGGGAACAGGGATAGAACACTATCCCTGTTTTTTGTGTTTTATAGTTGGAAAAGATTGGAGAGAAGAGCATGAAAGGAAAAAGAATAGCGGCATTTGCTCTGGCGTTGGTGCTTGGCGCTTCGGCGGCACAGCCTGCCCTTGCGGCAGATTGGCAGAGCAAAAATCCTCTGATTGCCCATGCCTTGGGGGAGGCAGACGGCAAAATCGAAACCAATTCCAAAGAAGCCTTCCTGACCTCTTGGCAGAATGGCTTCCGTGCCGTAGAGGCGGATTTTACCTATACCTCAGATGGTACCCTCGTCGTGCGGCACGATTTTGAAAAGGACGGCTCCTATTATCGTCTGGAAATCAAGCCGAGCGGCTCTCTGGTGATGGATACCAAAACCTTCACCTCGACCCCTGCGGTCTATGAGCAGACCCCCATGACAGCGGTGGATTTGCTCTATCTCATGCAGGAATACCCCGATATGTACCTCATAACGGATACCAAAACCACCGATAAGGCACAGGTGCAGCGGCAGTTCCGAGATTTGGTGAATATCGCCAATAATATCGGCTCGCCAGAAATTCTGAGCCGCATCATTCCGCAGCTGTATAATAAAGAAATGCTCAGCTGGATCAAGGAAATCTATCCCTTTGAAAACTGGATTTTCACCCTGTATCTTTATGCAAATCCAAATTATGACGATATCGCGAATTTCTGTGCCGCAAACGGCATTGATACCGTCACCCTGCATATCGACCGTGCAAAGAAGGAAAATATCTCCCAGCTGAAGGCAAAGGGGCTCAAGGTCTATGCCCATACCGTCAATCGTTACCGCATCTTTGAGGATGCTCTTGCCGCAGGCGTGGACGGCATTTATACCGACCGCATCAAACCCTATGAGCTTTCCTGGGTTGGGCTTACGAATAGTATCCAGACCACAGAGCAAACCGTTACCGTAAAAGGGAAAGAAGCGAAGCTGACCACTCTCGCAATCTTCGGCACGCCCTATGCCCCTCTGCGGCAGATGGCACAGCTTGGCAAAAGGTTTTCCGCCGAATATAAAAAGGATGCAGGCACGCTCAATCTCACCGTCGGCAAAACCCTTACCACCATGGGAAATGAAATGCTCATGGATCACAGCGGACACCTTGTCACCAAAAAAGCCGATTTCAAGCTTCTCATCGGCGGCAAGGAAAGCGGCATCCAATGCTTCTATGTGGATGGCGAGGTTTATGCCCCCGTGGAGCAGATTCTCGCGCTGCTACAGTAAAATCTAAAATCCCCTTGGCTCAGGCGTTCGTGCCTGAGCTGTTTTTTTGCAGAAATCACATCTTAAAGGAATCTTAATTGTTTTTTGTCGAAAACTCCTTTAAAATAAAGAAAATTGCTTGTAACACAACAAAAAGGAGGGGCATACCTTGCGCGAAAACAGAGAGGCACACACATCGAAGCGAAAAAAACGCCCAACGGCGAAAAAATATGCGAAGCAGAGCATGACAAGGGAGGAGCACAGAAAGCACCTGAAACGCCTGTATCTCAAGACCCTTCTGATTACTCTGGCTGTCTGTCTTGCGCTGCTTGGCGCGGCTTACGGTGTATTTTTATACATGATTGGCGGCTTGGATCGTACCGAGGTGGATGAGGATAATCTTTCCGTCAATGAAAGCGTGAATGAAAAGGTCATCAATATTGCCCTTTACGGCGTAGATTCCCGCAATCATGATTATAACGGCCGCTCCGATGTTGTCATGGTTGCCTCTGTCAATACCAAAACAGGGCAGGTTAAGCTGGTTTCCATCGCAAGGGATACCTATGTTGCCATCCCCGGCTACAATAACACCCGCATCAACCATGCCTTTTCCTATGGCGGGCCTGAGCTTGCCATTCGCACCCTCAATGAAAATTTCGGTTTGGATGTCACCGATTACGTCGCCGTCAATTTCGATTCCCTCGCAGAGGTGATTGATGCCATGGGCGGTGTCGAGGTGGATGTCACCGAAGCGGAGCGTCGGCAGATTAACGCCTATCTTCTGTCGGGCGAGCCTCTTTACGAAACAGGCTATATCACCCTGAACGGGCCGCAGGCGGTCAGCTATTCCCGTATCCGTAAAATTGATAATGATGATATGCGTACCTCCCGCCAGAGAGAGGTTCTTGCGTCCCTCTTTGAAAAGGCGAAGGAGATTAACCCTCTGGAATACCCCTCCTATGTGCGGAAGTTCGCCCCCATGGTGCAGACCTCCCTCAGCAATGATGAGCTTCTGAAATTGGCCTCCGTCGGTCTGAAGGGCAGCTCTCTTACGCTGGATCAGGCGGCGTTCCCCAATGAATATATCCACGCCGAAGGGCAGACGATTGGCGGCGCATGGTATTATATCTATGACTTGGCGCAGGCAAAGGATATGCTTCATGAATATTTGTATCAGGATATTCCCTTTGCACAATATGCTTCCTCCGGGGACGAAGAAAAAGATTAAAAAAATTCAAAAAAAGAGTTGACAAATATTTTTTACGGGGTATAATGGGGTACAAGTTCAAAAAACAAAGGCAATGAAAAGAAGAGTACAGCCTGAAAGATTTTACAGAGAACCTCCGGTAGCTGCGAAGGAGGAAATGCGGAAGGGTTGGAAGATGGTCTTGGAGCCGCGCACCGAGAGGGTTTCCCTTTAGGCTGCGACGGGAGCGCCCGTGACAGCGCTGGAGTATCGGCAAATGCCCGTACTTGATAAGGCAGTAATCGTGAGGTTGCTGTGAATTAGGGTGGTAACACGAAGCATATTATGCTCTCGTCCCTTTGACTGAGTGGTCAAAAGGGAGGAGAGCTTTTTTATTTTGCGTATAAAGAAAAGGTGGTTTGGGAAATGTCTGAAAAAGAAACGATGATTCGCTTAGAGGGTATCAAAAAGCGGTTCCGCACCAAGGCGGGCGAGCTGGAGGTGCTCCATGGCGTAAGTGCAGATATTAAAAAGGGAGAGGTGTTCGGCATCATCGGGCTGAGCGGTGCCGGCAAAAGCACGCTGGTTCGCTGCATCAACCTTCTGGAGCGTCCCACAGCCGGTAAGGTTTGGCTCGATGGCGTGGAGCTGACCGCCCTTGGCGATAAGGAATTGAGAGAGCAGCGCAGACACATGGGTATGATTTTCCAGCAGTTCCATCTGCTCATGCAGAGAACCGCACTGGATAATGTCTGCTTCCCGATGGAAATTTCCGGTGTGCCGAAGGCAAAGGCAAAGGAAAGAGCCAAGGAGCTTCTGGATTTGGTTGGTCTGGCAGATAGAATGGAATCCTATCCGGCGCAGCTTTCCGGTGGGCAGAAGCAGAGAGTTGCCATTGCAAGAGCCTTGGCAACCGAGCCGAAGGTGCTGCTTTGTGATGAAGCCACCTCCGCACTGGACCCGAATACAACCGCAGGTGTTCTTTCCTTGTTAAAGGATATCAACACGCGCTTGGGTATCACGATTGTAGTCATCACCCATGAAATGAGCGTCATTCAGGAAATTTGTGATAGAGTTGCCATCATTGATGGCGGTCTGATTGCCGAGGAGGGCGGCGTGGAGGAAATCTTCCGTGCCCCCAAAACAAAAATCGGGCAGGAGCTGGTTATGCACGAGGGTACAAACCGAGAGGCATATACAGGCAAGCTGCCGTATTCCTATCGTCTGGTATTCAAGGGCGGCAGTGAAAATGAGCCTGTTCTGGGGCAGATGATGATTGAGCTGAAGAATGTCGTAAATATTCTGGCGGCAAATACAAGAACGATTGAAAATCAAGCCTTTGGTCAAATGCTGGTGCAGTTCCCCGAGGAAAAGGAAATTCGTCAGAAAATGATTCAATATCTTACAGACAGAGGCGTAGAAGTAGAGGAGGTAGAATATGTTTAAGGAAGGTATGCTTGCTCTGGTCGGGCAAGGCTTTATAGAAACCATTTATATGACAGTCATCTCTACAGCTCTGGCGTATATCATCGGCTTGCCGTTGGGCTTGGTTCTGGTTGTGACCGATAAGGATGGAATTCATCCGATTCCCTGGCTGAACAGCCTTCTGGGAATGATTATCAACTTCTTCCGTTCCATTCCCTTCCTGATTCTCCTGATTGCGCTGATGCCCTTCACAAAAATGGTGGTCGGCACAGTAATCGGCTCCAAGGCGGCGATTGTCGGTCTTTGGATTGCAGCCGCACCCTTCATCGCAAGAATGGTAGAATCTTCTTTGAAGGAAGTGGAAATCGGCGTTGTTGAGGCGGCACAGTCCATGGGTGCTTCCCCGTTTCAGATTATGACGAAGGTACTTCTGCCCGAGGCAAAGCCCTCTCTCTTGGTCGGTGCGGCAATCAGCATTACCACCATTTTGGGCTATTCCGCAATGGCAGGTATCGTCGGCGCAGGCGGCTTGGGTGCCATTGCCATCAACTATGGCTATTATAGAAAGCAGTCCGATATCATGTATGTCATGGTAATCCTCATGGCAATCATCGTATTAGTATTTCAGGAGCTTGGCATGCGTATTTCCAAGCACACAGACAGAAGACTGTAAGCCTGTTTTTTAGGCTTCACATAAAAAACCAAAAGCAAAAGAATATTTTTTTTAAAACAAGGAGGAAACGTACTATGAAGAAATTTTTTGCAATTTTATTGGCAGGTGTGCTGACTGTTGGTCTGGCAGCTTGCGGTGGCTCTGATGACGCAGCAACAAACGATGACAGCAACAAAGAGGAAATCACACTGAAAATCGGTGCTTCTCCCACACCCCATGCTGAAATCCTGAATGCAGCAAAGGATGAACTGGCAGAAAAAGGCATCAAGCTGGATATCGTTGAATTTACAGATTATGTACAGCCTAACCTGGCAACAGAATCCGGTGATCTGGATGCAAACTACTTCCAGCACACCCCTTATCTGGAACAGTTCAATAAGGAACAGGGTACACATCTGGTAGCAGTTGGCAAGGTTCATTTTGAACCCATGAGCATCTATGCCGGCACTGTAAAGGATCTGAAGGATATCCCCGCCGGCACAAAGGTTGGTATCCCCAATGACGCTACAAACGGCGGTCGTGCGCTGCTGCTTCTGGAAGCAAATGGTCTGATTAAGCTGAATCCCGATGCAGGCGTAACCGCAACAAAGCTGGATATCACAGAAAACCCCTATAATCTGGAAATCGTTGAAATGGAAGCTGCACAGCTGCCTCTGTCTCTGGGCGATCTGGGCTTCGCAGCAATCAATGCAAACTATGCGCTGCAGAATAAGCTGACACAGGATGACGCTCTGGCAACAGAGGATGCAGAATCCGTAGCAGCTAAGACATACGGCAACGTAGTTGTAGTAAAAGAAGGCAACGAAAATCTGCCCGGCATTGCTGAACTGATGGAAGTTCTGCATGGTCAGACAGTGGTTGATTTCATCAATAACACCTACGGCGGCGCAGTAGCACCCCTGCAGTAAGCAATCAAAAGGTATTTGAGAAAATCGAATCAATAAAAAACAGACGAATTTGCGAAAGCGGTTCGTCTGTTTTTTTGCTGCAAAAATAAAAATTCTACCAAAAATGAGATTTCTTTGCAATAAAATCAAAAGATGAGAACGTTTTTCAACAAGTGTATTTTTGGAAGAATCTGCCTTGACAAGCGAATATTACAGATGATAAACTGCTGAAAGTTAGATACAACTAACGATAGAATGATTCTTTGAAAACAATCATTTTCAACCTTACAGACACAAAAAAGATAATAGGGAAGGGAAACGAAAGGAGAATTTTATGAAGAACAAAGGAATGTACCGATTGCTGTCGGGCGTACTTTGCACATCTGTACTGTTGAGTAGTCAGGCTTATGCTGCCGCATCTGCGGATTACTCTGATTTTCCGCAGAATTGGTCCAAGGACGCAATGGAATTTGCTGTTAAGAATAATTTTATCACAGGAGTAAGCGAGGATAAAATCGCGCCGAAGGCTGCTTTAACACGCGCACAGCTGGCGGCAATCCTCTCTCGCGCGATGAAAACAGGCGCAGGCGATGTCAGCGTGCTGGATAACTTCACCGACGCGGATAAAAACGCATGGTATGCCGGCTCCATGGCAAAGGCAGTCGAGCTGAATATCCTCTATGGCGATGGAGATTCCATCTACCCCGATCGCCCCGTAACCAGACAGGAGCTGTTCGCCATTCTGGTCAGAGCTTTTGCCGTAACAGGTGGCGATGAAAGCACACTTGCATCCTATAACGACGCAGGCAGCATCAGCAGCTGGGCAAAGGCGGCAATCTCCGCAATGATTGCACAGGGCTATGCGTCAGGCTATGAGGATAAAACTCTTCGCCCCGCACAGCAGGTAACAAGAGAAGAATTTGCACAGCTGCTGTATCGTATGCAGGAATTTTATGGCTCATCCGCTGCTGCTGATGATAAAGCAGAGAATAAAGAAGAAGCCAAAGCAGATGAAGCCCCCAAAACCAATACTAAGAAAACCTCCGGCGGCGGCGGTTCCTCCTCCGGCGGCGGCGGTTCCTCCTCCGGCGGCGGCTCCCATAGCGGCGGCGGCTCCAATAGCGGCAGCACAGCAACCGCAGGGGCTATCGTGGATGCAGAAAAAGCAGTGGTAGAAAGCACCGATATGGGTACGTGGCTGCCTCTGGCATTCAAGGATGGCTATAGCATAGAAAAAGTAACTTCCGTAACGGTTGACGGCACAGATGTAACAGCGAAACTGTCCAAGGTAACCACAGACGGCACAATCGCAAAGCTGCCTTTGGTAGGGACACCCAAGCAGGTTGTTATCAAGAGCGGTGATAAAACACAGACCATCAATCTGAACGGCAGCGGTGTGGCATCCGTTTATGCAGGCACACAGTATCTGCCTAAGTATGTATGGGCGCATGGTGCTGTTGCAGCATGGGATTATTATCTGACAAACTACGATAAGGACGGCAATGTTCGTATCAATCCCGCAAGAACAACCTTTAATCTGACAGAAGAAGCAAACGCACATCCCTATTACTCCCCCGATGCGGAAGTAAAGGATGGCGAAACTTTTGGTGAGGTTGTAGGCAATGTAACCATTATGTTCAACTTCAATACCGATGAAGAAAAAGCATGGTTCAACGGCATTAACAAGCTGGAGCTGGTAGAGTATAACGAAAACAAGAACACAATCAACTCCAATCTGACCTATACATCGGCAGGGGATGTTGCCCACTATAACAATAAGGTTGGCGAACTGACCATTCCCATCGGACAGAGCAATTTCCGCAATAACGGTCGTTACTATGTACGCGTAAAATCCAATGGCGGCGATAAGGCATCCGTATTGGTTCCCATCCATGTGGTAAATGAAAAAGCACCTACACTCCTTCTGAGAGAAACCGCAGTTTCCGGCAGAAACCTGCATTTCGATGTAAAGGATATGACGTATGCAATCACAACTCCCATCGAAAGCGTAACACTGACAGATCCGAAGGGGGATACAAAGGAACTGCGTTATATCAACGATTATTTCCTTTTCGGCGATTTGTTCGTTCTGTATAACGATGTGAACGCAGAAGAAGGCGTGAATAACCTGCCTTATAACGGCAATTATACCATCACAATCCGCAGCAACGGCTTTAAGGAATTCAGCAAGAGCTTCAACGTAACAGGCGGTAAGGATGTATCCTCCAAGCAGGCAGCTGTAGTTTATCAGTCCGCAGCGTATGACGTAATGACACACGCTACAGGCAGCGGCAGCGGCGGTGGTTCTTCCGACAGCAGCGGCGGCTATAAGGTTTCCGCAGACCTGTTGTTCGATAGCGACCTGCTGGCAAATGCACTGCTGTTGGAAGAAATGGGCGTAACCTGCGCGGCAGCAACAAAGGTAGTAGATAACTGGTACAATGTAATCTGCGACGCGGTATTCAATCAGGGCGATACAACTTATAAAACCCATACAGGCTATCTGAATGCAGTCAATGATGCAAAGGTAGCAGGTGCCGAATGGCTTGGCTACGCAGAATATATTGCGGCAGGCAATGTGAAAACAACCCCGAACAGACCTTCCGCAGTAAAAGAGGTTCTGGAAGATGGTCTGCTGGGTGATATTCAGCACAGCAATACCTATGGCAGATTGGAAGCACCCAAGGCTACAGTAGGCGAGACAAAGGAAAATCAGGATGTTGAAATTACCTTTGAAAATGCAGATGCTTACATGGGCAAGATTACAAAGCTGTATCTGAATGATAACTGGCAGGAACTGAGCGCAGATGCTTATACCATCGAAGGCAATAAGATTACAATCAAAGCAGACGCACTGAAAATCGGCGAAAATAAAATCACAGTAGATGCAACAGGCTACCTCAGCAATGTTGTTACCATTGATTATGCGAAGGAAACAGAAAAAGAACTGTCCCTTTCTGTAGCAACACCTATCAGCGAAGGGCAGGATGTTGTCATCACAGTAACAAATTCCGAAGGGGATTTTCTGAAAAACCTCAGCGGCGTTGTGCTGAAAAACAGCGACGGCACGGAAAAAACAGTATATCATCAGGGCTATGAAGGCAGCAATGCTGTTTACTATGTAGTAAGCGAAGATGGCAAAACCATCACACTGAAAAACGTAGAACCCGGTATCTATACCGTTTCCGTATCTGCAAACCACTATGAAACACTGACAACAGAAGAATTTACAGTAGAGAGAACAACACCTCTGAAAACAGCACCTTCCGTTGCAAAGCATGAAAAGAAAGACAAGGATGGTTTACTGGAAAGCACTGATTATTACCGTCTGACCTTCAGCGGTCTGGAGGGTAAGGACTTGGATACATATCTGGGCGCAATCAAAAAGGTAACCGTTGGCACGAAAGCATACACAGAAGCAACAAGCATTTACTTCCAGAATGATAACTATCGTACAAAGATTGCAGATTCCACCTATGGCGGTTATAAGGATGCTTTGGATTTGGCTGTAAACGGCATTGACGCAACAGGCGAAGGCACAGTAATCACCGTTGAGGCGAAGGGTTACGAAACAATGACCTATACACTGAAAGGTGATGGCGGCGGTACAACCGACCCCGACGAGGGTAAGCTGACAGCTCCTACAGTTGAAAAGGCAGAACTGACTACAAAGAGCGGTTTCTTTGAAGATTGTGATTACTACAGACTGCGCTTTGGCACAATCAGCGGCACAGAGCTTACAGCATATCTGAATAAGGTAACAGGCGTAACTGTAAACGGCGATACATATACCAAAGAAAGCACCTATATGAAAGAAAGTACATTCAGAGTAAAAGCGGAAAATGACGCTTACGGTACATCCGCTTATGATATTCTGGATTTGGCAGTCAATGGTGTTGATACAACTAAGGATACTGTAATTGTCATTACAGCAGAAGGCTATGCTGATTTGACCTACACAATCAAGAAGGCAGGCGGCAGCTCCGACGGCAAAGACGATAATACAGAAGAAGCTAAATATAAAGTAAGCAGCTGCGAACTTGTAGACGGTCGCTATCGTTTAATGTTTAATGGTTTTAGCGAAAGTGAATTGAAGAGCTTTTTAGGCAATATTACAGAAGTCACAGTTGCAGAAAACAAATACACAGATAAAGGCTGGTATTCTTGGGGTAAACACAACTATAGTAAAGTAGATAGTAAGGGCTATGGTGTTGATTCCTTAGAATTAACAGCAGATGGTTTCAATACAAATGACGATACTGAAATTGTGATTAAAGGCACACTGAATGGTGAAGAAGTAACAATTACTTTCACTTATACAGCAGAATAATCTACCCCAAAACAAAAAAGTGATTTTCCTTTTGGAAAATCACTTTTTTTCTGTGTCCGCAGGGGTGTCCACACCCCGTCTTTTTGGTGTCCAATGGGTGTCCAATCTGTCCACTTTGTCCAGTAAAGTCCGCCGTTTTTATTGCTTTCCGGTCGAGCCGAGTCCGCCGCGATCCTCGTTCCCAAGGTCGTCTGTTTCCTCAAAAGTCAGCGTCGGCTGATGCTCAAATATGCGGAACTGGCAGATTCTGTCATTCACCTCAATCACCGTATCCCGGAGCGCAAATGCCGGCATGAACCACTGGTCATTGTTGCCGCAGTAGCTTTCATCCACGATGCCGCAGTGGTTCGTCTGGATGATGCCGAAGTTCTTGAAGGTCGAGCTGCGCGGCACAATATGCGCCTCAAACCCCTGTGGCAGCTGCATGGCAACCCCCAGCGGAATCAGCTGAAATTCGCCCTTTTTCAGCTCTACACGCTCTGCCGCACGCAGGTCAATCCAGTCGGATTTCCCGTCAATGTAGCGCAGTCTTTCGATTTTATCGCTCAGATATTTAATCTTGATTTTTTCCATATCTCGTTCCTCTCTCATTCTGCATGGTATAAGTAAAGGGAGCTGCTTTGCAGGGATTTCTGCACATCAATGATGCGCTGATTGAAGCTTCCCTTCCAGTGCAGCTTGGTATCCTTCAAATCTGCGATGAATTTCCCATCCACCAGCACATCAATGTATTGCATCAGCGGCAGTGCGCTGATTTCCTCCCAGCGGTAGCCTGTATACAGCCAGATATTTTTCTCCGGGTATTCCAGCTTGACCTTCCTCGCCAGCCGTTCGATTTCCTCCCGATTGCCCGTATAAAGCGGATCGCCGCCGCTGAAGGTAATGCCGCTGATATAGTCGCGGGAGAGCAGGGAGAACAGCTCCTCCTCTGCCGCTGCATCAAAGACAAGCCCCCCCTCAGGGTCCCATGTGACGGCGTTATGACAGCCCTCGCAGTGGTGCGAACAGCCGCTCACCCAGAGCACCACACGCAGCCCCTCGCCGTTGAGCATATCGTCCTTGGTTATATTATGATATCTCATTTATCTGTCCACCTTCACGCGGGAGTAGGAAAGATAGCCGTTCATGCGCTCGATTTTTGTAAGATTTTTGCTGCCGCATTTCGGGCAAACGTCCATTTCCAGCTCCTGATGCCCGCAGTCATCGCAATAGGCAAGGGAAAGATTGACCCCCTCATAAAAGCCTAATTTCATGGCACGGCGCACAAGGGTGCGGATGGCATCCAAATTATAATCAATCGGGTATTTTACATATTGAATTTTGCCGCCGTTGGATAAATCCCAGAAGCGCTTTTCCAGATCTTGCTTTTCAATCGGGGTGATATCCTCGGTCACATGGCAGTGGAAGCTGTTGGAAACGTAGGG
>OGIE01004226.1_pt1 | contig 13863 bp, 12 predicted proteins | sample 1571581 | NCBI WGS metagenome assembly OGIE01 (sample SAMEA2582021, study PRJEB24529) | metagenome | biome: Human gut stool | place: China | collected 2011
CGATCAGGGCACTCTCCGGGATCTCCTTGTTCACAGTCACGATATTGGACAGCAGATCGCCGTTGATATCCAGTTCGTTACGCCCCTGCTCGAAGGTGATGCCGTATACCTGCTTGCGCTCGATAGGAGCAGGCTGATAGGAAGGATCGATCTGGATGATGTTGTAGGCGCCTTTTTTCTTCTGCTTCAGCAGTTCCAGTGCTTCGTCGGTGTAGCCGGGAGCGATGACACCGTCGGATACCTCTCTCTTGATCAGGCGGGCGGTATCGGTATCGCAGATATCAGACAATGCAATGAAGTCACCGAAGGAGGACATTCTGTCTGTCCCTCTTGCTCTTGCGTAAGCCAATGCCAGAGGGGAATCATCCAGACCCTCAATATCATCCACGAAGCAGGCTTTTTTCAGCGCATCACTCATGGGTGTGCCGACTGCCGCAGAGGTAGGGCTTACATGCTTGAAGGAGGTTGCCGCAGGCATACCCAGTGCTTCCTTGATTTCCTTTACCAGCTGCCAGCTGTTGAATGCGTCCAGAAAGTTGATGTAGCCGGGTCTGCCGCAGAGGATTTCGATGGGCAGATCGCTGCCGTCCTCCATAAAGATTTTTGCAGGCTTCTGGTTTGGATTACAGCCATATTTCAATTCAAATTCTTTCATTTGCCAAAAACTCCTTTCTTCCCTGTTCTGCCAACAATGCTTACGCATTTTTGTTAATCATTCTATTTTCAACCGCACCTGTTTTCAGGTCTGTGAAGCGTACATAGATGGAAATTTTGTTCTGCTCATTCAGATTTTCCCAGATTTCCTTTGTCCATGCATCAATATCGTTGGGGATGCTTGCACGTTCAGGCTCGCCTGTAAAGGTGGGCAGAGGGCTGCCGTCACCCATATAGGTATGCAGGAAATGCCCTACGCCGGCGATTGCTTTGTAGGAATAGGTGAATCTGTTGCAGGCTGTGCCGGCTTCATCCGCACTTTTCAGGATGCTCATTTTATATGTAAAATCATTTTCTGCGAAGGTCAGCATACCGCTGATTCTGGGTGTCCAGTTCGGTGCATCGGGTTCAAATTCTCTGGTTTCCAGTGCATCCTCAAAGGATTTGCCCGCAACAACAAAATCACGGATGGTATCTGTCTGGTCGCCGTTTGTCACAATCAGCTTGCCATCCAGCTTACGGATGGGTGCGTAGATAATCAGAGAAGGGTCTTCCACCTTGGATGCATCGAAGGGATAAATCATAACATCCTCGCCCTCCTCCTTGAAGATGCGGTTGCGGCTGTTATCGCTGCGCCCCATGATGAAATAAGCCACTGCCGCCTTTGTGCCATCCTCTGTTTTGCCGATGACAATGCCGCGACCCACATAGCTGTTATCCTTTACCAAGTCCTTCATGGTATCCTTTTTATATACATTCATGCTTTTTACTGTCCTTTCTGCAGTCTTGCTGCCACCATTTCCACTGCCTTCGGCAGAAGAATCCATTCCGCCTGCTCCATGACTCTTCTTTGCAGTACCTCAGGGGTATCTCCTTCTTCGATTTCTACTGCCTTCTGCAAAATGATTTCGCCGCCATCGGGGATTTCATTTACATAATGCACCGTTGCACCCGTCACCTTTACGCCGTACGCCAATGCCGCCTCGTGCACATGCAGTCCATAGAAGCCCTTGCCGCAGAAGGAAGGAATCAGAGAGGGATGCACATTGACGATACGCTTGGGGTATGCAGCTGTGAAGTTTTCGCTGAGGATGGACATAAAGCCTGCCAGAACAATCATATCAATGCTGTTTTCCGCAAGAATCGCCTTCACGGCTTCTTCATACGCAAGCTGCGTTTCAAATTCCTTGCGCTTTACCACAATAGAAGGGATATTGTTTTCTGCCGCTCTTGTCAGTGCATAAGCCTTATCGTTGCTCGCCAGCACCAATGCGATTTCGCCGCTGGGGATTTCTCCTCTTTTTGCCGCATCAATCAATGCCTGTAAGTTTGTGCCGCCGCCGGAAACGAATACGGCAATCCTTGTCTTAGACAATGACAACACCTTCCTCGGAGGCGATGATTTCGCCCATAATATACGCATCCTCGCCGTTTGCCTTCAGGATTTTCAGCGCCTTTTCCGCATCCTCCTTCGCAACAACCACACTCATGCCAACGCCCATGTTGAAGGTATTATACATATCTCTTTCGGGGATATTGCCTGTTTCCATAATCAAATCAAAGATGGGGGGTGTTTTCAGGCTTGCCTTATTGATTTTCGCACCAAAACCCTTGGGGATAGATCTGGGAATATTTTCATAGAAGCCGCCGCCTGTGATATGGGAAACCGCCTTTACCTTCACTTCTTCAAACAGCGCCAGCATAGGCTTTACATAAATCTTTGTGGGTGCAAGCAGTGCTTCGCCGATGGATTTGCCGCCCAGTCTTTCCAGAGGTGTTTTGATATCCGCATTTTCTACATCCAGCACACGACGCACCAGAGAGAAGCCGTTGGAATGCACACCGCTGGAGGGCAGAGCCAGAATGACATCGCCTTCCTGGATAGTCTTGTTGTTCAAAATTTTATCCTTATCGACAACGCCCACGGAGAAGCCTGCCAAATCGTATTCATCCTCAGGATAGAAGCCGGGCATTTCCGCTGTTTCGCCGCCAATCAGTGCTGCGCCGGACTGCACACAGCCTTCTGCCACACCGCTAACGATGGAGGCGATCTTTTCGGGGAAGTTCTTGCCGACTGCGATATAGTCTAAGAAGAACAGGGGCTTTGCGCCAACACAAATGATATCATTTACGCACATAGCCACGCAGTCAATCCCTACGGTATCATGCTTATCCATCAGGAATGCCAGCTTCAGCTTTGTACCAACGCCGTCTGTACCGCTGACCAGTACGGGTTTTGTGATACCTGTCATATCCAATTCAAACAGGCCGCCGAAGCCACCGATATCGCCCATAACCCCTGCGGACATGGTTTTTGCGATATGCTCCTTCATCAGCTCCACCGCTTTATACCCTGCTGTAATATCTACACCTGCTGCTTTATAGCTTTCACTATGGCTTTTCATTCTTTTTCTCCTCTCGCTTTGTCCTTATATTTTTTATAATTTTTTATATATAATATAATAACTTATTTTGCGTATTTTTCTTCCAGTGCCTTATTCTTTGCCAGAACCTTTTCGGCTGCTTCCTTTCTTGCATTGTCCAGCTTTTCTGCCAGAGTCGCATCCTCTACAGCCAAAATCTGGATTGCCAGAAGCGCTGCGTTTTCCGCACCGTCAATGGCTACGGTCGCAACAGGAAGTCCCCCCGGCATCTGTACGGTGGAAAGCAGGGCATCCAATCCATCCAATGTAGAGGATTTGATAGGAATACCGATTACAGGAAGGGTTGTATTTGCCGCCATGGCACCTGCCAGATGCGCCGCCTTTCCTGCTGCCGCAATGATGGCACCAAAGCCATTTGCCCTTGCGCCCTTTGCAAATTCGCTTGCCTCTACAGGCGTTCTGTGTGCAGAATAAACGTGCGCCTCAAAGGGAACACCGAATTTCTCCAGAGTTGCCATCGCTTTTTCCACTACAGGCAGATCGCTGTCACTGCCCATAACGATACCAATTTTCTTCATGGGTTACCTCCTCAAAAAATCTAAAACATCCTGTCTTTTTTCCCTACGGAACAAACAGAAAAAGGCAGTCCGATTCCGCATTACTTCCGTATTACAGAAACAGACTGCCCAGACGGTCGACAAAAAGCAGTTCTGCACTGCTTAATTTTCTTAAGTCCTTTGCTCCCCTGTGGTTGCCCACCTGTTCCGTCAGTTGCAAAAAACCGCATAAATTTACAAATTTAGTCTAACACAACGAAATTGCAGTGTCAACAAATTCCCAAAACACTTTCTCTTGTAACGGAAAATTCCGAAAAAACTATATCTTGACACTACTATTCCTTTATGATATAGTATTGAAGATTTAGATAAAAATAAGTTTGGAACCAAGTTAGCGACGAAAGGAGAGAAGACAGTGGACTATATTCTAGCGAATGCAACTGTATTTGTTCATGGCAAATTCATGAAATCCAACGTATTTATCGCCAACGGTATGATTCACGAAATTTCCAACCGCACACCTCAGGCAGATTGTTCCGTTTATGATTTAAACGGCTGCTTTGTTTTTCCCGGTTTTATTGATGTTCATGTGCATCTGAGAGAGCCGGGCTTTTTTTATAAGGAGACCATCAAAAGCGGCAGCCTTGCGGCGGCACATGGCGGCTATACGGCGGTCTGCGCCATGCCGAACCTGAACCCCGTCCCTGATTGTCGGGAAAATCTGGAGGTGCAGCTAAAGGCAATCCTCGAAACCGCCTGCATTCAGGTTGTCCCCTACGGCACGATTACGGTAGGCGAAAAGGGCGAGGAATTGGCGGCGTATGACGAAATCGTCAACGATGTCTGCGCCTTTTCTGATGACGGGCGTGGTGTGCAAAATGATGAAATCATGCGTGAAGCAATGAAAAAAATCAGCACTTACAACAAAATTGTTGCCGCGCACTGCGAGGATAATTCCCTGCTTGCGGGCGGCTATATTCATAAGGGCGAATATGCAAAGGCACATGGGCATCGGGGTATCTGCTCCGAAAGCGAATGGAAGCAGATTGAGAGAGATTTGCAGCTGGTAAAGGAAACCGGCGTGAAATATCATGTCTGCCACATCTCCACAAAGGAAAGCGTGGCACTCATCCGCAAGGCAAGGGCAGAGGGGTTGGATGTGACCTGCGAAACCGCGCCGCATTATCTGACCATGAATGATTCCATGCTACAGGAGGACGGACGTTTTAAAATGAATCCCCCCATCCGCAGCGAGGAGGACAGAGAAGCACTGATTGCCGGTATTCTCGATGGCACGATTGGTATGATTGCGACAGACCACGCTCCCCACTCCGCAGAGGAAAAGAGCAGAGGTCTGGAAAAGAGTCTGATGGGTGTAGTCGGTCTGGAAACTGCCTTCCCCATTCTGTATACCAAGTTGGTGAAAACAGGCGTACTTTCTCTGGAAAAGCTCATCGAGCTGATGCACACCAATCCCAGAAACCGCTTCTGTGTCGGCACACCTTTGGAAGAAGGACAGCCTGCAAGCCTGACGGTTTACGATTTGGATAAGGAATACACCATCAACCCCGATGACTTCCTGAGCATGGGCAGAGCAACGCCCTTCGCAGGAGAAAAGGTTTTTGGTGCTTGCAGGCTGACAATGTATCACGGCAGCATTGCATGGAAGGATGAAACACTGTAAAATAGAAACAGATAGAAATAGCTATATAAATGAAATAGCTATATAATAGGTATAAATAGGTAAAAAGAACATGAGGAGGAACAAAACATTATGCCAAAGAGAACAGACTTAAAGAAAATTCTGATTATCGGCTCCGGCCCCATTGTAATCGGTCAGGCGGCAGAGTTTGACTATGCAGGCACACAGGCGTGTCTGGCTTTGAAGGAAGAGGGCTTTGAGGTTGTATTAGTCAATTCTAACCCTGCAACCATCATGACAGATACCACTATTGCGGATAAGGTTTATATGGAACCACTGACTCTAGAATATGTTGCAAAAATCCTGCGCTACGAAAGACCTGATGCCATCGTTCCCGGTATCGGCGGACAGACAGGGCTGAATTTGGCAATGCAGCTTGAGAAAAAAGGCATTTTGAAGGAATGTCAGGTAGAACTTCTGGGGACTCCTATCGATAGCATCGAACGTGCGGAGGACCGTGAGCTGTTTAAGGAAATGTGCCAATCCATCGGTGAGCCCGTTATCCCCTCTCAGATTACTTATTCCGTAGAAGAAGCTATCACAGCGGCAAATGAAATCGGTTATCCCGTTGTGCTGCGACCTGCCTTCACACTGGGCGGCACAGGCGGCGGCTTTGCCAATAACGAAGCTGAACTGGTGGAAATCATGAAGCATGCGCTGAAGCTTTCCCCTGTGCATCAGGTTCTGGTAGAAAAGAGCGTAAAGGGCTATAAGGAAATCGAATTCGAGGTTATGCGTGACGGTACCGACCATGCCATCACCATCTGCGGTATGGAAAACATCGACCCCGTTGGTGTGCATACAGGCGACTCCATCGTTGTAGCACCCATCCTCACACTGAATGACCATGATTTCACCATGCTGCGTGATTCTGCACTGAAAATCATCAAGGAATTGAAAATCGAAGGCGGCTGCAATGTGCAGTTCGCACTGAACCCCAATTCCTCCGAATATTACTTAATCGAGGTAAACCCCCGCGTTTCCCGTTCCTCTGCACTGGCATCCAAGGCAAGCGGCTACCCCATCGCAAGAGTTACCGCAAAAATTGCTGTCGGCATGACATTGGATGAAATCAAGCTGGGCGAAACAACCGCAAACTACGAGCCTGCATTGGATTACATCGTGGCAAAAATGCCCCGCTTCCCCTTCGATAAATTTGCAACTGCCGCAAATACGCTTTCCACACAGATGAAGGCAACCGGCGAGGTTATGGGTATCGGACGTACACTGGAGGAATGTCTGCTGAAATCCATTCGTTCCTTGGAAATCGGCGTTTGCCATCTGTATATGCCGAAATTCGATACCATGTCCAACGAGGATATGCTGAGCTATATTGCAACAAGCCCCGATGACCGCATTTATGCCATCGCACAGCTGATTCGCAATGGCGTTTCTCTGCATGAAATCTTCAAGGCAACCATGATTACGGAATATTTCCTGGAATCCTTCAAGAAGATTGTCGATTACGAAACCACTCTGGCAGAAAATGTCGGCAATAAGGAAATTCTGACAACGGCAAAGAAAATGGGCTTTTCCGACCAGTATATCGCAAAGCTGTGGAAGCAGGATGAGGTTGCAGTTTATAATCTGAGAAAGGAAATGAACCTGTTCCCCGTTTATAAAATGATTGAAACAAGCGGCTGCGGCGGCTACATCCCCTACTTCTACTCCACCTATGAGAAGGAAAACGATTCTCGTATCAGTGATAAGAAGAAGATTATCGTGCTTGGCTCCGGCCCCATCCGTATCGGGCAGGGTGTCGAATTCGACTACTCCACTGTACACGCGGTAACCACCATCAAGAAGTTCGGCTATGAATCCATCATCATCAACAACAACCCCGAAACCGTTTCCACAGACTACACCACAAGTGATAAGCTGTACTTTGAACCTCTGACGGTTGAGGATGTTATGAACGTGGTAGAGCTGGAGCAGCCTCTGGGTGTAATTGCATCTCTCGGCGGGCAGACTGCCATCAACCTTGCAGAGCCTCTGATGAAACGCGGCGTAACCATCATCGGTACAGACGTTGCGGCAATCGAAAAGGCAGAAAACAGAGATTCCTTTGAGCATATCATGACTCAGCTTGGCATCCCTCAGCCCAAGGGACAGGCTGTTACCAATATCGAAGCAGGCGTAAAGGCTGCGGCAGAAATCGGCTATCCTGTTCTGGTTCGCCCCTCCTATGTTCTGGGCGGACGTGCCATGCAGATTGTTGCGGATGAAAATCAGCTGAGAACCTATCTGAAAACAGCTGTAGCGATTAACGAGGATCAGCCTGTTCTGGTTGATAAATATATTCAGGGTAAGGAATTGGAGGTAGACGCTGTTTGTGACGGCTACGATGTATTCGTACCCGGCATCATGGAGCATGTAGAGCGTACCGGTGTTCACTCCGGCGACTCCATCTCCGTATACCCTACCTTCTCCGTATCCAATACGGCAAAGGGCAAAATCCTGGAATACACCAAAAAGCTGGGTCTTGGCATCGGCATCATCGGCCTGTTCAATATCCAGTTCATCGTAGATAAAGAGGATAACGTATATGTTATCGAGGTAAACCCTCGTTCCTCCAGAACGGTTCCCTTCCTTTCCAAAGCAACAGGCTATTCTCTGGCGGATATCGCAACACTGGTTATCCTTGGCAAAACACTGAAGGAACAGGGTATCTTCGGTCTGTATCCCGATGAAAAGCAGAGATGGTATGTAAAGGTTCCCGCCTTCTCCTTCTCCAAGCTGCACGGCATGGATACCTACCTCTCCCCCGAAATGAAATCCACAGGGGAGGCCATCGGCTATGATAATAAGCTGAACAGAGCGCTGTATAAGGCTTTGCAGGCATCTGGCATGAATATCCAGAACTATGGTACGGTTCTGGCAACCATTGCGGATAAGGATAAGGAAGAAGCACTGCCCCTGATTCGCCGTTTCTATGAGCTGGGCTTCAATATTGAAGCAACAAAGGGTACTGCCGATTTCCTGAAGGAACACGGCATTCGCACCAGAACCAGAAAGAAGCTGTCCGATGGCAGTGAGGAAATCTTTGATTCCATCCGTCAGGGCTATGTAAGCTATGTTATTAACACAAGAGATATTCATTCTGCGGCAAGCAACAGCGATGGGCAGGAAATCCGCCAGTGTGCCGTTGAAAATAATGTAACTGTTTTCACAGCACTGGATACCGTTCGCGTGCTTTTGGATGTTCTGGAAGAAACCACTCTGGGTATTTCCACGATTGATGCGTAAGGAGGTTCTCTCTTGAAACAATCTGTTTTTACAATACAAAGCAATGAAAGGCTGACCGAAAGCGTCTGTAAAATGGTTCTGGCAGGGGATACCTCTGCCATTACCGCCGCAGGTCAGTTTGTAAATATTCAATTAAAAGGCTTTTTTCTGCGCCGCCCCATTTCCGTCTGTGATTATGACGAAAATACACTGACGATTCTTTATAAAATCGTTGGCAAAGGCACAGAGGCCATGAGCAAAATGAAAGCCCCCCATAAGCTGGACATTCTGACAGGATTAGGCAATGGCTACGATACCTCCAAGAGCGGAGACAAGCCCCTGCTGATTGGCGGCGGCGTAGGCGTTCCCCCGATGTATCGTCTAGCGAAAAATCTGCTTGCGGAGGGGAAAAAGCCCATCGTCATTCTCGGCTTTAATACAAAGGACGAAATCTTCTACGCAGAAGAATTTAAAGCACTGGGCGCAGAAGTGCATATCGCAACGGCAGACGGCTCTGTCGGCACAAAGGGCTTCGTTACGGATGTGGTGAAAACCATTCCCGATTACACCTATTTCTATACCTGCGGTCCCGAACCCATGCTGAAAGCCCTTTCCGCTGCCACCAAAACAAGCGGTCAGCTCAGCTTTGAAGAACGCATGGGCTGCGGCTTTGGTGCCTGCATGGGCTGCTCCTGCAAAACAAAATACGGCAATAAGCGCATCTGCAAGGATGGCCCCGTTCTGGTAAAGGAGGAAATTATATGGTAAACACAAAGGTGACACTCAGCGGCATCACGCTGGATAACCCCGTCATTCCTGCCAGCGGTACCTTCGGCTACGGCTATGAATTTGCAGAGCTTTACGATATCAATATTCTCGGTACCTTCTCTTTTAAGGGAACAACAAGGGAGCCGCGCTTTGGCAACCCCACCCCCCGTATCGCAGAATGTACCGCAGGAATGATTAACTCTGTCGGTCTGCAGAACCCCGGCGTAGAGAAGGTCATTTCCGAAGAGCTGCCTAAGCTAAAAAAATGCTTTCATAAGCCTGTCATTGCCAATGTCAGCGGCTTTTCCATCGAGGAATACGCAGAAACCTGTGCTTTATTAGATAAGGAACCGCAGGTCGGGATTCTGGAGGTCAATGTATCCTGCCCGAATGTACATCATGGCGGCATGAGCTTTGGCACAGACCCTGCGGCGGCGGCAGCTGTTACTAAGGCAGTCAAGGCAGTTACCACAAAGCCGGTCTATATCAAGCTGACCCCTAACGTAACCGATATTGTTTCCATTGCAAAAGCGTGCGAGGAAGCCGGTGCAGATGGCATCGCCCTCATCAATACCATGATGGGCATGCGGATTGATTTAAAAACGAAAAAGCCTGTCATTGCCAATAAAATGGGCGGCTTTTCCGGCAGTGCTATCTTCCCCGTTGCTGTTCGCATGGTCTATCAGGTGGCTGAGGCAGTCAACATTCCTGTGATTGGCATGGGCGGCGTTTCCTCTGCGGAGGATGTCATTGAAATGATGCTTGCCGGCGCAACTGCCGTAGAAATCGGTGCGGCAAATCTGGTTGACCCCTTCATCTGCAAAAAAATTATCGAGGATTTGCCTCGTGTTATGGAAAAATACAATATCAAGGATTTAAACGACATCATTGGAGGTGCCCATAAATGAGTAAGGATGTAATCATTGCCTGCGATTTTAACAGCAAGGCAGATTTGATGACATTTTTAGATAAATTTGAAAACGAAGACAGAAAGCCTTTCTTAAAAGTCGGCATGGAGCTGTTCTATGCGGAAGGCCCTGCCATCGTAAAGGAAATCAAGGCAAGAGGACATAAGATTTTCTTGGATCTCAAGCTGCATGATATCCCCAATACCGTAAAAAAAGCCATGGCGGTTCTCTCTGCTCTGGATGTAGATATCTGCAACCTGCATGCGGCAGGTACAGCGGCAATGATGGAAGCGGCTCTGGAAGGCTTGACAAGAGCGGACGGCACACGCCCCCTGCTCATTGCCGTTACACAGCTGACCTCTACCAGCGAGGAACGAATGCAGAAGGACCTTCTGATTGACCGCCCTCTGGATGAGGTTGTTATGCACTATGCAAAAAATGCGAAGGATGCCGGTCTGGATGGCGTTGTCTGCTCCCCTCTGGAGGCAGGTAAGGTAAAAGCAGTCTGCGGCGATGCCTTCCTTACCGTAACCCCCGGCGTACGCTTTGCCGATGGTGAGGTAGGCGATCAGGTGCGTGTGACGACACCTGCAAAGGCAAGAGAGCTTGGCTCTGATTACATCGTGGTCGGCAGACCTATCACACAGGCGGCTGACCCCGTTCAGGCATATCACAGATGTATTCGCGAATTTTTAGGAGGAGAAGTAGAATGAATATCAAAGAACAGATTGCAAAAGACCTGCTGTCCATCGGTGCAGTTTTCCTGCGCCCCGAAGACCCCTTCACATGGGCAAGCGGCATCAAAAGCCCCATTTACTGCGATAACAGACTGACGCTGACCTCTGTAGAGGTAAGAAATCATGTAGAAAATGCTCTGGCAGAAACCATCAAAAGAGAATACCCCGATGCCGAGGTACTGATGGGTACCTCCACCGCAGGTATTGCACATGCTGCCATCACAGCACATCTGCTTGACCTGCCCATGGGATATGTTCGCTCCGGCGCAAAGGATCATGGCAGACATAACCAGATTGAAGGCAGACTGGAAAAGGGACAGAAGGTTGTTGTTGTGGAAGACCTGATTTCTACCGCAGGCAGCTGTATCGAGGTTGTAAACGTGCTGCGTGAAGCAGGCGCAGAGGTTCTGGGTGTTGTCAGCATCTTCACCTATGGCCTGCAGAAGGGTCTGGACAGACTGGCAGAAGCAAATGTAAAAAATGTAAGCCTTTCCAATTTTGATGCTGTGGCAGAGGTTGCCGCAAAGGAAGGCTATATCAAGGAATCCGACATCGCACGTCTGCTGAAATTCCGCAGTAACCCGAGCGATGAAAGCTGGAGGGAGATGTAAGCATGAGAAGCCTCATTGATATTATAGACCTAACGGTAGAAGAAATCGATGATTTGATTGCCACCGCCAATGATATCATTGCAAGTCCCGATAAATATGCAGAAAAGTGCCACCGCAAAAAACTGGCGACGCTCTTTTTTGAGCCTTCCACCCGTACACGTTTGAGCTTTGAAGCGGCTATGCTGGAGCTTGGCGGCAGTGTGATTGGCTTCTCCGGTGCAAGCAACAGCTCCGCCTCCAAGGGCGAAAGCGTTTCCGATACGGTGCGTGTGGTTGGCTGCTATGCCGATATCATCGCCATGCGCCACCCCAAAGAGGGCGCACCTATGATTGCATCCATGCGTTCTCCGGTGCCTATCATCAATGCCGGGGACGGCGGACATAATCACCCTACCCAGACCTTGGCTGACCTCTTGACGATTCAGCGGGAAAAGGGCTCCTTTGAAAACCTGACCATCGGGATGTGCGGTGACCTGAAATTCGGCAGAACCGTACATTCTCTGATTCATGCCATGCGCCGTTATAAAGGTGTGAAATTCATCCTGATTTCCCCTGAGGAGCTGAAGGTTCCGGAATACATCATTCAGGAATTAGACCATGAGGGCATCCCCTATGAGGAAACCACAAGCCTTGAGGATGCAATGCCCTCTCTGGATATTCTCTATATGACAAGGGTACAGCAGGAACGCTTCTTCAACGAAGCGGACTATGTCCGTCTGAAGGATAGCTATATCCTGAATCCGGATAAGCTGGAAACCGCAAAAAAGGATCTCTGCATCATGCACCCCCTGCCCCGTGTCAATGAAATCTCCGTTGCAGTGGATGATGACCCCAGAGCCTGCTATTTCAAGCAGGTGCTGAACGGCAAATATATTCGCATGGCTTTGATTCTGAAATTACTGGAGGTGGCGTAAATGATGAAGGTAACCGCAGTGAATAACGGTGTGGTCATTGACCATATCACCGCAGGCAAATGTATGAAGCTGTATCAGTTTCTGGATTTAGACCACGTTGATGCAACCATTGCGCTGATTAAAAATGCGCCCAGCCAGAAAATGGGCAAAAAGGATATCATTAAAATTGATACCGAGCTGGAACTGGATTTGGATGCGCTGGGCTATATTGACCCCAACGTAACCATCAATATCGTAAAGGACGGCGTTTGCGTGAAAAAGGTACATCCGCAGCTGCCCGAACGGCTGACGAATATCATCCAGTGCAAAAACCCTCGCTGCATCACCTCTGTGGAGCAGGAGATTCCCCATATCTTCAAGCTGACAGACAGGGAAAAGGGCGAATATCGCTGCATTTACTGCGAATCAAAGCTTAAAAAATAATCAAAAGAAACAAGAGGTATCCGTGCATGAAACAAGAAAGCAGAACAAACATTAATCGTGTAAAGAAGGATATCAGCAGTCCAGATAGTTTCACACCGCCTGAGGAACTGAAACGACAGCTGATCACAACCATGCAAAGCATTTATGATGAAGAAGATATTGAGGCTGTAGAGCGTGCCTATAAAGTTGCATACAAGGCACATGAGAAACAGAAACGAAAGTCTGGAGAGCCATATATCATTCATCCTATTTGTGTTGCGATCATATTGGCAGAATTAGAACTTGATAAAGAAACGATTATGGCAGGACTGCTTCATGATGTAGTAGAAGACACGGAAACAACCCATGAAGATATTGTAAGAGATTTTGGGGAAGAAGTTGCCCAGTTAGTTGATGGCGTAACAAAGTTAGGACAATTAAGTTATTCCAAAGACAAGATTGAAGTTCAGGCGGAGAACTTACGAAAGATGTTTCTTGCAATGGCAAAAGATATCCGAGTGATCCTGATCAAACTTGCTGACCGTTTGCATAATATGCGTACCATGCAGTTTATGCGTCCAGAGAAGCAAAAAGAGAAATCAAGAGAAACGATGGATATCTATGCACCGATCGCACACCGTCTTGGTATTTCAAAGAAAAAAGTAGAATTAGATGATCTTGCACTGCGTTACCTAAAGCCGGATGTATACGAAGATTTGGAACGTTCTCTGGATTCAGCAAAAGAAGAAAGAGAAGCATTTATTCAGGAGATCGTAGAAGAAGTGAAGGGACATATTGACCGTGCAGGAATCAAGGCAGAGATTGATGGACGTGTAAAACATATGTTCAGTATATATAAGAAGATGGTCAATCAGCATAAGACGATCGATCAGATTTATGACTTATTTGCAGTCCGGATCAAGGTTGATACGGTTAAGGACTGTTATGCGGCACTTGGGATCATTCATGAGATGTATAAACCAATCCCAGGAAGATTCAAG
>OGIE01004240.1_pt1 | contig 13821 bp, 8 predicted proteins | sample 1571581 | NCBI WGS metagenome assembly OGIE01 (sample SAMEA2582021, study PRJEB24529) | metagenome | biome: Human gut stool | place: China | collected 2011
TTTCAGCGAACTGATGCCGCAATGGTTCCGTGCGTATTTTTCAAATTCTGACATAGTCGTATTTATTTACTCTTCATATTCTGCCTTCTGCCGGTCAGGAGCGCACAAGCCGCCGGAAGCATTCCGAATTCCCTATCGCCCCCGAAACCCGCTTCTTAAAGCGGGCGCGAAAACCGCCGCAAGCGATCCGGCCCCCGTCGCTCCCGAAAGCCGCCTCCCAGGCGGGCGGACGGGAGCGCAGAACCGGATGGGAAGCGTGAAAACCCACAGCCGCCCCTAAAAGCGCGTTCTTAAAGCACAAAGGACTTTGCAAACATCACGCCTGCAAAGTCCAAAGATAGATAAAATTCCGCGAAACTTAAAGTTCCTTCGCCAATTTAGCGAAATCGTCCGCAGATACGGCTTTTTCAGTTACCTTGACCTTCGATTTGACATCCTCGACGACCTTCACCTCATAGAGCTTCTCGTAAATCTTCTGGCCCTGATCCTTGTCGGCGAGAATCTTCTCGGCGTAACCCTCCAGCATGTCGTCCGGCGCCGAGGGCATGCCGTACTGTGCGAACTGCGAGGCGGCCAGCGCCTTGGCTTCGGAGAGCGCCTCCTCCTTCGAAACGGAGATGCCGTCGGTCTTGATGAAGTGCTTCTGGAGGTAGTTCCAAGTGAACATCTTCAGGAACTGGTCGAAATCCTTCTCGATGTCCTCCATCGAGAACTTGCCCTCGTTGATCGTGTAGAGCCAGCGCTTGAGGAACGCCGCGGGCATCTTCAGGTCGGCCTTCTTCACGAGATAGTCGCGCACCTGCAACGTGAAGAGGTAGTCGCTCTCGCGGCGCAGTTCGGCCTCGATCTGCGCGTCGATGAACTTGTCCAGCCCGGCTTCGTCCGTGACGCCGCCCTGCGGGAAAGCCATCTTGAAGAACTCCTCGTTCAGCTCCGGCTCGGCGAACTTGCGGATTTTGGTGATCTCCAGTTCGAATTCGGGGTTGACGCCCTCCAGTTCGTTCTCCTTGACCTGCAGGCAGGCGGCGCGCTGGGCGGGATTTTTATAAAGTTCGTTGATATTCACCTTCATCTTGTCGCCGACCTTCTTGCCGATGAAAGGTTTGCGGTCGGCCTCGTCCATCGAGATCAGACCCACGTAAGCGTCCGCAACGTTCATCTCGCCGTTGTCGAGGGTCACCGACAGCGCCTCGTCCGAAGTCACCTTCTCGGCGTCCACCAGGCGGCCGAAGCGGCGCAGGTAGTTCGAACGGTAGTCGTCGTGCATCTTCTTGTCGACCTTGATCTTGTTGTAGGTCAGCTTATCCTTGTCGGAAAGCTCCAGCTTGATCTCGGGAGCCTCGCCGATCTCGAACACGAATTCGAACTCGGTGGCGTTGTCGAAATCGAAGTCGCCCTGCTCCTCCGCGGGAATCACGTCGCCCAGATAGTCGATGCCCTCCTTCTGGAGATATTCGAAAACGGCGTTCGAAGCCTGACGGTAGGACTGCTCGGCCAGGACGCCCTTGCCGTACATCTTCTTGACGATGCCCATGGGGACCATGCCCGGACGGAATCCGGGGATGTTGGCCTTGCGCTTGTACTCGCGCAGGGACTTTTCGACCTCCTGCCCGTAATCCGCCTCGCCGACAGTCACGCGGATCAGCGAGTTATTCTCGCCGCGTTGTTCTCTTACAATGTTCATAATGAATGAATTATATTTGTTATTCTTCGTATTTCCGTTCAGAATCGGGAGGCAAAGATACGAAATTATTCCATTTCCGGCAAGACATTACCCGTAATAATACGGTCAAATTATGATATACGGTTTGTTTTTCGTACCTTTGGGGCCGCAACGCCCCCGCTTGCCGGGGAAGGTTCTACCGAGCCGTGCGCAATTCCGTTTTGATCCCATCCGACTTTTTCGTATCTTTGTGAGCTATTTTGTTCCGAAACAATGAAAACGACCCCGATATTCCTGTTTTCCATCCTGCTGCTGGGCGCATGCGGCGGTCCGGCGGCGCGCGCCAAACGCCCCGGCGCAAAGGCGCAGGCCGCGGCGGCCGTGCAGGCCGAGCCGAAAACGTACACCTACCGCATCGCGGCGACCTACCCCCACTCGACCGACGCCTACACCCAGGGGCTGCAATACGTCGACGGGACGATGTGGGAAGGCACGGGCCAGCACGGCGAATCGGTCGTTCGGAAGACCGACCTCGCGACGGGGAAAACCGAGGTCATGGCGCGCCTGCCCCGTTCGGAGTTCGGCGAAGGAATCACCCTGCTCGGCGGGAAGCTCTACCAGCTGACCTGGCAGTCCAACACCGCGCACGTATATTCGCTGGAAAACGGAAAACTGCAAAAGATCCGCGACTTCCGCTATCCGGGCGAAGGCTGGGGCCTCACGACCGACGGCGAGAAGCTCTACATGTCGGACGGCACGGCCACAATCCACACGGTCGATCCCGCGACGTTCCGCCGCGAAAAGCGCGTGACGGTGACCTACAAGGGCGCGCCGGTCGAATACCTCAACGAACTGGAGTGGATCGGCGACAAAATATGGGCCAACGTCTACACCACCGACCAGATCGTCGTCATCGACCCCGCGACGGGCGTCGTCGAGGGCGTCGTCGACCTCGCGGGGCTGCTGCCCGAAACGGAAATGACCGCGACGACCGACGTGCTGAACGGCATCGCCTATGACGCCGAGGGGGACCGCATCTTCGTGACGGGCAAAAACTGGCCGAAACTCTACGAAATAGAAATTACCGAAAAATAAATGACGACAACGCTATACGACCAACTGGAGCGCCGCATCCTGCTGCTCGACGGAGGCTTCGGCACGATGGTGCAGGGCTACGGACTGCAGGAGGAGGACTACCGCGGCCGGCGGTTCGCCGGCTGGCCGGTGCAGCTCAAGGGCTGCAACGACCTGCTCGCGCTGACCCGCCCGGACGTGGTGCGCGAGATTCACGAAAAATACCTGCGGGCGGGAGCCGACATCATCGAAACCGACTCGTTCAACGCCAACGCCGTGTCGCTGGCCGACTACCGGCTCGAAGAGTGCGCTTACGAGATTTCGAAGGCCGCAGCCAGAATCGCACGCAGCGCGGCCGACGAGTTCACGGCCCGCAACCCGCAGAAGCCGCGTTTCGTGGCGGGATCGGTGGGTCCCACGAACCGCACGGCCTCGATGTCGGCCGACGTACAGAATCCCGCGGCCCGCGAGGTGACCTTCGCACAACTGGTCGCAGCGTATACGGATCAGGTGCGGGGACTGGTGGACGGCGGGGCGGACATCCTGCTGGTGGAGACCGTTTTCGACACGCTCAACGCCAAGGCGGCCCTCTGGGCCATCGACACGCTCTGCGAGCGGCTGGGCCGCGCGATCCCCGTGATGGTCTCCGGAACGCTCGCCGACGCCAGCGGCCGCACCCTCTCGGGGCAGACCGTCGAGGCCTTCGCCGTCTCGGTGTCGCATGCGAACCTGCTGTCGGTCGGACTGAATTGCGCCTACGGGGCCAAGCAGCTGCTGCCCTACCTCGAACGGCTGGCGGCAGTGGCCGGAACGCGCATCTCGGCGCACCCGAACGCAGGGCTTCCCAACGTGATGGGCGGTTACGACGAGACGCCCGAAATGTTCGCCGGGGATGTCGGCGAGTATATGCGTCGCGGACTGGTGAACATCGTGGGCGGCTGCTGCGGCACGACGCCCGCCCACATATTCGAATTGTCGAAAATATCCGGAGACTACGCCCCGCGGCCCGTTCCCGCGCCGAAACACATCACGACCTTGAGCGGTCTGGAGCCGCTGCGGATCGTCCCCGAAGCCAACTTCATCAATGTCGGCGAACGCACGAACGTCGCCGGATCGGCCCGTTTCGCAAGGCTGATCCGCGAAGCCAACTACGAAGAGGCGCTCTCGGTGGCCCGCGCACAGGTCGACGCCGGGGCGCAGATCGTCGACGTCTGCATGGACGACGGGCTGATCGACGGTCCGGCGGCGATGCGCACGTTCCTCAACCTGATGGCCTCGGAGCCGGAGATCGCCCGCGTGCCGGTGATGATCGACTCGTCGAAATGGGAGGTACTTCAAGCGGGACTTGAAGTGACGCAGGGTAAGTCGGTGGTCAACTCCATCTCGCTCAAGGAGGGCGAAGCGGAATTCCTGCGCCGGGCCGCGGAGATCCACCGCTTCGGCGCTTCGGCCGTAGTGATGCTCTTCGACGAGCGGGGCCAGGCCGACACCTTCGAACGTAAAGCAGAGGTTGCGGAGAGAGCCTACAAGCTATTGACGGACAACGGTTTTCCGCCCGAAGACATCATTTTCGACCCCAACGTGCTGGCCGTCGCAACGGGCATTGCGGAGCACGACGGCTACGCCAAGGCGTTCATCGACGCGACGCGCTGGATCAAGGAGCACCTTCCCCATGCGAAGGTCTCGGGCGGCGTGTCGAACCTTTCGTTCGCCTTCCGCGGCAACAACACGGTGCGCGAGGCGATGCACTCGGCGTTCCTCTACCACGCCATCCGGGCCGGAATGGACATGGGCATCGTCAACCCGCAGATGCTCAAAGTGTACAGCCAGATCGAACCCGAACTGCTCTGCCGCGTCGAGGACGTGATCCTCTGCCGCCGGGCCGACGCCGCGGAGCGGCTCGCGGAGTATGCCCACGGGGTGCAGCAGACGGCCCAGGCGCAGCCGCAGGCCCCCGACGCATGGCGTGCGGGGACGCTCGAAGAGCGTATCGCCCATGCGATGCTCAAGGGCGTGGCCGACTACGTGGAGCAGGATGCGCTGGAGGGTTACGAGGCGCTGGGAAGCCCGATGGCCGTGATCGACACGCTGCTGATGCCTGCCATGGAGCAGGTCGGCACGCTGTTCGGCGAGGGCAAGATGTTCCTGCCGCAAGTGGTGAAGACCGCCCGCGTGATGAAACGCGCGGTGGCGGCGCTGACGCCCTATATCGAACAGGGGTCGGCCGCGAATGCGCATAATTCGGGGAAAGTGCTGATCGCCACCGTGAAAGGCGACGTGCACGACATCGGCAAGAACATCGTGGCGGTCGTGATGGCCTGCAACGGTTACGAAATCCGGGACCTGGGCGTGATGGTCGAGCCGGAACGCATCGTCGAGGAGGCGGTGGCGTGGGGCGCGCAGTGCATCTGCCTGAGCGGGCTGATCACCCCGTCGCTCGACGAAATGGCCCGCGTCTGCGAGGAGCTGGAACGGCGGGGGCTGCGCATTCCGGTCATCATCGGCGGCGCGACGACCTCGGACCTCCACACGGCGGTGAAGATCGCCCCGGTTTATTCGGGCGTGGCGGTCCACTCCGCGAACGCCAGCCGCAACAGCCAGATACTGGCGCAGCTGCTCGGCCCCGACGGCGACCTTTACGCCGACAAGGTGAAAGCCGACCAGCAGGCCCTGCGCGAGGAGTACGCCCGCCGGCTGCGGGAGCGCGACCTCATTCCGATCGCCGAAGCGCGCGCGGCGCGGCGCGGCGCGGCGCAGCACGAACCCGTCGTGCCGCTCCACACGGGGCGCATGGTCTTCCCCGACTTCGACGTGGCCGACGCCGAACCGTACATCGACTGGAGTTTCTTCTTCGCGGCGTGGGGACTCAAGGGGCGTTACCCCGAGATTCTCGACCATCCCGAAAAGGGCGCCGAGGCGCGCAAGGTCTTCGCCGACGCCCAGGCCCTGCTGGCCCGCATCCGCGACGAGCGGCTGCTGACGCTGCAAGGGGTAGCGGGCATCTTCCCGGCACGCTCCGAGGGCGACGACATTCTGGTGACGGACGCGAAAGGGCGCGAAAAACGCCTCCCGATGCTGCGCAACCAGACGCGCGGCGAGGAGAACCTGTCGCTGGCGGACTTCATCGCACCGGACGGCGACTGGATCGGCTGTTTCGCCCTGACGGCCGGCATCGGGCTGAAGGAGCTGGCGGAAAAGTTCCGCGCCGGGGGCGACGACTATTCGGCCATCATGGCCAAACTGCTGGCCGACCGCCTCACGGAAGCCTTCGCCGAGGCCGTGCACGCCTTCATGCGGCGCGAGATGTGGGGCTACGAAACGGGCACGCCGCCCACCCCCGAGCAGGCAGTCCGCGGCCAGTACCGCGGCCGCCGCATGGCCTTCGGCTACCCGGCCTCGCCCGACCATTCGCTCAAACGCGAGGTCTTCGACCTGCTCGCGGTCGAGGTGACGACCGGAATGCGGCTGACCGAAAACTGGATGATCGACCCCGGGGAGGCGCTGTGCGGACTGATGTTCTCCGACGCCGACTACTTTTCGGTCGGGACCATCGGCGCCGAACAGCTGCTCGACTACGCACGCCGCCGCGGAATGGAGGCCGAAACCGTAAAAAAGATTATACCGAACAACGTATGAACGTCGTAGAGATCATCAACGAAGCGATCGCCTCCGGGCGCACCCGCTTCGCGTTCGAACTGCTCCCGCCGCTCAAGGGCGACGGCATGCAGAAGATATTCGCCGCCGTGGAGCCGCTGATGGCCCTCGACCCGGCTTACGTCAACATCACCTTCCACCGCGAGGGAATCAAGGAGACCGAGCGCGAGGACGGCAGCGTCGAATGGCACGTCGTGCGCCGCCGCCCCGGGACGGTGGGCATCTCGGCGGCCATCCAGAACCGCTACGGCGTGGAGGTGGTCCCGCACCTGATCTGCGGCGGACTGTCGAAATACGACATCGAGGACACGCTGATCGACATGGACTTCCTGGGCCTGCACAACGTGCTGGCGCTGCGCGGAGACAAGTCGCAGAACGAAAAGCGTTTCATGCCCCATCCGCAGGGCCACGCCCACGCCGTGGACCTCGTGCGGCAGATCGCCGACATGAACCGCGGAAAATTCATCGACGGCGAGGTCGAGGAGTGCCACCACTCGAAATTCTCGATCGGCGTGGCGGGCTATCCCGAGGTGCACGCCGAGGCGCGCGACATCACCTCGGACATCGCCCGCCTGCGCGACAAGGTCGACGCCGGGGCGGAATATGTCATCACGCAGATGTTCTTCGACAATGCCAAATACTTCGACTTCGTGCGCCGCTGCCGCGAAGCGGGGATCACCGTGCCGATCATCCCCGGCATCAAGCCCCTCTCAACGCTGCGCCACCTGGAAATACTGCCCGAAACGTTCGGCGTGAAGCTGCCCGAGGAACTCGTGCGCGAAGTCAAGGCGCATCCCGACGGCGTGCGCGAAGTGGGAACCGAGTGGGCCATCGCCCAAAGCCGCGAACTGATGGCCGCAGGCGTGCCCGTGCTGCACTACTACACGATGAGCCGCACGACGAACATACAGAAAATCGTCAAGGCGGTTTTCTGACCCAAACCGATAAAACAGAGAATCAATGGAACCTGTCGAATTCCGCCGCCGCCTGCATGCGCACCCCGAACTGTCGTTCAAGGAACACGACACGGCGGCGTTCATCGAACAGCAGCTCGACGAACTGGGCATCGAACACCGCCGGATCGCATCGACGGGCGTCGTGGCCCGCATCAAGGGCCGCAAGACCCCCGAAGGCGACCGGCGCGCCGCGGTGCTGCGCGCCGACATCGACGCCCTGCCCGTCACGGAGCGGAACGACTGCGAGTGGAGATCGCAGAACGAGGGCGTGATGCACGCCTGCGGCCACGACATGCACGCCGCGGTGCTGTTCGGCGTGCTGAAAACCTTCGCCGAGGCGCCCGATTTCCGGGGCACGCTCTTCGGGCTGTTCCAGCCGGGCGAGGAGTGCAACCCGGGCGGAGCCTCGCTGGTGCTGGCCGAAAAGCCGTTCGAGGGCTACGACGTGCGGGCCGTCGTCGGCGAACACGTCGAACCGCAGCTGGAAGTCGGGACCCTCGGATTCCGGGCCGGAAAGTACATGGCGGCAAGCGACGAACTGCGCTTCCGCGTCCGCGGCACGGGCGGGCACGGCGCCATGCGCAAGCAGCTCAAGGACCCCGTGGCGGCCGGCGCCGAACTGCTGACGCGCCTCATCGCGCTCAACGGCGAGGAGTGCGTGCTCTCGATCGGCCGCGTGGAGGCCGAGGGCGCGACGAACATCGTGCCCGACGAGATCTACATGGAGGGAACGCTGCGCACGTTCGACGAACGCGAGCGCGGCATCATCCACCGCCGCATCGAGATCATCGCCGCGGACATTGACGCCCGGCACGGCGTGAAGACCGAAGTGACGATCGGCCGCGGCTATCCGTGCGTCGTCAACGACGAGATCCTCGTGAAGCAGGCCACGGCCCTGGCCAAAGCCGAGAAGCTGAAGGTCGAGATGCTGCCCCTGCGCACCACGGCCGAGGATTTCGGGTTCTACTGCAAGCAATACCCGTCGCTGTTCTACCGGCTGGGCGTGGGCGCTGCGGCCGGACGCCCGCACACGGCGACATTCTTCCCCGACGAAGCGGCTATCGGCGTAGGCATCGCCTACATGCGGAAACTGGCCCTGCAACTCCTGGAAAAATAACGCCCGGTTCCGCAAAACGCACACAGGCCGGCCGCGACAGCGGCAAAACGGGCACAACGGAAATCCGACGGAGGACCGAAGCCCTGCAAATTTTTAAGAAATGATGAAAAAACAGAAACAACGCTCCGAAAACGGAGCACGGAAGACGGACCGCACCTCGATCATATTGAGCATGTTCCGGGAATTCCCCAACAATAAGTTCTCGCTGAAGCACCTGGCTTCGGCTTCCGGAGGCGCCACGAAAGAGGGCCGCCGCGAAACGTTAGAAATCCTCGGACGCCTCTTCGAAGAGGGAGTCGTCGAGGAGTGCGCACGCGAAAAATACCGTCTGATGCAGACCCACCTGCCCCACTACGAGGGCGTGGCCGACATGGCCCCCTCGGGTTCGGTCTATGTGAAGGTCGAAGGGCAGGAGAGCGACATCTTCGTCAACCAGCGCAATGCCGCGAACGCCCTGAACGGCGACCGCGTCGAGGTCGTGGTGATGCACCGCGGCCGCAACGGACAGCTGGAGGGCGAGATCACGCGGATCATCGAACGCAACCGCAAGCCCTACGTGGGCGTGGCCGAAGTCGGGGCGCACCAGATTTTCGTACGGGCCGACTCGCGCCGCATGCCGATGGACATTTATCTCTCGAAGCGCACCTATCCCGACGTGCGCGACGGCGAGAAGGTCGTGGTGCGCATCGCCGACTGGCTCCCGGGCAGCAAAAGCCCCGTGGGCGAACTGGTCGAGCGGCTGGGCATGGCGGGCAACAACGACACGGAGATGCACTCGATCCTGGCGGAATACGAGCTTCCCTACCGCTTCGAACCCGAAATCGAGGAGGCCGCCCAGGCCATCGACGCCCGCGTCACGGCCAAAGAGATCGCCCAGCGGCGCGACTTCCGGGGTGTCACGACCTTCACGGTCGACCCTGCGGACGCCAAGGACTTCGACGACGCGCTGTCGGTGCGCAAAATAAAGGACGGCGTCTGGGAAGTGGGCGTGCATATCGCCGACGTGACCCATTACGTGCGGCCCCACTCGGTGATCGACGACGAGGCCGTGGAGCGCGGCACGTCGGTCTATCTGGTGGACCGCACCGTGCCGATGCTTCCCGAACGGCTTTCGAACGAGCTGTGTTCGCTGCGCCCCCACGAGACAAGCCTCTGCTTCTCGGCGGTGTTCACGCTCAACGAAAACCTCGACATCCTCGAAGAGTGGTTCGGACGCACGGTGATCCACTCCGACCGCCGTTTCACCTACGCCGAGGCGCAGGAGATCATCGAAACGGGACGCGGCGACTACGCCGAGGAGGTGCTGACGCTCAACCGGCTGGCGCAGGCGCTGCGCAAGGAGCGCTTCAAGAACGGCGCGATCTCGTTCGACCGCGAAGAGGTGAAATTCCGCCTCGACGAGAACGGCAAACCGTTAGGCGTTTACTTCAAGGAGCAGAAGGAGTCGAACCAGATGATCGAGGAGTTCATGCTGCTGGCCAACCGCCGCGTGGCGGAGTTCTGCGGCAAACGCAGGACCGAGAGCGGCCGCTCGGCGGAGCGCACGATGGTCTACCGCGTGCACGACACCCCGAGCGAGGAGAAACTCGACCGCTTCCGGCAGTTCATCCTCCGCTTCGGGCACATCTTCAAGGCTACGAAGGGCCGCGCCGTGGCCAAGGAACTGAACAAGCTCTTCAAACAGATAAAGGGAACCACGGAGGAAAACGCCGTGGCGACGATGGCCGTACGCTCGATGGCCAAAGCCTATTACACGACCGACAACATCGGACACTACGGTCTGGCGTTCCCCTACTACACGCACTTCACGTCGCCGATCCGCCGCTACCCCGACATGATGGTCCACCGTCTGCTGGCGCGTTACCTCGCGGGCGGCAAGCCGGCCGACAAAACGGAACTGGAAGACCTCTGCGCACGCGCTTCGGACCGCGAGGTCGTGGCCGCCGAGGCGGAACGCGCGTCGATCAAATACAAAATGGTCGAATTTATGAAAGAGCACATCGGCGAGGAGTTCGAGGGACACATCTCGGGACTCACCGAATGGGGCGTCTACGTCGAGCTGGACGAAACCCACATCGAGGGCATGTCGTTCCTGCGCGACATCGAGGGCGACTTCTTCACCTTCGACGAGCAGCTTTACGAAATCATCGGCCGCTCGACGGGCATCCGCATGACGCTGGGCAGCCCGGTACGCATCCGCGTGAAGCGCGCCGACCTGCAAAAACGACAGTTAGACTTCGAACTGCTGCTGCCCGGGGCCGCGGCGCGCCGTACGGAAGAGCCCCGCGGCAAAGGCCCGAAGGTGCGCACCTCGTCGCGCCGCAAAGGACGGTAGTCACGGAACGAGCGCCGGTTCGGCCATAATACCCATATCCCCCGAAGGAACGGTTGTCGTGGTGTCCAACGACAACCGTTCCTTTGTATTCGGAGAGCGCCCCGGCCAGCAGGACGGCAACAAAAAAGGGAGGCCCCGCAGGGTCTCCCTTTCCGGTGACGGGCGTTCCGCCCCGTCAGAAGAGATTCACGCCGTCGAGCGTTGCGATCAGGTAGGTGGCGGCCACCGTCAGGATGGCGTACAGCTCGGGGAAAGCCGCGAGGATCAGCGTCTTACCCATCACGTCGTGACCGTTGCCGATAGCGGCGATACCGTTGGCGCAGACCTTTGCCTGATAGATCGAAGCGGCGATGTTCACCAGACCGACCAGCAGACCGGCGCCGAAGATAGCCGCGCCCTGCACCATCGTCGGGTCCGTCAGACCCTTCTGCACCAGGAAGAAGCAGACGAAACCGTAGAGACCCTGCGAACCGGGAAGCGCCGAAAGAATCATGTAGCTGCCGAAAGCGCCGCCGTTCTTCTTCATGGCCCCTACTGCGGCCTGACCCGTAATTGCGGTACCGATCGACGAAGCGACACCTGCCAGACCCACCATCAGCGCTACGCCGACGTAAGCCAATACCAATGCTGTTGTTTCCATAATGTTTTGAGTTTTTTTAATTGTTATTATTCGTTAGTATCGTTCATTTTACGAATCGGATCGAAATTGCGCGGGGCCATTTCGAAACCGGCGTTCTTGAAAAACTCGACGAACGTCAGACGCAGCGGGTGCACGAACGACGAGATGGTCGACATGAAAAGGTTGATGCCGTGACCGATCAGCAGAATCGGAATCATAATCAGCAGCCGGACCACGATGTTCGCGCCTTCGGGCACGAATCCCGACGCCAGCGTGTTGAACACCAGCGCCAGCACACCGCCCGAAAGCCCGATGGCGAACAGACGGATATAGGACAGCACGTCGCTCAACAGTCCCGTGAGGTTGTTGTAAAGGTCCCACAAACCCGCGCCGAGGTTGATGAGCGGATTGCGCTTCGGATTGTTCAGAAGCAGCATCAGCACGCCGCCGACGCCCAGCGCCGCATAGAAGGCCATCGATCCGGCCGTAAAGCCCGGAATGGCGAGGCCCGCCATCGGAAGGCCCATGGCCAGACAGCACGAGACGAGGATGATGAACCACCCCAGCAGTCCCAGCGCACGACCGAAACCGAAACAGCGAACGGTCATCCAGATGTTGAGCAGCATGCCGAAAAGAATCTGCACCACGCCGATAACCAGCGCGATGGAGAAGAACTGTCCCTGGAAATCGAGGAATTTCACCGAGGGGAACCACGTGTTCATGTTGATGCCGAAGAACGAGCCGCACAGCAGTCCGAACGCGACGGTCGACACGCCGCACAACGTGGCGAACCACGCCGCCTGACGCATCATGCCGGGCTTTCGGTTCCTGGCGAGCATCCACCACCCCATCAGGGTCAGGATCAGTCCGTAGCCGGCGTCGTTGAGACAGATGCCGAAAAAGAGCATGTAGAACGGAGCGAAGAAGGGCGTGAGGTCCATCGTCCCGTATTTCGGGCGGGCGTACATGTCGCCCACCAGTTCGAAGACATGCGCGAACCAACGGTTCTTGAGCTTCACGGGCGTTTCGTCCTCGGGCGTGGGGTCCGATTTGAGGAAGACCACGTTGGGGTACTCCTCCAAAAGGGCGTCGACCCGACCGGAAGTCTCCTTCTCGGCCCAGCCCTCCATGACGACCAGCGTACCGTCGGCGGCCTCCTGCGCCGTAGCCTTCACCCGCACGCCCTGCAAACGCTCCTTCAGCGAGCAGGCGTGCTGTGCGAGCAGGGCCTCCGAAGCGGCCGCACGCGAAAATTCAGTGTCGAGGGTCCGGAGTTTCCCTTCGGCTTCGGCGATGCGGCGCTCCGCCTCGCGAATGTCCATCGTCGGGGTCTTCATCTCCTGCGCGTCGAGCGTAACCTCCTCGCCGGGCTTGGCCACGACGACGAACCACACCGTGGCATCGGTGCGGCTGACCTCCGAAACCGTATAGCGCTCCGACCACTCGGCCAACTGCTTGTCGAAGGTGTTGCGCTGGGTGAAGAAATAGCGCAGGACAATGCCCCGGGCGGCGAGTTTCCGCGTCGCCTCCACGTCGAACGCCCCCCAGGGACGCAGCTCCTCGGCCGCTTTTTCCAGCCGCCCGATCTCGGCGTTGAGCGTCGCGGCCTCGCGGTGCGCGGCGGCGTAATGCGCATAGGCCTCCTCGCCCGAAGCGAACGGCGCGGCGGCAGCGTCGCAGCGCTCCCCGGCGCGGAAGTTCTTCAGGAACTCCGCGGCCTTCGCAAGGCTCTCGATGTCCAGCAGCAGCTGGCGGTCCTCCTCGGAGGGTTCCCAACCCGCGGTGGTGATGTCCACCAGCCCGAGGCCGCGCAGCTTCTCGACGAAATCCTCACTCTGCGCCGCAAAGAGCACAAAGTTGTATTTTGACATTCTGGCTATCATAACATCGCGCCCTCCCCGGCGGCCTGCTGCTTGGTTTTCACGATCTTCTGGGCCGACTTGGAGAGGTTCTCCTCGTCCTCCATGAAGCGTTTGATCTTACGTATGGCGTCCTCGTACCCGGGTATCTGAACCTTTTCGTACAAGTTCACCTTTTGAGTGGTTTTGCGGCGCGCATGGTCCAGCAGTTCCATCTTCCGGTTGTAGACCTCGAACTCGATCCCCAGCTGCGCCATGCGCTTGAGGATGCCGACTCCGTCGGCGAACCACACCGGCGAGGAGAACAGATCGTAGGGTTTCTCCTCGAATTTCACTTCCTGCAGGACGGGCGTGCGCACACCCGCGATTTTCTGGACCGACAAATCGACGTCGGCAATGCGCAGGAGGTCACAATCAAACTCTCCCCAGAGCGACACCATGTAGTCGTACTCGGCCTTCAGAGCGTCGAGCCGACGACGGTAGTCGCTTGCGGAGTCCTTCGCCTTCTTCACCTCGGAGCGCAGGGCCGACTCCTTACTTTTGA
>OGIE01004243.1_pt1 | contig 13815 bp, 9 predicted proteins | sample 1571581 | NCBI WGS metagenome assembly OGIE01 (sample SAMEA2582021, study PRJEB24529) | metagenome | biome: Human gut stool | place: China | collected 2011
TCAGTGCTGCCAGAAGAGTTACTTCGTCAGTGCTTGCTGCAATAGCGCCCAGATTCTTGGTTCGCTTTGCCTTTTCTTCCTCAGCACGGCGCGCCGCCTCTTCGGCCTCGATCTGCTCCATAGTCTTAGCTTCGCCGTAATTGTAACTTACTTCCACATAATCTGCAGATACATAATCCATCTCTCCGTCAGAATAAATGATCTGCAGCCATCCATCTTCTTCCTCGCCAACCTCAATCTGCTCCCCATGTCCGATCAGATCGATCACCGGTGAATCAGTACTTGCCTCATCTCTCACCTTCAGACCGTCTGCTGTCACAGTGGCGATCTTCTTTACATCTTCTTCTGCACGCTCTTCGGCATCTTTTCCAAATGCCAGATATTCATCGCTGACCCATCCGTCCACATCTCCAGACTGGATCCTTGTCCATCCTTCCTGCTGCTCCAGAATCTCTCCGGCATCACCTTTAAACATCTTACCAACTGCCGCAGAATCGGTACTTGCTTCCACACGGATTGTAACAGAATCTTCTACGTTCGCCATTACTTTGCCGTACCACTCATTCTCCTCTGCCAGCAGCTGATCTATTTCCTCTGCTGATAACTGTTCCATCATGGAATTCCATGTATCCTTGCCTTCCTCTCCCAGACTTGCAAATCCTGTGAGACACATCCACAAAGATAATAAGACAAGCACGGACAACCCCTTTTTACACATAACATATCCTCCTGTATCTGTGCTGTTGCTATTATGTTATTCTAAATGTTACAGAAATATTACAATTATTACAAAGATTCTAACAGAAGATTTCAATTTTGTCAAATAAACAAAAAAACAGGCCAATGGCCTGTGAAAGAAAGTAATATAGACATAAAAAATGGGGCCTACAGGGCTCGAACCTGTGACCCTCTGCTTGTAAGGCAGATGCTCTCCCAGCTGAGCTAAGACCCCATCTTGTTGTCCGTTCGTTGCTGTACCGAACTGACTTGTTTATCTTATCATATTTTTGATAAAAGTCAATACCTTTTTTTAAATTTTTTCAAATTTTATTTATGCATTTCTTCTCTGTCTGTAAGACTCATACATAAGTATCGCAGATGCGACTGCCGCGTTGAGCGATTCCAGCTTTCCTTCCATAGGAATCCGAATCAATGTGTCCGCCTGACTGCTCAGGTGATCAGTCAGACCATTTCCCTCATTTCCAATGAAAAATGCGGTTCCACCACAGTAATTCTCCTGCTCGTAGCTGTTTTTTCCTTTCAGATGTGCCGCATAGGTGTGCACATGATGCTTTTTGAGCACAGGAAGGATGGACTCAATGCTGTCCACATAGAGAAACGGAAGCCGGTACACAGAACCCATGGTTGAACGGATCGTCTTAGGATTGTAGATATCCACAGACTCCTTGCTCAGGATCACACCATCTACACCTGCACCTTCGGCTGTCCGCAGAATTGTCCCCAGATTTCCCGGATCCTGCAGATTTTCCAGGATCATCAGCAATGGATTCTTTTTCTTCAACAGGTCTTCTAACCGGTAATGATACTGCTGTACCATGCACAGCACACCCTGTGGTGTCTTCGTATCGCAGGCCGCTGCAAACACTCTGTCCTCCAGAATCTCTACGTCATGTCCTTTTACAAAGCTTTCTCCCTTTTCCTCATAGAGACTTTGGGAGAGATAGACCTTGCGGATCCGTTCCGCTGGAGCTTCCAGATACATTTTTGTTCCTTCCACAAGAAAGACATCCTGCTCATTGCGAAGCTTTGCCTTACGGCCAAGCTGCTGCAGATTCTTTACCTGTGGATTCGATGTACTTGTTATCATTATTTGGACATATCCTTTGCAACTTTAATCATATAATCTGATACACCCTTGTTCATGCCAAGCGCTTCATTAATATCAAAATCCTTGAACTCACCGTGGCTGAATCCAACTACACGGTTACTTTTGCCTTCGCAGAGCAGATCGACTGCCATGGCACCCATCATGGTCGCATAAACACGGTCACGGCAGGTCGGGCTTCCGCCACGCTGCATGTAACCCAGGATCGTTGCACGGGTCTCCACACCGGTAGCTGCCTCGATCCGCCTTGCCATAGAAGTGGAATGTCCGATTCCCTCTGCATTGATGATAATATGATGCTTCTTTCCACGTTTTCTGTTATTGATAATGTTATTGATGATCTTCTGCTCATCATAATCATACTGTTCCGGGATCAGAATATCTTCTGCACCGTTGGCAATACCGCACCACAGTGCAATGTATCCTGCATTACGTCCCATAACCTCAATGATGCTGCAGCGCTCATGGGATGTGGAAGTATCACGTACTTTATCAATGGCCTGCATGGCTGTATTAACTGCCGTATCAAATCCGATAGTGTATTCTGTACATGCAATATCAAGGTCAATGGTTCCCGGTACACCAACTGTATTTACGCCAAATCCTGCCAGCTTCTGTGCGCCTGCAAAGGAACCGTCTCCACCGATGACTACCAGACCATCAATTCCATGTTTCTTGCAGATCTCCGCACCTTTTCTCTGACCATCTTCTGTACGAAACTCTGAGCATCTGGCCGTAAATAAGATAGTACCGCCTTTGTCCACGATATCGCTGACAGATTCTCTCTGCATATCTATAATATCTTCTTCCAGAAGGCCCTGATATCCTCTGCGGATTCCTTTTACCTTCTTGCCGTTGGCGCATGCCTGACGCACCACTGCGCGAATGGCTGCGTTCATACCCGGCGCGTCTCCGCCACTTGTCAAAACTCCAATTGTGTTCACTTCTTTTGCCATGGTCGATTCCTCCGCAAACAGTTTGTCAAAAACATAATTCTTTCACATTTTAATGCATTTTTCCTGTATTTTCAATATACTTCTCTACAGCTTTTACATTTTTCTCTCCAAATATCTGATAAAGCCGCCCCAGGAGTTCATCTGTAATCTTAATATTCCGGCTGGCAGGAAGCACCTTCTTCATCTTTTCTTTTTTTACATAGATGATCACACTGTCGCTGCCTTCGCTGTCCATGATCGTTGACAACAGTTCCGGTTCCCGGCGTTTAAACTCTTCCACATCCATAAACTGGATCCACAGTTCCTTCTTCGGCTCTGAAAATGGGCGGATGCTTTCCAGGATCATCTTGCTGGCACGATCTTCCTCAGCAGAAATCCGTCCGCTTACAAACACTTTATCATCCACATTCAGCATCTTTCCGATCTTTTCATAATCTCTTGGAAATACAATCACTTCCACGGTTCCCACCAGATCCTCAATGGTGATGAATGCCATCATTTTATTGGTCTTGGTGGCTTTCATCGTCTTAGTGGTAATCATGCCTCCCACGGTGGCACGCTCCCCGTCATGAACCTTCGGAAGTTCTCCATCCTCCGGTGGGAGAAAATCTGTGGTCACATGGCTGATCCCTCGCTTCCACTGCTCTTCATATTCCTCCAGTGGATGACCGCTGATATAAAATCCCAGTACCTCTTTTTCAAATGCCAGCAGATCTCCCTTGTTATATTCAGCAACTACTGGAATCTTCACTTTGAAAGCTTCCTTATCCTCTTCTGCCGCAAAATCAAACAGGCTCATCTGTCCCGCCAGTTCTGTCTTCTTTTTCTGCGCTGCCTCATCCATGATCTGCCCGTAGATCAGCATCATCTGCCTGCGGTTCGCCGGAAAGCTGTCAAATGCGCCCGACTTGATCAGATTTTCCACTACACGTTTATTCACATCTTTGCCTGGCAGACGATGGATAAAATCAGAAAGATCTACATACGGTCCCCCTGCTTTTCGTTCTGCAATAATGCTCTCGATCACCGGACGACCAACACTCTTGATGGCATTCAGGCCATAACGGATGGCTCCACCGGACACGGAAAATGCACTTTCACTCTCATTTACATCCGGTGCAAGAATACCGATGCTCATCTGCCGACAGGTCAGAATATACTCGGACACTTTTGTTGAATTATCGATAACAGATGTCATCAACGCTGCCATAAATTCCACCGGATAATAATATTTCAACCACGCAGTCTGATAGGCAACTACCGCATAAGCCGCTGCATGGGATTTATTAAATGCATATTTTGCAAAGTCGATCATATCATCATAGATCTTATTTGCCACATTTTCCGGGATACCTCTGGAAATACACCCAGGTACGCCTTCCGCTTCATTTCCATATACAAAGTTCTGGCGTTCCTGCTGCATGACAGCTGCCTTCTTCTTTGACATGGCACGGCGCACCAGGTCTGCACGACCCAGTGTATAACCTGCCAGCTTCTGCACGATCTGCATAACCTGCTCCTGATAGACAATACAGCCATAGGTCGGTTCCAGGATTGATTCCAGCTGCGGGCAGTCGTAAGTAATCGTCTCCGGATGATTTTTTCCCCTGATATACTGAGGGATAAAATCCATAGGACCTGGACGATACAGGGAAATACCTGCGATAATATCCTCCAGGCTCTGAGGCTTCAGCTCCTTCATGAAATTCTTCATACCCGTACTTTCCAGCTGGAACACGCCGTCTGTCTTACCGGTTCCCAGAGAATCCAACACTGCTTTATCATTGTAATCAATGTGATCCACATCAATCTTGCAGCCATGTCCCTGCTCGGCCATCCGCACAGCATTCTGGATTACAGTCAGGGTACGGAGCCCCAGGAAATCCATTTTCAGAAGTCCAAGTTCTTCCAATGTGGTCATGGTAAACTGAGTGGTCAGTGATCCGTCCTGTGCTCTGGAGAGCGGCACATATTCATCTACCGCCTTCTGACTGATGACCACACCTGCCGCATGCATGGATGTATGCCGTGGCAGTCCCTCCAGGCGCATGGACATATCCACCAGCTCTTTTACCTGCTCATTGGTGTCATATAAAGTCTTAAACTCCGGATTGGTCTTCAACGCCCGATCCAGTGTAATATTCAGTTCCTGCGGCACCATCTTCGCAATGGAATCCACAAAGGCATAGGGCATATCCATCACACGCCCCACATCACGAAGCACACCTCTTGCCGCCAGTGTACCAAAGGTCACGATCTGTGCAACCCGGTCTTTGCCGTATTTACGGACGACATAATCGATGACTTCCTGTCTCCGTTCGAAGCAGAAGTCCACATCGATATCGGGCATGGATACTCGCTCCGGGTTCAAAAAACGCTCAAACAGCAGCTGATATTTTGCCGGGTCAATATTCGTGATTCCCAGCGTGTAGGAAACCAGACTTCCTGCGGCAGAACCTCGTCCAGGTCCCACAGCAATCCCATGGTCTCTGGAATACTTGATGAAATCCCATACGATCAGGAAATAATCCACATATCCCATCTTCTGAATAATGGACAACTCATAGGTCAGCTGATCTCTCAATTTTCCGGTATCATCCGGATATCTCTCTGCAAATCCATCCCAGCACAATTTATTCAGATATTCCCAGGAAGTATAGCCTTCCGGCACATCGTATTTCGGCAGCTTGGTCACGCCAAACTCAATCTCCACATTACAACGCTGTGCAATCTTATACGTATTTTCCAAAGCTTCAGGTGCATAGGGAAACAACGTTGCCATCTCTTCCGGGGATTTAACAAAATACTGACCGCCTTCATAACGCATACGATCCTCATCCGACAACCGCTTGCCAGTCTGCAGACAGAGCAGGATATCATGCGGCTTCACATCCTCCGCATACGTGTAGTGCACATCATTGGTTGCCACCAGTTCAATTCCCATCTCCCTGCTCATGCGAAGCAGCGACTGATTGACCTGCTTCTGTTCCGGCATGCCATGATCCTGCAGCTCCAGAAAGAAATTATTTTTTCCAAAGATATTCTGATAGCGCAGAGCAGATTTACATGCTTCCTCGTACATTCCACGCATGATATAGCGTGGAATCTCTCCTGCCAGGCAGGCGCTCAATGCAATGATACCTTCATGATATGTTTCCAGTGTCTCAATATCCACGCGCGGCTTATAGTAAAATCCATCGATAAACCCGATCGATACGATCTTCATCAGGTTCTGGTAGCCCTCGTTATTTTCCGCCAGCAACACCAGATGATAATAACGATCTTCGTTATTTCCTGCCTCTTTGTCAAACCGGGAACCTGGCGCCACATAGACCTCACATCCCAGGATCGGCTTGATTCCCTGAGCTTTTGCCTCTTTATAAAAATCAATCACACCATACATGACACCATGGTCAGTGATCGCTGCACTGTCCATGCCCAGTTTCTTGACTCTTGCCACATATTCCTTGATCTTATTGGATCCATCCAACAGACTGTATTCTGTATGCACATGTAAATGTGTAAAATTCATCTTCTTTTCGTATCCCCTCTGCGTATATCGAACTATGTTTCATGATACCACATTCCATGTGTATTTTGCATTATATTTACGTATAAAAAAATCAGGGAATGATAAATCATCATTCCCTGATCTGTAAATTCTTATGTGTTATTAGCCGTTGATCATGAAGGACAGCAGTTTATCGATATCCTCTTTCTCATAAGCAATGATCTCCAGTTCCGGAATCTCACCGTTGGAGAAAATATTTGCAAGGGATACATACTGGCACAGTTTGGATTTCAGATTCAGTCTGTCGCCCTCTCCCGTAACTAACTCTACTTTACCTTTACAGCTGTCGATCACTTCAAAGAACTTGTTCACATCTTTGATATTCTGTACTTTCATTTCTATAATCTCCTTTCCTTTTCTACGCCTACATTATACTCAAGAAAACCTGTATTTGCAAGCCTTTTTTCCTGATACCCATCCAAAAATACCTTTTAAAGTCTGGGAGAATTTGGATGTTTTTTATAGTTTTCGAATACTTTTCTCTGTTATTTCAATTTTTTTCTCTTTCAGCAGATGACCAACTGCACGCTTAAATGCATTTTTACTCATAGCCATTTCCCGCTTGATTACTTCTGGAGATGCTTTATCTGTGAAAGGCAGTACCCCGTCAAATTCTTCAATCACACGCATAACGGCTGCCGCGTCCTCATTGATCTGCACGCCCACTTTTTCGCGAAGACTCAAGTCCAGTTTACCATCTTCCTTCACACCGGTTACGCGGGCCTGCACCTGATCTCCGATCTGTGCCTGTCCAAAAAACTCTCTGGCTGGAACAAGACCGGAAAACTGATCATCCACTGCCACAAACGCTCCAAAATTCTTGCTGATCTGGTAGATTGTCCCTGTTACATGATCATCCTTCGCATAAGGGCTGTCCTGTCTTAAATACTCATATACGTTCATGGTCGCACACAGACGTCCACTCTTATCTGTATAAAGTCCTACCAGACACTCTTCTCCAGGATGCACCCGGTGGGTCTGCTGCTTAAACGGCAGAAACAGATCTTTTTCCAATCCCCAGTCCAGAAATGCACCGATCTTGGTCACTTCTTTCACCGGAAGCTTTGCGATCTGTCCCAGTGTTACCGCTGGTTCTCTGGTTGTTGCGATCAGACGGTCTTTGGAATCCTTATATAAAAATACTTCCAGGCCATCTCCCACCTGTATATTTTCAGGAACCTGCTTTATCGGAAGCAGGACTCTCTCTTCAGAGTCCTCTTCTCCCAGATACACGCCAAATTCCACTTTTTTCACAACCTTCAGAAGCTGTTTTTCTCCTAACTGCATCAACTTTCTTTCTCCTGTCACTTAAATTCTATCACTGCATAAGGCATACCATTTTCATCATTTAACGATACGATCCAGGTGTTCTCCCTCTTTCCGATCAGAGGACAGATCTGGTTACCCAGTACGGCCGACCGTTTATATTCTGCCCGCATCTCGTGAATCTTCGTCTCTTCCGGCAGATAATCTGCCGCCATCTGTACATATTGTCCGTTATTTACATGCCGATTCACATCCAGATGATATTCATGCACTTCAAATGCATCTCTGCTCTCCATCTGCTCCGGTAAGCGGATCTTTCCTTCTTCTGAACCCATATCCAGTCCCGGCTCCAGTGTATATGCTCCGGAGAGACTTTCCTCGATCTTCGTTGGCCGCATGCGCTCTGTATCCATCAATACCCATTCAGAATCCGCATAAGCCGCCATCTTTCCCTGATTGTCCAGCAGCCGGAAGTTTCTCCGTCCTGTCATACGACCAAACTCATAAGGCCATGTGCCTACTTTGATCTGTTCACCCATATATGGATAACGGTCCACAACGATCTTCCATGACCGCAGCACCCACATTCGATTGTGTTCGTTCAGATACTCAATCCCCACACCCAGATCTTCTGAGTGAAAAGAACTGCAGTCCTGAAAATAATTCAATACTGCATTCAAAGTCATCCTCTGATGCTGATCCACCTCCGACAGGCGTACTCTGCTGTCATACTCATACATGTTCCGTGCCTCCTGCTCATGTTCCTTTTTATTATAACCGCAACTTCCAAAAATCTCTACCATAACTTTTGCAGAACACACGAAAAAGAGTCATCCGATTTTGATTCATCGAATGACTCTTTACCTGTCAATCTGGAGTTTCACCTTTATTATCTCCTTTCAAGATTATTGGGTCTTTCAGATTGTTGGTCCTCCTTTGATTTTTTCCTTACTTTTTATGATCCTTCTTGAGACTCTGCATCGGTCTGTACCTCTGTTTCTATTTGATCTGATCCACTTTCTGTCGATCTGCGATTATGTATCATACTGAGCAAGTGTCTGTCCGACTTTGTATCACGGTGTTTCTCGTCCACCTGTCTGATATTCTTATTCGGATCTCGATCAACTTCATCCAGTCTGCTTAGAATCTTGATCTTTTTAATTCTGTCAGATCATTCAGTTGTCCGTTTCATCCTCATCAATTCATCTTTTTGTAAGGTTTTTCATCTTCCCATTGGACCTTACCTCCGTTCCAGAGATTTTTGTATCTCTTTCTTGTTGGTGACTTTATAATACAACATCTTTCTTATTTTGTCAACTATTTTTAGATAAAATATTTATATTTTATAAATTATCTGATTTTTATATGGTATTTATACAATTGTCAGTTTGCATAACAGGCACAAAACACCGATGCATTGCCATGCAAACCGATTGCTGAGCCTATACAAGATACGGGGTATCTTCTCCATTCATGAATTTGATCGCACCAATGATGGAATTTTCTGCCATATTGGCAACCGCCTCGTCGGTGTAGAATGCCGTATGCGGGCTGACAACCACATTGGAATAGGAACGAAGGATCGCCAGACGTGGATTGTGAAGCGGCTCGCCCATACGGTCAAAGTAGTACAGACCGCTCTCATGCTCCACCACATCCAATCCTGCAAAACCGACTTTGCCGCTCTCGATACCATCGATCAGCGCATCCGTGTCGATCAGGGCGCCACGGGCACAGTTAATAATAATCACGTCCTGCTTCATCTTTGCAATGGCATCTGTGCCGATCATATGATAATTATCCTCGGTTGCCGGTGCATGGAGGGTAATAATATCACACTCTTTATAAAGAGTCTCCAAATCTGTATACTGCGCATACTGCTTCACTTCGTCATTTTCATAGAGATCATAAGCCAGCATCTTACAGCCAAATCCGCTCAGGTGACGAATCACGGTACGACCGATCCGGCCGGTTCCGATGATTCCAACGGTGCAGTCCGGCAGTTCCCGGCCCAGTTTTCCTTTCAAGGTATAATCCTGAATGGCAGCCCGCTCCATAATATGCTTCATCTTGCGACAGCCCATCAGCATCATCATGATTGTGTAATCCGCTACACTGTTCGGTGAATAACTGATATGGATCACACCAAGCCCCAGCTCCTTTGCATACTCCACATCAATGTGGTCATAGCCGATGGTTCTGGTGGCAATACATTTAATCCCCAGATCATGAAGTTTCTTCAACATAGGCTTGTCAAATACGGTCGTGATCACATCCACCACATCATAGCCTGCTGCCATGTCAAGGTTCTCCAGGCAAGGCGTCTCGGTGGTGTAATCATATTCCACATTGTATTTCGCACAGAATTTTTCAAAAAACGGAAGCTCATCAAAGGTTCTCATGCTGTATACAAATAATCTCATCTCTTGCACCTCACATATTCAAATCTGTTTTCTACGATACCACAATCCTTTTATTTTTTCAAAAAATTTGACAAAAATTGGCTTTCCTTTTGGAGCCGTCACAGATATAATGTTTCTTGATGACTGTTAAAACATTTACTGAGGAGGATAACTATGGGCGGCTTTTTCGGAGTTGCATCAAAATCAGACTGTTTGTTTGACCTGTTCTTTGGAACAGATTACCATTCCCATCTGGGAACCCGTCGTGGAGGTATGGCGGTCTACGGACCGGATGGTTTTGACCGTGCAATCCATAATATTGAAAATGCACCTTTCCGTACCAAATTCGAAAAGGATATGCAGAAAATGAAAGGTAATATTGGTATTGGCTGTATCTCAGACTACGAACCCCAGCCATTGATCGTCCGTTCCCATCATGGAACCTTTGCGATTACTACCGTTGGTAAGATCAACAACGCAGAAGAGATTACGAAGCTGATCTTCCAGAGCGGACACACTCATTTTCTGGAAATGAGCGGTGGCGACATCAACCCAACCGAGCTGGTGGCAGCTATTATCAATCAGAAGGAGAATCTGATCGACGGTATCCGTTATGCACAGGAACTGATCGATGGTTCCATGACTCTTCTGTTATTGACTCCAAAGGGTATCTACGCTGCCCGTGACAAAATGGGAAGAACACCGGTGATCATCGGACGTAAGGAAGATGCTTATTGTGTGACATTTGAAAGCTTTGCTTATCTGAATCTGGGTTATGAACCCGAACGGGAACTTGGTCCCGGCGAGATCGTGGTAGTGACACCGGAGGAAGTCCGTACACTGGCTGCTCCCGGAAAGGATATGAAGATCTGTACATTTCTGTGGGTCTATTATGGATATCCGTCCAGCGTCTACGAGGGTGTCAGTGTAGAACAGATGCGCTGTAACTGTGGAGCCTGTATGGCAAAGCGGGATGATGTGACACCGGATACGGTAGCTGGTGTGCCCGATTCCGGAATTGCCCATGCGGTTGGATATGCCAATGAATCCGGCATTCCATTTTCCCGTCCTTTCATTAAATACACACCTACCTGGCCCCGCTCCTTCATGCCGACGATCCAGGATACCCGTAACCTGATCGCCCATATGAAGCTGATCCCGATTCATGAACTGATCCAGGGTAAGAGCCTGCTCCTCATCGACGATTCTATTGTCCGCGGAACGCAGCTTCGTGAGACCACAGAGTTCCTGTATGAGAGTGGAGCTAAAGAAGTTCATATCCGGCCGGCATGTCCACCACTGGTCTACGGCTGCAAGTACTTAAACTTCTCCCGTTCCAAATCAGACATGGATCTGATTACCAGAAAAGTGATCCAGAAGCTGGAAGGACCTGATGTGTCAGATGAAATCCTTCAGGAATACACCGATCCTTCTTCTGAAAAATATGAGATCATGGTAGAAGAGATCCGTAAAGAATTGAATTTTACTTCTTTGAAATTCAACCGGCTGGATGACATGCTGGACTCCGTTGGCATTGATCCGGAGCATCTGTGTACCTATTGCTGGAATGGCAAAGAGTAAATTTTTCCATTGATGTAAGCATAGATCAATGTCACATCCATACTGTCGATCGCGCCGTCCCCATTCACGTCACCGGAAGATGACTGTCTATCGGATGGCGTCAGATCGCCATTTGCAATCTGTGATGCAAGTTTTCCATCTTCTATATCGATCACACCATCGTCATTCAGATCTCCCAATGTAATAACTGTAAGCGACAGATCAACGGTCGGTTCTTCATAAGGCACACCTGTCTGTCCATTCTTATCCTGATATCTGACATGCGTAAAGATCAGTGTAAAATTCTGATCCGTTCCAGACAGAGCCGTTTTCTTATAACTTACTGCAGAAGTAATGTCACGCACAGTTCCATTTGTATAATGCGCTGTAACTTTCATGCCCGTCGGATCAAATATATCTCCTGTGCGATATACGGTCTTATCCGGCATCTCTGTCACTTCCAGATGATCAATCGTGTTTCCCACTGCCATCAGATAGGCGGAGTCATTTTTAAAATAAATGGTTCCTTCCTGATCCACGATCGGACTGCAGATCGCATACTGCGCTTCCGCTCCATCCGGGGTAAACAGGATCGGTGCCGTCTGGTATTCTGTCTTTGTCCCCTGATTGTCATAGATCTCCGTGATGGTCTGTGACGGCTTCTTCTGCCCCGGTTTGTCTGTGATCACACGCAGCATACCAGGTGTATAGTTATCAAAAAAATAGATATAAGCGGTTCCTTCAGATGCTTCATAGGCCGTCGTCAGAAGTCCGCTGGTCTGAGGATATCCCATGGTTCTGACTTTATAAGCGATCTCCCAGCTCTTCAGATCGATCACCGTAATATTGTGTCCGCTGTAGGCACCAAACTGGGAAGTTCCTGAGACACCCACATAAGCTCTTCCATTGTAGACTGTCGGCGTACTGGTACTCATGGCAGGCGCATCATCGTCATTCGCATAATTGTCAAGCTTCAGTGCCTGCAGAGATGAATCCTTGATCTTGCCGTCAGATGCAACCTGCACACCATAAAAATATCCGCCCTTACTGGTGAAATAATAATGATCCGTTCCTTCTTCTCTGGTGACAGAGCTGCGGACATCTCCCCGGTACGGCATCTTCACCTGATCGATCAATGCTCCCGTCTCCGGATCAAGCGACAGCAGATTTCCATAGCCTTTCAGATAACCGGACTCTCCGTCATCGGTTCCCACCAGCAGGAAATCATCATCTACATATGCACCCGCCCAGTAGAAGCCGCCTTTCTGTGTATAGGTCCAGCTTGCCAGCTTCTCCTCTTTTTCTTTCGATGGGTCTTCATCTGTCATGGAAAGACAGATAAAATTGGCCTTTGATTCCTCTCCCAGCCAGAACCCGGTATAGAGATATCCATCCTTACAGATGATCGGACAGTTTGGCTGTCCACCCAGTTCATCATGGTAGATCCAGAGAGATTTCAGTGTATCCGCATTGAACGCCTGGATACAACCATCGGAAAGTCCCACAAATATCATACCGTCTGCATAAACCGGATTGTTGATACCAAAGCTGGACGTATGATCCATCTTTGCCTGGGCTTTGATCTCACCTGTCAGTTTATCCACTTTGTAGAGAGAATCCGCTCCATATGTATAGATATAATCTCCTACCAGAATCGGACAGCCCGTGGCATTGGAGCTGAATCCATCTCCAAGTTTTGTGGACCAGTACATAACTGCCTCATCCGATGTACGCGGTACTGCTGCTTTTACCACGCCATTATTATTCTCATCATACCGAAACGTTGGCCACGGTGCATCCAGATCCACCAGCGAAGTATTTTCTGCAGCCTTCTGAAGCTCCACCTTTACCTCTGTCGATTTTGCAGGAGCCTGATACTCTGTCACCTGCTGACCCACATAACCATTGCAAGTCACCTGATAACTGTAACTCATGGACGGAATCAGAGAATATACACCATCCACCGGTTGTACGGTCTGACCATTTCCCTTGTTTTTCACAAACACTCTGGCATCTGCCGGTGTGGTTTTAAATGTGACTGCTACCGGATCCTTCTGTTCCAGATGCAGGACATAAGACTGCGGCAGATTGCTCTGATCCTTGTGGCAGACCTCGATCACGATATCCCGTTTTGTCCAGTTTCGGTCATTTTCTTCAAAGGGGATCACCTATGTGGGCCACGCCAAAAAGCCGCAGACGGCGGGCTTTCGCCGG
>OGIE01004247.1_pt1 | contig 13810 bp, 13 predicted proteins | sample 1571581 | NCBI WGS metagenome assembly OGIE01 (sample SAMEA2582021, study PRJEB24529) | metagenome | biome: Human gut stool | place: China | collected 2011
TAGAGCGACCAAAAATGGCCGCTCATTTTTTTATCTCAGTTTAGGTATAAGCACCAGTTGCGGTTGTTACCTCGCCTTCCACTACAGTCACTTCCTGATCGGCAGGTTTAGTCTTACCGTCTACGGCAGTAAACTCAATAGTGTACTTACCGGGTGTCAGACCAATGATGCATTGACCATTGCTACGTTCAGCAACTTTGCCTTTGATGGCCCAAGCGGCATTCTCCGTTCCTGTGATATCAACTTGTACGCCTCCGGTCTTGCAATAGTCTCCTGCGAGGTCAAGAGATTCATTTTTTTGCTCATTACAGCGGTATACTTTTTCATGCCAGTCGCGGATACGGGTGTCATAACCGGTTTGCAGCCAGAATTGCCATTCGTTGGGATCTTCGTAGATATCACGGATCTGACAGAACTTGGTTGCGGCTTGGGTATTGAAGGCAACATCCATATTCCCTTTCTTCTGAAGAACCAGGCGTGATCCCTGTCCCAATGCTTCGTGAGAGAGGATTTCAAGCGCAGGGCACATTGCGTCTTCACGCAAAAGTTCAATCATGCGTTGCATGGAAGGATATTCCTGCATACTCAGTTTGTTGCGGAGAGCAGAGCGTGCAGCTATCAAGACCGTTTCGGCACAAAGTAACTGTGGAATTCCCGACTTGGAGGAACGCAGGTAAGTGTTGGCACCACCAATCCATTCAACCAAATTTTCATAAGCGGCGGAGTCTGTATCCTTTGTAGGCAAAGTAAAAAGACCTGATGGGGCAAAGTTGCCGCGAGCAGCATTGACATCACCTGTTGTAATCAGCATGTCGGCTTTGGTGAACAGACCATCAAATGCACCTGACGGTGAAGTTGAGTCTTCATCACGTTCTGCATGAAACAATGTATATACTACATCTTCAACATGAGATTTTACCAATGTGAAGGCAACACGTGTTTCAAGAGGATGTTTCTTGTTGATGTTGCTGACTGGCTGACCTCCTACGATCAACAGTTCACCGTCATCGTATTTTTGAGAGTTTTCCTTTGTGATACATACAACATCCTTCGGTTCGATAACGGAAGGTTCATAGCCGAGCAGCTTATCAACCAGGCGGAAATTTTTCCCAATCTTGTAAGACTGAGTTCCACCGGCACGCCGGCGTTCATTGATCAAGGCATGTTTGCCTTGCAGATCCATCACGTTCAATCCCAATTTTGCGGCAACTTCCTGCAGGGTAGCAAATGGAAGAGCGCGAAGCGCCTTATCATATGTGATTAAGGTTTGGTTCAGTTTCGATACGTCAATTAATTTTTGAGACATATTCTTTAATAGTTAAGGTAGGTTAGTAAATTAAAGGAGTCCGTCAGCCTTCAGGCGTTCTGTGATTCCCTGATAATTGCCGGCATTTTCCTCGCAGTAGGCAGCCAGTTCCTCTTTTCCTCCGTTTACGGCAGGTTCACCCTTTGGGGCAGGAACTGGTTCACCCGGTGCCGGAGCTTTCTTTAGATTGGCTACTTGTTCTTTGAGTTGAGTGATCTCTGAATCCTTGCGGTTTTCAGATTAGCGATCTCTTGATCTTTTTCACTTACTGTTGTCTTGAGAGTCGCTATTTCAGTAGTCGCATCAGATAATTTCTGATCGATCTCCTGTTTAGCTTGTACGAGAGAACTGTTATCCGATTTCAGACGGGTGAATTCATTATGCAGGGAGTCGAGGTTCTCTGCTGATAATTCGGTCGTTACTGCCTTATCTTGACTGATATTCAGAAAAGATAAAAAAGCTGACCATGATTCTTTTAGAGTCATTTTGTTTTTGAATGAAGTTGTTGATAATGCTGGCACGGAATTCGTGTCCATACCCGCTGCCAGAAGAACGGATGTGGAACGATCATAGAGGCGAACGGCATTGGAATTTGCCGGTATGTCCACGATGGATGCTTCCATCAGCTCTGACTCTGTAACTGTTTCGCGAGTCTGACCAGGTACCAGAAGGTCTTTGTTGGCTGATGTAGCAATGATGCGGATACCGACACTTGCGGCGTTGTAAGTCCCTGCTTCGTATTTTGCGGCAATGTCTTTAGATAGTTGATCAACCTTGTCGAAAACAGGAATGGCAGAAAGTACATCGCCTTCAAGCTGTATATCTTCCCAATGCCCGATAGCTTTAGTTTCTCCCCAAATGGGAGATCCTTCATCACGAAAATGCATATACAGCATCACCGGGTTCTTCTTGAATGCTTCGAGGAGCATTCCAGAGGTAAGGACCCGGTAACCGTAACGATTAAGCGATGAATCGGAAAGAATGATACGTTTTTGGCTCATTGCACTGATTTTGGTGCAATGATACGCCTATTAGTGAGGGTGCAGAAGGACGGTTAAATTTCGATATAGGAGAGCATCGGATGTAATGAGGTCCCGGCAAGTTTCAGCTCATATCCGGTGAAGTCGGTTACCTTTTTCCCTATAATCAGGTTTAAGTTTCCGAGGAGTGGGTATTCATTTGTGCCATAGATATACTTGTGTCCCTGTGTGTCCTGGCAGCGTAGGACACAGCCTGTCTGAACTTTATTGCGCAGCTCGTTTGCTGTATTCTCCTCTAATGCGGATCGAGGAAACTGGATGGTCACTGAATGCTTATATGTGATTCCTGCGTCTTTTGTATCATCAGAAGCGACAGTTGGAGCTTCAATGATTCCTCGCGTTGGAAGCGGATACCAGTCGTGTCCTTCCTTGCTCCTGATGCATGCCTGGTTCTGATGTACTGCAAACAGGACTATTTCGTCTGTATTTAGTATTTCGGCAAATAATATGCCTCCCATATTATTGATATCACTCATAACTTGTTGATTTTCAATTAGTACGCATTTTTAGAACATTTTTTGATCAAAAAAGGGACAATTAACTACACTTGCTCGGTCATGTTTTTGTGCGGTGATAGCCTCTTTTTTTCTCTTTTCGTCGAAGATTAGCCCTCCAGCGATAATAATTCTTCTTGAATGCATCTTCGCTGATGGAATCAATCCCATAGCAGGTCATGAAGTTGTGTATCCCGTCGATATAGGTGATTCCGTAAGTGTGCTTTTGCTCATCCAGGTAGATGCTTTCGTAATTCTTGTCGGGAGCCAACAATTGCAGGTTGCGTTCGGTCGGGATTTCGATGTTGACGCTCATGCGGTCGGCGTAGCGTCCGGCCTCGGCCACCAGTTCGCGGCTGGCACCGGGAATGCTCTTCAGATGGATGTACCCGTTGAAACGGTGCACCGTGCGCAGATCGCGGGCCACGCGGACCATGCGCTCCATCGTATAGTCGGGATCGCGGACGACGCCCGACGAGAGGAAAAGCCCCTCGATGTAGTTGCGGCGATAGAGCTCGATGGTCAGTTCGGCCAGTTCGCCCGGCGTGAAGGCGGCGCGCGGAATGTCGTTGCTGCGGCGGTTGATGCAGTAGGCGCAGTCGTAGATGCAGACGTTGGTGAGCATGATCTTCAGCAGCGAGACGCAGCGTCCGTCGGCCGTGAAGGAGTGGCAGATGCCCCACCCCGCGGCGCTGCCCACCCCGCCCGCACGATGCTTGCGCGTCACGCCGCTCGAAGCGCACGAAACGTCGTATTTGGCCGACTCGGCCAGCACCTTGAGTTTTTCGAGCACCGTCTCCTTCATGGCGGCAAGTTATCGCTTTTTTCGGGAAAAACAGAGGTCCCGCGGGTAATTTTTCGCTCTTTTTCCCGATGTCGCTGGGCGTGTGGAAAATAGGGAAAAACAAAAAACGGGGCGGTAAAAACCGCCCCGCTCCGTATGGTATGGGGAGAAACGCTCTCCCGGAGATCCGTTCTGAAATAAAATCCGGAATTAGTACCGGTTGCGACCGTAACCGCCGCCGTTGCCGCCGTAGCCTCCGCCACGGTTACCGCCGTAACCGCCTCCGCGATTGCCGCCGTAGCCGCCCGAAGAGCGCTCCTCGCGGGGACGAGCCACGTTGACCGTGATCGTCTGACCCTCGAAGCTGGTTCCGTTGAGCTGGTCGATGGCCTTCTGACCCTCTTCCTCATTGGGCATCTCGACGAAGCCGAAACCGCGCGAACGGCCCGTCTCCCGGTCGGTAATAACGTTAGCCGACGCTACTTCGCCGAACTGCATGAATAAATTTCCTAAGCCCTCACTGCTCGTGCCCCAGCTCAGATGCGAAACATAAATGTTCATTCTCTTGATAAGTTAATTAAAAAAGTGTTATTTGTTACTGATAACTATTCGTACTGCATTCATTCCCCGCGTGCCGCGTTCGAGTTCGAACGTCACCCGGTCCCCTTCGGCAATGCCCGCCGGGGCGTTGGTGATGTGAAAAAAGTATTTCTCGGAACCGGCGGCATCCTTGATGAAGCCGTAGCCTTTGGATGCGGTGAAATATTCCACCCGGCCGCTCATCGGCTCCTCCTCCTCGATTTCCGACTGTCTCGGGACCGAAATCTCGATCTGCGAGGCGTCGATCTCCTCCTTGGGCTTCACATCCTGCGGGGTCGTGTGAAGGACACCGTTTTCGTCGACATACGCCAGCATGTCCTCGAAACTGCGGCTCCCGCCGCTCAGACGCTCCTCCTTTTTCTTCTGCTTGTCCTGACGTTTGGTCTGCTTTAATTTCTCTCTTTCTCTCTTTCCCGATGTAATTCGTTTGGCCATTTATCAATTATTTTTTTGCAAATACCGAAGCGCACAAGGCGCACCGCTCCCAACAAAAGAGCAAGCTAATGAGGTCGATTTTGAGAATGGGGGAAACCGCGATGGACTGCGGGATCAAACACTTACAAAGAAAGATTCAAAACAAAACTCGATTGTTTGGCAACAAAGATACACATTTTATTCCAGAAATCCTATTTTTCCGGATTTTATCTCTTCCGCCGCATCTTTTTACCCGCCGAAAGCCCTCTGCCGCCCCTGTATTTCAAATTCGTTTCAGATTTACGCCCCAACTTTGCATCGCGGTTCTCCGGACTCTGCATATTTTTTGTACTTTTGTCCGACATGCAACCGAAAGAGAATTAACAGAAAGATACGATGAAAAAATTCCCGATCCTGCTCCTGCTGACCGCCTGCTGGTCGCTGGCCGCGGCACAGGAGAGGCCGCAGGTCCCTGCGGCGCAGAAACGCAACCTCCGCACCGAAATCATCGCGGCCGATTCGACCGGCGAACTGCTGGCACAGCTGCGCAACATGCCCAACATCGAAATCGGCAAGGGCATCACCTTCCGGCCCAAAAACGACTGGTTCGAACTGACGATGCGCTTCCGCATGCAGAACCTTCTGGCGCTGTCGTTCGACGACGACTTCACGCTCACCAAGACCGAGGCCCGCGTCAAACGGCTGCGGCTGCGCTTCGACGGTTACATCTATTCGCCCAAACTGGTCTACTCGGTCCAGCTGGGATTCACCTCCTACGACACAGAGCCGCTGCCCGGCGGCGACATGAACATCGTGCGCGACGCCATCGTCTACTACGTGCCCAACGCCACCTGGAACATCGGCTTCGGGCAGACCAAGATCAAGGCCAACCGCGCGCGGATCAACTCGTCGAGCGCCCTGCAATTCGTCGACCGGAGCATCGTCAACAGCGAATTCAACCTCGACCGCGACTTCGGGTTCTTCGGCGAATACAACATGCGCCACGGCGAGGGCTTCAACCTCTCGGCAAAAGGCTCCGTCACGCTGGGCGAAGGCCGCAACTGGGGCAGTTCGCCGACCGGAGGGCTGGCCTATACGGGGCGTCTGGAACTCTATCCGCTGGGACGCTTCAAGTCGAAGGGCGACGTCATCGAGGGCAACTACGAATTCGAGGAGCGGGTGAAGATTCTGCTCGCCGGAGCCTACTCCTACAACCACAAGGCCTCGCGGCTGAAGGGTCAGCGGGGAGCCGTGATGCCCGGCGACGCCACACGCAACCTGGGGTCCTATTTCGTCGATTTCATCCTCGAATACCGGGGCTTCGCCTTCTACACCGATTTCATGGGCCGTTCGTGCAGCGACCCGCTGTTCAGCCCCGAAACCGGAGCCTTCGTCTACAACGGGCAGGGTCTCAACGTGCAGACCAGCTACCTGTTCAACAAAAAATGGGAAATCGCCCTGCGCAACTCGACGCTGTTCCCGGACAGCGAAGTGCAGCCGCTGGCCGGATACCGCAACTGGAACCAGACCACGCTGGGCATCACGCGCTACATCATCGGCCACAGCCTCAAAGTGCAGGCCGACATGTCGTACAACACCCGGAGCAGGTCCATAGACCCCAATTACAACCGCTGGGAGATCCGCTTCCAGCTGGAGCTGGGGCTTTGACGGAGAGAAAAGGCCGTCCGAAAAATCCGTCCGAAAAAAATCACCCCTGCCGGAAGCTCTCCGGCAGGGGTGAAATCGTAAAAATCAGACTTCTCGAGCGACACCTATATATTATAGGATTTTCAGGGCGATCTGCGCGCACGCCTCGGCATCGGCCAGCGCGTGGTGGTGGTTTTCGAGTTCGAAGCCGCAGGCGGCGGAGACGGTGTGCAGCTGATGGTTGGGCAGGCGGCTGCCGAAGGTGCGGCGCGAGGCCCGACAGGTGCAGTAGAAGGTATAACCGGGCCAGGGCATGCCGTACAGTTCGAAGACGGCCCGCAGGCAGCCTTCGTCGAAGGGCGAGTTGTGGGCCACGAGCGGCAGCCCCTCGATACGGGGTTCGATTTCGCGCCACACCGACGCGAAATCGGGGGCATCAGCCGTATCTTCATAGCGCAGACCGTGGATGGCCGTCGTGAAATGGCTGTAAAAATTGGGACGGGGACGGATCAGGCGGTAAAACGTATCGACCACCTCGCCGCCGCGCACGACGACGACGCCCACCGAGCAGACGCTCGTGCGCTTGCCGTTGGCCGTTTCGAAATCTATGGCTGCAAAATCTTTCATCGTATCGGTATATGCGAGCTGCAAATATACGCATTTCCGCGTCGGAGCGTACACCCCGAGCGAAAAAACTCCGTGTTTCGCCGACAAGAGGCCCCGTTCCGATCAGGTCCCGGAAAGCTCCGCGGCATCGTCCCCGAGACCGATGGACTGCACCCGCTGTTCGAAATCCCGCTCCGGAACGAGCGAACGCAACCGCATGCGCGAACGGTAGCTGTACACCGTATTGACCGAACAGTGCAGCAGTGCGGCGATGGTCGCCGTGTCGGTGATGCCCAGCCGGACCAGCGCGAAGATGCGCAGTTCGGTCGTGAGGCTTCCCGGACGACGGACCCCGATGCGCGCATCGTCGGCGAGCAGACGGTTGAACTCCCCGATGAACGAGGGGAAAAGCCCCAGGAAGGTGGTGTCGAAATTGTGGTAGAACTCTTTCAGTTCGTCGCTCCGGACATCGGTTCCGGCGTACTCGCGGCGCAGCTCGTCGGAACGGCCGTCGCGCAGCATCCGGCCGACATGACGGTAGGTGTCGGCCAGTTTGTAGATATATTCGGAGATCGTCTTCAGGAACCCGCCGATATAAACCTCCTTGATGCGGTTGGCGTCGGCGATGCGGATGTTCTGCCGGCTCAGGTCGGCATTGGTTCCGCGCAGGCTCGCAGCCAGCTCGGCCAGTTTTCCGTTCGACTCGCGCAGGGTCTGCTGCACGGCGTTGAGCCGCCGGTTCTGGCGCAGGACGAACAGCACGCCTCCGATTGCCGAGAGGGCGAAAAGAAAGGCCAGAAGGATCAGCGCGACGTACATCGCGCGCAGACGGGCATTGCGCTCGCTGTACGCCTGCTCGATCTGGGGCAGAATCGCCATGTCGCGCCACGAACGGATGGGCGAATTGTAGGCTTGCGTGTCGTTGATCGCAACGCGGATACACCGCATCGCCCGTGCGGCGTCGCCCCGGCGCAGCAGCTCTTCGGCCACGCCGCCCAAGGCGCCGTAGTCGCGGACGGCCCCCTGCACATCGGCCATGGCGGCGCGCACGAGCCATTCGAAACGAGCCGCTTCGTCGCCCCGGAACCTTTCGGTCTCCGAACGGTAGAACGCCGCCCGGGCATAATCGTGCGACGCGGGCGGAGCGCATGCCAACGCACTGTCGCAGGCCGCGGCGGCACGGTCGCAATCCCCTTCGTCCACGGCGACGAGGTAGGCGAAATAGAAACGTTTCGAAATGTCGCCGGTGGTTTCCAGCGCACGGCGGGCGTAGTACTCCTCGCAGGCCCGAAACCGGTCGCGCTCCGCCCCCGGCTCGCTCTGGCTGCGGCACTCGCGGTTCTGGCGATGCTGCGCGGCATAATAGGCCGCCTGCGTCGCACGGCTCATATGCAGCGTGTCGGTCGCCCCGGCCAGCACCCGGTCGGCTTCGAGGAAGCGGCCGTTCATGCTGTAACACATCGCCATGACCGATTTGGCACGGATCGTCAGGTCGGCATTCCCCGCCCTTTCGGCCAGCGCGACATTCCGGCGCAGGTAGGCGATCGTCGAGTCGCTCTGGTAGGCGAAATAACGCTCCGCGATCTCCGCCGTGACGGCATAACGCGCCCCGAACCCGAGGGTGTCGCCGCGCAGCAGAGATTTGAGCGAGTCGAGGCGCGCTTCGTGGCGGAGCAGGAACTCCTCCCGGCGGTCGAGCAGACCGTCCAGGCGGCGAAGCAGCGTATGTATGTCCGAAGGTTCCCCGGCACGCAGACCGGATGCGGAGACGACGAGAAAGGCCGCGAAAAGGAGAGGCAGTTTTTTCATTTCAGGCAACGGATTTGCACAAATATAACGATAAAAAGCATGCAAAAGCAAATTATCGGACCTGTTTTATTTGTATAATTCAACGCCATCCGAAGCATCAATCAACTGGTTTTCAGAAAACTGACAGTTCATATCGTTTATATTTTTCCGAAGAGCCGTTCCGGCGGGCCGTTCATGCGCTAACTTTGCAGAAGACAGAAACGCAAACCAATTCAAAAAACGATGAAAACCTCCGTAAAACTTTTGCTCGCCTTCGCAACGGCAGCCGCGGCGATCGCACCGGCCGCCGCCCAGCAGGTCGTAGCGTGGGACGAGGCCTACCGGCAGGCCGACGCCCGGATCGCACAGCTGACCCTCGACGAGAAGATCTCGTTCATGCGCGGCTACTCCTCGTTCTTCTTCTACGGCGTGCCCGAGAAAGGCATGCCCTACATCTATCTCTCCGACGCCACGCAGGGCGTGCACATGCGCGACAACCTGTCCGACCCGACGATGGTCCGCCAGCTGGAGCGTTCGACGGCCTTTCCGTGCCCGATCTCCCTCGCAGCGACCTTCAATCCGTCGCTGGCCTATCGTTATGCCGAAGCCGTGGGCGAAGAGTGCCGCGCCGGAGGCATCGAAGTCCTGCTGGGTCCGGGCATGAACATCTACCGCAACTCGCAGAACGGACGCAACTTCGAATACATGGGCGAAGATCCGCTGCTCGCCTCGGCGATGGTCGCCGAGTATGTGAAGGGCATGCAGTCGACGGGAACCGTGGCGTGTCTGAAACACTTCATCTGCAACGAGACGGAATTTTACCGCCGCCGCTCGAACTCGATCGTCGACGAACGGGCGCTGCACGAACTCTACCTGCCGCCGTTCAAGGCCGGCATCGACGCTGGCGTGGGTTACGTGATGACCTCCTACAACCGCCTCAACGGCGAGTGGGCCGGGCAGAACGCCGACCTGATCCAACGCATCCTGCGCGGCGAACTGGGATTCCGGGGCTGCGTGATGAGCGACTGGTCGTCGGTGAACGACACGGAGAAGGTGGTCAAGAGCGGCCAGAACGTCGAGATGCCGGGCCGCAAGGAGTTCTTCGGCGAGGTGCGCGCGCTGCTCAAGGAGGGCCGCATCACCGAAAAGGACATTGAGAAAATGATCCGCCCCAACATCGCCACGAGCATCGCCTTCGGACTTTACGACCGGGAGAAGTACGTTCCCGCCCTGCTGGAGAAATTCCCGGCGCACAAGCAGACCGGCTACGACGTGGCCGCCGAGGGCATCGTACTGCTGCGCAACAACGGCATCCTGCCCCTCGCCGAAGGCCGCAAAATCCTGCTGACGGGACGCTTCACCGAGCAGATTCCCCGCACGGGAGGCAGCACGTCGTCCTCGGCCGAGGTGCTGGGCTACGACAACGTGACGCTGACCGCGGCGCTCCGCGAGGTCTACGGCGATGCGGTCCGCGTCGTCGAAAAACCCTCCCGCGAGGAGCTGGCCGCCGCCGACGTGGTGCTGCTCTCGACGGGCACGATCGACGTGGAGTCGTTCGAACGCCCCTTCGCGCTGCCCAAGGAGGAGGAGGCCTTCATCCGCACGGCCGTCGAGTCCAATCCCAACACCATCGTGCTGGTCAACTCGGGTTCGGGAATCCGCATGGGCGGCTGGAACGACAAAGCCGCAGCGGTGATCTACGGCTGGTATCCGGGCCAGAGCGGCTTCACGGCGCTGGCCGACATTCTTTCGGGCAAACTGTCGCCCTCGGGCAAACTGCCCATGACCATCGAGAAGGAGTTCAACGACTCCCCCGCCAAAGGCACGATGCCCGCCGGCGCGGAGTTCTACAACAAGGCGCCCCGCGCCTACAACGAACGCCTGATCCAGCTCTACGACATCGACTACAAGGAGTCGGTGCTGGTCGGCTACCGCTGGTACGAGACCAAGGGCATCGCACCGCTCTACCCCTTCGGATTCGGACTTTCGTACACCACGTTCGAGCTTTCGAAACCCCGCGCCCCGAAGACGTTCCCCGCCGACAAGCCGCTGAAGGTGAGCGTCACGCTGACCAACACGGGCGATCGCGAGGGCGCGGAGGTCGTGCAGCTCTACGTCACGGAGAACGCCCCGACGGTCCTCCGGCCGAGAAAGGAGCTGAAAGGCTTCCGGAAAGTGACCCTGGCCCCCGGCAAAAGCGCCGTCGTGGAGTTCGAACTCGACCGGCAGGCGCTGGCGTTCTGGGACACGCAGTCGCGCGGCTGGAAGGTCAACCCGGGCGAATACACCCTTTCGCTGGGAACCTCGTCGGCCGACATCGCCGCCACGCTGCCCGTCTCGGTGAAATAACCCCGCAGCGGCAAGAAAGGACCGCATCCGCGGAGAGTTCACTATTGACTATCGTAAACGAGGTTTCGGTTTCCAGGCCGTCGCCTCGTTTACTTTTTTTGCCTTTCATTGCGCATCATGCTGAATGACAACATGCAGTCTCTCGCCTTCTCGCCCATTCCCGAACAGAATCCGATCGAAGCATACGGCAATATACTGCATTCGGACGGATTCATCTCCGTTTCCGGCATAAATCGCCGAAAAATTTGCCGGTCCCGTATGAACCGTTAATTTTGTATATGGATTCAGTTTGTCGGAATGCGTAAATCGGTATTCATACTGCTAACGGTTTTCATGGCCTGCCTGCTCTGCAAGGAGTCGGAGAATATGCCGGGCACCTCTCGGAAATTCATGGATGAAACATTCCTAAACCGTGGGGAGGAGAATTTACTTGCCAGGCAATGGCAATGTGAATATATCTATTCCGATTTAAGTTTCACCAGTGTCTTGCCGGAGGCCAAAAAGACACGCTCGACCGTATCCATGTTCCGGCACGGAGCCCATGGGCGCTTGCGTGCCACGGTTTTATCAATGTGTTGCGTCACATACGGGATTTCGGGCGTCGCAGGACTCGCAGCAAGGGTACACGGAAAAGGTTTCGTGGCCGGCCTACATGCCGTAGACTATTACGTCTATCGCCTGCACCGGCTCATTATTTAGCCATATGGCAAGAAGACTCGCAAAGGCCGGGTAAAAACATGGAATGTCCGGAAAACGGGAAAGTTGTATGTCCTGTTTTCGGGGGAATAAAATGCCCGGCTGTCTCGCGCTCGAAATTCGTTTTTTATACGTGTCGCCCCGATGCATATACGATAAATATCGCTCCGGACGGCTCTGTTCTTTCGGAGAATCCTAAAGATGGAGATTTACGATGTACCGATATGCTGACGCGTTCCGTTGTTCACGACGGAATTTTTTATGTTTTGAAGAGAGCTGTCGTGATCTCACACAACGGCCTGTACGGGTAGATGAAAAGTGTCTTTGGAGGGAGTTTTCGGTATTCCCATATGACGGTATAAACACTCCGGACACCGTTTCCCAACAGTATCCGGAGCTGACAAAATTGTGCTTGCGGTATTTTGCACAGGATAAAAATACGGATTCTTTTCGAAAGCAGCAAGCCGTGCCCCGGTTTTTCAGCTTCCGGCGGTTCATCCTCGAGAATTTGCGTTTCTTATATCGCCGCCCGTTTTAGCAATTTTTCCCGCGGGCCGATATTCGGTTTGTATATTTTAATAGACCGAAAATAATTATTTTGGAGTCCTGAAAAACATAATCTCCGTAAGCTGTATGGTAGAATTGGATAAAAGCCAAAAGAAAATTGCCCGAACACTCATAAGCCGGGCCTTGGAGCGTGAATGCTGTACCTTTCTGGCGAAACTCAAACGACTCCTGCAGGATGAAAAAGCGCAGTCCTGCCATGAGAAATATTTGGAAATATATAAGAGCATACAGACATTCGACAAAGATATAAGTCGTCAGTATGACGGTCTGAACGGCTCCCGCTATGCTTTGACGGTATTCAGCCTTTTCTATAACGGAATCCTTACGGAGAAGGATCTCTCGGAATTCGACGACAGAACCCGGGAAGCGTTCTTGGAGCACAGACGGCAGTGGAATCTGGAGTTGTAAGCCGGCAGCACGGACATATACCGCATATGAACCCGGCATGCAGAACCCGAAGGAGCCTCGCAGAAAAATTCTTTCGGGAATGGAATGCCGTGCACCGAGGGAACCGGCCGAAAAAAATAGCATCACAAAGCTGTTTTTGTGAAAAAATATCTATTTTTGGGTCGTGTTAAACTACTAAATTCCATACGACCATGAATGAACTGGTAAAGACTATCGACGAGCTGTATGCGGCATTCAAGACCGACGCAGAGCTTCAGGCGGGAAAAAACAACAAAGCTGCGGGACTGCGCGCCCGTAAGGTGTCGCTGGAGCTTGAGAAGAAACTCAAGGAATTCCGGAAAACGTCGCTTGCGGCAGCTGCCAAATAGCTCGTTTTCATCGCATGACGCAGGGTGTTCTTTCGAAGGACACCCTTTTTTGTCCCGGCGGTTTCGGCCTTACCGGCGGAGGAAATGACGGCAGCCCTGTCGAAGATTCAGCCCCGGAGTTTCCCGTCGGTCGTCAGGGAGGGATTCAACCGCTCCCGAAGGCTCGTATTGCTTTTCAGCACGGACATATTGTGGACGGCATAGGCCAAGGCTTTCGTCGCACCGATCAGCACGCAGATCTTTTTGGCGCGCGTGATACCCGTATAGATCAGGTGGCGCTGGAGCATCACGAAGTGGGTCATCAGCACCGGCATGACGACGATCGGATATTCCGACCCTTGGGCCTTGTGGATCGTCGTGGCGTAGGCCAGCGTCAGTTCGTCGAGCTCCGTGACATCGTACTCGACCCATTTGCCGTCGAAATCGACTTTCAACGTCCTCTCCTCCGTATCCACCTCCCGGATATAACCCAGATCGCCGTTGAACACATCCTTGTCGTAGTTGTTGCGCAACTGCATCACGCGGTCGCCCTGTCGGTAGGTGTAGCCTCCGCGGCCGAGGCTCGGCCCCGAAGGATTCAGTGCCTGCTGCAACAGCAGGTTCAGGTTCGCGGCGCCCACGACACGGCTGTCATTGTCGAAATATCGCACGGCCAGTGCCGCCATCTGGCGCGCCGTACGGTCGGGGATCAGGTATTGCGAAGCATAGACGCCCTTGCGGCGCTGCCTTTCGCACATTACGTC
>OGIE01004252.1_pt1 | contig 13797 bp, 12 predicted proteins | sample 1571581 | NCBI WGS metagenome assembly OGIE01 (sample SAMEA2582021, study PRJEB24529) | metagenome | biome: Human gut stool | place: China | collected 2011
CCTACGACAGCGCGGTTAACAGCCGCGTGCTCTACCGACTGAGCTATCGAGGAATGTCGCAGAAAGAATCGCTTCTTTCTGTTCTATGCGGAAGATGGGACTTGAACCCACACGACATTGCTGCCACTAGATCCTTAGTCTAGCCTGTCTGCCAATTCCAGCACTTCCGCCGACTCCTATAATATACCACACCTTCTCATATTTGGCAAGTATTTTTTTTAAATTTTTTTATTTTTTTCAATCATTGCTACTAACATAAATGCACACACAAAATATGCAATACAAAAAAGGGGATATGCTTCTTCGTTCCACTGTGCTGAGTGCGCATCCTTGCGGAGCTTTTTTGTTTCATAGGACGCAATTTCCTATGAAATAAAAAAGCTGCGGAAGAAACACATCGCTGTATTTCCCCGCAGATCAAAATCCATAAGAACGCACCAATCCGATACGAATCGACACGTCTTATCAGATAAATAAATTCTAATTAAGCCAGTTTGGACTTAGCCAGCTCAGCCAGCTTTGCAAATCCCTCTGCATCGTTGATTGCCATATCGGACAGGACCTTACGGTTCATCTCAACGTTAGCCAGCTTTAAGCCGTACATAAACTTGGAGTAGGACAGACCATTGATTCTTGCTGCTGCGTTGATACGAGCGATCCACAGCTGACGGAACTGTCTCTTTCTCTGCTTACGACCTGCATAGGAGCTGGTAAGAGCTCTCATTACAGACTGCTTTGCTACTCTATACTGCTTAGAACGAGCGCCTCTGTAACCCTTTGCCATCTTCAGCACTCTGTTGTGTTTCTTCTTTGCGTTCATACCGCCTTTAATTCTTGCCATCGGTTATTCCTCCTTCTTACACGAATCAGTCTATTACAGATATGGTAAAATCTTCTTCATTACCTTTGCATTGGTAGCATCGGCAACGATATCTTTTCTAAGATTTCTCTTTCTCTTGGTAGACTTCTTAGTTAAGATGTGAGACTTGTATGCTTTATTTCTTACCAGCTTACCGGTACCGGTCTTTTTGAAACGCTTTGCAGCTGCTCTGCTTGTTTTTAATTTAGGCATAATTTCTTCCTCCTTAATCGAACTTGCTTTACTTCTTTGCAGTCAAAAACATAACCAGGCTGCGGCCTTCTACTTTGGAAGGTTTGTCAACAACCGCAATGTCCTTCAGACTCTCCGCGAAATCATCCAGAATGTATCTGGACTTGGACATGTGTGCCATCTCACGACCACGGAAACGCAGAGTAACTTTTACTTTGTCGCCCTTCTCAAGGAATTTCCGTGCTGCGCCTGTTTTGGTGTTTAAGTCATTGGTATCAATATTCGGTGACAGCCGAACCTCTTTCACCTCGATTACTTTCTGCTTCTTTCTGGCTTCTTTCTCTTTTCTGGCCAGCTCGTAGCGATACTTTCCGTAATCAATGATCTTGCAAACCGGTGGCTTTGCGGTCGGTGCAATCTTCACCAGATCCAGTTCTGCCTCCTGCGCAAGTTTGTATGCGTCCTTTGCGGACATGATTCCAAGCTGCTCTCCATTTTCTCCGATCAGACGAACTTCCTTATCTCTGATCTGCTCATTGATCATTAACTCGCTAATTGTCGTACACCTCCATCATGGAATTTCTTATTTTCTTCATTAAATAAGATCCATCTAGCCTGCCTGCTTCTCTGCATAAAAAAAGTAGATAGACAAACTTCTACCCACCCTCAAAAGTTACACAGGACGATTTCGCCGCTCATACGTGTCTCTTATCTATAAACCAAGGTCACTCGCTTGTGCCATGGTGAGGTGGATACCTACTTTCCTGCCGTTGTTCTCACAACTTTTGTTAGTATACTATTATCTTCTATAAAAGTCAAGCACTTTTTTAAGAATCTGGAAATCCATTCTTCTTCCATCTCATCCCATTTATAAAGTTTATAAAGAATAAAAAACGAATTTAACTGATAAGAATTTAACTGACAAATTTACATAACAAATCAGGGAGGTGCTATTTGCACCTCCCTGATTGATCGCTCGCTTTGTCCGGGCATGGAAACTGTCTATTTTTCTTTCTTATAAATCAGATAGCACGGAATTCCGACAAGAAGCATTCCGCCGATGATATTTCCGATTGTCACTGGAATAAAATTGTGAAGACTCTGGATCGGAGTCAGGGACGCAAGCTGTTCTGCCGTGATCTGGTATGCCTCCTGCGCCTTTGCTACATAAGCCGGATTCTTCGCTGCCATCATTCCAACTGGAATATAAAACATATTGGCAACGCAGTGTTCAAATCCGCCCGTCACAAACGCAAGAATCGGGAAGAAAATCGCCCAGATCTTTCCGTCAATGTCCGTCGCCGCACCTGCCATCAGAATCGCAATGCACACGAGAATGTTGCAGAGAATTCCGGAAGTCACCGCTTTCACCGGAGTGATCGCCACTTTTCCGACTGCGACCTTGATCGCATACGCACCGAGAAGTCCGCCTGAGTAATCCAGATTTCCGGAGAAATAAATCAAGGTGTCAATCAAGAGCGCTCCGATCAGGTTTGAGAGATATACCACGAGAAGATTTCGCAGACAGGCCTTCACCGTGATCTTTTTTCCGATCACATCCATCACCAGCAGACAGTTTCCGGTGAAAAGCTCTCCTCCCACAAACACAATCATCATCAGTCCTACCGGGAAAATCATGCCCGCCATCGCTCTCGCCGTTCCTACATTCTCGATCGCGTGCACGGCAGTACTGCTCGTTGCTCCTCCGAGAGCAATAAACGCACCTGCCACAATGCCGAGAAGGATCATCTTTCCAAGCGGAAGACTCGCCTTTCCCTCTCCCGCCTTCATGTTGGCATTGATCACCTCAAGAGGTGTGTTAAATTGTCTGTCCATCGTTTTCTTTTCTTCCTTTTTTCCTTTTTCTTTCGTTTTTCCTTTGTATTTCCTTGGTATCGCCTTATTTTTCGGCTTTTAAGTCTATCATAGGAAGAAAAAATTGACAATCCTGTTTTTGACTCTTTTTCTCAATTTAAAGGATTGAACGAAAAAGAATACAAGGATACACAAAAATAGGCTACTGCTTGCAAGCCTGCACAAACGCCTCTGATGCCTCTTTTGCATTTACATAGACTCCCGCTCCCAAGTCCGTTGCAACCTTCGTAAAGATCGGGCGAATATAGGGGTCTACGCTTCCATCACTGACAAACTCTGATTCGATCTCCTGACTCTTTGTTTTTCCGAAAATTGCCGGATATCTCTCATTTTTCCCATTCTTCTGCACAGACGGCATTCCCTTGATTGAAGCCATCCGATCAAGTTCAGAAGTCTCCACCAGAAATCTCAGAAATTCCTCGGCATACTCCTTAGAATCACTGTTCTTGGAAATCGAAAATCCGTACCATGGCTCGGTATAGGCATAAACTCCATTTTCGCCAAACGGAACATACTCAAACTCATACTCAAACGGTTCGGATTTAAAGTGCTCCGATTTTGATTCCCGCTTCTTCGCTCCGCTGAAACTTTCCGCCGTGCAGACCCAAAACGGCATCTTCCCCTCAAAAAATCCCAGAATCGAGGCATCGTAGTTGTCACTCGGGTAAGTCTTATTCTTCTCATAATCGGTGTAGCCGTTCTCGATCATCGTCTGAATCTGTTCAAAAACCGGTTCTACCTTTTCCACCGCCGACGACTCTCCCGCCTTCAGCTCGGCCAGCAAGTCCCTGTCCTCTGCCAGAAGATCCATCATCCGGTTAACTCCAAGCTCGGCATAAACATGATTTTCTGCTCCCTGAATCGGCAGATATCCCCCCTGCTTCAAGTTCTCAAGCGTGTCAAGAAAGTCCGGATAATTCTTCGGCATAAAGAGGCCATTTTTCTCCAAAAGTGTCTTGTTCTCTGCCATCCCACACGGATTCTGCATAATCGGCAGACGAAGAAGTTTTCCATCAACCATACAATAAGAAAGCATTTCCGGTATCATCGAATCAAAATTGATATCCAGTTTTGAGAGATCCTCACAGTACGCTGCCACATCATTCTCCTCCGTCTCCGGATTTCTGACATTGGCATCTGCCGTCATAAAAATGTCGATATTCTGACTGTTTTTCATATAATCTGCAAGCATCCTGGAACCATTCTGCTCATAGAGCACAGTCACATTCGGATAAATCTCGTTAAACGCAACCACTGCCTGATCGAGAGCCTCAAAATTTGCCATAAATCCGGCGATCTCCAAAGTCTGAGCTTCTTTTGTGTCCAGTCTTGGCTCAAATCCTTCTGACTTATGACTTCGATTCTCTCCCCTCGCACATGCAGACAAAAGAAACGCACATCCCACCATTGCAAGGATTCCCGCTCTTCTCCCACTCCGTCTCCACTTCCAATGCCCATTCTGTCTTTCCGGTCTATTCGGCATATTCAGCCCCTTCTCCTCCTGCTTTCTCATCTTCTTCTCCACAATCTATGAAATCCACGATTTCTTTCCTAATTGATTCTGAATTGACCCTGAATGTTTTTCCTAATTAATCCCGATCTTAAATGATTATATTTTATTTTTTATCGTTCTCAGTGCACTAAGCACCTGCTTCATGTTGATCGGTTTTGCAAGATGACCATCCATTCCTGCCTCCCTGCACGCGCGAATATCCTCCGCAAATGCATCGGCGGTCATTGCAAGGATCGGGATTCTCCCCTCAAGCTCTCCTCGCATTTCCATATTGCGGATCATCCTCGTTGCCTCCCTACCATTCATCTCTGGCATCTGGATATCCATCAAAATCAAATCATAGGTACCTTTCGGAGCCCGAGTCAACATCTCGACACAGATCTTTCCATTTTCTGCCCTCTCGCACGAAACCCCGTATTCCTCCAAGATGGCCTGAATGATCTCCCAGTTTAAGTCATTATCCTCCGCTACAAGAATGTGCATCGAGGAAATTCCACAGCGGTCCGCCTCCTCTCCCCAGTCGAAATCCCGACGCAGGGCATCACTTTCCTGCTCGGCCACCTCCAAATCCAGATAAACCGTGAACGTAGTTCCCTTTCCGAGTTCACTCTCACACATGATACTGCCATCCATCAGATTAACCAACTGGTGGATGATTGCAAGTCCCAGACCCGTTCCCTGAATCTTGCTGATTCGACTGTCTTCCTCGCGCGTAAATGAGTGATACATCGTTTTCTGAAATTCTGGACTCATTCCCATTCCATTATCGACAACTTTGCAGATCAGGCGAACCTTCTTGGAACTCTGAGAGCTCTGAGAACTCTGAGAATTCCGAGATCTCAGCGGAGAGTTTTGTCTGCTCTTAAGATTTATTGCGCTTTCATTCACCTTCACCTTTGTTTCCTTCTCCTGCGCAATGCCCTCAACGCCTGGTTCAATCCCCTGCTCAATTCGCTCCTGTGAGATATCCAGGACCATGCTTCCTCCATCTTCCGTATACTTCACCGCATTGGTCAGAAGATTCAACAGAATCTGATTGAGACGAAGCTGGTCTGCAACCAACACATCCCGGAAAATCTCATGTAACCGCACCTCAAACGAGATTTTCTTTTGGTCTGCCTGCGGGCGCACCATACTTGCGATCTCCTCAACTGCTTCCTGCAAAGAAAACGGCTGAGCCTCAAGCTCCATCTTTCCACTCTCGATCTTGGAAATGTCCAAAATATCGTTGATTAAAGTGAGCAGATGATTTCCCGCCCAGGCGACCTTATTCAGACACTCTCCCACATATTTTGGATCATTCAGATGCTTTCTTGCCAGATCCGTCATACCGATCACCGCATTCATCGGTGTCCGGATATCATGGGAAACCGTAGACAAAAAATCCGTCTTCGCCTGATTTGCCTGTTCTGCCAAAACCAGCGCCTGCTTGAGTTTTTTGTTGATCGTGAGAATATAAATGCCATCAATCAGCATCAAAACAAAAAGGCTTCCGCAAACAATCCACACAATATTCCAGTCTACCTCAACCCGATTCATCTGATTAACCGGAATATATCCGAGGATGTCGAGCTCTAAATCCTTTCCAAAGCTCGAATAATACCAGTAGCAGTCTTCCCCACGGAAATTTTTGTACTGCATAAGTCCTTTATCCGTCGTCCGAAGTCTCTCCGCAAGATTTTCTACCTGATTGTAGTCATCCTGAAAATTGTATCCTCGGATGTAATCCAGAAAACTTCTTGATTTCATGGATGCAGACTGCACCACATACTCACCGTTGCTCGTGATAATACTGATTTCCGCGGACGGATACTCCGTCGGAAACACCCATGCGCGCTGTAAATATTCTACCGGAATGACTCGAAGAAGAAGATACGGTTTTCGCCTTCCCTTTCCAATCTTGATCTCCACCTTCGTTCCCACACTGATCACGGACTGCTGAGTTTCTCCCATCCGATACTTTCCGAGAATCAAAACCTCATCCCCGGTGGAAGTAAACATCTTTTCCATTTTTCGGAGTGCAGTTCGGTTGGCATTGTAAGTTCCCTCACGAAAGATCTTATAACAGTTTATCGTGTCATTCCCGTCCTTGATATACGTTGATCTCGCAGACAAATCGTCCATATCCACGATGTGCGCATAGCGATCCTCCTGCGTATTGGCTGTTCGGATATACTCAAGCGCCTCATCCATCGTCATATTCTTGCGCGTGATGTATTGCGCCCAGTCATCCACATATCCCCTCTCCGTATACAGATAACTCTCCGACAACTGTTTCATCGACTCGATTGCCGTACAGAAATTCTCCATCTGAAGCCGGCTGTTCTCTTTTCTGAAATTTTCAGAGTACAAGACAGCCGAAATCCCGGCAATCAGAATCATAACCAGATTGCAAATCAATAAAACAGCCCTTCTGAGACTGTCCTTTTGCATATCTTTCTTTTCCTGCTTCCGTTCTTCGTTCAACTTATCTCCCTCAAATACATGTTCCCACGCTTATCCCCATGTATGTTTCTCTCATTTTTCGTTATCAGCTATGCGTTGCACTGTTGCACAAGCGGTAATGGATTTTGCCGACGCTTCGCTCTCCACATTCTTCTCTGTTCTATTTTTTTCTTCTCTCAACACAGTTATCTTTCATTATAAAACAAAAGTATAAAAATAGCAAACACGACCGCTCTCAGATCAGAATCAGAAAAATCTGAAGAATTCAAAGAACATGAAGGATCTGAAAACCTAAAGGACATGAAAAACTTAAATAACGGCAACCACCGTGCACAGAGATCCACAGATAGTAGCAAAAATGTTACGGATAAAATTTATAGGTTATTAAGAAATTATTCATTTTGTATTCTCATCTGTATGATAAAATAAAAAATAGCAGGAAACAGAGCAGAAGATAAGATATACAGACTAAAACAAACTGGAAACACGATCAAAAATATGTGTACCGAAAATCATCTTAGGTAATTGCAAAACTCGACAACTAAAATATATGTACTTTGTATAAAAATAGATTTTTATTTCAATATGCGAAAAAAGATTTTTGTACAAAATAGATATAAAAATTCAAATCTTTGTGAGAAGAAACGAAGTTCCAAGATTGAAAAAAGTCAGTATTCATGCGACTTTCAGAGTTTCGCAAACGCCTAAAAATCATTTGCACAGAAGGAGAAGATATTTCATTATGAATATTTTATTTTTTCTTACACCAAAAAGCGAAGTAGCTCATATCTACGAGGATGATTCCATCCGTCAGGCACTTGAAAAGATGGAATACCACAAATATTCCGCAGTTCCTCTTCTGACACGAAGTGGCAACTATGTCGGAACAATCACGGAAGGCGATCTGCTTTGGGGGATCAAGAATCAGTTTAATCTGAATCTGAAGGAAGCGGAATCCGTGTCGATCACCTGCATCAAGAGACGAATGGATTACCGCCCGGTCAACGCCAAGTCCAATATGGAAGACCTGATCGATCGCGCACTGAACCAGAATTTCGTTCCTGTTGTCGATGACCGTGGACTCTTCATCGGCATCATCACACGAAAGGACATCATCAATTACTACTACCAAAATGCTCTGAAACAACAAAAACAAGACTGATTTTTGTTTTAGGACATTTTAATTTCAAATTTCTTATTAGGGAATTCTTATTTGAGTTTCTTATTTTGGATTCTTATTTTTTGCTTTTCATTTACTTTTCATTTGTCGAACCGGGGACAGGGTTCATCCATATGATAAAGTATCGGAAAAATGCGAGACCCGCTCTCGCTCCGGTATGAAAAGCAATGGAGGCAGAACAGAACATGGACCATAACAGTCAACGATGCGCCTGTACCAGCCGACCGATGAGACCACAAAATACACAGCCTTTTGACACTTCCTGCGGAGAGTGGTGGATGGGAACCCTCTCATCCGGAGAATCTTCCCCGTGTAGGGACGCTTCCTACCGTGGAAATGGAAGAAACATGAACTTGGATGATGACAAGCGAGAGATGCCAACAACTTCAGCTTCATCCTGCCAGAGAACGACGGATTGCAGCATAGATTTCTTAAGGGATTCCACAATGAATTCTAAAATGGATTCTTTTGGAAAATGCGGAATAATGCCCGGAATGACCTATGTTCCCTGGCAGGAATGGGGAAGAACCTATCCCCTCTCTCAGGCACTCACCCGCGGTACGATTTTTCCAGATCTCGATTATCCATTTGAGATGGGGAGGTGTCGCTGATGGCATGTGGATGCAATGAAAATACGCAGACCAGCTCGCAAAATAATTCTCTTTTCTCTCAGATTCCACAGACTCAGCAAAATCAACCTCAATCCTATCCTCTTGCACGACAAGTCTATGAGACCGGATTTGCAATCGATGACATCCTTCTCTATTTAGATACCCATCCAGAGGATACCCAGGCGATGGCGTATTACCAGAGACTTTGCCAGCTCTACCAGAATGCCATTCAGATGTATGAACAGGCATACGGTCCTTTAAGTATCACTCAGGTAACCGGGGACATCTGGAACTGGATTCAGAATCCGTGGCCGTGGGAAGGGGGAGCAAACTGATGTGGAGATATGAAAAGCGTCTGCAATATCCGGTAAAAATCTCACAGACGAATCCAAGAATGGCACAGTTTATTATGAGCCAATATGGTGGTCCAGACGGCGAAGCGGGAGCTGCGATGCGCTATTTGAGCCAGCGCTACGCGATGCCATACGAGAAAGGGAAGGCTGTACTCACAGATGTGGGAACAGAAGAACTCGGGCACTGGGAGATCATCGCTGCAATTATCCACCAGCTGACCAGAAATCTGACTCCGAAAGAGATAGAGGAATCAGGCTTTGGCCCTTACTATATCGATCACACAACAGGCATCTGGTCACAGTCCGCAGGTGGTGTCCCCTTCAATGCCTGTGAGTTCCAGTCAAAGGGTGACCCAATCACCGATCTGTGCGAGAACCTTTCCGCAGAACAGAAGGCGAGAAGCACCTACGACAACATTCTCCGTCTTGTCAAAGATCCAGAAGTCTGCGATCCGATCCGCTTCTTAAGAGAGCGCGAAATTGTCCACTTCCAAAGATTTGGGGAAGCGCTTCGCGACGTTCAGGATCACTTGAACTGCCGAAATTTCTATGCGTTCAATCCAGCATTTGATCAGAACCGCGAAAATTCCCTCGCAAAATAAAACACAGATAAGAAAAACGAACCCGTCCCCTCTTTTGAGGGGCGGATTCCTGCTTTTGTTTATTCAAGATATCCCATCGGATCAATGGCTTTTCCATCCTGAGTCAGTTCAAAGAACACATTGCTTCCCTCGATCGTATAGTATTTCGTCGGTTCTGCGACATATCCGAGAACCTGTCCCTGCTCAAGATACTCTCCCGGAACCGCAGACACCTCACTCAGCTGTCCACAAACTGCCTCGTATCCATTTCCAAAGTCCAGCGTCACATACGTTCCGATTTCTTCGTTTGTCCCTGTCTCGAGCACTCTCGCATTCGCCGGCGCATAGACGGGTTCCCCGATTGAGCCCTGAATCACAATTCCGGGACTGCATCGGTACTGCTCCAGCGTCGGAAAATAAATTGTCTGGTCCATACTGTAATCCAAGAGTACATTTCCGCGAACAGGCCAGGTGATCCGACTCGCATCATTGAAGTTGAGCATCAGAGACTGGGCTGCACTTCCCCCCGCCCCAACTTCTCTTGCAAGGCTTTCCTCTGAATTTTCCGCCTGTGCGATCTGACTGCCTTTTTCCGAATGTTCATCTTTAGCATTTCCATCTTTTTCACTTGTACCCTGATTCTGTCTGTCGTTCTCTTCCGTCATCTGTCCACTCTGTCTCTGAGCTTCTGCCACAACCGTATCTGGATTTTCGTGTTTTTCTTCTGTACCACTCTGATCTTTTGCATTGTCCTGACTATTCTCCTCCGTATCCTGAGTCAAAGAGTTGGCATTTGATCCCCCCGCAAGAAAATCTTCCTGCCCTTGCAAATCCACATATGGCTTCTGCTCGTCTCCTCTTCCTCTCTTTACGGTAGCCATGCCTGCCGCAGTTACCATCGTCAGCAGACCCATCACCAGCATCACCAGAAATACTTTATCCCGGAATGGCTGGTTTCCCTTTCCTTTCTCTTTCACCGTTTATCACCTCGATACTATTTTTACCAAAGGCAAAAAACTTATTCAGTGATTTTAAATTTTCATAATTAACCAGAAGGCTCCCTGATCAACTCGACTCCGGTATAGTAATAACTCAAGATTTCCTCGTATCCCCACCCCTCTTTTGCCATGTGTTCCGCTCCCGCCTGACTCAGTCCATATCCGTGCCCGCTCCCATTCACGATTGCCTGAACGAACGTGTTTCGCGCCCCTTCATTTTCAGTTTGTCCTTTCACCTTTCCAAATGAAAAACAGGCAGATGAGAGATTTAACACGGCGCGAACTGTCTCCCCCTCATACGTTCGATTTCCGATCTGAATCCACTCGACATACCCACTCTGATCCCGCTTTACAATTTGAATCTTTTCTATGAGTTCTTCGGGTGTCAAATCCCCCTCATCCCCGATCTGGCGGATCTTCCCGGCAAACTCCTCTTTGCTCCACCGATAGGTCGTCTGCCAGTTTTTCTCTTCCTTGTCCCATCTGCTTTCAACCGGACGCAAATACGGGTATTCCTCTCCCCCATCCCTCGTTCGCCCGGCACTTGAGGTATGAAACATCGGAAGAATATACTGGTTTTCACAGGTGAGTACGATCCCTTCGGTCTCCCTGACTGCCTGCTTGCATCGCTCCATGCCTTCTGCAATCTGCTCCCTCTGCGCCTGAGTCATCCTCTCGTATTCTAACCAGTTTTTCTGGTCTTTCTGATTTTTCTGATTTTTTTCACTATGCTTGCCAACCCGATATTCAAGTTTCCCCATCTGGCTCGTTCGGCTCTCCACATAATCGACATCTAACTGACTTTCCTCGATCTCCGTTCTCTCCCCCATCAACCGATACAGGTAAGTTCTCACAATCACTGCCTGACATTTAAGTGTCTCAAGTTCAACAAACGGATCAATCTCACAGAGGAGCACCCCCGGAAGATAAGCCTCAAGCGAGAGATACGTCCGAATCCCCTCGCGAATAAGAAGAATCCGGCGCGTGTGTTCTCCACCCACATTTCCTGCTCCACTCATATTCCCAGTACCGTTCCCATTTTCTGCTCCACTTAGATTTCCTGTCCCATCCACAATTCCGGTGTCGTCCACGTTTTCGGTCTGATCAGTCTGTTTTATCTGTTCCACTTCCTCTTCCTCTCCAGTCTGCCCTTCCGTTTCAGAAATCTCAGAGTTTTCAGCTCGTCCGCTCACCTGAACACAGATCAGGCTCATCCCCCACGGAAGAAGAAACAAGATTCCCGCGATTGCAAGCCGAACTCTCACGCGAAGCGACCGATCCCATGAACTCCAAAACTTTTTTCCAAACAAAAAAAGATCCCTCCACCTTCCAATCCTCTCGGATCAGTTTATGAAGGAATCTTCTTTTTATTCGCGATTCATCCCATCCTCAACGAAATGAGGTTCTCGCGCTCAAATTGTCTATAATCAGCTATAATCAGCTGTAATCAACTAGAATCAATAATTCTTATATTTTTAGACCTCTACCTTTACCTTCTCGAGATGCCAGATATCTCTTACATACTCCTCGATGGTACGGTCAGAGCTGAACTTTCCACTGCTTGCGGTGTTGAGCATAGCAGTTCTTGCCCACCACTGCTCATCCTTGTAAGCCTCGTTGATACGGCGCTGTGCATCTGCATACATCTTGAAGTCTTTCAGGATGAAGTAGGTATCTGCGCGATCACTGCTCTGCGTATTCAGCAGAGAGTTGTAAATGTCGCGGAACAGCTCCGGATCCTGCGGAGAATAGTAACCGTTGATCAACTGCATCAGCACGCGACGGATGTCCTGATCGTTGTTGAAGATTTCCATTGGATTGTAGCTACGGTCATGCTCCATGCGAATGATCTCATCGGAGGAAGTTCCGAAGATAAATGCATGATCTGCGCCTACTTCCTCAACGATCTCAACGTTTGCACCGTCCATCGTTCCGAGGGTCAGAGCACCGTTCAGCATAAACTTCATGTTACCGGTACCGGATGCCTCCTTGCTGGCGGTAGAAATCTGCTCGCTGACATCTGCCGCTGCGAAGATAATCTCTGCGTTGGATACGCGGTAATCCTCGATGAATACGACTTTGATCTTGCCGTTGATCGTCGGATCGTTGTTGATCACATCTGCTACGGAGTTGATCAGCTTGATTGTCAGTTTCGCACGCTTGTAGCCTGCTGCTGCCTTTGCACCGAAGATGAAAGTGCGCGGAACCATATCCATCTCCGGGTTATCCTTGAGCTGATTGTACAGATACATGACATGCAGGATGTTCATCAGCTGACGCTTGTACTCATGCAGACGCTTTACCTGTACATCAAAGATTGAGCGCGGATCTACATCGATACCGTTGTGCTCCTTGATGTATTTTGCCAGACGGATCTTATTCTGATACTTGATGTTCATGAACTCGTGCTGGCACTTCTCGTCATCCACATACAGCTTTAACTTACTGATTGCAGACAGGTCGGTAATCCACTCGTCGCCGATCTTGGAGGTTACCCAGTCTGCTAACAGCGGGTTGCCGTGAAGCAGGAATCTTCTCTGGGTGATACCGTTCGTCTTGTTGTTGAACTTCTCCGGCATCATTTCATAGAAATCCTTCAGCTCCTGCTTCTTTAAGATCTCGGTGTGAAGCTGTGCTACACCGTTTACAGAGAAGCTACCTGCGATTGCCATATGAGCCATCTTAACCTGTCCGTCGTAGATGATTGCCATCTTTGCAATCTTCTGCTGGTCACCCGGATACTTCTGCTGAATCTGAATGATGAAACGGCGGTTGATCTCCTCAACGATCTGATAGATACGCGGAAGCAGACGGGAGAACAGCTCGATCGGCCATTTCTCAAGTGCCTCTGCCATGATCGTGTGGTTCGTGTAAGCACAGGTCTTTGTCGTAACCTCCCATGCTTCATCCCAGGTCAGACCGTAGTCATCCAGAAGGATTCTCATCAGCTCTGCAACCGCTACGGTCGGATGGGTATCGTTTAACTGGAATACATTCTTCTCATAGAACTTGCGAACATCGTCGTGCTTTTCCATGTACTTGAGGACAGCACGCTGTACGCTTGCAGAGATGAAGAAGTACTGCTGTCTCAGACGCAGTTCCTTACCTGCATAGTGGTTATCGTTCGGGTAAAGAACCTCACAGATATTCTTTGCCAAGTTCTCCTGCTCCACTGCCTTCTGGTAGTCTC
>OGIE01004262.1_pt1 | contig 13769 bp, 10 predicted proteins | sample 1571581 | NCBI WGS metagenome assembly OGIE01 (sample SAMEA2582021, study PRJEB24529) | metagenome | biome: Human gut stool | place: China | collected 2011
GGTTTATTGATGAGGAAAAACCGGATTATATCACGGTTGCGTTTGATCTGAGTGCACCGACTTTCCGGCATAAGGAATATGCGGCATACAAGGGAACGAGAAAACCGATGGCACCGGAGTTAAAACAGCAGGTTCCGCTGATTAAGGAACTGCTGCGCGCCATGCAGATTACCATTGTAGAAAAAGAGGGCTACGAAGCAGACGATTTACTGGGAACGATTGCCAAGAAAACCGCGGCAAAAGGGCTGGACGTTTCCGTTATCAGCGGGGACAGGGATTTATTGCAGCTTGCGGAAGAACACATTAAAATCCGTATTCCAAAGACAAAGAAAGGTGTCACGGAAGTAGAGGATTATCTTCCGGCGGACGTGGAGACACTCTACGGTGTGACACCGCTTGAATTTATTGATATGAAAGCGCTGATGGGTGATACTTCGGATAATATTCCGGGGGCGCCGGGGGTCGGTCCAAAGACGGCTTCGGCGTTGATTACACAGTACCACAATATCGAAACAATTTTTGAACACCTTGACGAATTAAAGCCGCCGAAGGCAAAAAAATCCATCAGTGAAAATGTAGAACAGGTGAAATTAAGCAAATTTCTCGCAACGATTGATATTGACGTACCGGTCGATTATGATCTTGAAAATGCGGCAGTCGGCGGATATTACACGCCGGAAGCATATGAACTGTTTAAGCGGTTTAATTTTAAATCCTTTTTAAAGCGTTTTAATCAGGAAGATACCGGAATTACATTGGAAGCAGACAGGTATTTTACATGTGTGACGGAATTTTCGGAAGTGGAAGAACTTTTTGCACAGGCACAGAACAAGGTACGTACAGATAAAAATGCGGTTATCGGTTTTGCGGCGGCAGTTGAAAAGGGCATTTTATACGGCATTTCCCTTGCGGTCAGTCCCGAAAAAACCGCTTACATTCCGGTTTCGGGTTTTGTGACACAGGAATACCTGACAGACAAGCTTTCAGAATTGGTACAGCAGTGTCCGTCCCGTCAGATTGCGGTAATGGCATTAAAAGAAAAGCTGGATTTGTTCAGAAATTGTCCGGGAGACAGCAAGGATACCCGGTTAAAGGTATCGCAGGATAAATTTATTGATACCGCGATTGCAGCATATTTATTAAATCCGACAAATCAAGAATATACTTATGATACAATTGCAAAAGATTTCTGCGGGCTGACACTTAATTCAAGGGCAGAACTGCTCGGAAAAACAACCTTAGCCGAGGCAGCGGACACACAGCAGGAAACGCTCTGCAGACTACTCTGCATGGAAAGCTATATTGCAATGGCGGCGTGGAAACCGCTTTATAAGGCCTTAGAAGAAGAAAATATGCGGTCGCTGTTTTTTGATATTGAAATGCCGCTCGTATTTGTGCTTTATGAAATGCAGGCAGAGGGAATCCGCGTGGACAGTGCTGCATTAAAAGAATACGGCACAATGCTCGGTGAAAAAATTGCGGTACTGGAGCAGGAGATTTATGCCGATGCCGGAGAAACGTTTAATATCAATTCGCCAAAACAGCTTGGTGTGATTCTTTTTGAAAAAATGGGCATGCCAAACGGAAAGAAAACCAAAAGCGGCTATTCCACGGCGGCAGATATTCTGGAAAAGCTGGCACCGGAGTATCCGGTGGTTCAGAAAATACTGGATTACCGTCAGATGACAAAGTTGAAATCCACCTATGCAGACGGGCTGGCTGGCTACATTCAGGAGGATGGCAGAATCCACGGCACGTTTAACCAGACAATTACGGCAACCGGCAGAATCAGCAGTACCGAGCCGAATCTCCAGAATATTCCAATCCGCATGGAGCTTGGCAAAAAGATTCGTCAGGTCTTTATTCCGAGGGACGGCTATGTCTTTTTAGATGCTGATTATTCACAGATTGAACTGCGGATTCTTGCACACATGTCCGGTGATGAGAAACTCATAGAAGCGTATAATTCCGCACAGGATATTCACAGAACAACTGCTTCGCAGGTCTTTCATGTGCCGTTTGACGAGGTAACGCCGGAACAGAGAAGAAACGCAAAGGCGGTCAATTTCGGCATTGTTTATGGTATCAGCTCTTTCGGACTGAGCCAGGATTTAAGCATTTCAAAGAAGCAGGCGGCAGAGTATATTGAAAAATATTTTGAAGCCTATCCGGGGATTAAGGTTTATATTGATGAGCTGGTGGCTTTTGCAAAGGAACACGGTTATTCGCTGACGATGTTTAACAGAAGACGTCCGATTCCTGAAATTAAGTCCAGCAATTTCATGCAGCGTTCATTTGGTGAGCGTGTTGCCATGAATGCACCGATTCAGGGAACGGCGGCGGATATTATCAAGCTCGCGATGATAGAAGTCTATAACCGGTTAAAGGAACGCGGCTTAAAATCCCGTCTGATTTTGCAGGTGCATGATGAACTGCTCGTAGAGGCGCATCAGGATGAGGTGGAAGAAGTCAAGCAGCTCATGACGGATGCCATGAAAAATGCGGCAAAGCTTGCAGTGGTACTGGAAGTGGATTTGAAAGAAGGAAAGAACTGGCTGGAGGCCCACTAGTGTGAAAAAATAACGCTGATGCGTTTATTTTTCACACGTCAAGTGTAACTTGACGTTGGCTATCTTGTGCCGCAGGCGTCACAAAATAGTTTTTATCGCAGAGCTAAATCTGACATTTAGCTCGCGATTCCTCCGGCATTAAAATGCCTGCGGAATGGGGAGTAGTATGAAAAAGATAATTGGAATTACCGGTGGAATCGGTTCGGGCAAAAGCACGGTACTGGATTTGCTGGAGAAAAATTTTTCGGCATATATTATAAAGGCGGATGATGTGGCAAAGCAGTTGATGGAACCGGGCGGGAAGGCTTTTATAGAAGTTGTGGACTTCTTCGGAGAGGAAATACTGCTGCCTGACGGCACGATTGACAGAAAAAAGCTTGCAGCCGTGGTGTTTGCCAATCCGAACAAGCGGATTGTGTTAAACAGCATTACCCATCCGCTGGTAAAAAAGAAAATTATGGAGCAGATTGCATGTCTAAAGGCAGAAGATACGTATGAATACTGCTTTGTTGAAGCGGCACTTTTGATTGAGGACCATTATCAGACGGTCTGTGACGAGTTTTGGTATATTTATGTGCCGGAAACCCTGCGCAGGGAGCGTTTGAAGGCAAGCCGCGGATATACGGATGAGAAAATAGATTCCATTTTAAAGAGCCAGCTGACCGAAGAAGAATTTGCAAAAGCATGTGCGCATACGGTTGACAACAGCAAAGATTTGGATTTTACGCTGTCACAGCTTGAGAAATTGCTTCAAATGTGATATTCTTGTAGCAGTTTGACAAAATTAGTCGAAATGATAAGTGGAGGTACCTATGCAAAATACAGCAGCTATTCAGGAAGATTTGGTATTTGGACTGGATATTGGTACAAGAAGCATCGTTGGCGTTGTGGGCTTTCAGGACAGAAAGGGCTTTCATGTTGTGGCAATGGCACAACAGGAGCATGAAACGCGGGCAATGCTTGATGGACAGATACATGATATATATAAAGTCGGAGATACAATCCGTAAAGTGAAAAATGATTTGGAAAGACAGTTGGACAGACAGCTTTCAGACGTCTGTATTGCAGCTGCCGGACGTGTACTGCGTACGGTCAATGCAACGGCAGAATATGCATTCGAGGAAGAGACGAGAGTAACACAGGAACACATTTATTCTTTAAATCTGCTGGCAGTTGAAAAGGCGCATATGCAGATTAACCGGGAATCGGACAAAATCCGCTTCTATTGTGTCGGCAATACGCCGGTCAATTACCGGTTGAACGGATTTGATATTACAAATCTTGAAGGACACAAGGCAGATAAAATCAGCGTGGAACTGATTGCAACATTTCTGCCGGAAGAAGTTGTAGACGGCTTGTATGAAGCGGTAGGGTATGCCGGATTAAAAGTGGCAAGCCTGACACTCGAACCAATTGCCGCCATGAATATTGCAATTCCGGAACAGTACCGGCTTTTAAATATTGGTCTGATTGATGTCGGTGCGGGAACGTCCGATATCTGCCTTACAAAAGATGGAAGTATCATTGCGTACGGCATGATTCCGTTTGCGGGGGATGAAATTACAGAAATTATTGCAAAAACTTATCTTGTTGATTTTAACACAGCAGATAAAATTAAAAAACTGGCAAGCGATAATGCAGAGGGTACAGTGACATTTGCAGATATTATGGGACTGGAACAGACCATTCCGTCGGCAGATATTATAAAGACAGCCAATCAGGTCGTTGATACCATGGCAAAAGACACAGCGGATAAGATTATTGAATTAAATGGAGGAAAGCCGGTCAGTGCAGTGTTTGTTGTGGGCGGCGGTGGAAAGATTGCCGGATATACACAAAAGGTTGCCGAGTATCTCGGAATACAGAAGGAACGTGTGGCAGTCCGTGGACCGGAAGTGCTGACAACCGTGGAATTTATGGTGGATAATTTTAAAAAGGATTCGCTGTATGTAACACCGGTCGGTATCTGTACGAATTATTATACACAGAAGAACAACTTTATTTTTGTCAATGTCAATAATGAACGTGTGAAGTTATACGATAATGACAAGCTGACAATTGTAGATGCGGTTATGCAGGTTGGTTTTCCGAATGAAAAGCTGTTTCCACGCAGAGGAAAAGAGCTGAATTTTACCGTAAACGGAAAGATGAGGCTGGTACGCGGACAGGCGGGAGAAGGCGCTGTTGTACAGTTAAACGGCAGACAGACCAATCTGAATGCGCGGATTGAACAGAATGATATTATTACGGTGCAGGAATCCGGCGTGGGTGAACCGGCGCATATGACGATTGAACAGCTGGAGGAATTTCAGGCAACGATAGAATTTATTGTAAACGGTAAGCGTGTGCCGTGTCCGAAATTTGCATACGTCAACGGCGAATTGAAATCGGGTTTTTACGATATTCAGGACGGCGATCAGATTCAGATGGAGAATTTCTATACCGTGGCACAGCTGTTTGAATTTATGGATTACGATATTACCGGATATGATGTGTATGTCAACAATGAACTGGCAGACAAAGATACAAAGGTTTATGAGAATTTTAGTGTCAAGACCTCTGCCATTACAGAACATGCGGGTTACGAAGAAACATCCGAAGAAAATGACGGATATGATACAGAGGAACAGACAGAAGATATAGCTGATACCGCAGGGAATTCACGGGCAGATGATGATACATCACTTTCGGGCGAAAATGCCGGAACGCAGACTGGTTCAACGGATACCGCCGCGCAGGAAGTGCAGGGTATGTCATCACAGGCAGTTCGGAATATTACAATTCTGATTAACGGACAGCCGGTACGGCTGACAGGCAAAAAGGATTATATTCTGGTAGATTTGTTCCAGTATTATGAATTTGATTTATCCAAGCCAAAGGGAAATATCGTCTTAAAGTTAAACGGACAGGAAGGCATTTATACGGCACCTTTGCATGACGGTGATGTCGTCGATTTATACTGGGAACAGTAAAGGAGAAGTGTGAAAAATCATGCGGAATGGAGAATACTATGAGAATGATGTCCATAGCCAGTGGAAGCAGCGGAAACTGCATTTATATTGGCTCAGACAATACGCATATCTTAATAGATGCAGGCGTAAGCCGTAAAAAGATACTGGAAGGACTGGCAGCGGCGGATTTAAGTGTCAATGACATTTCGGCCGTATTTGTAACCCACGAACACAGCGACCATATTAAAGGGCTGGGGGTGCTGACAAGAAAAGACAAGGTACCGGTCTATTCCACGAGAGGAACACGCGACGGCATTTTTGAGGCAGGGACGCTTGGTGAACTGCCGGGAGAACTGTTTCGGGTGATTGAGCCGGACAGTGATATCTGCATTGATGATTTACAGATTCATGCGTTCCGGGTATCCCACGATGCCAAAGAACCGGTTGCTTATACGGTGACGTGCGGTGAAAAAAAGGCGGGCGTGATAACGGATCTCGGATATTATGATGATTATATTGTAAATAATCTTACCGGTTCGCAGGCAATGTTAGTTGAAGCGAACCACGATGTGAACCTGCTGCAGGTCGGAAGTTATCCGTACTATTTAAAGCAGCGCATACTTGGAAATAAGGGACATTTGTCCAACGAAGTGTCGGGAAAGCTCATTAACGATTTGTTAAACGATAATGTAAATACCGTGCTGCTTGGACATTTAAGCAAAGAAAACAATTACGACAAGCTGGCATTTGAAACGGTGCGGCTTGAGATTGATATGAGTGAAAACGGCTATAAAGCAAAAGATTTTGATATAGAGGTCGCAAAACGCAGCGAACCTTCCAGAATCATCACACTTTAAAAAATACATTTTTTTTATGCCGGAAGGCGGAATGGAGGAATTATGAGAAAGTGCGTTATTACAGTAGTAGGAAAAGATACCGTAGGAATTATTGCAAAGGTTTGTACATATCTTGCAGAAACAAAGATTAATATTCTTGATATTTCACAGACAATCGTATCAGGTTATTTTAACATGATGATGATTGTTGATACCGGCGCTTCTGCAAAGACCTATGATGAAGTGATTACAGATTTAGACAAGCTGGGAGAAGAAATCGGTGTTGCAATTAAGTGTCAGCGGGAAGAAATTTTTGATATGATGCACAGAATCTAGTGTGAAAAATCACACTGATGTGCTGATTTTTCATCGCATCTTCGCAGCAGGCTGCTCAGAAATGAGGATTAGTAACAATATTTTATGGGAAAGGCAAATACGCGCATGATTAATATTTTTGAAGTCAACGAAACAAATAAAATGGTAGAACAGGAAAATCTTGATGTCAGAACGATTACAATGGGTATCAATCTGTTAGATTGTGCCAGTGAGAATCTCGATGAAGTCAATGAGAAAATCTATCGTAAGATTACAACACTGGCAAAGAATTTAGTATCGACAGGTGAAGAAATCGCAAGAGAATTCGGTGTGCCGATTGTCAATAAGAGAATTTCAATTACACCGATTTCACTGGTCGGTGCAGCTGCCTGTAAGACACCGGAGGATTATGTAACGATTGCAAAGACACTTGACCGCGCCGCTCACACGGTTGGCGTTAATTTTATCGGTGGTTATTCTGCAATCGTGTCAAAGGGCATGACAAAGAGTGATGAACTGTTAATCCGTTCTATTCCGGAAGCACTTGCAAGTACAGAATTAATCTGCAGCTCTGTTAATGTCGGTTCAACAAAGACCGGCATCAATATGGATGCAGTCCGTCTTATGGGTGAAATCATTAAAGAAACCGCAGAAAAGACAAAAGATGCAGATTCTTTAGGCTGTGCAAAGCTGGTAGTACTCTGCAACGCACCGGACGACAATCCGTTCATGGCAGGTGCATTCCACGGGGTATCTGAAGATGATGCGATTATCAATGTGGGTGTCAGCGGTCCGGGCGTTGTAAAGTATGCACTTGAAAAGGTCCGCGGCGAAAGCTTTGAAGTGCTTTGCGAAACGATTAAAAAGACAGCATTTAAGATTACGCGTGTCGGTCAGCTGGTTGCACAGGAAGCTTCTAAGCGTCTTGGTGTACCGTTTGGTATTATCGACCTGTCGCTTGCACCGACACCGGCAATCGGTGACAGTGTTGCCGACATTTTAGAGGAAATCGGTTTACAGAGAGCCGGTGCGCCGGGTACAACTGCGGCACTTGCCCTGTTAAATGACCAGGTAAAGAAGGGTGGCGTTATGGCATCTTCTTATGTCGGCGGATTAAGTGGTGCATTTATTCCGGTCAGCGAAGATCAGGGGATGATTGATGCAGTGCTTGACGGTTCTTTATGCATTGAAAAGCTGGAGGCGATGACTTGCGTATGTTCTGTAGGACTGGATATGATTGCAATTCCGGGAGATACAAAGGCAACAACGATTTCAGGTATTATTGCAGATGAAGCGGCAATTGGTATGGTAAACCAGAAGACGACTGCGGTCCGTGTGATTCCGGTTGTTGGAAAAGGTGTCGGAGAAACCGTTGAATTTGGCGGTTTATTAGGTTATGCGCCAATTATGCCGGTTAATCAGTTTGACTGTTCCGCATTTGTGAACAGACAGGGTAGAATCCCGGCTCCAATTCACAGCTTTAAAAACTAAATGATTTAACAGATGACAGGCTGCAGGAAAAAACAGTTGGGGATGCGTTCTGACCATAGTTTTTTCGGCAGCCTTTCTGTAAAAATGCAAAGACCGCAAAGAAATGCAGATTATGGCATGGATGAAAAGACAGTGGGCAGGAAAATGCCGGCATTTATATACAGATAAGGTGGAACAGGTTATGAAATTGACAGAAATTTATCAAAATAAAAAGACGGTACTTTCATTTGAAATATTTCCGCCGAAAAAGGAAGAAGAATTAAAAAATATAGACCGCACATTGGAAGCACTGTGCGAGGTACAGCCGGATTTTATCAGCGTGACCTTTGGTGCGGGCGGAAGTGCCAATAAAAATAAAACAATAGAACTGGCAAAGAAAATCAAAGAGGATTATCATATTGAGCCGGTCGTTCATCTGACCTGCCTTTGCTATGACAGACAGGAAATTGACGAATTTGCAAGACAGTTACAGGCAGAGGGCATTGAAAATATTCTTGCACTGCGTGGTGACAGAAATCCTGATATTCCCGAAAAGGAAGATTTTAAACATGCGTCAGATTTGATTACATATATGAAGAAAAAGGGCGATTTCTGCGTTGCAGGAGCGTGTTATCCGGAAGACCATCCGGAGTCGGAAAGTCATATGCAGGAATTAAAAGCTTTAAAAACAAAGGTTGATGCAGGGGCGGAACTATTGCTTTCCCAGCTCTTTTTTGACAACCGCCTGTTTTATGATTTTGCTTCCGATTGTAAAAATAACGGGATTACCGTGCCGGTGACACCGGGCATTATGCCGGTTACCAGTGCCACACAGATTCAGCGCATGGTGAAAATGTGCGGGGCGACTCTGCCGGATTCCCTGCAAAAAATCGTGGAACGCTATGCCGATAATAAACCGGCAATGATGGAAGCGGGTATTTATTATGCGGTGAACCAGATTTTGGATTTGCTGGCAAATGATATGCATGGAATCCATTTGTATACAATGAACAATCCTGAAGTGGCGAAGAAAATCTGTGCAGGAATCCAGCATTTGATTTAGGAAAGGCATAGAAGTATGCAGGAATTTAAAAATATTACACATACATTTGAACCGGTTTTCGATGAGAATTCAAAGATTTTGATTTTGGGAACATTTCCTTCTGTAAAATCCAGAGAAAATCATTTTTATTACGGACATCCGCAGAACCGCTTCTGGAAAGTGATGGCGGCAGTCATGGATTCGACCCAGCCGCAAACGATTGAAGAAAAAAAGAATTTTCTTTTGGAAAATCATATTGCGGTCTGGGATGTGATTCACAGCTGCAGCATTGAAGGTTCGTCAGACAGCAGTATCACAGATGTTGTGCCGAATGATTTTACGGAGCTTTTTGCACGTACACACCTTTTGGCGGTAGCTGCAAACGGTACAAAGGCATATGAACTGTATCAGAAATACGTATATCCGGTTACAAAGCGGGAAATTATAAAAATGCCGTCAACCAGCCCGGCAAATGCGGCTTGGAATCTTGCCCGGCTGACGGCGGCTTACCGGGAATTATTTGAAAAAATCTGTGATGGCAGATGAGAAACCGCCTTTGAGAATTTCTCATCGACCCTTCGAAACAGACTGCTTAGAAACGGGGATTAATATAAATTTTTTGATGAAATTCATCGGGAATTATTGTGCCGAATTTCCGGCAAACAGCCAGATTATAAATATTGGTACTAAAAATATCATCACCAAGCAGCGCTTTTGAAGCGGCGGTTTTGGTAATCAGCGGGACAGGGCAGCTTTTCTTGATAAAAGAAAGGTAATCCTGTCCTTTTTTATCAAATCCCAGAATACGCACATAAGGCAGTGTGCGGTATCTTTCCGGCATACCGGCATCAATATTTAATACAATGTGCATCAGACAGCGGCAGACACGGGAATACGTATACTGACGGCTCTTTACCTTCAAAACCAGTTGTGAAAAAGTGTCAGAAGGTGCATGCAAACTGATAATGCGGCTTGCAAGTTCCGGCGTGATGTCGGCATAACCGCACAGCGCCCGGATGCAGTCGTCTTTAGCCGGATTTTTCATAAAGATTTCAGCCAGTTTGTACTGCAAAAATGCGGTAAAATCATCTAAAACAACCGGCATGTATTGGTTGTGGCCGGCATGGAGTGCTTCAAGCATTGGCCGTGGGAGTGCCTGCTTTAAAGAATCCTGCATTGTATTATCCGATATTGTAAACTGCTTTCGGATAGCCGAGGCACTTGAAAATGCGGCACTTCCGGACAGTGTTTCTTTGTGATAGCCGTCTCCGGCGCGCTTTAGGGTAAAAGGTGCAATAGGGCTGTGATGTTTTTGCAGGGCTTTTAAATACTCAATGCCTAAAATATTATTGGGATTTGCCAGCAGTTCCAACAGCTCCTCATGAGGAAGAAGATTCAAAGCACTATCGGCAGAAGCGCAATGTCCCGACACATTAAGACAGTGTATCAGGGCTTCCTGCCGTGCCTGCGGAAATGTTTTTCCGGTGGCAAGTGCATTTTTTAAAGCCTGTCTGTAATCGTCCGGTTCACGCACAAGAATATCAGCAGCTGCCTGCAGAGGTGTAAGTTCACCACATTCACTGCCAAATACCAATGACGAAACAGCAAGGGCATCACAGACCTGAACTGCGCCGTCTGCAAAAAATTCTGCACTGGACAGTGCATAAAAGGATGGCAGTTCAACAACGAGATTCACACCACAGTCAACAGCGGCGCGGCAGCGGGCATATTTATGAATCATGGCAGGTTCGCCGCGCTGTACAAAATTTCCGCTCATGACGGCGATACACACATCTGCCTGTGTCATTTTTACGGCTTCCCGAAGATGATATAGATGTCCGTTGTGAAAAGGGTTGTATTCCGTAATCAGTCCGACCGCTTTCATAAAAATCTCCAATCCGGGCAAATGCCCTGTGTTTGTAGTATCTGAGTTGCTGTACTAAAAAAGATATTGGGGCGGGTCACAAGGTCTAAACCCACTTATGAGCAAGCTCATGTGGGTTTAGACCTTTTGACCCTGATATCTAAGAAATACCGTATCATAAAGGATGGCGGACTGCAACTAAATATAGATAAAAATAAATTGCTTATGATTTAAAACTTGTACTTCTGAAAAATTTGGTATATACTCTAAATAGGATTTCGGCGCAACGCTGGAAAATATTTAACATAATACAAGGAGGAGTCAGTAATCATGGCATTTATTGACGAAATTAAAGAGAGAGCAAAAGCAGACAAGAAGACAATTGTTTTGCCAGAATCTATGGATAAGAGAACATTTGAGGCTGCTGAAAAGATTTTAAAGGAAGGTATCGCTAATCTGATTATCATCGGTACACCTGAAGAAATCGCTGAAAACAGCAAGGGCTATGATATCACTGGTGCTACAATTGTTGATCCGTTCAACGATCCAAACAAGCAGAAATATATTGATAAATTTGTTGAATTAAGAAGCAAAAAGGGTGTTACACCGGAGATGGCTAAGGAACAGATGGAAAAGGATTACATGTACTATGCATGTTTAATGTGCAAGTGCGGTGATGCAGACGGTGCTGTTTCAGGTGCATGCCATTCTACAGGCAATACAATCAGACCGGCATTACAGTTATTAAAGACAAAGCCGGGCATTGGCAGCGTTTCAGGTTTCTTCTTAATGGAAGTTCCGGACTGTGAACTCGGCGAAAACGGATTATTCGTATTTGCTGACTGTGCTGTAAATCCAGATGTTGATTCTGATAAACTTGCAGAAATCGCTATGTTATCAGCAGAAAGCTTTGAAGCATTTACAGGCGCAAAGTCTAAGGTTGCTATGCTTTCATTCTCATCATACGGCAGTGCAAAGCACGACAGAGTAACAATGGTAGCAGATGCTGTAAAGATTGCACACGAAAAGTATCCTGAACTGACAGTTGACGGTGAACTTCAGTTAGATGCAGCACTTGTTCCTGAAGTAGCAAAGTTAAAGGCTCCGGACAGCAAGGTAGCAGGACAGGCTAACACATTGGTATTCCCATCTCTTGAAGCAGGTAACATCGGTTATAAGCTGGTTCAGAGACTTGCAAAGGCAGGTGCTTACGGTCCTGTTCTTCAGGGTCTTTCTATGCCTGTTAATGACTTATCAAGAGGATGTTTCGCAGAAGACATTGTAGGTGTTGTAGCCATGACAGCTGTACAGGCTCAGAACGCAGGCAAGTAATTAAAGTTAGAGGAGATTAAAAGTAATGAATATTTTAGTATTAAACTGTGGTAGTTCTTCATTAAAGTACCAGTTAATCAACATGGACGATGAGAGCGTATTAGCAAAAGGTCTTGTAGAAAGAATTGGTATTGAAGGTTCTATCCTTACACACAAGCCGACAGGCAAGGATAAGTACGTTGTAGAACAGCCGATGAAGGATCACAATATTGCAGTTAAGCTCGTGCTTGATGCACTTGTAGACGAAACACACGGTGTAATCAAAAACGCTGATGAAATCGCAGCAGTAGGTCACCGCGTACTTCACGCAGGCGAAAAGTATAAGGAATCATGCCTTGTAAATGAAGATGTAAAGAGCGTTGTAAGAGAATGCTTCGACTTAGGACCTTTACATAACCCTGCAAACTTAATCGGTATCGAAGCTGTTGAAGCAGCTATGCCGGGCAAGCCAAATGTAGCAGTATGGGATACAGCTTTCGGCGGAACAATGGAGCCAAAGGCTTATCTGTATGCAATTCCACGCGAATACTATGAAAAGTATCATGTAAGAAGATACGGCTTCCACGGAACAAGCCACAGCTTTGTATCAAAGGAAACAATCAAGTTTGCTAACCTTGACCCTAAGACAGCTAAGGTTATTGTATGCCACCTTGGTAACGGTGCTTCAATCTCAGCTTCTATCGGTGGTAAGTGTGTAGATACATCTATGGGTCTTACTCCACTTGAAGGTCTTATTATGGGTACTCGTTCAGGTGATCTTGATCCAGCTATCATCGAATACCTTTGCAACCATGAGAACCTTACAGTAAGTGAAATGCTTAACATCCTTAACAAGAAGTCAGGTGTTCTTGGTATGTCAGGTGGTATTTCTTCTGACTTCAGAGATCTTAACGCAGCAGCTAACGAAGGTAACGAAGTAGCTAAGGTTACACTTGAAGCATATGCTTACAGAGTAGCTAAGTACATCGGTTCTTACACAGCAGCTATGAATGGTGTTGATGCTATCACATTTACAGCAGGTGTTGGTGAAAATGCAGCTTGGTTAAGACCAATGGTATGCAAGTATCTTGGCTTCCTTGGTGTTGAACTTGATGAAGCAGCTTCACAGAAGGCTTGCGGTGTTGAAGGCATCATCTCTACACCAGAATCAAAGGTTAAGCTTTGTGTAATACCTACAAACGAAGAGCTTGCTATCGCAAGAGAAACATTAGCACTTGTAAAGTAATTAACGACATATGTTAATTGATTAAATATATTAAATTAGTTATTGACAAACCAATATCAGGTGCGTATAATAGACAAAGTGTGGTAAGCGTTATGTTTATTTACTATATATAGTATGAATTGGAGACAATTATGCTAATTGATTTAAGAGAGCTTTTATCCGGT